>ERZ652152.64-NODE-64-length-66278-cov-12.9152_pt1 | contig 66278 bp, 64 predicted proteins | sample MGYA00514757_ERZ652152 | MGnify/ENA metagenome assembly ERZ652152
CCCTAGAGTTCGTCGGCAGCGTCAGATGTGTATAAGAGACAGGAATACTATGTGCAGCAGAATGTGTTCGACCTGCGGGTGCTGTCCACGCTGGGCCTGACGGAACAGGACATCGCCGCCATCGCAGCGGTGGACGGGGTGGAAGCCGTGCAGCCGGTGAAGTATCAGGACGTGGAAGCGCAGTGGCAGGGCCGCGACGACACCAGCGTGGTGCGCCTGCAGCAGCTGCCTGCCGACCCGGAAGCCGACACTGCCGCCAACATGAACCGCCTTGTGCTGCGCAGCGGACGGATGCCGCAGGCAGACGATGAGTGCGTGGTGCATGTCATGGGCTACGAGGACCCGGTGGAGCTGGGCACGGTGCTGACCCTGCCGGAGGACACCGAAAACGTCCGCAAAAAGCAGTACACCGTGGTGGGCACCGTGCAGGACCCCCAGCACATCTCCACCGACCGGGAGAGCAGCACCGCAGGCAGCGGGCAGCTGAACGCCATCGTGTTCCTGCCCGAGGGCAGCCTGACCACGGATTATTACACAGTGTGTTATATCAAGGCGGAAAATGCCGGCCTGTACGACAACTACTCCGAGGAATATCAGGCGGCAGTGGATGCCGTGGCAGAGAACATCAAGGCCATCCAGTCCCAGCGGTGCGACATCCGGCGGGCGGAACTGATTGAGGATGCCAACGCAAAGCTGACCGATGCCCGGGCGGAGTACGACAGCCAGAAGGCGCAGGCCGAGCAGAAGTTTGCCGAAGCGGAACAGCAGCTGGCGGACGCGCAGGCGCAGCTGGACAGCGCCAAAGCCCGGCTGGATGCGGGCGAAGCGGAGCTTGCCGCCAACAAAAAGGCCCTGCCCGATACCATGCAGAGCGGTGCCGACACGCTGGTGACCAGCGAGGCGCAGGTGCTGGAATTTGAGGAGCAGCTGCAGCAGATGGAGCTGCTGGTGAACCTGAAAAAGGTGGCAGATCCCCTTCTGGGCTACGCCGAGACCGCCCTGAACAACGCCCGCAAGGCGCTGGACGAGGCCGAGCCGGAGGACGAGGAATACACAGAGCTGCGAGACGCCCTGCAGAAGGCGCAGGACGGCTACGACAACATCAACGGACAGCTGCAGGGCTATCAGGCACAGCTGGACGCAGGCAAACAGCAGATGTACCAGCAGGGGCTGATCTCTTCCCCCACGCTGGACAATGACCGGCTCATCACCGAGGCGAAGGCGGCACTGCGCAAGATGAAGCTGCAGCTTCTGCAGGGACAGCTGCAGCTGACCACCGGCACCGCCACCGCCTACACCCAGTTTGACGCCGCCCGGCAGCAGCTGGATGCGGGCTGGCAGGAATACAATGACGGTGTGCAGCAGCTGGCGGACTCCCGCGCGGAGTACCAGAGCCAGAAAGCCGATGCCGAAGAAAAACTGGCGCAGGGCCTTGCCCAGCTGAACGATGCCGAGGAGCAGGTCAGCCAGATCAAAAGCGGCGAGTGGTATGTGCTGGACCGGGGGTCCACCCTCAGCTTTGTCACCTTTGAGCAGTACGCCGACCGCATGGACGCCATCGCCCGGGTGTTCCCGGTGTTCTTCTTCCTGGTGGCGGCGCTGGTGGCCACCACCACCATGACCCGCATGGTGGACGAGAACCGTCTGCAGATGGGCACCCTGAAGGCGCTGGGTTACACCAAGGCTGCCATTGCGGGCAAGTATCTGTTCTATGCCCTCAGCGCCACAGTGCTGGGCAGCATCGTGGGCATGGTCATCGGCTTTGTGGTGTTCCCCTTCATCATCTGGAACGCCTATCAGCTGATCTTTGACCTGCCCACCTTCACCCTGCGCTTCTACCCGGGCATGGCGGCAGCCAGCGTGGCGCTCAGCGCTGCGGTCATCGGCCTTGCCACATGGAGCGCCTGCCGCTCCAGCCTGAAGGAGCGCACCGCCGCGCTGCTGCTGCCCCGGGCCCCGGTGGCGGGCAAGCGCATCTTTCTGGAGTACATCACCCCGCTGTGGAAGCACATGAGCTTTTCGCAAAAGACCACCGCCCGCAACCTGTTCCGCTATAAAAAGCGCTTCTTTATGACGGTGCTGGGCGTGGCGGGCTGCACAGCATTGCTGCTCATCGGCTTTGGCCTGCAGGACTCGCTGCTGCCCATCGTGGACAAGCAGACCTCGCAGCTGACCCACAACGACATGACCGTTTCCTTCCGCGACGAAAAGGCCCTGACCAATGAGGGCGGGCTTGCCGATGCGCTGAAGCAGGCGGGAACGGTGGACAGCTGGGGTGTGTTCTACGTCAAGTCCACCACCCTGTACAACGAGGCCGGTGACAGCGCCGAGATCAGCGTGGTGGGCGCGCAGAAGGACGCCGACATGACCAGCTGCTTCACCTTCCGCACCCGGAAGGACCACGAGGAGATCCCCTTTGACGACAGCAGCGTCATCCTGACCGAAAAGACCGCCCTGAATCTGGGCGTGAAGGTGGGGGATACCCTGTATGTGGAAGGCACCGATGGGCGGCGGGTGCCGGTGACCCTGACCGGCATCACCGAGAACTACATGTTTACCCGGCTGTATCTGTCCAACGCCCAGCTGAAGAACTATCTGGACGGCGAACCGGCGTGGAACACCGTCTACGGCCTGACCCACTGCAAAAACGATACCGAGTACAACGCCCTGCGGGCAAGGCTGCTGGAGTGCAGCTATGTCAGCGGCGTCAGCTTTACCGAGGACACCAACTCGATGTTCGACAACCTCATCGTCAGCCTGAACTCGGTGGTGGTGCTGATCATCGTCTGCGCGGCGGCGCTGGCAGCCGTGGTGCTGTACAACCTCATCAGCGTCAACCTTGCCGAGCGCAAAAAGGAGCTTGCCACCATCAAGGTGCTGGGCTTCTATGATAAAGAGGTCTACCGCTATATCTTCCGCGAGATCGAGCTGCTGGCGCTCATCGGCTCCGGCGTGGGGCTGCTGCTGGGCATCCCGCTGCACCGGTTCATCATCCTGACGGTGGAGATGGACCAGCTGATGTTCATCCGCACCATCGCCCCCCACAGCTACCTGCTGTCGGTGGCACTGACCATGCTGTTCACCGTTGTCGTCTGCCTTGGCATGCGCCGCCATGTGAAGCACATCAGCATGGTGGAGAGCATGAAGGCACCGGAATAACGAGAAAAGAAAAAGTCATCTGCAGCCGGTCGGCTGCAGATGACTTTTTTGCTATGGAGAGGGTGCTCAGACGAAGGCTTTCAAAGGGGGAGGCAAGAAGCGCTCCCGTTATGCCCTTGGCTCCCCCTTCGGGGGAGCTGGCATCGCGCAGCGATGACTGAGAGGGTTTGTTACTGTAAGATCGGCAGCGCGGCCACTTCTGCCGCCACTTCGTCAGCCTGCTGCTGGGTGAACACCCGGCACTTGACCATCCGCTTCAGCACCACCTGCGCCCGCTTGAGGGCCAGTTCCGGGCTGCTGGCGTAGGCAGAGGGGGCGTTGGGCAGGCCTGCCAGATAGACCGCTTCGGCGTCGGTGAGCTCGGCAGCCGTCTTGCCGAAGTAGCCCTCGGCGGCTTCCTCGATGCCATAGCAGCCGTTGCCGAAATAGATCGTGTTGGCATACATCTCGAAGATCTGCTGTTTTGAGTAGGCCTTTTCCATGTCGATGGCCGCAAAGGCTTCGGCAGCCTTGCGGGTCAGTCGCTTTTCCTGCGTGAACAGGGCGTTCTTGGCCAGCTGCTGGGTGAGGGTGCTGCCGCCCTCGGCCAGCGACCGGGTGCGCAGATCGTACAGCAGCGCCCGGAAGATGGCCCCGGGGTCGATGCCTTTATGGGTCATGAAGTGCTCGTCCTCGGTGCAGATCACCGCCTGCACGAAGGTCTGGGGCAGCTGGTCGTAGGCCGCATAGTGGGTGCGGCTGCTGATGGTATCATACAGCGTGGCAATGGGCGTGACGCTGGCCGCGCTCTGATAAAGCTGACGGCCCTGATACACGAACCACCCGCCCGCCGCCAGCAGCAACAGCAGCAAAACCAGCAGCACCGTGAGCAGAGAGCGCTTGAGAAAACAGAAAAACCGGTGGAACATCGGGGAACTCCTTTGTTTTTTGGAAAATCACCATGCGGTAGGAACGTTACGCACCTATTATAACGGGCGTTTTTGAAGGTTCTGTGTAGGGCAGCTTGACAAAAGCTTAAGATTTCACTATACTACAACTAGAAAAGGCGCTGCCCGCAAGGGTCAGCTCCCATACCCGATCATCAAAATCAAAAGAGATTGACTGCGCGAGTTTGCGAGGCTGGGCGGTCAATCTCTTTTGTCATGTTTGCCTTCGATGTACGGTAACACCTGCAGCGTAATGTCCACCGTCCCGTGGATCACGGTGATGATGAGCGTCAGCAGAGCCAGAGTTTCCAGCAGCGTCATTTGGCATCCCCCCTTTGCCAGCAGGCTCGGGAAGATTTACACTTCAAAAAAGTTCCTTTCCCGGCGGCACAGACCGCTCCGAAGAACGAACTGCACAAGCTGGGCATGGAAGCATGACCACCTGTGATGCAGGCAGCACCTATCCACCACTCCATACGGGGTGGTGTTTTTAGTTTAGCATACTTTTGCGCGGAATACAACTGGGAGCCTGTCTCTCCCTATAGTCCTACTTTTAACGGAACTGCACAACCCGGGCAGCACAAAGCGGGAAGGCGGTCGTGCAGAAAATGCAATCTGCAAAAAAGTGAAATTAACCTATTGACAAACTGGGTAAGAGGGGATATAATGCAAACAACAAATCCACAAACCTAGTGGGGAATTGAAATTGAGATTCCCCGAGCATCCGGTTTGTAGATGAGTGGGAAAGAATTTTTTGAAAGGAGGGCACGGATATGAAGCTGATTTGGAACAACCTGCTGCATGCAAACTTCCGCTGTGGGCGAATGTGCGGTGACCGGGCAGAACATCTGGCTGTGAACTGTACGATGCCCTCTTGTGCACGAATGTGTACCCAAATGTGACATTGGAACAGCCCTTAGCCTTGAATTGTGTTTGCCCGGTGCGCCTTGTATCACGCATCGGGATTTTTTGTATCAGAAAATTATACTAAATGTTGAAATAGAGAGGTAAAATACTATGTCTAACTATAAATTTGAGACCCTGCAGCTTCACGTTGGCCAGGAGCAGGCCGATCCCGCAACCGATTCCCGCGCAGTGCCCATCTACCAGACCACTTCCTACGTCTTCCGCAACAGCCAGCACGCTGCTGACCGCTTCGGTCTGGCCGACGCAGGCAACATCTACGGCCGCCTGACCAACTCCACCCAGGACGTCTTCGAGAAGCGCATCGCTGCTCTGGAAGGCGGCGTGGCTGCTCTGGCTACCGCTTCCGGTGCTGCTGCCATCACCTACACCATCGAGGCTCTGGCACAGGCCGGTGACCACATCGTGGCCCAGAAGACCATCTACGGCGGCAGCTACAACCTGCTGGAGCACACCCTGACCCAGTTCGGCGTCAAGACCACCTTCGTCAACGCCCACGACCTGGCCGAGGTGGAGAACGCCATCCAGTCCAACACCAAGGCCGTCTATCTGGAGACCCTGGGCAACCCCAACAGCGATATCCCCGACATCGACGCTATCGCAGCCATCGCTCATAAGCACGGCCTGCCGCTGGTCATTGATAACACCTTCGGCACCCCGTACCTGATCCGTCCCATCGAGCACGGCGCAGACATCGTGGTGCACTCCGCCACAAAGTTCATCGGCGGCCACGGCACCACCCTGGGCGGCATCATCGTGGACAGCGGCAAGTTCGACTGGAAGGCCAGCGGCAACTACCCCAACATCGCCGCCCCGAACCCCAGCTACCACGGCGTTTCCTTTGCCGAGGCTGCAGGCCCTGCCGCTTTCGTCACCTACATCCGCGCCATCCTGCTGCGTGATACCGGCGCGACCATTTCTCCGTTCAACGCCTTCCTGCTGCTGCAGGGCACCGAGACCCTGAGCCTGCGCATTGAGCGCCATGTGGAGAACACCAAGAAGATCGTGGAGTTCCTGTCCAACCATCCGCAGGTGGAGAAGGTCAACCACCCCTCCCTGCCGGATCACCCGGACCATGCCCTGTATGAGAAGTACTTCCCCAACGGCGGTGCTTCCATCTTTACCTTCAACATCAAGGGCGGCCGTGAGGAAGCCTTTAAGTTCATCGACAACCTGAAGGTCTTCTCCCTGCTGGCAAATGTGGCCGACGTCAAGAGCCTGGTCATCCACCCGGCTTCCACCACCCACAGCCAGCTGAACGATGAGGAGCTGGCCGAGCAGCAGATCTATCAGAATACCATCCGCCTGTCCATCGGCACTGAGCACATCGACGACATCATTGCCGACCTGGAAGCCGGTTTCGCAGCCGTCCGCGGCGAATAAATCTTCCGCCCGTCTCCCGAACTCCGGCGGAACATGTACCTTTTGCCTTGTCTCCTGAAAAATAAACTCTCCTGAATTCCTGATTCCAAAACACGCAGAACGCCCCGCCTGAACAAGGCCGGGGCGTTTTGTGTTGTAGGGAATGTGCGGCGCGCCCTCTCAGGTTTTTGCTGTCTGCCTCTTGACAAATAAGAATATCCATAGATAATTACCTATGGTAATTATCTATGGTAACTTTTAAAGAAGGAGTTCCTCATGACCGTTGAACACATCAAGCAGCTGATGGATGCCTGCTACCTGGCCAAGCGCGCGCGGGACATGCTGCCGCCGCTGCCGGACGGGGTGCAGCCCTCCTACATCCGGTATCTGGACACCATCCAGAAGCTGCAGTCTCAGGGCAGGCGGGTGCGCGTGTCGGACCTGAGCGACGCGCTGGGGCTGCCGCGCCCGGGCGTGACCCGCACCGTAAAGGAGATGGAAGCGCAGGGCTACCTGCAAAAGCAGGTCTCGGCCGAGGATGGCCGGGTGACCTACCTGCAGCTCACCGCAGCGGGGGAGCAGCTCTCCCGCGAGTACGACGCCGACTATTTCCGGGCGCTGGCCCCGGCGCTGGACGGCATCTCGGATGCGGACGCCGTGTGCACCATCCGCACCCTCGAAGCCTTTTATCAGGTGATGTATGAAAGGAGAAATACCCTTGAAAAATGATCGTTCGGATTTCACGCAGGGCAGCATCCTGAAAAAGCTGGCCCTGTTCATGCTGCCCATTCTGGGCGCACTGGTGCTGCAGGCGGCCTACGGCGCAGTGGATCTGCTGGTGGTGGGCCGCTTTGGCAGCACCTCAGGCCTGTCGGCGGTGTCCACCGGCAGCCAGGTGCTCAACCTCGTCACCTTCGTGGTCACCCAGTTCGCCATGGGCATCACGGTGCTCATCGCCCGCTATCTGGGTGAAAAGCGGCCCCAGTACATCGGGCAGGTCATCGGCGGCGGCGCGGTGGTGTTTGCCCTGATGGCAGCCGTGCTGTTCGTGGCGCTGGTGGGGTTTGCCCGGGGCATCTCGGTGCTGATGCAGGCCCCGGCGGAAGCGCTGGACCTGACGGCCAGCTATGTGCGCATCTGCGGTGCAGGCATCTTCTTCATTGTGGCCTATAATGTGCTTTCGGCCATCTTCCGCGGCCTTGGTGACAGCAAGTCGCCGCTGCTGTTCGTGCTGGTAGCCTGCATCGTGAATGTCTTCGGCGATCTGCTTCTGGTGGCCGGGCTGCACCTGGATGCCGCCGGTGCGGCCATCGCCACCGTGGCGGCACAGGCCGTCAGTGTGGTGTGCGCGGTGGCCATGCTGCTCAAAAAGAAAAAAGAGCTGCAGTTCAAACTGCAAAAGAGTGATTTCCGGCTGAATGCCCAGTGCCGCAAGTTCCTGGCCATCGGCCTGCCGCTGGCCCTGCAGGAATTTCTGACCCAGATGTCTTTTCTGGCCCTGTGTGCCTTTGTGAATCGGCTGGGTCTGGAGGCCTCCTCCGGCTACGGTGTAGCCAGCAAGATCGTCAACTTCGCCATGCTCATCCCCAGCGCTCTCATGCAGTCCATGGCGTCCTTTGTCTCTCAGAACATCGGCGCGGGCAACAAAAAGCGCGCCCGGCAGGCCATGCTCACTGGAATTGGCGTCGGCCTTGCCTTCGGCTGCGCGGTGTTTGCGCTGGTGTGGTGCAAGGGCGACGTGCTGTGCAGCGCCTTCACCACCGAAGTGGGGGTCATTGCCAGCGGCTTTGCCTATCTGAAGGGCTTTGCACCGGAGACCATCGCCACGGCGGTGCTGTTCAGCATGGTGGGCTACTTCAACGGCAACGACAAAACCGTCTGGGTCATGGTGCAGGGCCTTATCCAGACGCTGCTGGTGCGCCTGCCCATGGCCTATTTCATGAGCATCCAGCCGAACGCCAGCCTGACCATGATCGGCCTGGCGGCCCCCACTTCCACTCTGGTGGGCGTCGTGCTGAACATCGGGTTCTATTTGTACCTGCAGCGGCAGGAGCGCAAGGCAGCGTGAGATAACAGAATAGAAACATGAGAAAAACCGAGGCGTGCCCCGCGTGGGGAGTGCCTCGGTTTTTTGGTTCGAATCCACCCGCGTGCCCTATTGGAAACGAACATATAACAAAAAGCTCAACGCGATCGTCCCCATTGGGAGAGACGAGGCAGTTGTGGGACAACTGTGGATTCGCGAGCCGCGCATCTAAAAAGGCCCCGCAGGGGCCTTTTTGCCCGCCGGACTGTTCGGCGGGCCGATGCTGTTCGAATCCACCCGCGTCTATGGCCGCAGCGGGGTTACATAAGAAAAACGCCTGTGTATTTCTACACAAGCGTTTTCTTGGTGGAGCGAAGCAACCTAAATCCGAACCATTGCCCTCTGGGGCATCTTTGGCGGCGATTTCATCGAAAGTGATGGTTCTTGTGCCGTCTTTGTAGTTGAATGTAATCAAAACTTTTTCATCATAGAGATAAACAGCATTCACGAATGTATTGATAAGCGTTTCCCGGTGGCTTTTCACGTTCGGGTCGAGCTTGCGGAACCGGGTCAGCCAGAACCGAACTTGATTTTCGCTCAACCGTGGCCGAGCGATTTTTTCTTCGGTGATCCGAACCTCAAGTTCTTTCTGCTGGGCTTCCAGCTTTTCCAAACGCGATTTGGTGGAGTTGGTCAGCACACCCGCTTGGATGGCGTTCAGCATATTTTCAATGCCGTTCTCTACCTCGCGCATCTGCTTTTCCAGCAAAGGGAGCGTGGTGTTTTCCTGATCCTGCAGCTCCATCACTTCTGCAACGATGGCATCAATCACGGCATCGTCCTGAATCAGCTTCATGGTTTCAGCTATGACCAAATCTTCCAGCCACTCTTTACGGACGGTCTTTTTCTTGCAGGTTTTGAAACGCTTAGCAGTAGAGCACTTATAATAATGATGAACGACCTTGTTTCTACCCGTACCGCACTCGCCGAACATCATCGCGCCGCACATTCCGCAGAACAGCTTGGTGGTGAGCAGATAATCGTCCTCGGCTTTGTGGCGGGCAGGAGCGCGGCTGTTCTTCTTGATTTTTTGCTGCACTTCCTCAAACAAATCTTTATCCACGATGGCCGGGATGCTGTCGGGCATTACGATGTCCTTGAAGTGGTTTTCTCCGATGTACCGTTTGTTCGTCAGCAGCGTCTGAACACTGTTGTAGGTGAACTTTTGGTTGCGGTTGGTAGTCACGCCACTGTCGTTCAGCCAGTTCATCAGTTCCTTCATGGTCGCACCATCGTTGTACCGCTGAAAGGCTTCCACCACAAAGGGGGCTTTCAGCGGGTCAATTTGAAAGAACTTCTCCTCGTCCACCTTAAAACCAATGGGAATCGTGCCACCGTTGTACTTTCCCTTCAGAACATTCTCAGTCATGCCGCGAACGACCTTTTCAGAAAGTTCTGCGGAATAGTATTCGGCCATGCCAGTGAGCATACTCTTGACCATGATACCCGCAGGGCTGTCAGAGATGGGCTCCGTGGCAGACACCAGCTTGACATGATTTCGCTCCAACTGGTACTCATAGTGTGCCGAATCATAGCGGTTCCGGGCAAAGCGGTCAAGTTTCCAGACCAGCACAATGTCAAACAACCGCTTCTCGCTGTCCTTGATCATCTGCTGGAAGTCTGGGCGGTTATCCGTTTTGGCGGAAAGGGCACGGTCAATGTAGTGCTTGACCACGGTGATACCGTTCTTTTCGGCATAAGCCGTACATTCCCGAATCTGGCCTTCGATGGATTCTTCGCGCTGGTTGTCGCTGGAATAGCGGGCGTAGATTACGGCGGTCATGCGAACACCCCTTTCACTTCATTCTCCGAAGGCGGCGCACAAGGTCAGATGCGCTGTACAGCACACGAGCCACCGACACAGTATCCTCTCCCACGATGTAGAACACTGAGTAGTTGTCCACCAGCATCTGCCGCAGCCCTTGGGTGCGTTCCGGCTCGCTTTCCACCAGCGCACAGCGTTCCGGCAGGATGTTCAGCGATTGGATGGCTTCTGCAATGCGGTTATACTGCCCCATAGCTGTGTCAGGCTCCAGCAGACGGTCGGCAATGTAGCTGTAAATCTGCTCCATATCGCTGAGGGCTGCATGGGAAATTTTCACGTCATACTGCTTCATCTGTGCTGTTCCCTGAACTGTGCAAATGCGCTTGCGGCATCCACGGTATCGCCGTTCTGAATTTCCTTAATGCCTACCTGCAAGGCTGCATGAAGCTGGTCATCGGTCATGGTGTCAGCGTTCAGAGCCGCAGGAGCCTTCGGCAGGGACAGAGAGAAGGGGATGCCGCCCGTCAGCGTGATTTGACGCAGGTACATATCAATGGCGGTTGCCATCGGGATGCCAAGCTGCTTCAGCACATCCTCGGCTTGCTGCTTGACGGTAGGGTTGACACGGAGATTGAGCGTCATTGTTTTTTCCATGGTTATCACCTCGATTTTATTGTAACGTATTTTGCGTTGCGAGTCAACGATGCAGTTTCTGATAGAGAAAAATCTCCAGATTGCACAAAGGCAAACTGGAGATTTTGTTTCGTTTTACGATCTATCGATTTGTAAATCGATAGATGTTACCAGTTTTGTTATAAAATTTCGGCATTCGTCAACAGTTTGAGAATCAATCGTTCGAAGTTCCCCTGACAAGAAATCAATGTCTGACTCATGTGCGATTTGATTGCGTCGTTTTATGATTAGCGAAAGCTGATCTTTTATGTGCTCTCCAGTATCGTTAAATACGCTCTCTGATTTTTTCCAGATTTTTTTGATTCCAATTGCGTCCATGGCGTAATCAACACTTTTAGGAGACTGATATGAATCCTTTTCAAGAGCTTTTCGTATTTCCAAATCTAAAAGTTGCTTTTTTTCATTGATATTTGTAGCACTATTTATTATGGAAAATGATTCAAGTGATAACTTTATATCACAGCCAGACAGCTCTCCCGCCAAAAAATTATTGCTTAGCTTTTTTCGAACGACGTTATGTAAATAACTGTCAAATGCGCTGATGATTAAAACGTACTCTGCGCGAAGCAAGGCCGTCGAATCAAGTGCCGCAGCGTTATTTTGCAAGTATTCATACATTGCAGAAATTACTTTTATTGCGCCCACCTGTTTGTCAAAAAAATCCTTTTCAACGCTCATCTTCAGCTAACTCCATAACCCTTTTTGCTAATGCATCATATAGGAATTTAAACCAATTGAGCGTTCGTTCTTGACCATCTCTTTGAATTTCAGGATTTAGTTCTAGCTCAAAAATTGGCTTCGAACACGAATTAGACATTGCAATCAATTTATTGAAATTTGAAATTTGTGCCAAACAATAAAAGTCCTTGTAATTAATACTATGCGTACGAGAAAGGTTGCTCATATTTTGATAGGCCGTTTGATATTTTTCAGGCGAGAATGTCATTCCATTTTCTTGCAGCGAACCAAAGAACTCCGTTGTAATCTTTTCAGATATTTGATCCATGAAGTCTCTAAAGGTTCTTTGCGGATGGCCATGGCTTAAATTAAAATCATTGATAGTGTAGCCCAAAAATATCGGAGATGTGACAGGAAGCGGATAAGTTGCGTTTGCAAACATTGGCCGTGCGCGCTTCGCCCATTTCTCCCATGAGCATAAAACACGAGTTAATGAATCAATCGACATTAGGGAAAACAAATCAGGAGAGGTAGGTATAATAAAATAGTCACTGGAAATAAAAATATCCTCATTTATCGCACTCAAACTTGGATTCATATCGAAAATTACATAATCCACATTATATTTGTGCGCTGTCTCTTTTACAAGATAATTTATAGCCCCAGGCAAATTTTCCATGGCTCCAAAGGCATTTGAGAGTTGCATGGAAATACCTAACTGAACTTCGTTTTCAGTAAAATCCAAATGTCCTGGCATCAGAAACAAATTATCGTTTATTTTTGGACAATCAATTGCCTGAATCAATCTCGGCTGCGACTTAAAAGCGGGCATCAATGCATGATAAATATTATCATTTGGATGTTGCTCATAATATTCTTCAAATTTTTCGCTTCCAAGCGCATACATGGTTAAATTGCACTGAGAATCTGCATCAACAAGCAGAACTTTCTTTCCCAGCTTGGAAATTGCCCATCCTAGATTAAAACTCGTTGTAGTCTTAGATACTCCGCCTTTGTGATTAAAGATTGCTATTTTCTTCATTTGTAACATCACCTTTTCTGATTTAGTTTATTTTCTTCAACACTTCTTCTTTTACTCCACCTTTTTCAGCTTCGCCCAAAGTCTGTTCCTGTAATGCTTTGATTTTCTCTTGCGCCTCTGAATCGTATTTTACAATATCGCACTCCAACTGTTTCTTCAACTGTTCAATGTGCCGTTCGATAGTAGCAATCGTTGCATCTATTTTTGCATCACGTTCTTTTCTGAAAAAGGTAAACGACTGTTTTTTCTTCAAAAGATCACCAATTTGCTTTTGTGCCTGAGCAATTTCATTTTGCGCTCGGCTCTCAAGTTCTTTTCTCCTAGCTGTAGCTTCCAAATCTATTTCGGAGCATTCAGTATTGTAGCGTTCAACTAAAGGTTGGACAATCTCTTTCTTAAGGCTGTTAATGTACGCTTTTTCTTCTTCCAACTTTTTTCTTTTTAGACCTTGAGCATATCCAAGGTAATTGTTGACTCTATAACACACATCAAAAATCAATCTCTTGTGTTCTTTTATATCTTCCTCTTTGATGATACTATCCAGATTAAATCCAGTGCTTTTTATAATCACTTCCTCTTCCTCAGGTAATTTTTCCCACCATCTACGTAATTTAAGCAATGTGTTTTTTCCGTTTCTAATCACTTGCGTTACTATGGGATTATTGATACTCCAAATTTCATCAGCATCGTCAAACACTTGAGCAAGCTCTTCATCAGAAAGACTTGCCGCAACTTGCTCTATCATTGGAACAAAAGCAACCATTTGAGAAAACGCATAAACAGCATGCCAGTAAGCCTCATTAAACTCATCACTGTTTGCCTTTCTTTGTCCCATAGCACTTTCTTTTAATATTGCTTCAACTCTTCCAAATTGTTCCCTAATATTCTCATCAGCGTTTACACCATAGAATCTAAAAGTATCGATAAACTTGTTCAATTTATCTAAGTATGCCAACTTGCCAAGTAAAAAAGGTACTTTATTCACTTGCCCTTTCATATTCGATGCAGTATGAATATAGCATTTTACAGAGCAGGTCAATTCGTACCACGGGTGTTCATGTAGTAAAAGCCATTCATTAGCTTCCACAAAATCCCAACATTTATAGTCTTCTGCAATCTCTGCATCTTTATCATTACTTTGATTATTACATTCTATTGTCTTTTGTATCTTCAGCGATAGTTCATGTTCCCTCTTGCGTTGTATCCGAACATATTCTTCATAGCTGGTGGGGTTACTTTCTTCACTCATTAACCTTGGACATTGTATGAATGGCTTTTTATCACTATCTTCCCTCGGAATATAATCAGCAATATTCCAAAACTTCACTCGAAGTTTTCGTGCTTCTTCATCTGCTTGCTTTGTCAGTTCTGAATTACTCATAACGACAGCAACATCGCAGTCATAATAGGAAGCACCAGTGTAGGCCTCCTGCACCGCCTTATTGGGAATCTGCCCCTGATAGAGTTTACACTGGATGCCAAACCGAATGCCATTTTGTTCCGCAATAATATCAACACCGTGGTCACCAGAGCCAGAGGTCACCTCTGCCTTGGTAAAACCTTTTTTCAGCAGACAGTCTGCACAGTAACGCTCAAAGTCCCAACCGCTCATCGAAGAAAAATCCATGACTGACCTCCCGAATCGTTGACATATCTTAAGTTGAGTATAGCACAATTATCCCTAGTGCGCTATACTTCCACCGTATTCTCTTGGGTTTTCAAAGGGGCCGCAGCACCCCTTTGGTACACAACCTTGTAAAGAACAAAGACTATTTTACGACTTTTCATATAAACCACCACGGCAGTTCCAGCCACAGGTTATCCATGGCCTGTTCCTCGGTCTTTTTGGCGCGGCCTTTCGTCAGGTGAAAGTATATCGCCGTGCCGATCAGCGGATGTTCCTCGCCATCGGTGAAGCCATAGCGATACAACAGATAGGTCTGTTCCCGCTGGGTCAGCCGTTTCAGACCATCGTACAGCTCCCGGCGCGATTCTTGTTCTTCCATAATAGTCTGCGGCTGCATGGCATAAGGGTCGGCTATGGCTTCGATGCGCCGCAGCTGCTCTTCTCCCGGCAGAACATCATCCAGCGAAACGCGCTGGTAGCAGATACCGTCCTTGTCCTCCGTTACCATCCGCTGCTCAAAAGCGGCAAAGACATCCCGCACCATGTCCATCATGGCGTTGCGGATGGCAGGAGCCGCATAGGTCAGGAACTTCATGCCGCGCGCTGCATCGAACTTCGGCACAGCTTTCCATAAGCCCAGATTGCCCGCCTGTTTCAAATCGTCCGTGTCAAGGTTCAGGCCAGCCTGTGCCAGATTCATGCTGCGAAAAAGGTCATTCGCCACCTTGCCAATAAAGGACTTGTTGTTGTCGATCAGGCTGTCCAGCGCGGCAGCATCGCCTTTCTGTGCCAGCGCACAAAGCCGTTCATTCGTCTGCTTCATGGGCGTTTTCCTGCTCTGCGGCAGACTGCAAGATTCCCAACAGACCGCTTCGCAGCTGTTCCAGTGCTTCCGGCGTGGCTCCTTCCATACCCGAAACGCTGTCCAACATTGCATCTGTCAACTGCTCTGCCGTAATCGTTGGGTGCTGCACATCCTGCCCTTTAGTCAATTCGGTGAACATCTTCTCTGCCACTTTCTTGCTCATGGCTTCCTGTTCGGCGTAATGGCTCCCGATACCCTTTTTGATCTCCTTGACCGCCGCCATGAAGTACATTTCAATGTCATCAAGATCACCTTGATACACCGGCTTTCTCCGAAGGCTGATGTCCTTTGCGGCTTTGGCTGCCTCCGGGGTCTTGACCCTTGTGCGCAGCAGGGTGCTCAATGTCGTGAGCATGGCGTTCTGTGCCGCGATACCGGATGCAAAGGTATCATCAAAATACTGCGCTATGCGGTAAGTAAGCTCTGCAAAGCGGGCGTTTTCCAACAGCAGGTTGACCACCTCTGTATTGACACGCCCTGTGTAGAGGTTCTTTGCGGCTTCTACGGACAAGCCCAGTTCGGCAATGTCATAATTCTTGCGATCGGGGATGTTGGTTTCTCCCAGCAGGAAATCCGTAGATACGTTGAACAGCCTTGCGATCTTCAGCACCTGTTCATGGGTCAGAGTTCCTTTTGCGCCACTGATAAAACGGTTGATGGTGCTCTTGGAGCAGCCGAGTTCCTTGGCAAGTTCTGGTTGGCTGATGTTGTGCTCTTTCATCAAGTCCGCAAGACGGATGTTGGATGGTGCGGGCAGATATTCCTGTGCCATGTGGTCGGCCCTCCTTTTTGATCTTTTTCCTCATTATAATACGCTCTGCCGTTTTGTTCAATATACGTTTTCCTCTCTGCCCTTGCTGTTGCAAATCTGCAACCAGTAAGGGCTTTTTTCTTTTTCCGTTGCAGTTTTGCCGCTTTTTTGCTCTTTCTGCAAAATTCTCCGTATATTCAGGCACAAGACAAAAAATACCAGAGTTCCCACTTTGGGGTCTCTGGTGCAACGCACGAAACAAAGGAGGAATGCCCTTGAGCCTGTATCAAAAGATCAAGTCCGCCATCACCGTTCGGCAGGTGGGAGAGATGTACGGCATGGAGCCCGACCGCCATGGCATGGTGTGCTGTCCGTTCCATTCCGACAGCGACCCCAGCATGAAGCTGAACGACACCTATTATTATTGCTTTGGCTGTGGAGCCAACGGCGATGCCATCGACCTCACCGCCAAGCTGTTTGACCTGAACCCCCGGCAAGCCGCCGAGAAGCTCGCAAGTGACTTCGGGCTTGACCCGGACAAGCCGCCCGCCAATGCCATCGCTCTGCCGCCGTCCAAGCGTGGCCTGACGGACGAGCAGTGGGCAGACATCGCCTACTGCCTGCGGGTGCTGACCGATTATCTCGACCTGCTGCACGACTGGCGAGAGCGTTACAAGCCCGCCACCCCGGAGGAGCCGCATGACCCACGGTTTGAAGAAGCCCTCCACACGACCGAGACCATCGAACACCTGACGGACTGCGTTGCATTTGGAACGCCCCAGCAGAAGGCCGATGCCGCCGCACAGCTGCTGTCCGGGTCGTACCTGTTGATGCTGGAGGAGCGCACCGACCGCCTCGCTCTGGCGAAGTGCGCCTGATAAGTTATTCACCTGAAGTGGTGGGTCTCACCGTGAGACCCGCCACTTCACTTTTCTAAAGGAGAACCACCCTATGAAGAAAAACATTTCCCGCAACCCCTTATGGCCGGACTGGTACAACGGCAAGAAAATTGACGAAGTCCAGTTTGGCCGTGCCTTTCTGGAACAGTGGCCGCTGAAATGCGTCAACGGAACGCTGTACACGCTGGACGGCCCGGTAGAGGATGAGAGCGAGATCAAGCAGCGCATCTTGGAGAACATCGAGGAATATGTCACCTCCGGCCTGTCCAAAAAGGTCACCAACATTCTGGAGACTATCAAGCTGCTGGCCTTTTCCGACCCGTTCCCCATCGAGCAGGACTGCATCCACCTCCAGAACGGCGTGTACCATCTGCCGGACGGAACCTTTCAGGAAAGCCGCCTGTTCTGCCAGAACCGCCTGCCTGTAAGGTATGACCCGAAATCACCCAGCCCTGACCGCTGGCTGACCTTCCTGCACGAGCTGCTGGACGATGCCGACATCCCCACCTTACAGGAGTATCTTGGCTACTGCCTGATCCCCAGCACCAAGGGACAGAAGATGATGCTCATCGTTGGCAAAGGCGGCGAGGGAAAGTCCCGCATCGGGCTGGTGCTCAAGCGGCTCATGGGAGATGCCGCCAGCAACGGCAGCGTCCAGAAAGTGGAGAACAACCGCTTTGCCCGTGCCGATCTGGAACGCCGCCTGCTGATGATCGACGATGACATGGACATGAACGCCCTGCCCAAGACCAACTATATCAAGACCATCGTGACCGCCGAAGCCAAGCTGGACTTGGAGCGCAAAGGTGTCCAGAGCTACCAGCGGGACATCTACGCCCGGTTCCTCTGTTTCGGCAACGGTGCGTTGACCTCGCTGTATGACCATTCAGACGGCTTCTTCCGCCGCCAGCTCATCCTGACCACCAAGGACAAGCCCACCGACCGCACGGATGACCCTTTCCTTGTCGAAAAGATGTGCGCCGAGTTGGAGGGCATCCTGCTCTGGTGTCTGGAAGGGCTGCACCGGCTGGTGCAGAACAACTTCCGCTTCACGGTCAGCGAACGAGCCGCTGCCAACGTGGACACCATCAAACGCAGCAGCAACAATGTCATCGACTTCATGGAGTCCGAGGGCTACTTCCGTTTCAAGGCGGACTACTCCATCAGCTCCAAGGAGTTCTACGACATTTACAAGCAGTGGTGCGAGGACAACGCCTGCCACAGCGTATCGGCAATCCGTTTCAGCGCCGAACTGCGCCAGAACGACCGCCGCTATAACCTTGAAGCCACCAACAACATCTACCTGCCCGGTGGCCGCAGGGTGCGCGGTTTTGTAGGCATCGAGCCGCTTGTCCACCCCTGCCCGTAAAAAGTGCATTTTTTCACGGAAGAAGTTCGTACAACCTGTACAGTCCGTACTTGTACGCATCTGTACGGCGAATCGAAGCAAATTAAAACGTGGTATCGTTTATATTTTGGATTCCTGTACGTCGTACAGACCGTACAGGTTATTTGAAGTCCGTACGCAATTTTTTCAGATGCGTACGGAGCAATCAAGTTCGCATTGTGCGAACTTGATTGTAGCTCTCCCGCAGGAGACGTTCCCCCTCGGAGAGTCCTCGAAGAGCCCACTACACTTTGCAGCCCATAGGGATGAAAGTGTTATAGTGGGTTATTACACTTCCGAAGAAGTGCATCTTCGTTCCCCGTCACCTCTCGATGAACCTTGAAAGGAGGGATGCCCTTTGGCAAGAAATGATGGCATTGACCGCACCAGTGTCCGAAACCTTGCCGTTTCGGACAAGGCTGTTGGCAACACCCAGCAGCACAACGAACGCGAAAAGGACAGCTATCGGAACCCCGATATTATCCCCCAGCGCGCTGCATGGAACGTTCACTTCAAAAAGCCCACCGCCAGCTACACTGACCTGTTCGCCCAACTGGAAGCCGTTGGAGCCATTTCCACGCGCGGCCTGAAGCCGGATGCCACCCATTACTGCGAACTTGTCTTTGATGTCAACTCAGCCTACTTTGACAACCACGGCGGCTACGAGTTCGCCAAGCAGTTCTATGCGGATGCCTACAAAGCTGCTGTGCAAATCGTAGGCGGTGAGCAGTATATCCTCTCGGCAGTCATGCACGCGGATGAGATCAACCGTGCCATGACCGAAGTACTAGGCCGGGAAGTTTACCATTACCACCTCCATGTGGTCTATGTTCCTGTAGTGGAAAAGCAGATCCTGTGGTCGAAACGCTGCAAGGACAAGGCTCTGGTCGGCACAGTCAAGGAGACCGTCATGCAGGTCAGCCGGAGCAAGAAGTGGGCATCCAAACCCCTGCTGGACGATGCTGGGAAGCCTGTCCTGCAAAAGAACGGTAAGCCAGTCCTGAAGAAGTCGTACAGTGTCCTGCAAGACGATTTCTTCAACTATATGCGTACTGCCGGATACACGGATGTGGAGCGCGGTGAGCGCGGCAGCACCGAGGAACACCTGACCGTCACCCAGTTCAAAGTCCAGCGGGAGCAGGAGCGTCTGGACAGCCTGAACGCACAAGCCGATGAACAAGCACAGGCGCTTGCCAAAGCCTGTCAGACTCTCTCCAAAAAAGAGAAGGAGCTTGCCGCTGTGCAGAAAAAGACCACTCTCACGAAGGAAACCCTCATTCATGCGCGCGATCTGGAATATATCGGCAAGCGCACCTTCCTCGGCAACTATTCGCTGACCGAAGAAGAATTTTCCAAGCTGAAAAATCAAGCCGACCATGGCTATATGATGGACGTGGAGAACCGCCGCCTGAAAGAAGAACTTTCCACCGCCAAGAAGGAAGCTGCTCATTGGGGTCAAAAGTACCATGAGCTCTGGTATGAAGTGAAGCCCTATCTGGACGCACTCCACCGTGCGCCGGAACTGGTACGCGGCTTTTTGGAAAAGATTCTTGCCTCCAAGCAGGAGCGCACTGTGAATGCGCCGCAGCGAAACCGCAAGCGTGGGCAGGATATGGAACTTTGATTTTCGGAGGATACTATTTGAATAAAAAGAAGAAGTCGAACAAATCCGGCTACCCGGATGAAGCAATCAAGACCCTTGCACGTTGCTTTTATCCCTCAATGGTTGAGTTTTTCAACAGCGAGGAAGGCCAGCGTGAATACGAGGAATGGCTGAAAGAGCAGGAAGCTCTACAAGCCTTGCCTGTTGCAGCATAAAAACAGCAGGACGCTCCCAGTAAAGGGAACGCCCTGCATTACATATAAGATTAAGAGTTAAGCGTGTGCGCATTAAAATATGCTCGAATTTCTTCAATAAACTGTATTGCCAACTCATATGCAGCACTTGCGTCTTTGAGTTTAGGATAGTAGTCGGCTCTTGCTGCCTTCAAAATATGTGCATTATTCCTTAAATCGTATAACTCACAATATTTCTCTTTGGTCGTTTCCGATAAAATGCCATTTTCTAGTGCAAAATCTGCTTTTACTGGATTTGCAGTCCACTCAATTTTAGCTTTTTCGCTTTTTGTATCACATAAATACAGCGCTTTTCCATCATAGGTTATCTTTGTTTTTTCAGTTAGCGCTTGTGAACACTTTTTGAAAGTCACCGCAGCAAACTGATTTTCAAATGTTTCCTTGAAATAATGCTCTAAGGTATAATTTAGCAAAGCCTCACAAATAGATGCGTACTGTATAATTTGAAACTTAATGATGCCTTTGTTTTTTGACATTGGTAGGCTCAGAGTTTGCATTAAGGCATATGCAAATCGCGTCTGATAAAACTCATCCCCTAAATGTTCTTTCAACCTTTCGTCTGGTATAAAATCGAATTTTTGCTGAAACCATTCTCTCGGATAGTTATGTACCCAATCAAAATCATGGTCAGGGATAAGATTGCCATTACAACAAGAAACCACTTTTCTCTTCTCTTCAGGAGTTAGTTTCATAGATGATAACCTCCGCTATTAAATTTGTCATCAACTAATATAATACAATATTTTGCACAAAAATCAACATAGATGTTAAATCCATTTGTGTTTCTGCGTCGTATACATTTTGCGTCGTCCACGGGAGCCTTCATTCCCAAACCCAAAGAAAACGAAAAATCCGAACCCTTCTCCAATCGGAAACAGGTTCGGATTTTTCTTGTTTGGTGGGCGCGGGTGGATTCGAACCACCGAAGCTGAAAGCAGCAGATTTACAGTCTGTCCCCATTGGCCACTCGGGAACACGCCCATATTCACTTCCTGTGCATCCGTTAAGCCGGACGACTTGCTTATTTTAGCATGAAAGGTCGATTTTGTCAACGGGTTTTCTGCATTTTGGACAAAGAAATTTTTCCCGCCACCCGGTGCGGCGGCTGTGGGGCGGGGCAATGCATCGGCAAAGCGTGAAAAACGGCTGCGGGAATTGTACAAAGCGCAGACTTTCCCTGCCCGCATTGCAAATTGCGGGCGAACATGCTATTATAAAAGGTATCACGAAGTTATAACGTTCCCGGAACGCACCGGGCGAAAGAAAGGCACGGTGATCGCTCGATGACGATGGAAGAATGCTACACCCAGATGGGGGCCAATTATCACAGGGTGCTCCGGCGATTGGGCAAAGAGTCGCTGCTCGTGAAGATCGCCGAGATGTTCCCGCAGGACGAAAGCTACAACCGGATGAAGGCCATGATGGACCAACCAGAGGGAAACATAGAGCTGACCATGCGCGCGGCGCACAAATTCTATGGTCTGTGCCTGAACGCGGGCTACGCCAACCTGAGCAAGGTGATGGAGCTGCTGGTCGATGCGCTGGAGGACGGCGACATAGAGGAAGCGCAGCATCAGCTGCGGCGGGTGACGCGGCAGTATAATTTCACCTGCAAGCTCCTCAAGGATGTGGACGAACTCAAACCCAAAGAGGACTACGGCACGGGACGATACTTCATCCCGCGGAATCGGTTATAAAACAAAGGAGCGGCTCCCCGCGCAAGGGAGCCGCTCCTTTTTGTCTGCGTGTCAGAGCCTGCGCTGCCGCTCGTAGGTGCGCAGGGCGTCCAGCGCTTCCGGGGCCATGGGCACCAGCGCAAGCATGTTGAAGATGGTCATCAGCCCGATGCCCACGTCGCCCAGGTCCCACACCACGGTGTAGGCCTGTGTGCCGCCCACCAGCAGCATAGCCAGCGCCAGCAGCTTGTAGGCGGTCTGGCTCCACCAGTTGTCGCCGCACAGGTAGGCCACGTTGCCCCGGGCGTAGTACAGCACCCCCAAAAAGGTGGAGAAGCTGAACAGCGCTAAGATCACCGCAATAAACACGATGCCAAAGCTGCCCAAGTGGTACTGCATGGCGGCCTGCAAAAGGTCCATGCCCGCAAGGCCTGCGGTGAGCGATTCCGGTACCAGCAGCATCAGAAAGGCCGTGCAACTGCAGATGACCACCGTGTCGATCAGCACGCCCAGCGCCTGCACGAAGCCCATCTTCACCGGGTCGTCGCACTCGGCGGCGGCCGCCGCGCAGGGGGCCGAGCCGCTGCCCGCCTCGTTGGAGAACAGCCCGCGCTTGACGCCGTTCATCAGCACGGCGCCAAAGCCGCCTGCCGCTGCCTGCCGCAGCCCGAAGGCCTCGGCAAAGATGCGCCCGAACACGGCCGGGAGCTTGGGCAGGTTGAACAGCACCACCCCCACCGTGAGCACGAAGTAGCACACCGCCATGATGGGCACCATCACGTCCAGGCTTTTCACGGTGGCGTTCTTGCGCAGCACGATCACCGCCGCGATGGCCGTGAGCACCAGCGTGGTGGCAAGCGGCGGGACGTGGAAGGCGTTCTGGAACGCCGAGCTCACCGAGTTGGAGATGACCTGACTGATGCCGCACCAGCAGATGAGGCCGGACACCGCGAACAGCGCCGCCACAACAGACCGCTTGAGCTTTTTGCCCCGCTTGCGCTCGGCCAGCACATGGAGGTAGTAGGCCGGGCCGCCCCGCCAGCCGCCGTACAGCGGGTCCGGCACGCGGTATTTCTGCGCCAGCGTGGACTCCACAAAGGAGGTGGAAGCACCCAGCAGGGCCGTGACCCACATCCAGAACACCGCGCCTGCGCCGCCTGCAGACACGGCCGCCACCACGCCCACCAGGTTGCCCATGCCCACCCGGGTGGCAGTAGAGATGACCAGTGTCTGGAAGGAGGAAAGCCCGCCCGCAGCCTGCTTTTTTTCGCACACTGCGCCGATCATATCCCGGAACAGCCGCACCGGCAGCAGCCTTGTGCGCAGGGTAAAGCCGATACCGGCTGCAAACAGCAGCACCACCATAAAGGAGATGCCAATGCCGCCCGCCACCGGCAGGGTGAACAGGTCGCCCCACAGCAGGCGGTAAAGCGCTTCGATCAGATCAACTATCAAGAAAACAGCCTCCTGTACTTTTGAGAAATAAAGTTGCTACTTCATTATAGTACAGCACAGAAGAATTGTAAAATCTAAAATATTGATAGAAAGAATCGATAGAACGGGACAGCTTGACAAATCACATAGCTTCGATTATACTACAAACAGAAGGGGCGCTGACTGCAAGGGTCAGCTTTCCATCCCGCATGTCAAAAGATTGACCGCTCGAGTTGGGGAACTGTTAGGCGGTCAATCTTTTTTGTTATCATCGTTTTTCATCTGGGAAAACTTTGCCATGACCTCAAAGGTCAAATGGATCACATCCACGATCAAACTCAGCAATGCGAGGATGAACGTGAGAAGTGCGAGAGTCTCCAACAGAGTCATTCGATATGTCCGGGTTGCGGCTTCCTGCATCTGCTTCGTGCCTTGGGCGGCACTCGCATCTTGCAGGCCGCGGCCCCAACAGCAACTCCCTGTTTCCGCCACTGGCGGCGGTCGTTGCCGTTGCTCTTCGCCTTCAAGGCTCCGGGCAGGGCACTTCAAAAAAGTTTCTTCCCGGAACCTCTGCTTGTTCTATGTAAAAATAGAAAAACAGCGACGCGGGATAGAAAGCATGACCACCAATTTTGCAATCAGCGCCTTATTGTTATTTTAACATAATCTTTTATAGATTACAACATAAAAGCCGCCCGGCGGTCAGGCCGGACGGCGGAGGAAGAAGCGCGTTTCAGCGCGTTTGAAAATAGCAGTTACAAAATGTCGATGTACTCACCGGCCAGCGCTTTGTTCATGCTGCGCACGGCGCAGAACTTGCCGCACATACTGCAGGTGTCGCTGTGGTCATCCTCGGGCAGGCGTGCGTCGCGGATAGCCTTGGCGGTCTCGGGGTCCAGCGCGCAGGCGAACTGTGCATCCCAGTCCAGTACGCGGCGGGCATCGCCCATCTTGTCGTCGATATCCCGGGCATGGGGGATGCCCTTGGCGATGTCGGCGGCGTGGGCCGCGATCTTGGAGGCCACGATGCCCTGCTTCACGTCCTCCACATTGGGCAGTGCCAGATGTTCGGCGGGGGTCACATAGCACAGGAAGGCCGCGCCGCTCATGGCCGCCACGGCACCGCCGATGGCAGCGGTGATGTGGTCGTAGCCGGGGGCAATATCAGTGACCAGGGGTCCCAGCACGTAGAAGGGTGCACCCATGCAGATGGACTTCTGCACCTCCATGTTAGCGGCCACCTGATTCAGAGGCACATGGCCGGGGCCTTCCACCATGACCTGCACGTTGTGGGCCCATGCACGCTTGGTCAGCTCGCCCAGACGCACCAGTTCTTCGATCTGGCACACATCGGTGGCATCGGCAAGGCAGCCGGGGCGGCAGGCGTCGCCCAGCGAGATGGTCACGTCGTGCTCGGCGCAGATGTCGCAGATTTCATCAAAGTGCTCGTAGAAAGGGTTCTCGTTGCCGGTCATGCTCATCCACGCAAACACCAGAGAGCCGCCGCGGCTGACGATGTTCATCTTACGCTTGTGCTTGCGGATCTGCTCGATGGTCTTGCGGGTGATGCCGCAGTGCAGGGTGACAAAGTCCACGCCGTCCTCGGCGTGCAGACGCACCACGTCGATGAAGTCCTGGGCCGTCAGCTCGGCTAGGTCGCGCTGGTAGTGGATGACCGAGTCGTACACCGGCACAGTGCCGATCATCACCGGGCACTCGTGGGTCAGCTTCTGGCGGAAGGGCTGGGTGTTGCCGTGGCTGGACAGGTCCATAATGGCTTCTGCGCCCATGTTCACGGCGCTCATCACCTTCTGCATCTCAATGTTGTAGTCCTTGCAGTCGCGGGAGACGCCGAGGTTCACGTTGATCTTGGTGCGCAGCATGGAGCCGATGCCCTCCGGGTTCAGGCACTCATGGTGCTTGTTGGCCGGGATGGCCACCTTGCCCTCGGCCACCCATTGGCGGATCTCCTCGGGTGTGCGGTACTCCTTTTTGGCCACGCTCTCCATCTGCGGGGTGATGATGCCCTTGCGGGCGGCATCCATCTGGGTGGTATAAGTCTGCATAAAACTTCCCTCCAAATTACTCTCGTTATTTCTGAACAGCAGAGTTGCTGGTCATACGTTGCCATAGCAGGCTGCCGCCATTCAGAACGATCGAGGTTGCAATCTGGATGTCGGCACCTGCGTAAAACGATACGCTTATCATAAAAACTCCTTTTATGATTTTTGTAATGCGGCCCAAGGTGGTGTCCCCGGTGGACCGCAGGATGATGTTTCAGATGATCTGTTCGGAAAGCTTCCGCAGCTCTTTGCACTCGCTCTCAATATCGTCGGCGGCAAAGATGGCGCTCACAAGGGCCACGCCGTCCACGCCGGTGCCCTTCAGCTGGAGAATGTTCTCTTTGTGGATGCCGCCGATGGCCACCACCGGCACGTCCACGGCATTGCAGATGTCGATGAGGGTCTGGCGGGGCAGAACGTCCACGTCGGTCTTGGTGCTGGTGGCGAACACCGCCCCCACGCCCAGGCAGTCGGCACCGTGGGCCACGGCGCGGCGCGCCTCCTCCACCGTATGAGCCGAAACGCCGATCATCATGTTCTCGCCCACGCGCTGGCGCACCTGGGCTGCTTCCATGTCGCTCTGGCCCACATGCACGCCCTCGGCGTGGCACTGGATGGCCACCTCCACGTTGTCGTTGATGAACAGCGGCACGCCGTAGCGCTGGCACAGGGCATGAATTTCGATGGCTTCGCGCAGGAAATCTTCATCGCCCAGGTGCTTTTCCCGCAGCTGCACGCAGGTGGCACCACCTTTCAGGGCACTTTCCACCTGCTCATACAGGGTCTGTTTGCCCACCCATGCGCGGTCGGTGACGGCGTACAAAAGCATGGTCTGCTTATCGCACTTCATAGTTTGCTCCTTTTTCCAGCTGTTCCGGGGTCATGTTGTAGATGGCGTCGATGATGTAATTGCGGTAGGAAGAATTGCCGTCCAGCGCGGTCAGGCGCTTGTGGGCGATCTCGCCTGCAAGGCCCATGGCGCACACGGCGGCCGCAGCAGCGTCCAGCGCATGGCCCGGGTTCGCGGTGACGAAGGCCGCCGTCAGAGCCGAGAGCTGGCAGCCAGTGCCGGTGATGCTGCTCATCATGGGGTGGCCGTTGCGGATGCAGTAGGCTTTTTCCCCGTCGGCCACGATGTCGATGGCACCGGTGATGGCGACCACGGCCCCGGTCTCGGCGGCAAACTTTTTGGCAAAGGCCACGGCGGCGTCGAGGTTTTCTTCGGTGACCTTATCGGCCACATCGGCGTCCACGCCCTTGGTGGTGCCCGCGCCGGAAGCCAGGGTCTTCACCTCCGAGATGTTGCCGCGGATGACCGTGAACTTCACCTCCCGCAGCAGGCGGAAGGCGGTGTCGGTGCGCAGCTTGGAAGCGCCCGCGCCCACCGGGTCCAGCACCACGGGGTGGCCCAGGGCGTTCGCCTTTTTGCCCGCCAGCAGCATACTGGTGATGGTGCGGCTGTTCAGGGTGCCGATGTTGATGTTGAGCCCGCCGCAGATGGTGGTGATGTCCTCCACCTCGGCGGCATCGTCGGCCATGATGGGCGAAGCACCGCAGGCCAGCACCATGTTGGCGCAGTCGTTCACGGTGACGTAATTTGTGATGTTGTGGATGAGCGGGCACTTGGTGCGCACATTCTCGAACTCCGTTTTAAACATTTCGAAGCACCTCCGTTAAGAAAGGCTCTGCTGCATGGAGCGCAGGGCACCGGAACGCTGCAGGCTGTACACCAGCACGCCCGCAATGATGGAACCCACGGCGGTGGAGATCAGGAAGGGCACGATGTAGGCGTAGAAGGCGATGTCGCCGGCGCTCTTGCCCATGAGGAAGATGGCCACGGGGTAAGCGCACAGGCCGCCCAGGATGCTGGTGCCGAATACCTCGCCCACCATGGTGGCAAAGATGTTTTTGGTCTTGTGGTACACCAGGCCGCACAGCAGCGCACCGAACATGCTGCCGGGGAAGGCCATCAGGCTGCCCAGGCCCAGCAGATTGCGCAGCAGGGAAGCCACAAAGGCCACGCCGAGGCCCCACCAGGGGCCCAGCAGCACGGCACAGGTCACGTTGACCATGTGCTGGATGGGGGCGCACTTGCTGCCGAACATGGGGAAGCTGAACACGCTGCCCACCACGCACAAAGCGCACAGCATACCGGCCAGAGCCAGCTTTTTCACAGAGATGTTTTTCATAGGGACGCTCCTTTCAAGGCGGCAGGGGCACAGCCAGCGCCCCCGCAGAACACCCCCGCACCGGGCGCAGACGGGCGCACCGGGGGCAGGGGATATACGGAAGCGGTCGAGGCTTGCTGGCCTCCTCTCACGCCGGAACACGGCTTCCCATCGCTGACGGTTTTCAAGGCTCAGGGCGCTCCCCCTCAGCCCGCTGCGGCCCTCCCGCAGAAGCCGCCCCTTTTACATCCGGCGCGGCTGGGTCTTCCTCCTTAAGAAAAAATGCAACAGAAAAACAGGGGGCCCCGGCGGAGCCTCCTGCAAAAAATCACGTTGATGACTTCCTACGGCGGCATTATCCGCATCAGGTAAAAGGGTCGAAGTTTGAGCACTTCCTCTCAGCCCGCTGCCACGAGCTCCCCTGTATTTGCTTGTGCCTTGTATTCTACACCCTTTGCCGGGAAAATGCAAGGGGGAAGGCTTACCCCCCGCAAAAACAGCCGGACACGGTTTTCGTGCCCGGCTGTTTTTGTTAGGAAGGAGAAATTATGAAAATGCTTTGCGAAACGCTTATCCCATGGTGACCCGCACGGCCACTTCGGTGCCTGCCGGGGCCAGCGGCAGCACATTGCCCGCGATGGCCCTGCCGTCCACAGTGACGACCTTCACGCCGTGCTGGACGGCGGCGGCATTGTCCACCGTGATGTGGTACACCGCGCCCCGGAAGCGGCGGGTGACTGTAAAGCTGCCCAGCGTGTGGGGAATGCAGGGGTCCACCTTCAGGCCGTCCAGCGTGGGCTGGATGCCCAGAATGTACTGGCTCACGTTGAAGAAGGTCCACGCCGCCGTGCCGGTCAGCCAGCTGTTCTTCGCTTCGCCGAAGGTGGGGGCGTCCTTGCCTGCCACCATCTGGCTGTAGACGTAGGGCTCGGTGCGGTGGATCTCGGAAATGTCCTCAATGTAGGCCGGGCAGGTCTTGCGGTAGACCTCAAAGGCCCGGTCGCCGTGGCCGAGCACCGCCTCGGCGCAGCTGATCCAGGGGTTGTTGTGGCAGAAGATGCCCGCGTTCTCCTTGTAGCCCGGGGGATAGCTGGAAATTTCGCCCAGGTTCAGCTGGTAACTGGTGTAGGCGGGCTGGTGCAGCACCACGCCGTACTTGGTGTCCAGCCGTTCCTCCACGCTCCTAAGGGCAGCGGCGGCCTGGCCGGTCTCTTTGCCGATGCCCGCCATGACGCACATGCCCTGGGGCTCGATGAAGATCTGGCCCTCGGTGCACTCCTTGCTGCCCACCGGCTTGCCAAAGGCGTCGTAGGCGCGGCGGAACCACGCGCCGTCCCAGCCTGCGGTGAGGGTGGCCTGCTCCACCGCGTCGATGCTCTTGCGGGCCGCAGCGGCCTCGTCGGCGAGGTGCAGGTGGTCGCACAGTTCGGCGTACTCATGGCCGTACTTGACGAACATGCCCGCGATGAACACGCTCTCGGCCACGGGGCCCTCGCTGGGGCCGGTGATCTGGAAGCTCTCGCCCGGGTGCTCCGAGAAGCAGTTCAGGTTCAGGCAGTCGTTCCAGTCGGCGCGGCCGATGAGGGGCAGGCCGTGGGGGCCCAGGTGGGTGCAGGTGAAGTTGAAGCTGCGGCGCAGGTGCTCCATCAGGGGCTGGGCCTTGCTTTCGTCGTTGTCAAAGGGCACCTGCTCGTCCAGAATGGACCAGTCGCCGGTCTCGCGCAGGTAGGCGGCGGTGCCCGCAATGAGCCACAGCGGGTCATCGTTGAAGCCGGTGCCGATGTCGCGGTTGCCCTTCTTGGTCAGGGGCTGGTACTGGTGGTAGGCGCTGCCGTCCTCAAACTGGGTGGCGGCGATGTCCAGGATGCGCTCCCGGGCGCGGGAGGGGATGATGTGCACGAAGCCCAGCAGGTCCTGACAGCTGTCGCGGAAGCCCATGCCGCGGCCGGTGCCGCTCTCAAAGTAGCTGGCGGAGCGGCTCATGTTGAAGGTGACCATGCACTGGTACTGGTGCCAGATGTTTACCATGCGGTCCAGCTTTTCCTCGCTGGATTCCAGGTGGTAGGTGGAGAGCAGTGCTTCCCAATGGTCGGCCAGGGCTTTGCGGGCGGCATCCACCTGGGCGCTGGTGGCGTAGCGGCTGATCATGGCGTGGGCACGCGCTTTATTGATGACGCCCGGGGCGGTGAACTTCTCGTCCTGGGGGTTCTCGATGTAGCCGAGACCGAACAAAATCTTCTTTTCCTCGCCCGGGGCCAGGGTGACGTGGATGTGCAGCGCGCCCACCGGGGCCCACCCGTGGGCGATGGAGCCGGAGCAGTGCCCGGCGCGGACGGCCTCGGGGTCTGCCGGGCCGCCGTACACCCCGCAGAATGCGTCGCGGGTGGTGTCGAAGCTGGTGACTGGCGTGTCGGACCAGAACACCGCGTAGTGGTCGCGGCGTTCGCGGTACTCGGTCTTGTGGTAGATGACGCCGGGCTCCACCTCCACTTCGCCGGTGGAGAAGTTGCGCTGGAAGTTGGAGCTGTCGTCGATGGCGTCCCACAGGCAGAACTCCACATAGCCGAAGACGTCCAGCTCCTTCACGGCGTCGGTGTGGTTCTGCAGGGTTAGGCGGTCCAGCTCGCAGGCGTCGCCTTTGGGTACGAACAGCTCCTGTGCGGCGGCCACGCCGTTCTTCTCGCCCTCGATCACGGTGTAGCCCAGGCCGTGGCGGCAGGTGTAGCGGTCCAGCGGGGTCTTGGTGGGCTGCCAGCCGGGGTTCCAGACGGTATCGCCGTCCTTGATGTAGATGTGGTGGCCGTCCATGTCCAGCGGGGAGCTGTTGTAGCGGTAGCGGGTCAGGCGGCGCATCCGGGCGTCGCGGTAGAAGCTGTAGCCGCCCGCCGTGTTGGAGACAAGGCTGAAGAAATCCTCGCTGCCCAGGTAGTTGATCCAGGGCAGGGGCGTGCGCGGGGTGGTGATGACGTATTCCTTGTGTTCATCATCGAAGTGACCGAATCTCATAAATGCTTCCTCCTTGTACAGCTGCCGGGAAGGCCCGGCTGCTTCGCGTTTGCGAAAACGATTAAGCATGACGGCGGGAGCATTCTCTTTGCTTTTAGAATAGCCGAACCGCGCACAAAATGCAAGAGCTTTTGCGAAAAAACTTTGGAAAGATTTTTTCACAAAACGGGCGTGGATGCACGGTTTTTGCGGAAACTTTTTCCGGCGGGCCCGTCAGGGCAGAGCGGCGCGCAGCAAAACGAAGGGGCCGGAAGCCCATTTAAAAGTAATATTAGACGGGACGAAAACGACAGCGAAAAAAGTTTCGATTTTAACCGAAATGTAACGAAAACCATTCGAGATGCACAATTCCGGCCCGCCGGAACCGAACAAAACGCCAAAAGTGATGCTAAAAGCCCAAAACTTTTGCGTTTGCGCTTGATTTTTCGTGCAGAGTGCGCTATCATGAACTTGCGAAAACGATTAAGGACATGACGAAGAACATCCCCCCGCGAAACCGTTCTTCGGGAAGGAGGCGAGCAGGCGATGCCATCCCTGAAAGATCTGGCAAAGGAATGCGGCGTGTCGGTGGCAACGGTCAGCAAGGCACTGAACGACCAGCCGGATATCTCGCCTGCCACACGGGAGCGGGTACGCGCCGCAGCGCACCGCATGGGCTACCTGCCCAACGCCGCCGCCCGCGCCCTGAAGACCAACCGAACTTACAACCTGGGCGTTCTGTTCGTGGACGAACGGCAGAGCGGCCTGACCCACGAATACTTCTCCGCCGTGCTGGACAGCTTCAAGGTGGAAGCGGAAAAGCGCGGCTACGACATCACCTTCATCAACCACAGCGGCAAGAGCATGAGCTACCTCGAACATTGCCGCTACCGCAATGTGGACGGCGTGGTGATCGCCTGCGTGAACTTCTACGACCCGCAGGTGGTGGAGCTGGTGAACAGCGAGGTGCCGGTGGTGACCATCGACCATGTGTTCAACAACCGCATGGCGGTGCTCTCCGACAACGTCGCCGGTCTGAAAGCTCTGGTGCGGCAGGCGTGGGCCTGCGGCCACCGGCGCATCGCCTTCATCCACGGCGAAAAGACCGCCGTCACCGAGAACCGTCTGGCGGGCTTCTATCAGGTGTGCGAGGAGTTGGGCCTGCAGGTGCCGGAGGAGTACGTCCGCAGCGGCGTCTACCACGACGCAGACCGCTGCGCCGCCGAGACCCGGGCCCTGCTGGAACTGCACGAGCCGCCCACCTGCATCATCTTCCCCGACGACTTCTCCGCTCTGGGCGGCTACAACGCCATCAGCGAGAAAGGCCTTTCCATCCCGGAGGACATCTCGGTGATGGGCTACGACGGCATCTACCTCTCCCGGGTGGTCAAGCCCCAGCTGGTGACCTACCAGCAGAACACCGCGGCTTTGGGCCGCACCGCAGCCGAAAAGCTCATTGAGCTGATCGAACACCCCCGCGTGACGCTGCCCGAACAGATCCGGGTCTCCGGCAGGCTGCTGGACGGTGGCTCGGTGCGCGGGCTGTGAAACACAATTTGTCTCCGAAGGCTCCTGTGCAAAGGGCCTTTTCTGAAGAAGAAAGTTGATAATGGAAAACCATGAAGGAGGTTTACCCTTATGAAAAAGATCTCTCGCCGTAATTTCCTGCTCGCTTCCGGTGCCGTGACCATTGGTGCAGCTCTGGCTGCCTGCGGCGGCAGTTCCGCCTCCACCAGCACCGCTTCCTCGGCCGCTGCTTCTTCTGCCGCTTCCGAAGCCCCCGCCGCACAGGGCAAGGTGCTGAACATCTGGTGCTGGAACGATGAGTTCCAGAGCCGCTTCAACGCCTACTACCCCGAGGTCTCCGAGGTGGCAGAGGATAAGTCCACCACCACCCTGAAGGACGGCACCGTCGTCAAGTGGACCATCAACCCCAACGAGAACAACAACTACCAGAACAAGCTGGACGAAGCCCTGCTGAGCCAGGATTCCGCCGCCGATGACGACAAGATCGACATCTTCCTGATCGAGGCCGACTACGCTCTGAAGTATGTGGACTCCGATTACGCGCTGGACGTGAAGGCCGACATCGGCCTGACCGACGACGACCTGTCCGGCCAGTACCAGTACACCAAGGACATCGTCACCGTGGACGGCAGCCAGCGCGGCACCACCTGGCAGGCTACCCCGGGTCTGTTCGCTTACCGCCGCAGCATCGCAAAGGATGTTCTGGGCACCGACGACCCCACCGAAGTGCAGAGCTACCTGTCCGACTGGGATAAGTTCAACGATGTGGCAGCCCAGGCCTACGCCAAGGGCTACAAGATGCTCTCCGGCTTCGACGATTCCTTCCGCACCTTCTCCAACAACATCAGTGCACCCTGGGTGGACGGCACCACCATCAACGTGGACCCCAATATGATGAAGTGGGTGGACCAGACCAAGGAGTACACCGATAAGGGCTACAACAACAAGTCCAGCCTGTGGGACAGCCAGTGGGCCGCCGACCAGGGCCCCACCGGCAAGGTGTTCGGCTTCTTCTACTCCACCTGGGGCATCAACTTCACCCTGCTGGGCAACTCGCTGGAGACCCCGGTGGCCGACGGTGAGACCCCGCAGGTAGGCAACGGCATCTACGGCGACTACGCTGTGTGCGAAGGCCCTCAGCCCTACTACTGGGGCGGCACCTGGATCTGCGGCGCAGCGGGCAGCGACAACATTGAGCTCATCCGCGACATCATGCAGAAGCTGACCTGCGACGAAGCCATCATGAAGCAGATCACCCTGGATACTCAGGACTACACCAACAACGAAAAGGCCATGAACGAGATCGCCAACAGCGATTACAGCTCCGACTTCCTGGGCGGCCAGAACCACATCGCTCTGTTCGCCGAGGCTGCAGGCAAGATCGACATGTCCAACGCGGGCCCCTACGATCAGGGCATCACCGAGAGCTTCCAGGCCGCATTCAAGGATTACTTCACCGGCAACGTGGACGAAGACACCGCCAAGGCGAACTTCCAGACCGCTATCCAGGAGAAGTACCCCGAGCTGACCGACGTGGTCTGGCCCGCATAACGGCTTCCGACGTTTGACTGAAAACTGAATCAAAAGGGGCGGGCGGCATATCTCGCCCGCCCCTTTTCTTTGGGAGGCGATCCTATGGGAGAAAAGAAAAAGAAAGGGTCGATCAGCTACGCGAAGTGGGGCTACATCTTCATTGCGCCGTTCTTCATCATCTTCGCGGTATTTCAGCTGATCCCTCTGGTATCCACCATCTACTACAGCTTTTTTGAATATTACCGCAGCGGCCTGAAGATCATCGGCCCCACCTTTGTGGGCCTGAAGAACTACATCACCCTGTTCGCCACCGATCTGCCCAAGTATTTCGGCAACACGCTGATTTTGTGGATCATCGGCTTCATCCCGCAGATCGCCGTCTCGCTGCTGCTGGCGGCCTGGTTCACCGACCTGCGGCTCAAGCTCAAGGGCCAGACCTTCTTCAAGACGGTCATCTACATGCCCAACCTGATCATGGCCTCGGCCTTTGCCATGCTGTTCTTCGCGCTGTTCTCGGACAACGGCCCGGTGAACTCGGTGCTGCTGAGCATGGGCATCCTGGACGAGCCCTTCAGCTTCATGAACTCGGTGTGGGGCAACCGCGGCCTTGTGGGCCTGATGAACTTTCTGATGTGGTTCGGCAACACCACCATCATGCTGATGGCTGCCATCATGGGTGTGGACCCCACCCTGTATGAGGCCGCCGAGCTGGACGGCTGCACCCCGAACCAGATGTTCTGGAAGATCACCATCCCGCTCATCCGGCCCATCCTGATCTATGTCATGATCACTTCCATGATCGGCGGCCTGCAGATGTTCGATGTGCCGCAGATCTTGACCAACGGCAAGGGCGGCCCCAACCGCACCTCCACCACCATGATCATGTATCTGAACAACCACCTGTTCAGCAAGAACTATGGCATGGCCGGTGCCGTTTCCGTGGTGCTGTTCCTCGTGTGCGCCGTGCTGTGCGTGGTGGTCTATTTCTCCCTCACCAAGGAGGATGACGGCCTGACCCGCGCCCAGCGCAAAGAGCTGAAAGCGGCCAGAAAAGCAGCTGCCAAGGCAGCAAAAGGAGGGAACTGATATGGCACACGCTCCTAAATCTCAGTCTGAAAAAGCTACGCTGGCGGCACGCCGTGCATGGTGCTATCTGGTGCTGGTGGTCATCAGCTTTCTGTGCCTGTTCTTCTTCTACGTGCTGGTGATCAACTCCACCCGCAACCACTTCGAGATCCAGAAAGGCTTCTCGCTGCTGCCGGGCGGCGCGTTCGTCACCAACCTGAAGAACGTGCTGGCCGACGCCAACATCCCGGTGCTCACCGGCATCCGCAACAGCCTGATTGTGTCCGCCTTCTCGGCGGCGTTCAGCGTCTACTTCTCGGCCCTGACGGCTTACGGCATCTACGCCTATAACTTCAAGTTCAAGAAGGCCGCCTTCGCCCTCATCCTGCTGATTATGACCATGCCCACGCAGGTGTCGGCCCTGGGCTTTTTGCAGCTGATCACCAAGATGGGCCTGAAGAACAGCTTCATCCCGCTGATCGTGCCCAGCATCGCCGCGCCCACCGTCTTCTTCTTCATGAAGCAGTACCTGGATGCGTCCCTGCCCATGGAGATCGTGGAAGCGGCCCGCATTGACGGCGCAGGCGAGTTCTACACCTTTAATAAGATCGTGCTGCCCATCATGAAGCCGGCCCTGGCCGTGCAGGCCATCTTCTCCTTCGTGGCCAGCTGGAACAACTACTTCATCCCCGCGCTGGTGCTGGACAGTGCCGACAAAAAGACCCTGCCCATCCTCATCGCACAGCTGCGCAGCGCAGACTTCCTGAAGTTTGATATGGGCAAGGTGTATATGATGGTGGCCATCGCCATCCTGCCCGTCATCGTCGTGTACCTGCTGCTGTCGAAATTCATCGTCCGCGGCGTGGCACTGGGTGGTGTCAAAGGCTAATGTGATTCAAACGAAAAAGGGAACGGCGAAAGCCGTTCCCTTTTTGTTTAAATCAATATTCCCTCGCAATGGTCCATCTCGTGCTGGATGATCTGCGCCGTCCAGCCGGTGAAGGTCTTGATGCGCGGCTTGCCCTCCGCCGTCTGGTACTGCACCTTGATGCTCTGCCAGCGCTTCGCTTTGCGCACGCCTTCCAGCGAGAGGCAGCCCTCCTCGGCTTCATAGGGCCCGGATCTTTTCAGGATGACCGGGTTGAACAGCACCAGATATCCGTCCTCGGATTCCACCGCGATGATGCACTTTGCCTCGCCGATCATGTTCGCCGCCATGCCCACGCACCCGTCCGCATGGGCGGTGAGGGTCTCCAGCAGGTCGCGGGCAATGGGCGCGTCCTCCGGCGTGGCAGGCGCGGACTTCTGTGCCAGAAACAGCGGGTCGCGGTTGATGGGTCGAATCATAAAAGATACCTCACTTTTTCAACAAAATGCCAATGATAAATCCCGCCGCTGCGGGCAGTACCCAGCCGAAGCCCAGCCCGGCCAGGGGCAGGGCGTTTGCAAGGGCCGACAGCGGGCCCAGGGGCAGGGCGGCGGCGATGCTCTGCACGGCGGTGCAGCCCACGCACAGCGGGTAGACCGCCCGGCGGCGCTCCAGCCCCGGCACGAAGGAAAGGGTGATCAGCACGATGGCTGCGGGGTAGATGGCGTTCAGCACCGGGGTGGACAGCCGGATGATGCCCGCCAGCCCCAGGTTCGAGATGAGCATGCTGGCCGCCGCGAAAAAGGCCGCGATGGCCGGGTAGGGGATGCGGGGCAGCAGCTGGTGGAAGTACTGCCCCACGCAGGCGATGAGCCCCACGCAGGTGTTGAAGCAGGCAATGACGAAGATGGCCGCGACAAGCACCAGCCCCGCCCGGCCGAACAGGTCCTGCGCCAGGGCGGTGAGCACCTCGGCACCGGTGGCAAGGCCCGGGTGCACGGCCCCGGTCTGGGCACCGGCGTGGCCCAGCATGACGTAGACGGCCAGCAGCAGCCCGCCCGCGATGAACCCGGCGCGGATGGTGCCCCGCTCCACGGCCGGGCCTTCGGTGATGCCCCGGGCCCGGATGTTCAGCGCGATCACCGCCCCGAAGTTCAGCCCGGCCAGGGTGTCCATGGTCTGGTAGCCGTACAGGATGCCCTGGGCGGCGGGCAGGGAAGCGTATTCCGCGCTGGGCGCGGCATAGTGGGCCGTCAGCGGGTGGGCAAGGCACCCGGCGAACAGCACCACGATCAGCCCGATCAGGCAGGGGCAGAGGATGCGGCCCAGCAGGTCGGTGAGTTTGTCCGGGTGTAGGGCCACGCAGAAGGCTGCCGTGAAGAACAACACCGAGTAGATCAGCTGCAGCCCGGCCCCGCCGCCCACCAGCGGCACCAGCATCTGGAACGAGGTGCTGGCCGTGCGCGGGATGGCAAGGCAGGGCCCGATGGAGAGATACACCAGCACGGTGAACACCGGCGCAAAGAGCGGGTGCACCCGGCTGGCCAGTTTGTCCAGGCCCCCGGCCCTTGCCACGGCCACGACGCCCGCGATGGGCAGGCTGATGGCGCTGACCGCAAGCCCCGCGAAGGCAGGCCACAGGTTCGCCCCGGCCTGCGCGCCCAGGTGCGGCGGGAAGATCAGATTGCCCGCCCCGAAGAACATGGAAAACAACGTGAACCCGACCAATAACAGGTTCCTGCCGGAAAGTTTCTGCTGCATGTGCACCCCTCGTTTCTGCTCCGCAGCGCGCGGCACTGCGGTGGATACTTTCCAGTGTATCGTTTTACGGCTTTCATGTCAAGGAAAGAAAACATGAAGAAATGTAATGACGGGCATGACGCCTGCTGATGGGCGGTGATGCAGCGGTCATTGGCTTTTGCGGCGCGGGGTGTTATACTTATTTATAATAGGAATAGGTGCAAAATCGTTGCGGGCAGCGCGAAACTATGCTACAATAAAAAAGCCACCCCGGTTGGGGTGGTGGATAGGTGCTGCCTGCATCACAGGTGGTCATGCTCCCTCCGGCAAGCGTCGGGGGATGTGAATTATTGTTAAGGAACACGGGCCCTGGCCCCAACGGCATTTCTTCTGCCACTGGCATTGGAGTGCCGCTGCCCCCGTTCGCAAACGCGAAAGGGGGGGATGCTTCATGGTGTGGAATGATGTTATGCAGCTGCTTCTCGTCATCGGCGGGACGGTCGGCCTTACATTCAAGATCTCATGGGCAATCTTTCAGGAGATCCATAACAATAAGAAATGACCGCCCACAGTCTTCCAAACGCTGAGCGGTCATTCTTATTGACTATCTAGCTGAAGGGAGCTGACCATTGCGGGCAGCACCTTTTCTGTTTGTAGTATAGTGTTTTTTTGCAGGGATGTCAAGAGGGGTTCTATGACGGGAACGGGTTCGAAACAGTTTTTCCGCCGCGCGGGTGCGGTGGTGTTCTGGCTGGCGGTGTGGCAGTGCGCCGCCATGGCCATTGGGCAGGAGGTGTTCCTGGTGTCGCCGGTGCAGGCGCTGCGCACCCTGCTGGAGCTGCTGCCGCAGGCGGCGTTCTGGCGGCGGGTGGGCTTCAGCTCCGGGCGCATCCTGCTGGGCTTCGGGCTGGGCGCGGCGGCGGGCACCCTGCTGGCCGCTGCCGCCGAGCTTTCCCCCCTGGCCGACACCCTGCTGGCCCCGGTGATGCAGCTGGTGAAGGCCACGCCGGTGGCAAGCTTCATCATTTTGGCGTTGGTGTGGGTGCGGGGGTCGTCGCTTTCGGTGCTCATCAGCTTTCTCATGGTGCTGCCGGTGCTCTGCGGCGCGGTGCGCACCGGCATCCGCAGCGCGGACGTGCAGCTGCGGGAGATGGCGCGGGTGTTCCGGCTGCCGCTTGGCCGCCGCCTGCGGGCCATCTGGCTGCCTGCGGTGCTCCCGGCCTTCCAGCAGGGGTGCAGCGTGGCGCTGGGCATCTGCTGGAAAAGCGGCATCGCGGCCGAGGTGATCGGCCTGCCCAACGGCTCCATCGGCGACGCGCTCTACCGGGCCAAGATCACCCTTTCCACCGGGGATTTGTTCGCCTGGACCTTCGTCATCATCCTGCTGAGCACGGGGTTCGAAAAGCTGTTCCTGGCCCTGCTGGACCGGGCCGCAAAGGCTGTGACGGGGGAGGTGCCATCATGCTGAAGATCGACGGGCTGGAAAAACGCTTCGGCGAGAAGGTGCTGTTCCGGAGCCTGAGCCTGACCGTGGACGGCCCGGCGGTGCTGTGGGCCCCCAGCGGCTGGGGCAAGACCACCCTGCTGCGCATCCTCATGGGGCTGGAAGCGCCCACCGCAGGCGCGGTGCAGGGCGCGGGCCGGGTGAGCGCCGTGTTCCAGGAAGACCGCCTGTGCCCGCAGCTCACTGCGCTGCAGAACGTGCTGCTGGTGCTGCCCGGGGCGGGGGAACTGTATGCCCCGGCCGTCACAGCAGATTTCGCACGCCTTGGCATGGACGCCGCCGCCCTGGCCCTGCCTGCGGCAAAGCTTTCCGGCGGGCAGAAGCGCCGCACGGCCCTGCTGCGGGCGCTGTGGGCCGAGGGCGACACCCTGCTTTTGGACGAGCCCTTCACCGGCATGGACCCGCAGACGCTGGCGGCAGCGGCCGCCCTTTTGCGGGAGCGCTGCGCGGGCAGGCCCACCCTGCTTGCCACCCACGACCGGGCCGCCATCGCCGCCCTGGGCTGGCCGGTGATCGAGCTGGAGAAACAGTAAACAAAAGAGCAATGGACATGCGTCCATTGCTCTTTCCTTTTTACAGCCAGTTTCACAGCAGCTGTGCCAGGATGCTGTTCTGCACGATGAGTCCGGCCGGAGTGAGGGCGAGGGTGCGGCCGTCGAATTCGGCATAGCCTGCCTTCACGCAGTTTTGCACAAAGGCCAGCTGGGCGGTGGAAAACTCCTTGCCGTAGAGCTGTTTATATTTGTCCAGCGAGAGGCCTTTGCGCAGCCGCAGCTGCAAAATGAGGTAGTCCTCGGCCCCACAGCTGCCGTCCATCACCGGGGCAGTTTCGTCGCGCAGGAAGGCGGCGGTGTCCGGCGGGTAGTAGAACCGTTTGCCGCCCATGCAGGAGTGGGCCGCCGGGCCCAGGCCCAGGTAGTCGCCGCAGTCCCAGTAGATGAGATTGTGGCGGCCCTCGAAGCCCGGCTTTGCGAAGTTGGAAATTTCATACTGTTTATAGCCGTGGTGCTCCAGCTGCTCCACCGCGTAGAGGTAGAAGTCGGCGGCTTCGTCGCCGGTGGGCAGGCCTTCCGGCGGGTGTTTGCCGAAGGCGGAGTCAGGCTCGATCTTTAAAAGGTAAGCGGAAATGTGGGTGGCCCCGCCGCCCTCGATCAGCTCCAGGGTCTCGTCGAACTCGGCCTGGGTGTAGTGGGGCAGTGCCAGCATGATGTCGCCGCTGATGTTCTCAAACCCCGCCTGCCGCGCCATGGCAAAGGCGGCCCGGGCCTGTTTGGCCGTGTGGGGGCGGCCCAGGGTGCGCAGCTGGGTGTCCCGGGCGGACTGCACCCCGAAGGAGATGCGGTCCACCCCCGCCGCCCGGAAGCCCGCAAGGCTTTCGGCCGTGACGGTCTCAGGGTTCGCTTCCAGGGTGATCTCGGCCCCGGGCACCGGCGCGGCGGCTTCGATGAGCCGCGCTGCCTGTGCCGGAGTGAGCAGGCTGGGCGTGCCGCCGCCGAAGTAGACCGTATCCGGCCGCAGGGGCGCGCCCGGCGCAAAGCGGGAAAGCTCCCGCAGCAGGGCGTCCACATAGGCGTCCGGCACCCCGCGCTCGCCGGGGCGGGAGTAGAAATCGCAGTAGCGGCATTTGGAGAAACAATAGGGGATGTGCAGGTAAAGCCCCAGGGACATACAAAATCACAGCCTTTTTCATGAAACGTTCATTTCTATGCAGTATACTATATTCTGTAGACCGGAGCAAGAGCAAGTGCCCCGGCAGAATAGACTGGAGGAATTCCACGATGGATTACAACAACTACAATCGCGGCTACACCGAGCCCACCATGACTTCGGCTGACTATATGACCCGCACCTACCGCTGGATGGCGTGCGGCCTGCTCATCACCTTTGCGGCCGCGTTCGTCACGGCCACCACCCCGCTGATCTATGTGGTGGATTCGCTTTACCTGCTGTTCACCATCGCCGAGCTGGCGCTGGTGTTCATGCTCAGCAGCCGGGTGCAGAACATGTCGGTGGGCGGCGCACGGGCCACCTTCTTCGGCTACGCAGTGCTCAACGGCATGGTGCTGAGCTACTACTTCCTGCTGTTTGACGTGAGCACCCTGGTGCTGGCCTTCCTGGCCACGGCGCTCTACTTCGGGCTGATGGCCGTCTACGGCACCACCACCCACAAAGACCTCTCCGGCTGGGGCCCGAAGCTGATGCTGGGCCTCATCGCCCTGCTGGCCACCGGCTTCGTCGGGATGCTGTTCGGCATGGGCTTCGGTGCCACGGTGCTGTACAGCGGCATCGGCCTGGTGGTGTTCATGCTGCTCACCGCCTACGACACCCAGAAGCTGAGCCAGATGTACGCCTACTACGCCTACGACAGCGAGCTGGCCGAGAAGGCTTCCATCTACGGCGCACTGACCCTGTACCTGGACTTCATCAACATCTTCCTGTATGTGGTGCGTCTGCTGGGCATGAACAACCGCCGCCGCAGCTGATCTTTTCCCCGCGATGCAAAAGGCGCTCTCCCCGCGAAGGGAGGGTGCCTTTTTTGCTGCGCAGCCCGCCCGGCAGGGGAGCAGGCGGTGTTTTGCGCCCGGCCGGAAGCAACAGATAAAACAAAAAAGCAGCCTCTGCTGAAGCTGCCGTAACAGTAGTCCTCTTGTTAGCCGTTCTTCCTACGGGTTGGGAACCGCGGGCTAAGCAACAGCCCACTGGGCTGATTGCTTCCCCTGCTAACGCAGGGCCGCCCTGTTCAAGTCCTCTTATCCGCTGTTGCAGCTGACGAAAACTATGCATATAAAACAAAAAAGACAGCTTACAAAAAGCTGTCTCTCTTGGTGCGGATAAGAGGACTTGAACCTCCACCGAGTTGCCCCGATTAGAACCTGAATCTAACGCGTCTGCCAATTCCGCCATATCCGCATATTCTGTTTTGTTCGTGAGCCGTGTCGCTCGGAACGATAGTAATTATACCAGATATGCGGGAATTGTCAAGCATTATTTTCAATTTTTTCTGACAAATTTTTCCCGCAAAATTGTTGCACTCTGAATGGGCGCTGCAGGGCGAAATTTCGCCCAAAGTGTGATACAATAGACGAAACGCGCTGGAACGCTTCCCGGCGCAAAACCGAGAAATGAGGGAAAACAATGCTGAATGTTATCATCTTCCTGCTGGGGGCCGGGCTCATGTTCTTCATGGCGCTGCGCAGCATGCTGGCCCGGCGGCGGCTGTGCACCCGGGGCGAAAAGGTGGAAGCCACCGTGGAGGGTATCGTCCAGAGCCGGGACGGCGCGGCCTATGTGCTGGCCTTTGCCACGGCAGGCGGCAGCCACCGGCTGCAGTACCCGAAACCGGCCAAGGCCAAAGCCTTTGCCGCGGGCAGCACCGTCACCCTGTATTACGACCCGGAGGACCCGGAGAAGATGTATGTGGAGGGCGACCACTCCGTGCTGGGCGCAGAGGTGCTGTACGCCGTGGTGGGCGCAGCGCTGCTGGTGCTAACGGTGGGCATCGCCCGCTGAACGGAGGGAGAACACGATGAAGTTAGAGCATTTTGGCATGGCGGAGCCGGGGGACTGCAGGCTGGTCTTTCGGGCAGGCGCCGAGGAACTGGCGGCTGCCATTGCCGCCGAGCAGGCAGCCGAAAACGCCCCGCAGGAGGAAGAAGACCTGCTGACGGCGGCCGTGAACCGCACCATTCTGGAAGGCTTCTCGCCGCTGTATGAGCAGCTGGTGCGCGAGTACGGCCTTGTGCCGGTGTCGGACCCGGATTTCCAGCTGCTGGCCGTGAACCGGGCCGAGGGCTTCCGGGCGGGCGCGCAGTTCTTTGCGCTGCCGCCGCTGGAGCTGGGGGCGTACACCGGCTTTGTGCAGGCGGTGGAGCCCCACCCCATCCGGCAGCTGACCGTGGAACTGGAGATCAACCGCCGCCACGGCGACGAGGACCGAGCCGCCGACGCGGCAGGCAAGGCGGCCCTGCGCAAGCAGGTGACGGCGGACATCTACGCAAAGCGCTGTGCCCAGGCGAGGGACCGGGCCGCGAAGGAGCTGGTCTGGCAGCTGGGCGACCGGGTGACCGGCCCGCTGCCGAAGCAGCTGGTGGCAGGCAACTACTTTGCCGAGCAGCGGCAGTTCAACCTGCGCCTGCAGGCAAACGGCGTCAACTTCGACCAATTCCTCAAGGTGCGGGGCCAGACCGTGGAGGAGTTCCGCGTCTGGCTGCACCAGCAGGCCGAGCGCAAGCTGCGCAGCTGGCTGGGCCTTTTGCTGGTGGCCGAAAAGGAAGACCTGCAGCCCGCCGAAGCCGAGGTGACCGCCGCGCTGGAAAACTGGAACGAGAAACTGGACGGGGAACGCACCTTCCCCGCCAACGACGCCCGCAAGGTGCGCCAGCGGCTGGCCCGGGAGCGGGCAGAGCAGTTCATCGTGGCGCACTCCACCCTGACCCCGCCGCCCGCCGAACCGGTGGTGCAGCAATTGAGCTAAAAACAAAGAGGAGAGATGCAACGCATCTCTCCTCTTTGTTTTTAATGGGCGCTCAGGTCTCCACGCCCTCGAACTGGCTGTTATACAGCTTCGCGTAGAAGCCGTTCGCGGCCAGCAGTTCGTCGTGGTTGCCCTGCTCCACGATGTGGCCGTCCTTCATCACGAGGATGACGTCCGCTTCCCGGATGGTGGACAGGCGGTGGGCCACGATGAAACTGGTGCGGCCCTGCATCATGCGGGCGAAGGCTTTCTGGATGCGCACCTCGGTGCGGGTGTCGATGGAGGACGTGGCTTCGTCCAGGATCAGCATCGGCGGCAGGCAGAGCATCACGCGGGCGATGCACAGCAGCTGCTTCTGGCCCTGGCTGATGTTGCCGCCGTCCTCAGCGATCACCGTGTCGTAGCCCTCGGGCAGGCGGCGGATGAAGCTGTCCGCATGGGCGGCTTTGGCCGCAGCCACCACTTCTTCCGGGCTGGCGTCCGGCTTGCCGTAGGCGATGTTCTCCCGCACGGTACCGGCACGCAGCCAGGTATCCTGCAGCACCATGCCGTAGCTGCCGCGCAGGGAAGCACGGGTCACATCCCGGATATCGGTGCCGGAGACTTTGATATCGCCGCCGTTCACGTCGTAGAAGCGCATCAGCAGGTTGATGAGGGTGGTCTTGCCGCAGCCCGTGGGGCCCACGATGGCGATGCGCTGGCCGGGCTTCACGTCGAGGGAAAGGCCCTCGATCAGCGGGCGGTCGGGCAGGTAGCGGAAGGAGACATCCTCCAGCTGCACATGGCCGTCCGGCTGCAGCACTTTGGCGTTCTCGGCTTCCGGCACCTGATCGTCGGCATCCAGCAGCTCGAACACGCGGGCGGCGCAGGCCAGAGCGTTCTGCAGCTCGGTGACCACGCCGGAAATTTCATTAAAGGGTTTCGTGTACTGGTTGGCGTAGCTGAGGAACACGCTCAGCTGGCCGATGGTGATGCCGCCGCGCACGGTGTACAGTGCGCCCACAAGGCCCACGCCTGCGTAGACGATGTTGTTCACAAAGCGGGTGGCGGGGTTCGTCATGCTGGAGAAGAAGATGGCCTTTAGGCTCACGTCCTGCAGGCGGCTGTTCACCTCGTCAAAGGCGGCAAGGCTCTCGGCTTCGTGGCCGAAGGCCTGCACCACCTTCTGGCCCTCGATCATCTCATTGACAAGGGCCGTCTGCCCGCCGCGCACGGTGCTCTGGCCCTGGAAGTATTTGTAGCTGCGCTTGGCAAGGAAGCTTGCCACCAGAAGGCTCAGCGGGGTGATGCACACCACCACCAGCGTGATGGGCACGTTCTCGCTCAGCATGAACAGCAGGGTGCCCAGAATGGTCAGCACGCCGCTGAACAGCTGAGTAAAGCCCATCAGCAGGCCGTCCGCAAAGGTGTCCACGTCCGCCACCATGCGGCTGACGATATCGCCGGAGGGGTGGCTGTCGAGGTAAGAAAGCGGCAGGGTCTGGATCTTGCGCAGGGCTTCGTTGCGCAGATCGCGGCTGACAAGGAAGGTGATGCGGTTGTTGCACACGCTCAGCAGCCACTGGGCCAGCGCGGCGGCACCCGCCACCACCAGCACCTTGACGATGATGCCCATCACGCCGGAGAAATCCACGGCACCCTTGCCCAGCATCATATCAATGGCGCTGCCGCACAGGATGGGGATATACAGCTGGGCCCCCACGCTCACGGCGGCCACCACCAGGCTGCACACCACGAACAGGGAGTAGGGGCGTATCTTGCCCAGAACACGGGTCAGGGTGGCCTTGCGCTGTTCAGGGGTCAGCTTTGTTTTTGCTTTTGCACTCATTTCTGCGCATCCCCTTTCTTGAACTGGCTCTCGTAAATTTCCTCGTAGACGGGGCAATTCTGGCGCAGCGCGTCGTGGCGGCCAAGGCCCACCAGTCTGCCGTCGTCCAGAACAATGATCTGGTCGGCGTGCTGCAGGCTGGCGGCGCGCTGGCTCACGATGAACACGGTCAGGTCACCGGGCAGAGCCGCCAGTGCCTTGCGCAGGGCGGCGTCGGTGGCGTAGTCCAGTGCGCTGGCGCTGTCGTCCAGAATGAGGATATCCGGCTTGCCCACAAGGGCGCGGGCGATGGTCAGGCGCTGCTTCTGGCCGCCGGAGAGGTTGCGGCCGCCCTGCTCCACGGGCTCGTCCAGCCCGAGGGGCTTCGCCTTGACGAACTCCGCTGCCTGTGCCGTTTCCAGGGCGGCCCAGAGCTCCGCGTCGGATGCATTCTTGTTGCCCCAGAGCAGGTTCGAGCGGATGGTGCCGCCGAACAGCTGGGCCTTCTGCATGACCATGGCCACCTTGCCGCGCAGCGCTTCGCGGGGGTAGCTGCGGGCGTCGCGGCCCATAATTTCCACGGTGCCCTCGGTGGCGTCGTAGAAGCGGGGGATGAGGTTCACCAGGCTGGATTTGCCGCTGCCCGTGCCGCCGATGACGCCGATGGTCTGGCCGCGCTTGGCGGTAAAGCTGATGTCGGAAAGGCTGGGTGCACCGGCCCCGGCGTAGGTGAGGGACACATGGTCAAAGCGCACGGCGTCGGTTGCCTTGTCGGCGGCCACCTCGCCCAGAACTTTAGCCGGGAAAGCCATGCCGGGTTTCGTGTCCAGCACAGCCTGCACGCGGCCTGCGCAGGCGATGCCTTTGCTCACCTGCACGATGAGGTTGGCCAGCTTGACCAGCTCCACCAAGATCTGGTTCATGTAGTTCACCAGAGCGATGACGTCGCCGGAAGCCATGCCGCCCACGTTGATCTGGATGCTGCCCACATACAGCAGTGCCACGATGGCGATGTTGATGAGCACATAGGTCACAGGGTTCATCAGGGCGGAGATATGGCCCACGTGCAGCTGCATGTCGGTGAGCAGGGCGTTGGCGTTCTCAAAGCGCGATACCTCGTCCTTTTCCTTGTCAAAGGCACGCACGACGCGCACGCCGGTCAGGTTTTCGCGGGTCAGGCCAAGCACACGGTCCAGACGGTTCTGCACCGTCTTATACATGGGCCGGGTGGCGGCCATGATACCGAACACGACAACGCTCAGCAGCGGGATGGTCACCACGAAGATCAGCGCGGCTTTCACGTTGACCGTGAAGGCCATGACCATGGCACCGATCACCACGAACGGGCTGCGCAGGAACAGGCGCAAAAACAGGTTCAGGCCGCTCTGCACCTGGTTCACGTCGCTGGTCATGCGGGTGATGAGGGTGCTGGTGCCCAGGGTGTCCATCTCCGAAAAGCTCAGGCTCTGGATGTGGGCAAACAGCGCATGGCGCAGGGCTGTGGAATAGCCCACGGCCGCCTTCGCGGAGAAATACTGAGCCGTCAGGCTGCAGGCAAGGCCGATGGCAGCCAACAGCAGCAGCAGGCCGCACCGCACGAGGATATAGTGGAAATCGCGGGCAGCAATGCCGACGTTCACGATGTCCGCCATGACCAGCGGCACGAACAGGTCGAACGTGGCTTCCAGCATCTTGAAAAGCGGCGCAAGCACGCTTTCGCGCCTGTAGCCGTTCAGATAGCCTAGCATCTTGTTCAAGGCGATACTCCTTCTTTCGTACATTATAATGGTTAATAATGGTTACGGAATCTTATTTATTATAGCGCAGAAAGCGGCGAAATGCTATAGGAAAAGAGGAAAACAGCGCCCTCTCCGTCATTGCTTCGCAATGCCGCCTTGTCCCCTTTTTGTCGCTACGCGACATCTTCCCCCGGCCGGGGGACGTCTTTCAAAGGGAGAGGCAAGAAACGCTCCCGTTATGCTCTTGGCTCCTCCCCTCGGGGGAGCTGGCAAACCCGCAGGGTTTGACTGAGAGAGTTTTAACTGCAATGACGGAGAGGGTTTCCCCGTTGAGAAAATTTCCATTTCCTGTTATACTAAAAGCTGATTACAGCAATGGGAAGAATGGTGAGCAGATGGCAAGACGAACAGATGGCGGCATCCGGTTCCGCCCGGTGGGCAGCGCGCGGCGCGCCCGCACCGCACCGGCCTACAGCCCCGCAGGCACGGGCTGCCCCGCGATCGAGCGGGCCGTGGAAAACCTCTACAAAGCCCAGAACGAGGAAGGTTTCTGGACCCTGATGGGCGCGCTGAACTATGCGCTGGAGCTGGAGACCCATGTTCTGGTGCCGCTGCAGACGGCTCTGACCGTGCACGGCGCTCCTGCGCCCTGGGCAGAGCACCCGGTGCCCACCGAAAAGGCCGACGGCCTCAAGCTGTGGACTCTGCGCAACGACAAAGGCCGCACTTGGCTGCCGCTGTTCACGTCCAGCGCCGCCGCCTGCGGCGACCGCAGCACTGCCGCCCGGCCCATGGCGGACTACACGCTGGAAGACGCCATGGAGCTGGCCCTTTCCACCCCGGGCATCGACGGTGTGGTGCTGGACCCGTGGAGCCACTCGGCCACGCTGGACGGGGCGCTGCTCAACGGCTTGCTGCACGCGGGCCACACCCCCGAGACCCCCGGCGACGAGGAAGCGGACGCCGGAAAGGAAGCCGCCCGCAATGGCAATTGGGAGCAGGCGGCGGAGTGCTTTGAGAAAGCCGCCGAGCTGGGCAGCGCCATGGGGCTTTCGCTGCTGGCCGACTGCCTGTACAAGGGCCGGGGCGTGAAGCCCAGCCGCGCCGAGGCCCGCCGTATGTGGAAGCAGGCCGCCGAAAGCGGCGAAGTGCTGGCCCACATCGCGCTGGGCGACGACTGCGCCGCCCGGGGCGACAACGGCAAGGCCCTTATCTGGTACCGCCGCGCGCGGCAGAACGCCGCCCACATGCCGGATATCGAGTACACCCCGCAGGTGTGTTTGCGCGTGGCCCAGTATGAGACCCGCTACACCTCCCGCAAAAAGGCGCTGGCGCTGGCCGCCGAAGCAAAGCAGGGCTTTGGCATCCGCGCGCGGGAAAACGAGCCGGACGCCGCCCAGTGGCTGGCCGAGACCGAGCAGCTGCTGCAGGAGCTGACCGCACCGCAGCCCGCGGCCCCGGCGGCCTACGACATGGAATCTTTACAATTGGACTAAAAAAGCGTCATACAGATACGCTACAATAGACCGTGAAAAAGCAGTGGCGGTGCGTCCGCAAAGAGAGGAAACAGACAGTATGAGCAAAGTGATCGGCATTGATCTGGGCACGACGAATTCCTGCGTGGCAGTGGTGGAGGGCGGCAAGCCTGTGGTCATCACCAACGCGGAAGGCGAGCGCACCACCCCCAGCGTGGTGGCCTTTACCAAGGATGGCGAGCGCCTTGTGGGCGGCGCGGCCAAGCGCCAGATCGCCACGAACTCCGGCCGCACCGTGTCCAGCATCAAGCGCCACATGGGCTCGGACTACCGGGTGCACATCGACGGCAAAGACCTGACCCCGCAGGAGATCAGCGCCATGATTTTGGCCAAGATCCGCCGCGATGCCGAGAGCTACCTCGGTGAGCCGGTGACCGAAGCCGTTATCACGGTGCCCGCTTACTTTGACGACAGCCAGCGCAAGGCCACGCAGGATGCAGGCCGCATTGCGGGCCTGAATGTGCTGCGCATCATCAACGAGCCCACCGCCGCCGCCGTGGCTTACGGCCTTGACAACGAAGCATCGCAGAAAATTCTGGTGTACGACCTGGGCGGCGGCACCTTTGATGTGTCCATCATCGAGATCGAGGACGGCACCTTCACGGTGCTTGCTACCGGCGGCGACACCCATCTCGGCGGTGACGACTTCGACGAGCGCATCGTGGAGTACGCAGTGGCCGAGTTCAAGAAGTCGGACCGCATCGACCTGACGAAGGACCCCGCCGCCATGGGCCGGTTAAAAGAAGAAGCCGAAAAGGCGAAGAAGGAGCTCTCTGCCGCGCCGTCGGCCCAGCTGAATCTGCCCTTCATCGCGGTGGGCAAGGACGGCCCGCACCATCTGGATATTTCCCTCTCCCGCCCGCAGTTCGAGATGATGACCGGCGATCTGCTGGCCCGCACGGTGCAGCCGGTGCAGAACGCCTTGCGGGACGCCGGCATCTCGGCCAGCCAGCTGGGCAAGGTGCTGCTGGTGGGTGGCAGCACCCGGATGCCCGCCGTGGAACGGCAGGTGAAGGAGCTGCTGGGCAAAGAGCCCAGCCACAGCCTGAACCCCGACGAGTGCGTGGCCATGGGCGCGGCCGTGCAGGGCGGTCTGCTGCAGGGCGGCGGCAAGCTGGCCGGTGCCACCGGCGCGGCGGCGCAGGGCCTTGTGCTGATGGACGTGACCCCGCTGACCCTCTCCATCGAGACGCTGGGCGGTGTGGCAACGCCCCTCATCACCCGCAACAGCATGATCCCCACCCGCAAGAGCCAGATCTTCACCACGGCACGTCCCATGCAGACCAGCGTGGAGATCAACGTGCTGCAGGGCGAGCGCCACTTCGCCCGGGATAACAAATCCCTGGGCAAGTTCAAGCTGAACGGTATCCGGGCCAGCTTTTCTTCCAAGCCGCAGATCGAAGTCACCTTCGACATCGACGTGAACGGCGTCGTGAAAGTGTCTGCAAAGGACCTCGGCACCGGCCGGGAGCAGAACATCACCATCACCGGCAGCACGAACCTGTCGGAGAATGAGATCCAGCGCGCCATGGCCGACGCCGCCGCCTACGAGGCCGAGGACAGCCGCCGCAAAGACCGGCTGGACCTGCACAATCAGGCCGAGATGCTGGCCTATAAGGTGGACGAGGCCCTCTCCAAGTGCAAGAAAGAGCTGGACAAGGACGAGAAGAACCGCATCAAGTCCGACCTCGCCAACCTGCGCCGCTGCCTGCGCAAGGACAAGCCCGAGAAGATGAACGAGACCGAAGAAGCCGCCCTGCGCCAGGCCAAGAGCCAGCTGGAAGCCAGCGCCAACCACCTGATGGTGCTCTACACCAGTGAGCAGGGCTCCGATGACACAAACAGCACACTGTAACAGAAAAAACTCCGCTGTGTTTTGCACAGCGGAGTTTTTTTGTTGTGGAAAAATATTACAGCATTTTGGACAGGAACGCTTTCAGGCGCGGGTGCTTCGGGTTGGAGAACAGCTCCTGCGGCGGCTCGTCTTCCTGAATCTTGCCGTCGTCGATGAAGATGACGCGGTTGGACACCTCGCGGGCAAAGCCCATCTCGTGGGTGACCACCAGCATGGTGATGCCGGTGTGGGCCAGCTCCTTCATCAGTTCCAGAACTTCGCCCACCATCTCGGGGTCCAGGGCGCTGGTGGGCTCGTCGAACAGGATGACGTCCGGGTCCATGGCCAGGGCGCGGGCAATGGCGATGCGCTGCTGTTGGCCGCCGGAAAGGCTCTTGGGGTAGACGTCAGCCTTGTCGGAAAGACCCACGCGGGCCAGCAGTTCGTCGGCCTTGTCGGAGATGGCCTGCTTGTCCTTGAGCTTGAGCAGGGTGGGGGCCAGCTCCAGGTTCTTCTTCACGGTCAGGTGGGGGAACAGATTGAAGTGCTGGAACACCATGCCCATCTTCTGGCGCACAGCGTCGATGTGGGCATCGTCCACCTCCACCCCTTCAAACTTGATGGAGCCGGAGGTGGGAATCTCCAAGCGGTTCAGGCACCGCAGAAAGGTGGACTTGCCGCAGCCGGAGGGTCCGATCAGGCACACCACGTCGCCGCGGTAGATGTCGATGTCGATGCCCTTGAGCACGTCCAGGGTGGGGGTGGGCTGCTTTGCGCCCTTTTTCTTCACGCCGCCGTAGGTCTTGGTCAGACCACGGACTTCCAGGATCTTATCGGTCACTTTGTGCCAGCCTCCTCTCAAACATTGCCAGCAGCCGGGTGAACAGCATGACCAGCACAAGGTAGATCAGTGCAACGCCCAGCAGCGGGTACATGGCTTCGTAGGTACGGTTCATGATGCCCTGCCCCGCATACAGCAGCTCCTTGCCGCCAATGACCGTGATCAGGGAGGTATCCTTCAGCAGCATGATGAACTCGTTGCCCAGAGCAGGCAGCACCGCGCGGATAGCCTGCGGGATGATGATGACCACCATGGTGGTCATGTAGTTCAGGCCAAGGCTGCGTCCGGCCTCCATCTGGCCGGGGTCCACGGCCATCAGGCCGCCGCGGATGATCTCGGACACATAGGCACCGGAGTTGATGCCCAGCGTCAGTGCACCCACCATGGTAAAGTTGCGGCTGTTGGCAAAGATGACCATGCTCATGATGAGCAGCTGCACCATCATGGGGGTGCCGCGGATAATAGTGGTGTAGATCTCGCAGATCACATTGAAGAAGCCCAGCACCGGGTTTTTGTGCCCGGGGCGCTGCTGGTCGTGGGCCACACGCACCAGCGCCACCACGCTGCCCAGCACGATGCCCAGCGCCAGTGCCAGGGCGGTGACCAGCAGGGTGGTGCCCACGCCGCCGACGTACTGGAGCCAGCGGTCCTTCAGCAGAAAGGCCTGATAAAATTTGAAGAAAAACTCCTGCCCGAAGTTCAGCTTTGTGCCGCTGTTGAGCAGCTCTTTGAGCAGTTCGTATTGAGCAGCCATTCGCATCCTCGCTTTCCATTTTTTGTTAGAATTTTGTAACCTTATTTTCCCAAAAAAGAGGAGACGTCCCTGTCCGGGGCCGCCTCCCCCTGTTTTGTGCCGGGTCCGCCGACCGATCAGTCTGCGGTGATGTACTTGTCCACGATGGACTGCAGGGTGCCGTCTGCCTTCAGCTCTTCCAGAGCAGCGTTGACGGCCTCCACCAGAGCGGTGTTGTCCTTATTCATGCCGATGGCGTAATCCTCCTCGGCATAGCTGGTCTCCAGCACCTTCAGGCCGGGGTTGGCAGCCACATACTCCTTGGCGGGAGCGTTGTCGATGACCACGGCGTCCACCTGACCATTGTTCAGGGCCTGCACAGCGGTCAGACCGTTGTCGTAAGCCACCACAGAGTCCTCGCCGAAGTCGTCGGTGCAGTAGATGTAGCCGGTGGTGCCGCGCTGGGTACCGATCTTCTTGCCTGCCAGATCATCGGGAGATGCGATGTCGGAGCCTTCCGGCACGATGATGGACTGGATGCCGGTGGCGTAGCTGTCGGAGAATGCCATCACGGCCTTGCGCTCATCGGTGACGGTGATGCCGGCCATGGCGATGTCGGCCTTGCCCTGCTGCACGCTCAGCAGTGCGGCGTCAAACTCCATGTCGTCCACCTGCAGCTCCAGACCCAGCTTCTCGGCAATGGCCTTGGCGGTGTCCACATCGATGCCCTCGATGTCGCCGCTGTCGGTGGTCATCTCATACGGAGGGAAGGTGGCGTTGGTCGCCATGGTCAGCTTGCCAGCCATCACAGTAGTCAGCTCACCGGCGGCAGCGCTGGTGGAAGCAGCCTCAGAAGAAGCAGAGCTTGCCACAGAGGAAGCCACGCTGGAAGAAGAACCACCGCAGGCAGTCAGAGCCAGAGCAGCAACGGACAGACCGGCAGCAGCCAGAAAGCTGCGACGAGAGATCATTTTCATATTCAAACACTCCTCAAATGTACTGTATAATTTTCGGCCCGCCGGGACGATGCGCTTCATCAGACCTCCGGCGAACGGATTTAGTATAGATTGTACAAAATGAAAAGTCAATACTTGTGCAAAAAATCCGACGATTTGAAACCGAATTGAAAACAATTATGCAGCAGAATGGTTGAATAGAATGTATATATGCAGGACGGCGGGGAATGTTCTCTTTTGCCGCCCAAAAGAAAACCAGAAAGGACGGCGGTGCCCGGAGGGCATGAAAGCCCCAGTGGGGCTTTCAAGTAGGCGAGCGGTCTGCGATAGCAGATGGAAGGACTTTGTCCTGACAAGCGTCGGGGGCGCTCCAAACGCGAAATTAAAAATAATTTTTCCGCTGATATTGTCAGAGCGAAGCGGAGACAATTCTAAATCATCCGGTGTTACAAATACCGTGCGATCTCCTCTTTGCTGCGCTTCGGCACGCAGTAATCCCGGTTCTCATCCAGATAATACTTCACGCCGGTCTCGGCGGTCAGCGGCACGATGTGCGATTTGTGGCTCGGGTAGCCGAAGGCCACCATGTAGACCAGCTGCTGCGGCGCTTCAATGCCCAGCAGCTCGGTCAGCTTGGGCTTGTTGATGGCCCCCATGATGCAGCTGCCCACGCCCTTGTCCCAGGCGGCAAGGGTCATGTTGGCCAGCGCGATGCCGATGTCGGTGGCCGGGTCGCCGGGGATGGCGGTATCCTTTACCACGGCAACAAACAAGGTGGGCAGCTCGTCGGCCTTTGGGGTGCCCTGCTCCGGCGGCAGGTAGGCGGCCCACTTCACCAGTGGTTGCACCCTGGCCACGTCTGTGGGCTGGTTCACCACTACCAGCCGCACGGCCTGCCGATTGGCCCCGCTGGAAGAAAGCCGCACGGCTTCAATGATGTCGTCCACCACATCCTGCGGCACAGGCTTCTGCTCGAACCGGCGGTAGGTGCGGCGGGTGGAGAGGGTATCCATGACAGACATGTAAAACAACTCCTTATATAGTATGGAATGGGGCTCTGCTTTTCTGCAGTATACCAGATGCGGCCGCGCCCCGCAAGCACCGCGCCGGGAAGCGGGCAGAGAACGGCGGGAAAAGAGCGGCCGGAACAGCGGCGCTGGCCCGCGCCGGACGGTGAAAGAAAAACACCTCTGAGATGAACGAAAAGCAACACACTTGTGCTGAAAAGTTGCGATGAATTAACTTCATGTGAAAAACTTGACAAGCAGCGCAAGACGTGATATCTTACGGTTTGCCGAGACAAACTGGCGGGAATATTCCGGGCTGGTTTGCTTTGCTATGGGAAGAAAGTGCAAAACGATCAGGAGGAAAAACGATGTCTAAAATTTCTCGTCGCAACTTTATGAAGTGTGCCGGTGCTGCAGCGCTGGCTGTGGCCGCTGCGGGCGCACTGTCCGGCTGCGGCCCGATGCTGGATGTGGATGTCTATTTTTATGCGAATGGCGCAAAGCTGGAGCTGACCGGCAAGGGCAAGGTCCAGACCGGCGCAGACGAAATGGACACAGCGACCATTGAACTGCCCGCTGAGTACAAAGCAGCATATGAGATCGCGGACGCAAAGGCCAAGGTCATTCGTGAGAACGGCAAGCGATATGCGAACGTGAACCTGGTTGCAAAAGAGGTGACCTATCAGGTCTATTATCAGCTGGACGGCACCACAGTGCTGTCCGGTGAAGTCACGGCATCCGCTGTGAACCCCACCATCACGGTTAATGATCTGGACCAGGATGAGCTGAAGGCGCTGGCCAAGCTGTTCTACGAGACCACCGGTGATGTTCAGCTGAGCAACAACACCGTGATTGTTCCGGTGAAGAAGGTCATGGGCGAGGTCGAAGTGAAGTATACCAAGTATTCCAGCTTCTGGTCTGAGAATCCTGAAAAGGATAGTCCTGTTGACAATGGAAGCTATGATGAAAAGGTTCCGCTTTGGAAGGGGCAGAATACGATTTCCACTAGCGAGATGAAGAACCTGAACAGTGCGTGCACGATGGGCTACAGATATGTAATGCAGCGCATTGGAACGACGCCCAATGCTGGCAGTAAAAACTTTGAGGAAACAAATATCTTTGCTGTTGATTGGAGCAATCCGATTGTCAAAGTTTACCTGAGCGATACGAAGAACTTCTACTAAGAAGCGGAAAATTTCAAGAATACCTAATAAAGCGGCTGTCCCTCACATGGGGCAGCCGCTTTTGCGCAGAAAAAGAACTTACATCTTATTCTGGTGCCTTTTCGGGATGGGCACGCTCAGCACCAGCGAGATGCCCACGGCCAGCGCAACCGCAACCTTAAAGGTACTGATGCCGTGGGAGAGGGCCAGCGCGTTGTTGCCCTGGATGAAATAGTAGGCGCAGTAGTAGATGCCCGCGCCGGGCACCAGCGGGAAGATGCCGGAGAGCAAAAACACCGTCACCGGCATTTTGAGCACGATGGCAAACACCCGGGTGAGCAGGGTGAGCGGGATGACCGCCAGCAGGGAAGCGGCGGCGGCGTCCATGCCCAGCAGGACGGCCAGCTCGTAGACGAACCAGCCCACGGCCCCCACCAGCCCGCAGAAGGGCAGGCTCTTGCGCGGGCAGCCGAACAGGATGGCAAAGCTCAGGGTGCCCGCCCCGGCAATGAAGAACTGGGCGGCCAGCTCCCCGATCTGTGTACTGGTAAGCATCATGCGACCACCACCCCCGTAAAGAATGTATAAAGGCTCAGCACAAGGCCGGTGCCGATGGCGATGCTGGCTGCAATGAGCAGCGCGTCGATCATGCGGATGGTGCCGGAAAGATAGTCGCCGTGCACGAAGTCCCGGATGCCCATGGTGAAGGCGATGCCCGGCGTCAGGATCATCAGCGCGCCGATGATGGCGTGGCTGGCGGGCGTGCCCAGCAGATTGCAGCCCAGAATGCACACCAGTGTGATAAGGGCTGCGCAGCTGATCTTGCGGAAGCCGCCCGGTAGCTCGTGCCGCTCGCACAGCAGCAGATACCAGCTGGCGGCCAGGCCCGCCGCCGCCGCCGCCAGCGCGCTGCGCAGCGTGCCGCCGAAGATGAGCGCAAAGCAGAACGCGCCGCACAGGCCGCTCACCAGCTGCACCCAGTCCTTGGGGAAGGGGATGCGCCGGGCCAGCACCAGGCGGCTCTCGGCCTCGTCCAGCGTCATATTGCCCTCGGCGATCTCGCGGGAGAGGGCGTTCACCGCCGCCACCCGGCCCAGATGGGTGGTGCGGGTGGGCACATTGCGCACCTCGCTGATCTCGGCGGTGCCTGCGCTGGCAAAAATGCCGTTGGTCAGCACATAAACGTGGAACTCCCGCAAATGGAAACTGCGTGCCATGATCTCCATGGTCTGCTCCACCCGGAACACCTCGGCACCGTTTTCCAGCAGCGTCTGCCCCGCCGCCATGATGAAATCCATGATGCGGCGGCGCAGTTCCTCGTCGGGGTAGATCTCTCTGCCGTTCATTGCCGCACCTCCTTACAATAAAGTTGCTTTCACCAGCGTGTCGGTAATTTCTCCTCGGACACGAAACGGGCCATTCCATCGCCCGCCCTATTGCCCTTCGGGCAACAGGGTCCCACCCCAGCGGACGGTCCTCGGAGAAACTCCCGGCCCACTGGTCGGATACGTTTATTCTATCATGTCCGCGGCTGGCGCACAAGAGGAAAATGATCCTGCTTGACAAAACCGGAAAAAATCACTATACTACAAGCAGAAGGGGCGCTGACTGCATTGGGCCAGCTTTCCATCCTGCTAGTCAAAAGATTGACCGCTCGGCTGGTAACTGGGGCGGTCAATCTTTTTTGTTATCATCGTCTTTCTTCTGGGAAAACTTTGCCATGACCTCAACGGTCAGACGGATCACATCCACGATCAGGCTCAACAGAGTGAGAACGAACGTGAGCAGTGCGAGAGTCTCCAAAAGAGTCATCCGACATCCCTCCCTTCGCCTTCAAGGCTCCGGGCAGGGTACTTCCAAAAAAAGTTTCCTCCCGGAACCTCTGCTTCGTTCTATGTAATAATAGAAGAATCAGCGATGCGGGATGGAAAGCATGACCACCGATATGCAATCAGCGCCTCATCGCCAGTGTAACACAAAGTTTGACGTAAGACAAGAAAAACCGCAATTCCCTACTAAAAAACTTCGTTTTAGGTGTTGACAAATCCCGCCGATGGGGTTATTATAAATGCAATATCACAAAAATGGCTGTGATGAGGAGAGTAAGCTTTCGCATTGATCCTTACCAGAGAGCCCGGGCGGTGGAAAAGGGCAGGAAACAGGAAGCCGAAAATGGCCTCGGAGCCGTGTGGGCGAGGTGCATGAGCACTAAGTTCGCAACGGGATGCGCCCGTTACAGCGTCCGGCTGTAAGCAGCAAAGCTGCCGCAGCATCGAGGCTGTGCCCGTGAGGGTGCGGTAAACCAAGGTGGTACCACGGAAGTATGTTCTGCTCCCGTCCTTGTCTGAGCGTTGGCTCAAAGGCAGGGACGGGAGCTTTTTTCATGCATCCGTTCCAAGGCCCTTGCACGGAACTGTGCCGTGCGGGCCGCTGCACATTTATAATAAGCAAAATAGAGAGGGAACAAAACTATGATTACTCGTCGCGATTTTCTGAAAGTTACCGGTGTGGCTGCTGCAGCCGCTGCCCTGACCGCCTGCGGTGGTTCTTCTTCCACTGCTTCTTCTGCTTCCAGCGCTGCCGCTTCTTCTGAGGCTGCTTCCGCTGTGGCAAAGCTGGACAAGGTGAAGGTGGCTGTGCCCAACGACACCACCAATGAGGCCCGTGCCCTGACCCTGCTGGAGAAGAACGGCTTCTTCAAGCTGAAGGCTGACGCCGGCCTGACCGCCACCGCAAAGGACATCGAGGAAAACCCCCTGAACGTCACCGTCGATGAGGTGGAGGCTGCTCAGGTGCCCAACGTCCTGCAGGACGAGGACTACGCCGTCATCAACTCCAACTACGCCATCTCCGCCGGCCTGGACCCCATCAACGATGCTCTGGCCATGGAGGACGGCACCTCTGCTTACGTCAACGTTCTGGTCTGCAAGGAAGGCAACGAGGAGGAGCCCAAGATCAAGGCTCTGGTGGCCGCTCTGCAGAGCCAGCAGGTGAAGGACTTCATGGAGGAAAACTACAAGGGCGCTGTGGTCTCCGTTGTCGAGAACCCCACCGACGGCTACGACTCCTCCATTGATTACGACGCACTGAACGGCGAGACCGTCAGCTGCGCTGCTACCCCGGCTCCCCACTGCGAGGTGCTGGAGATCTGCAAGGACATTCTGGCTGCCAAGGGCATCACCCTGGAGATCCAGGAGTTCGACGACTACATCCAGCCCAACAACGTGGTTGAGGACGGCCAGATCGACACCAACTACTTCCAGCATCAGCCGTACCTGGATGACTTCAACGCAGAGCACGGCACCCACCTGGTGACCGTTGCCGGCATCCACGTGGAGCCCATGGGCATCTACGGCGGCAAGCAGGACAGCCTGGCACCGATCGAGGGCTAAGCCTAAAAAGGAGCAATTTCTGTGATCGAGATCAAACACCTTTCCAAGACCTTCCAGATGAAGGACGGCGCGGTGAACGCGCTGCACGACATCAACCTCACCATCCCGGATGGTTCCATCTACGGCATCATCGGCATGTCCGGTGCAGGCAAATCCACGCTGGTGCGCTGCATCAACCTGTTGGAGCGCCCCACCGAGGGCAGCGTCGTCATCGACGGCACCGCCATGGAGACCCTCAGCGCAGCCCAGCTGCGTGAGCGCCGCCGCGACATCACTATGATCTTCCAGCAGTTCAACCTGCTCATGCAGCGCAGCTGCCTGAAGAACATCTGCTTCCCCATGGAACTGGCCGGTGTGAAGAAGGCGGATGCCGAAAAGCGCGCCAAGGAGCTGCTGGACGTGGTGGGCCTGCCCGATAAGGCCAACGCCTACCCGGCCCAGCTTTCCGGCGGCCAGAAGCAGCGCATCGCCATCGCCCGCGCGCTGGCAACGGACCCGAAGGTCCTGCTGTGCGACGAGGCCACCAGTGCGCTGGACCCCAACACCACCCATGCCATCCTGACCCTGATCAAGGACATCAACAAGAAGCTGGGTATCACGGTGGTGGTCATCACCCACCAGATGAGCGTCGTGGAGGAGATCTGCGATCAGGTTGCCATTCTGGACGGCGGTGTGGTCGTGGAACAGGGCGCGGTCGCAGAAATTTTCTCGAACCCCAAGACGGCGGCGGCAAAGCGTCTGGTGGCCCCCAACGGCGGCAGCGCTGCCCGCGATCTTTCCAGCTTTGCCCCGGACGACCATGTGGTGCGCGTCACCTTCAACGGCTCGTCCACTGCAAAGCCGCTGGTGGCAAGCCTTGCGGCTGAAAAAGGCATTCTGGTGTCGGTGCTCAGTGCCGACACCCGTGATCTGAACGGCCAGTGCTACGGCTCCATGCTGCTCAAGCTGCCTGCCGATGTGGAGCAGGCAAAGCAGGCGGCCGCCTACATGCGCGGCCAGCCCGGTGTGACGGTGGAGGAGGTGACCGGCGAATGAGCATTGCAGATTACGGCTTTGCCATCTGGGAGACCTTCTATGTGACGGCGCTCTCCACCGCCTTTGCGCTGGTGCTGGGCCTGCCGCTGGGTGTGCTGCTGGTGGCCGGTGACAAGGACGGCGTTCTGCCGCTGCCTTCCTGGCTGATGCACATCCTGAACATCGTCATCAACATTCTGCGCAGCGTGCCCTTCCTGATCCTGATGATCTGCGTCTTCCCGCTCACCCGTGCCATCGTGGGCACCACGGTGGGCACCAAGGCCACCATCGTTCCGCTGGTGGTGGCGGCCTTCCCCTTCGTGGCACGTCTGGTGGAGACCAGCCTGCGCGAGCTGGACGAGGGCGTGGTAGAAGCTGCCCAGAGCATGGGTGCCACCCCCTTCCAGATCATCACCAAGGTGATGATCCCCGAGTGCCTGCCCGGCCTGATCTCCAGCATGACCACCGCCCTGACCACCATTCTGGGCTACTCGGCCATGTCCGGCGTCATTGGCGGCGGCGGCCTGGGCAAAATTGCGTTGTCCTACGGCTACTACCGCTACCAGACCGATATCATGATCGTCTGCGTGGTGCTGCTGGTGCTCATGGTGCAGGTGTTCCAGAGCGTGGGCACCTGGTGGGCCAACAAGAGTGATAAGAGACTGCGGAAGTAACCCCTAGCCCCAGGTCGGGAAGCAAAATTTAACGTTTCAATTCCCCGCCGGAGGCATCTGCACTCCTGCGGGGAATTGTGCTATTCAGACAAACCCAGCAAAGGAGTATGTAGTATGAATCGTGATACCATCTGCGTGCAGGGCGGTTACACCCCCGGCAACGGCGAACCCCGCCAGATCCCCATTATCCAGTCCACTACCTTCAAGTATGCCACCAGCGAGGACATGGGCAAGCTGTTCGACCTGGAAGCCGACGGCTACTTCTATTCCCGCCTGCAGAACCCCACCTGCGACCTGGTGGCCAAGAAGATCTGTGAGCTGGAAGGCGGCACTGCCGCCATGCTCACCTCCAGCGGTCAGGCCGCAAACTTCTTTGCCCTGTTCAACCTCTGCGAAGCTGGCGACCACATCGTGGCGTCCAGCACCATCTACGGCGGCACCTTCAACCTCATCTCCGTCACCATGAAGAAGATGGGCATTGACGCCACCTTCGTGGACCCGCTGTGCACCGAGGAAGAACTGAACGCCGCCTTCCGGCCCAACACCAAGGTCGTGTTCGGCGAGACCATCGCAAACCCGGCCCTCACCGTGCTGGACATTGAAAAGTTTGCCACGGCCGCCCACGCCCACGGCGTGCCGCTCATCGTGGACAACACCTTCCCCACGCCGGTCAACTGCCGCCCCTTCGAGTGGGGCGCGGATATCGTCACCCACTCCACCACCAAGTACATGGACGGCCACGGTGCCGTGCTGGGCGGTGCCATCGTGGACAGTGGCAAGTTCGACTGGATGGCCCACGCCGAGAAGTTCCCCGGCCTGTGCACCCCGGACGACAGCTACCACGGCATCACCTACGCCGAGCGCTTTGGCAAGGAGGGCGCGTTCATCACTAAGGCGACCGCCCAGCTGATGCGCGACTTCGGCTCCATGCAGTCCCCCATGAACGCCTACATGCTGAACCTGGGCCTGGAGAGCCTGCATGTCCGGATGCAGCGCCACTGCGAAAACGGCATGGCCGTGGCAAAGTTCCTGGAAGCACACCCCAAGGTGGCTTACGTCAACTACTGCGGTCTGGAAAGCAGCCCCTACCACGCACTGGCCGAAAAGTACCTGCCGAACGGCAGCTGCGGCGTGGTGAGCTTTGGTCTGGCCGGCGGCCGCGAAGCTGCCAGCACCTTCATGAAGGAGCTGAAGCTGGCTGCCATCGAGACCCATGTGGCCGATGCCCGCACCTGCTGCCTGAACCCCGCATCCAGCACCCACCGCCAGATGAACGACGAACAGCTGAAAGCCGCCGGTGTGCCCGCAGAGCTGGTGCGCATGAGCTGCGGTCTGGAAAGCAGCGAAGACCTCATTGCCGATATCGCGCAGGCGCTGGATAAGATCTAAAAACTTCCCCAAAGGAGTACGACACTATGCCGCTGATCATCCCCAAGACCCTGCCCGCTTACGATGCCCTCTACAACGAAAACGTCTTCGTCATGCACCGTGAGCGCGCCCTTGCCCAGCACATCCGCCCGCTGGAAATTCTCATCCTCAACCTGATGCCCACCAAGATCACCACCGAGACCCAGATCGCCCGCCTGCTGGCCAATACACCCATTCAGGTGCACATGACCCTGATGCAGACGGCCAGCCACGCGGCGACCCACGTCTCAGCGGCACACCTCGAGTCCTTCTATAAGACCTTCGACGAGGTGAAGAATAACCGCTACGACGGCATGATCATCACGGGGGCACCCATCGAGACCATGGACTTCGAGCAGGTGGACTACTGGGACGAGCTGTGCGAGATCATGGATTTCAGCGAGACGAATGTCTACTCCACCCTCCATGTGTGCTGGGGCGCGCAGGCGGGCCTGTACTACCACTACGGCGTGCACAAACAGCTGCTGCCGGAGAAGATGTTCGGCGTGTTCGAGCACCGGGTCACCCGCCCGGCAAACCCGCTGGTGCGCGGCTTCGACGAGGTGTTCTATGCGCCCCACAGCCGCCATACCGGCATCAGCCGGGAGGATGTGGATGCCTGCAAGGTATTGCGCATCCTCGCTGAGAGTGACGTGGCGGGCCCCTTCCTCATGAGCACCGAGAACGGACGGCAAATTTTCGTCACCGGCCACCCGGAGTACGACAAGTACACGTTGGATTCCGAGTACCGCCGCGACGTGGATAAGGGCCTGCCCATCCATGTGCCGGTGAACTACTACCCGGACGACGACCCCGCGAAGCCGCCGCTGTTCCGCTGGCGTGCCCACGCCCACCTGCTGTATGAGAACTGGCTGAACTATTACGTCTACCAGAACACCCCCTACGATCTGGGCGAAATCCAGCGTGTGAAGCACGAATAAATGCACAAAAACCGGTATTGCGTCAAAATTGCGCGATACCGGTTTTTATGCTATACTGTTCCTGCGGCCCTTCTCCATTCCCCTAACCGCGGAAAGGAGGTGGTAACCAATGGAAGTCTTCGTCTCATTTATACAGACTGTCGGAGCAGAGGTAGTTGCCTACTATCTGTGCAAGTGGCTTGACAGCCTGTTCTTCAAGGGCAGCAAGCACTAACCCAAGAAGCCCCCCGGTACTGACACTACCGGGGGGCTTTTGGTTTTTTCGTGGTAACCACGGAACAGGCCTTCATCTCATTGCCTATCTTTAGTATATGCAGTTTTAAGCAAAAGTCAAGCGATGAAATGTAAATTATTTTTTACGCCTTACCGGCTTTTTCTTCCGCACACTGTAGCCAAAGGTGCCCAGCTTTTTGCCCAGCGCCAGATACTCGCCGTGGCTGTAGACGATGAGCTTTGCCTTATCAAGGCAGAGCTTGCCGGTCTCGTCCAGCAGGCTTTCGTCCACATCGCAGGCAACGACTTCGGCCAGGAACAGATCGTGGCTGCCCAGCGGGATCACCTGAGTCACTTTGCACTCGAGGTTCACCGGGCTTTCTTCCAGCACCGGGCAGTCGGTCAGCACGCTGCCGGGGGCGGCATGCAGGCCGCAGGCGGCGAACTTATCCACGTCGCGGCCGCTTTTCACGCCGCACCAGTCAATGGAGCGCACCAGCGCTTCGGTGGGCAGGTTGATGGCAAACTGCCCGCTCTCCTGGATAAGGTGGTGGCTGTAGCGCTCCGGCCGGACGCTGATGGAAACCATGCTGGGCTGGGTGCAGATGGTGCCCGTCCAGCCGATGGTGATGAGGTTGGGCTTATCCAGCCCGCCGCAGGAGACCAGCACCGGCGGTTCCGGGTTCAGCAGGGTGCTGCCCCGCCAGCTCTGTTTGCTCATCCGTGATACTTCCTTTCATAGGGGGCCCAGGTGCGCTCGGAGATGATGTAGCGCGGGCGGGCTTTCGTTTCCATATAAATTTTGCCGATATACTCACCGATGACGCCCAGGCACACCAGCTGTACGCCACCCACAAAGCAGACGATGCAGATGGTGGAGGCCCAGCCTGCCACCACACTGCCTAGGATGGCATCAATGATGGCCCAGATCACGCCGATGAAGCTGATCAGGCTCACCACGATGCCTGCGCCCGTGATGATGCGGATGGGCTTGTTGGAAAGGCTGGTGATGCCGTCAAAGGCCAGTGCCAGCATCTTGCTCAGGGGGTAGTGGCTCTCACCGGCCAGACGCTCGTGGCGCTCGTAGGTGACAACTTCGCTCTTAAAGCCCACCAGCGGCACCATGCCGCGCAGGAAGATGTTCACCTCTTTGTAGTCCGCAAAGCTCTCCAGCACCCGGGTGCTGATGAGCCGGTAGTCGGCGTGGTTGAACACGATGTCCGCGCCCAGAGCGTTCATCACGTGGTAAAAACCCTCGGCGGTGAACCGCTTGAAGAAGGTGTCGGTATCCCGGCGGCTGCGCACGCCGTACACCACCTCGGCACCGGCTAGGTACTTTTTCACCATCTCATCCATGGCGTTGATGTCGTCCTGGCCGTCGCAGTCGATGGAGATGGTGATATCACAGGTGCCGCTGTGCAGCGCTTCCATCAGGCCCGCCAGTACGGCGTTCTGGTGGCCGCGGTTGCGGCTCTGCGAGATGCCGATGAAGTGCTCATCCTGCGCGGCAAAGCCCTGAATGAGCTCCCAGGTCTTGTCGCGGGAGCCGTCGTTTACGAACAGCACCCGGCTTTTCTCGCTCACAAGGCCCTGTGCAGTGAGGCTCTTGATCTTTTCCAGAAACATGGGTGCCGTGATGGGCAGCACCTGCTCCTCGTTGTAGCAGGGAATCACGATCCAGAGGATAGGTTTTGACATGATAAAAAAGCTCCTTATAATAAACAGCAAAAAGGATGCTGTTGAAGTTACGGCCCTTCCCGTGAAAAAGAGTTTTAGAAAAATCCGCAGATTTTTCTAAAACTCAAATATAAAAATAAAATTTCCGATGAGAATGGCCAAAGCGCACGCGGCGGCCATTTTAAATGATCCGGCTCACTGCACCATTTGCTTCAAAGTCTCCGGTTCCAGAAGCTTGAAGCTGCTCTTGTAAGTGTCCAGCAGGCCGTCCCGCTGCATCTGGCTCAGCTCACGGCTGAGGGCGCTGCGGTCGCAGTTCAGGTAATCCGCCAGCTGGATGCGGGAGAACGGGATGCTGAAGGTCAGGCTGCCCGCCCGCTCGGCTTCGCTGAGCAGGTAAGCGCACACCTTGGCCCGCAGGCTTTTCAGCACCAGCAGGTCGATGCGGCGGGAAAGCGAAAAATACTTGTCGCTGATGGTGCGCACCAGGTTCTGCAGTGCGCGCTGGTGCGCCGGGCTGCCGTCCGAAAGCAGCAGCCGCTCGTAGGGGATGAGCAGCACTTCGCAGGGTGCGGCGGCCAGCACCGTCACCGGGCTGGCAAGGCTGGACCCGCCCAGCACGTCGCCGAACACGCCGCCCGGCTCCATGTGGGTGATGGGGATGCGCGCCCCGCCCGGGGCCGGGCGGTAGGCTTCCAGCGTGCCGGTGAGCACCACGCCCACCCGGCGGTTGGGTTCCCCGGCCAGCACGAGGGCCTCGCCCTTGCCGTAACTGCGCACCACAGCACCCAGCTGGGCCAGCAGCACCTGCAGCTGGTCGGTGGGGATGCCGGTGAACAAAGAGGTGGATTGTAACAGCGGAAGATAGTTTTTCATCACAAATCCGTGGGAAAGAGACAGGCTCCCACAGCCCTCCTGCAATTCTGTTGCACACGCAACGGTATTTTTACCCCTATTATAGTAAACTTAGACGCGCAAAGCAAATGATTTTGCAAATTTGCTTTGTAAAATTTTGAAAAAGACCGACCCATTCCGCAAACGATGCGGCCCCGGCGGGGGAAAGGGTGCGGTCTTGCGCGGAAAGAGGAAGGTATCCACACATGAAAAAGATCGTATCCCTGCTGCTGGCGCTGACCATGGCACTGAGCCTGGCTGCCTGCGGCGGTGCAGCATCCGAAGCTGCTTCCAGCGAGGCTGTCTCCGAGGCAGCATCCGAAGCTGCTTCCAGTGAAGAAGCAAAAGAACTGTCCACCACCGATGCCCTGCGCATTGCCGGACTGAAGGGCCCCACCACCATGGGCCTTGTCAACCTGCTGAGCATGGAAGAAGACGGCACCGCCGCCATGGACTATGACCTGCAGCTCTACGGCGCGGCCGACGAGATCGTGCCCCTGCTGATGAAGGGCGAGCTGGACATGGCTGCCATCCCGGCAAACCTGGCCGCGACCCTCTACCAGAAGACGAACGGCGGCATTCAGGCCGTGGCCGTCAACACGCTGGGCGTGCTGTATGTGGTGGAAAAGGGCGGCGACACCGTCCAGTCCATGGCTGACCTGAAGGGCCACACCATCCTGTCCACCGGCAAGGGCACCACGCCGGAGTACGTCCTGCGCTATCTGCTGAACGCCAACGGCATCGACCCGGACAAGGACGTGACCATTGAATACTACAGCGAGGCCACCGAGGTCACCGCCCAGATGGCCAACACCGACAACGCCATTGCCGTGCTGCCCCAGCCCTATGTGACCGCGGCCGGTCTGCAGGACGACACCCTGCGCGTGGCCCTGAACCTGACCGAGGAGTGGGACAAGGTGGCTGACACCCAGCTCATCACCGGCGTGACCGTGGTGCGCAAGGAGTACGCCGAGGCCCACCCCGACGTGGTGGCTGCTTTCCTCGCTGACTACGCCAAGAGCGTGGACGCCGCCAACACCGATCTGGACGGCACTGCCGCCCTGTGCGAGGAGCAGGGCGTTGTGGCCAAGGCTGCCATCGCCAAGAAGGCCCTGCCCAACTGCAACATCGTCTGCCTGACCGGCGACGAGCTGAAGGCCGATGCCTCCGCCTACCTGCAGGTGCTGTATGACGCCGACCCCGCAGCTGTGGGCGGCGCACTGCCCGGCGACGACTTCTACTGGACTGCCGAGTAACCCCTGAATAAACCATCTCTCCGGCCGCTGTGCGATTGGTACGCATGGCGGCCTTTTTGCGTGTGGCAATAGGGCAGGCCATCAGATAGCTTTCTCCGCGAACAGCGACGGGTTGCGGCACCCAGCATCCGCTTCGC
>ERZ652152.82-NODE-82-length-58130-cov-13.5334_pt1 | contig 58130 bp, 69 predicted proteins | sample MGYA00514757_ERZ652152 | MGnify/ENA metagenome assembly ERZ652152
AGATGTGTATAAGAGACAGGCGGTGCACACCGGCACGGGTGGAAGTGCTGCGCACCCGGGGCGGCAGCCTTGCGCGGCTGACCATCGGCAACCGGCAGTTCGTTGCCCTCAGCGGAAATGTGGAGCTGGCAGAGCCGGTCTCAGCACAGTGGCTGCTGGCATCGCCTGCAAAGCCGACGGCAGTCCGGTATGGGAATGTGCTGGCGTTGCGCCGGTACGATTGGCTAGAGAGTGGGGATGCACTGCCTGCATCCCTCAGCCTGCGCCGGGGCGGCGGACTGAAGGCAGAGTAACGCTTTGCATTTGTGCCGGAGTGTGGTACAATAAAACAATATGAGGGAAGGGAGGCGCCTGCATGGCCACCGAAGCAAAACTGCGGCAGCTGGCCGACAAAGGCTGTCCGGTCTACTATTTTTATTCCAGCGAACGCTACCTTGTGCGGCAGGCGGTGGCGGCGGCCACCCGCATCCTCACGGCCGACAGCGACGAGGATGCCACCGTGCTGGACGGCGCGGCCCCGGAGATCGAACAGCTCATCATGGCGGCGGGCACTATCTCCTTCTTCGGCACCCGGCGTGTGGTGGTGCTGCCGGAACTGGAACCCGGCAGCTACGGCGACAAAGATTTAGAGGAACTTTGCAGCACCCTTGCCAGCCTGGAAAACGCCGTGGTGGTGCTGGGCAGCGTGTTTGAGCTGGAGCGCAATAAGCTCAAGATGAGCAAGCGGGCGCAAAAGCTTATTGCCCAGTGCAAAGCCCTTGGCTACACCGAAGAACTGGCAAAACCCAAGCCCTTTGAGCTGAAAGTGATGATGATCGACCGCGCCAAAGAGCAGGGGTCCACCCTGCCGGAGGGGGCTGCCACGGCTCTGCTGGAGCGCTGCGGCGAGGACCCCTTCCTTTTGGAAAACGAGGTGGACAAGCTCTGTGCGCTGTCCGGCTACCAGACCGTCTCGACGGCCATGGTGGCCGAGATGAGCACGGTGAGCCTGGATGCGGACGTGTTCGAGATGATCCGCATGATCACAGCCAAAAACGCCACCGGTGCCTGCAAGAAGCTGCAGACTTTGCTGCGGCTGCAGCAGGAGCCCATCGCCATCACGGGTGCCATGATCGGCAGCTATGTGGACCTGTATCGGGTCAAGCTGGGGGCTGCAAAGCGCAAACCTTATGGCACCGTGTTCAAGGATTTCGGCTATAAGGGCAGCGACTACCGGCTCAAGCGCTCGGCAGAAACGGCGTCGCACTATACGCTGAAGCAGATCGAAAATTGTATGCAGGTGCTGCTGGAACTGGACCAGAGCCTGAAAGGCCAGCCGGTGGACGCGCAGATTTTGCTGGAAACAGCGCTGTGCCGCCTGGCGATGGCGGGGAGCGGACGATGAAGGAAAACGAGATGATCCACACCGGCCGGGTGCTGATCGTGGAAGGAAAATACGATGCAGCGCGGCTTTCACACCTGACGGACGCCATGATCCTGCTGACGGACGGCTTTGGCATCTACAGCGACAAACAGCGCCAGCAGCTGTTCAAGGCGCTGGCGCAGAAAAACGGATTGATTCTGCTCACCGATTCGGACGCGGCGGGCTTCCGCATCCGCAACTATATCACGAATCTCGTGGGCGCAAAAAACGTGGTGCAGGCCTATGTGCCCGCCATCCACGGCAAGGAAAAGCGCAAGGAGCAGCCCGGCAAAGAGGGCCTTTTGGGCGTGGAAGGCGTGGACGATGCCATCGTGCTGCAGGCCTTGCGGGATGCCCTGGGTGCAGAGGCCGGGGCCACTCCAGCCCGCCCGGAGGGGCGGCAGATTACCTACACCGATCTGTATGAATGGGGCCTTTCCGGCAAGCCGGGCAGCGCCGAGCGCAAGGCGAAGCTGCTGAACGCGCTGGGCCTGCCGCCGCGTCTTTCCAAAAAAGAGCTGGTGGAAGCACTGAACCGTCTTTACAGCTTTGAACAATTAAACGAAATGCAGTTGAAAATTCTGGAAGATTGAACGCACGGCGCAAAGGCTATGGCTTTTGCGCCGTTTTTGTGTCCCATCGCTGGCGCAGCAGGTCCAGCGCATGGGTCTCCAAGCGGGAGACATAGCTCCGGCTGATGTGCAGAAGGCCTGCCACTTCCAGCTGGGTCAGCGGGGGCTGCCCGGCCAGGCCGTACCGCAGCAGAATGATCTGCCGCTCCCGGGCGGGCAGAGTGTCCAGCAGCTGGCGCACCCGGCGCACCGCGTCCTGGGTCTCGCAGGTGTCTTCCATGCAGAAGCTGTCCTGCAGCACATCGGCCAGCGTCAGGGCCGAGTCGCCGTCCGCTTCCAGCGATTCCTGCAGGGAGATGGTCTGCCCGGTCTTGCGGTCCCGCCGGAACTGCATACGGATCTCATTTTCAATACACCGGCTGGCGTAGGTGGAAAAGCGCGCTTTGCGGGTGGTGTCAAAGGTGTCCACGGCCTTCATCAGGCCGATGGTGCCGATGGAAACAAGGTCTTCCTGGTCGCCGGGGAGGGCGTAGTATTTTTTCACGATGTGTGCCACCAGCCGCAGGTTGTGCCGGATGAGCTTTTCCCGCGCAGCGGTGTCCCCGGCGTGCAGGGCGCTGAAGGCGGCAGCCTCCTCCCGGGCTGTGAGTGGACGCGGAAAGCAGCCGCTTTCCAGATGGAGCGCCAGAAACAGAAATTTTGTGGCGAAAAATTGCAGCAGGGTCAGCAGCATACCGGTTCCCTCCGTTCATTGCGGCGAAAAAAAAAAAAATGCATCACTGGAATGTATGCGCGAAGGCTTGGACGTTATCCAAACAGAAAAAAGAACATAAGGGAAGTTTATGGTACATCACTTTTTGTATAATAACCTCATAAGAAGCAACAACAGACTTCTGAGGAGGACAAAACAATGGCAAGCGGTGACTACGGCTACTTCGGCAAAGGCGATACGGGCTATGCCCAGTACATGACGGCATTCAACCGCAGCTTCGGCGGTTCGTCCGGCGGCGGTGGTGGCGGCGGAAACCACAACAACAATGGCGGTGGCGGCGGGGACGGCAGCGGGTGCGGTTGCCTGATCGCTATTGCAGTGGTCGTGGTGCTGATCCTGATCGTCCTGGGTGGCTGAATCAATCCCTGCAGGTGAAACACGGGTTTTCCCTGTGGGGATTTTTTGAATCCGCTTGTAGAAAGCAACGGTCTATGGTAGGATGAAACCAAAGATACACAGGAGGGCTTACACATGGTTTTACTGGTTGTGGATACACAGAAAGGTATCGTGGATGAACGCCTGTATGCGTTTGAAAAGTTTGTCAGCAACATCAGGAAACTGATCCGGACTGCCCGCGAACAGGGAATCGAGGTCGTCTATGTCCAGCATGACGATGGGCCCGGTACAGGCTTTTCCATCGGAGACGATGAATTTGAGGTCTATTCCGGGTTTGCACCGCTGCTGACTGAAAAACGGTTCGTCAAGACTGTATGCAGTGCGTTCAAAAAGGAGAGCGGCCTGCTGGAATATCTGACGGAAAAGGACGAAAAAGATGTGATGGTCTGCGGCATCATGACCGACTTCTGCATCAATGCAACGGTGGAGGCGGGCTTTGAGCATGGCCTGCATATGATCGTTCCTGCCTATGCAAATTCCACGCAGAACAACGAGTACATGACAGGGGAGCAGAGCTACCACTATTACAATGAATTCCTCTGGCCGGACCGCTATGCCGATTGTGTGCCCATGGACAAGGCACTGGAGCTGCTCAAAAAGTGAGGTGTTTACAATGATTTCTGAAAAAGTAAAAAATCAGATTCAAGTGGTGCAGGGTGACATTACTAAACTGGAATGTGACTGCATCGTAAATGCGGCCAACCGCAGTCTGCTAGGTGGCGGTGGTGTGGACGGTGCTATCCACCGAGCAGCAGGGCCGGAACTGCTGGCTGAGTGCCGCACGCTGCACGGCTGCCGCACCGGAGAAGCAAAAATCACCAAGGGTTACCGGCTGAAAGCAAAGTACATCATTCATACAGTAGGGCCGATTTATTCCGGCACAGCAGAGGATGCCGCGCAGCTGGCGGACTGCTACCGCAATTCGCTGAACCTTGCCAAAGAGCATGATGTCCATAGCATTGCGTTCCCGGCAATTTCGACCGGCGTGTATGGCTACCCGCTGGAAGATGCCACGGAGATTGCAGTCAAAACAGTGGCACAGTGGCTGGAAGATCACGCGGATTACGCCATGCAGGTGATTTTCTGCTGCTTCGATGCCCGGACAGAGCGGGTGTATCGGGCAAAGCTGTAACCGGGTGAGGTGTAAGAAATGGGCTTTTTCAAAAAGCTGTTTACAGGGATCGGTTTTGCGGCAGGATTTCTGTTCTTCGGATGCTTGTCAGTGATTGTGTATGCGTTCCGTGGACGGCATAAACCCTGCCATCGGCGCAGCAGCTTTTGGAACACACTGGAGCGCTACCTGATTTTTTCGTGGATCTGTGATGGTGTGCGCAGCAGCCGGAAACGAGCGGAAAAGTCCTATTATCAGCGCACAGGCAGCGATTTCTGGCAGACGCAGACACGGGTTCGACCGAAAAGTGTTAAAAATGCTGTTCCTGCGGTGAAAACACCAAGGCCGGAGACAAAAAGCACGAGCACAGGTGCAACGCGGTCGGTAAAACCAAAGAGAACGGAGCGTCCTTCTGCGGCACAGAAAGCATCGGCAGCACAAAGCGGTGCCAAAAGCGTGTCGGTGCCGACTGTACTAGGGCAAAACGTTTCGGAGGCTGACGCAGAAAAGCACAGCGAATGGTCAAAGCCTAAGCCAGAGCCCAAGCAGGAGCATGCTGCGCAACAGTCAGAAGCCAAAGAAGTACATCAAAAGTCCGCACAGCAATTGGAAGCAGAACGGCAGCAGAAACTGGAAACTCTGCGCACTGCGATGCAGAAACAAATTTGCGCCATCCATGCAGATGTAGAACTCCCGGCCAACGGTCAGAATGACAGTGAAGCGGCGGAGCAGAAACTGCATATCCTGCTGTATAAATCCACACTGCCTGAGAATGACCTGAATCAAGCGCTGGATGAGCTTCGGACGGAGCGCAGACGGCAAAAGGCAGAGTATCAGGGGGCACCGTTTGCGGATGTGTTTCTGGTGAACCTGATTTTGTCTGATGAGGATAGTGAGCGGGCCTGCATCGTGGATGTGGGGGATACCGGCATGAGCTATGTCATTCCGTGGGGCAGCATCCCGAAGGAACTGCAGGAACCGCTGCACCGCTATGTATCGGAAGCGGAAGGAAAGCTCTGCGGCTACTGCAAGGAAGAGCTCTGCAACAGTGAAAGCGGCAGGATGGTCGTGGAACTGTATCTTGGCAGGCAGGATGGACACAGCTCCCGAATTCTGTACTGAAAATGGAGAAAAACGTTGAAATACAGAGAAATTGTGGACGGCATTTTTGTTGACCGTCCCAACCGCTTTATTGCCCATGTGGGAGTGAATGGAGCGGTGGAAACCGTCCATGTCAAGAATACCGGGCGGTGCAGGGAACTGCTGCTGCCCGGTACTGCGGTGCGGCTGGAAGTGTCAGATAACCCGAAACGCAAAACAAAATACGACCTTGTGGCGGTACACAAGCAAGGTCTTGGCTGGGTCAACATGGACAGTCAGGCACCCAACAAGGTAGTAGGAGAGTGGCTTGCAAAACAGGGCTACGACTATATCAAGCCGGAATTCACCTATGGGAAGTCCCGCATCGACTTTTATATGGAAAAGGGCGAGCAAAAGTATCTGATGGAGGTCAAGGGCTGCACACTGGAAGTGGACGGTATCGGCTATTTCCCGGATGCACCCACCGAGCGCGGTGTGAAGCACCTGCACGAGCTGGCACAGGCACAACAGAAGGGATATCAATGCGCAGTGGCTTTTGTGATTCAGATGGAAGGCATCACTGAGGTGCGGCCAAATGTCAGCACACAGCCGGAGTTTGGTACGGCACTGGCCGAAGCCAAAGCCGCTGGTGTGCAGGTGCTGTTTTTGCTCTGCCATGTAGGGCGGGATAGTCTGGAAATCGTGGAGCAGAGGGAAGGGTGAAGACGGCAGAAAAACGCTTTGCGTGATTCAGTCACAGAAATCACAACTAGGAAATGTTATCATATAGACACAAGAAACACACCGATAATATTCCGATGGAGGATTTCGATATGAAGGCAAAGTTTTACATCTGCAATCACTGCGGCAACCTCGTCACGACCATCCATAACGCAGGCGTTCCGCTGGTCTGCTGCGGGGAGAAAATGAAAGAGCTGGTTCCCAATACGGTGGAAGCCAGCGGCGAGAAGCATCTGCCGGTGGCAGAGCTTTCCGGCAGCAGTCTCACAGTTACGGTGGGCGCGGTGGAACACCCCATGGCGGATGTTCATCACATCCAGTGGATCTTTGTGGAGACCGAGAACGGCGGGCAGATCCGCTATCTGAACCCGGGGCGGGCTCCCAACGCGGTGTTTGAACTGGGAAGTGAAAAGCCGGTGGCCGTTTACGCATACTGCAATCTGCATGGGCTCTGGATGACGAAACTCTGATACAATCAATGCAAGAGGCTGTTGCAAAATAGCATTCTTTCAAGCTATTGAAAACTCCCGCACTCACCGTGCAAATCAGGCAGAATGTTGAAAACTCAAAGGCAGATTTCAAAAAATAAGTACAGCAAAGCTGAGCATCTGTGAAAAAGCAGGTGCTCAGCTTTTTGAATTTTCAGTTTGGAAAAATTCTACTCTTTTTTGAGAGGAAAAAGATGGGATTTTCGCTTTCCGCGTTGCAATTTGGAAAAGAACTTCTGGAGGTCAAAAGCGAGGCAAAGGAGAAAGAGTTCTGTTGAAATGTTGGTCTTTCCCGCATCAGGAAGCGTTTGAATTTACGATTGCTCTTGAGCACGCCGAATCTCATTTTTTTCGTGGGGGCTATTTTGCAACAGCATCTATGATTTATCCCCGTGCATCCTGCCGGGTGGTGCTGAAATAGGCCTTGGGGGTCATGCCGTACTCCTTTTTGAAGGCGCGGAAAAAGTGGTTGTAGCCCCCAAAGCCGCTTGTTTTGCAGACCTCGGTGATGGGCAGCCCCTGCTCGATCAGGGTGCAGCAGCGGTCCAGCCGGGCTTTTACGATATAGCGGTGCACCGTCTGCCCGGTCTGCCGCTTGAACTCCCGGGCGATATGCTCCCGGGAAACAAAAAATTCCTTTTCCAGCCGTTCCAGTGTCAGCTCCTCGGTGAGGTGGGCCTGGATAAAAAGGAACACCTCGTCCAGCATCAGGTGATGGCGGCTGACCGCAGCGGTATGGAACTCGGCATGGATGCAGGCGCGCAGCGCCAGCACAACAAACATCTGCAGGATGCCGTGTTCAAAGACGGCTGCGCCAAACTGCGTTTTTTCCTGTGGCAGAACGATCATTTTACGGGCGAGATTTTTGAGCAGCATATAGATCTGGCTGTCCGGGCGGACGGCTACCTGATGGAACGGCACCACGTTGAAGCTCTTTTCCAGGTCGGTGTCCGCATCCGATAAAAGCGCCAGCGCCTCCGGGGAGAGCTGTACCCGGATAAGCTCCAGCGGGCCGTATGCACCGGGGTATTCCAGCCTGCCGCCCCGCCCGGGCTTGAAGATGATCAGGTTCTGCTGCTGCGCGGGCAGTACAGCATCGGGACAGCGGAAGATGCCATTGCCGCGCATGACGAGAAACAGGTCATAATAAGCACCCGAAAAGTATTCCCGGACGGCGCTTTCGTTAAAAACATAACGTGTTGCTGTATAATTCACCAAAAATCCTCCTTGGAAACTGTCATGCGTAACAGTTTGTTGCACACAACAGAGCAGTACAACTGTTATAATTGCATAATACATCAATTTGCGATAGTTTTCAATCATTTTTTGGATATGTATTGATGAAAAATTAACGTATAATGCAAACGTAGAAAAGAGACTTGTGCGAAAAGTCTCGTGGTTTCACTGTTTTTAAGGAGGATAAAACACAATGGACCAGAAAAAGACCATCCGACCCTTCTCCATGAAGGACAAGATCGGTTATACGCTGGGCGATCTGGGCTGCTGTTTCACCGAGCAGTACCGTGCCATGTATCTGTCGATCTTCTACACCCTGATCCTGCAGGTCAACCCCTTCCACGTGGGTATCCTGCTGCTGATCACCAAGATCTGGGACGCCGTGAATGACCCCATCATCGGCGCTATCGTGGACTCCCGCAAGGCCACCAAGGGCGGCAAGTTCATCCCTTGGATCCGCGCCTTCTCCTTCCCCATGGCAGTGCTGTGCATCCTTGGCTTTGTCAATGTGGGCAATATTAACTACGGCCTGCGTCTGGCCTACATGTTCGTCACCTACGTTCTGTACGAGGCACTGTACACCTGCGTCAACGTGCCCTTCGGCACCCTGTCCAGCGTGATGACCGATGATGTCAGCCAGCGCACCGCACTGTCCCGCTACCGCAGCCTTGGCGGCACCATCTTCATGACCGTTATGGTCATGATCGGCCCCCTGTTCCTGTATGTGGACAACAAGCCCGTGGCTGGCCGCTTCCTGATGCTGGCCTGCATCTGCGCTATGCTGGGCCTGCTGTGCCTGCAGATCACCTGCGTGTGGTGCAAGGAGCGCGTGGAAGTGCCTGAGCGTACGCAGGGCGAAAAGCTGAACTACCTGCACGTGCTCAAGGAGATCTCTCACAATAAGGCTCTGCTGGGCGTTATGTTCTTCAGCCTGACCGGCATGATCGGTGCTTCCGTGGTCAACGGTCTGAACACCTACCTGTATAAGGACTTCTTCGGCAACGTTAAAATTCAGGCTGTCTCCGGCATGCTGAGCGTGCTGTACGCGGTGCTGTCCTTTGCCATCACCCAGCCTCTTGCCAACAAGTTCGGCAAGAAGGAGTGGTGCTGCATGGGCGCCGGCTTTGCCGCCATCGTGTTCGGCATCCTGTTCTTCTTCCCCGTCCACAACCCTGTGGCCTTCATCGTCATCAACGGTATCTGCTATCTGGGCGCTTCCGGCATGCAGGTGCTGATCTGGGCTATGGTCAACGACGCCATCGACTACCATGAGCTGCAGACCGGCGAGCGCAACGAGGGCATCGTTTACTCCACCTACTCCTTCTTCCGCAAGCTTGCAAGCGCCATTTCCGGCAGCCTGTCCAGCTTTGTGCTGGGTGTCATCGGCTACAACGTGACCGCAGGCGCTGTGCAGACCGCAGGCGTTGTGAACGCCATCTGGAAGAGCTACACCGGCGTCTACTTCCTGGGCTACGGCATTGCAGTTGCCATCCTGTTCTTCGTCTACCCCCTGACCAAGCAGAAGACTGCCGAGATGCTGACCGAGCTGAAGGCTCGCCGCGCCGCAAAGGAGAGCAAGTAAACCATGAAGATTTTACAGGTCCAGTTTAAAAACCGCAATGGCCACACCCTGCGCGGCATCGTGACCCTGCCCGATACCGAGGGCAAGGTACCCTTTGTGGTGCACCTGCACGGCTTTGCCGGCAGCTGCAGCGGCTACAAGTCCATGTACACCCACCTGTCCCGCGCTCTGGCAGCGCAGGGCATCGGCAGCGCCCGGTTCGATTTCTACGGCAACGGCGAGAGCGACGGCGAGTTCGAGGATATGAGCTTCGATGGCCTGCACACCGATGCACAGGATATCTTTGCATGGGCAGCTGAGCAGCCCTATGTGGACAGCGAAAAGCTGTTCCTCTCCGGCCAGAGCATGGGCGGCTACATTGCCGCCTCCTGCGCACCGGTCATCCAGCCCCACGGCCTGATTTTGCTGTGCCCGGGTGCCGGGATGTGGTTCGGCTGCGCCCAGCGCGCCGACGGCATTATGCAGACCGGCAAGGACTACGCCGACATGGAGGGTCTGTGCTACAAGATGGCCTTCAACTACGAGATGGCAAAGCACCCCGACCCCTTTACCGAGGCCAAGGGCTACAACGGCCCGGTGCTGCTGCTGCGCGCCGACGATGACCGTCTGGTGGACGAGGGCACCTGCAGCCGTTACGCACAGGTGTACACCGCACCCGATGTGGACACCATTGCAGGCGGCGGCCACAACTTTGCCACGCTGGCAGCCCGTGCCGCCGTGGAGGAAAAGACCGCAGCATTCATCAAAGCAAATCTGTAAAGCAAAGCATATCTGCAAGGAGGCTTTTATATGCAAAACGTAATTCTGCAGCCCATTGAGGTGGGCGGACAGACCTTTAAAAACCGCATCATGTTCCCCCCGCTGACCACCGGCTACGAGAAAAACGGCATGATCAGCGAGCAGGACATGGGCTTCTACACCCGTCTGGCAAAGGGCGGCGTGGGCTACATCGTTATGGGCGATGTGGCACCCATCAACAGCTTTTCTCCCACCCCCAAGCTGTTTGACGACAGCCAGATCCCTGCCTTCAAGGCACTGGCCGACAGCGTGCACGCCTACGGCACCAAGCTGGGCATCCAGATCTTCCACCCGGAGTACGATGTGGACGCCATCAACAGCCTGTTTATGCAGAAGAAGTTTGACGAGATGCGTCAGCGCCTGCACCACGACATGATGTTCTTTACCGATGAGGCCAGCGAGGAGATGCTGATGTCCATCATCGATAAGATGTGCGCCTGCGCAGTGCGCGCCCAGAAGGCCGGTGTGGATGTCATCCAGATCCACGGCGACCGCCTGAACGGCTGCCTGTGCTCCACCCGCATGAACCACCGCACCGACAAGTTCGGCGGCAGTCTGGAAAACCGCGTCCGCTTTGCCCGTATGCTGACCCGCGCCATCCGCAAGGCTGTGCCGGATATGATCATCGACTACAAGCTGTCCATCGTTACCCCGCAGCGCGGCAAGGGCGGCATTGACGAGGCCGACGCCGTGCAGTTTGCCCAGTGGCTGGTAGAGGACGGCGTGGATATGTTCCACGTTGCCCAGGCCAACCACACCGGCAACATGGCCGACACCATTCCTCCCATGGGCGTGCAGCCCTACGGCTTCTTTGTCAAGATCGCCGGGGACATCAAAAAGGCCGTCAATGTGCCGGTCAGCGCCGTGGGTCGTATCGTGGACGCCGACATGGCTGCGCGTGTCATCGAGAGCGGCATGGCAGATATTGTTGCCATGGGTCGTCCGCTGCTGGCAGACCCCGACTGGGGCACCAAGATCGCTGCCGGGAAGGCCTGCGATATCCGCCGCTGCATCAGCTGCAACAAGGGCTGCACCGATGCTATCCAGAACCGTCAGTTCCTCTCCTGCGTGCTCAACGCTGAAAACGGCTACGAGAACACCCGCAGTATCCAGCCCGCAGCGCAGAAAAAGAAGATCGCCGTCCTGGGCGGCGGCCCTGCCGGCCTGGAAGCCGCCCGTGTGGCAGCCCTGCGCGGCCACGATGTGACCCTGTTTGAAAAGACCACCGCCCTGGGCGGCCAGCTGAACATTGCCTGCGTGCCTCCCCGCAAGGAAGAGATGCGCCGCGCCGCACAGGACCTGATCCATGCAGTCTGCAATGCAGGGGTGCACCTGTGCCTGGCACAGGCTCCCACCGCACAGGAGCTGAAGGATGCCGGTTTTGAAGCAGTTATCAACGCTGTGGGTGCACACAGCGCTGCACCCCGCATCCCCGGTATCGACAACGTGAACGTGGCGGATGCCTGGAAGGTGCTGGCTGGCGAGCAGCAGGTGTACGGCACCGTTGCCGTGATCGGCGGCGGCATGGTGGGCTGCGAGACCGCAGAGTACCTGGCCGCCCGTGGCTGCAAGGTAGCTGTCATCGAGATGATGGACAAGATCGCCGCAGGCGAGAGCACCACCATTCTGCCCACCCTGCTGGAAAACTACAAGACCTACGGTGTGGCGCAGTACCCCGGCCACAAGGTCAAGGAGTTCCGCATGGACGCAGTGCTGTGCGAGAACAAGGACGGCGCAGAGGTGACCATCCTCTGTGACTACATCGTGCTGGCCATGGGCGCACGTTCCAACGTTTTTGATGCAGCTGCGCTGGAAGCAGCCAACATTCCGGTATATGCCGTCGGCGATGCCGCCGGTAAGGCAGCGGACATCTCCAACGCCATCCGCACCGGCTACGATACCGCCTGCCAGCTGTAAAGCGGAAAATATGGTTTTATTTGTGGGACTGTTGCAAAATAGCTCTCTGAAAAAATAATGCACAAAATTCGGAACCTTTTCAGGGCCAAAACGGCTCAAAAAGAGTTCCGGATTTCTAATTTTATGCTATTTCTTTGTGCAAGTTGCTATCGCGTTTTTATTTTGCAACAGCCCCTTTTTTGATGAGAACTTTATGCGGTTCTTTTGGTTCGGAACTGTGTATAAATGGGATGGATAAAATGAGCAGGCACACTATATGCGTTTGTTAAACACTGACAGCGTTTGATTTTTTTGCGTGGAATCGTGAAAATGAAACCTGTGAAAAACGTAGAAAATTTGATATGTTTGCGCTGCAAACTAAGACATATTGATGTTTTTGAAACGAGTTTATAGTGAAATATGTGTAATTCGAGTGCAGATATTCATTCTTGTGAGTTTGTTGTGTGAATTTGTCACGTTCCGCTGCAAAAAAGGACTTGACGGAAAAAATACTCTGTGGTAATTTATGAGCAAATCCGCTTTTGTGAAATAAAGTCGAATTTGAATCCGCATGCATTATCCTGGTATGCGGAAAAGGAGAAAGCATCTTTATCGCAGGGAGGATTGCAAACAAAACCCAGTTCCTCCGCCCAAACCGCTGCGTAGCAGCAGAAAGGACGACCGAATATGAGTTATGACAAAGTGCAAGTCGGCAACAGAATCCGCGGAAGCCGCCTCGAAAAAGGCTGGACGCAGGAACGGCTTGCAGCAGAAGCTGAAATTTCAGTGCAGCAGCTTCGCGCATTGGAAAAAGGACAGCGCAATCTGGGAGTAGATCACTTGGGACGCCTGTCGGACGCAATGGGGGGTCAGCAGTGATTTCCTGCTGAAAGGTTGTTCTGAAAACAGTACATTGGTTTGCAAGATGCTGGATGACCTCAAGAAAAAATTGCAGCCACCAAAGCAAATCGCAGAAAAATGAGCGGTTTTGCCGCAAAAACAGTATATTTTAGCGCTTTACAGCAATGAAAACACTTGCTATAATATCGCCATGGCGCAGGTTTCAGTTGCGCAAGAGGGAAAATTGCCTGAAATGCATGAAAGGCTGATAATACTCCGTGAGCTGCTCACAAGAGCAGCTCCATCGAGTCGCGGTCATTGTGCATTTTCAAGCTGAAAACAGGCCGGGACTCGGAAAAGGAGTCTCGGCCTGTTTGTGTTTTCGGCGCAAAGGAAAGGATTGAACAATGCGATTTGATGCAAAAGAATTCGGCGGACGTATCCGTGATTTGCGGAAAAAGAAGGGGATTACACAGGAACAGTTGAGTATAATGCTGAACGTTAGTGCGAATCATCTTGCAAAAGTTGAAACGGGAAACCGCTGCTGCTCGATTGAGTTGCTGCAGGATCTTTCGTCCTGCCTGAATGTCAGAACGGATTATCTGCTGAACGGAGATGCACCGCATAACAACCGTCTGAGGGAAAGACTGACATTTCTTGCACAGGAATTAGAAAAGATTACGGCGGACCTCCCGGTATGGGGATAGGAAAAAGCAGAATCCTCTTTTTCAATGCCCAAAAGCGTGGTAGAATAGGGAAAAGATTCAGTATCTGAAAAACGGAGCGCGCAACAATGAAGATTCTGGTCAGCGCCTGCCTGCTGGGCGAAAACTGCAAATACAGCGGCGGAAACAATTACAATCAGGCGGTCTGTGATTTTGCGCGGGGGCATCAGGTGGTTCCGGTCTGCCCGGAGGTTTTGGGCGGCCTGCCCACACCGCGGTGCCCGGCGGAAATCATGCAGGGCGTTGTCACGAACAAAGAGGGCATCAATGTGGACCGGGAGTTCCGAGCGGGCGCAGCCAAGGCCCTTGCCATTGCAAAAGAAAATGGGGTGGAGCTTGCTATCCTGCAATCCCGCAGTCCCAGCTGCGGCGTGAAGGAAATCTACGACGGAACGTTTTCCGGGACAAAGATTCCCGGACAGGGTGTTTTTGCCAAGATGCTGATGGACGAAGGCGTTCGTGTCCTGGATGCCGGGGAATTGCCCCAAATTATCTTGAAAAATGAGGACGGAAAATGTCAATCAGACTGATTTGCAGCGACATTGACGGTACGCTGCTGCAATACGGCAAAAAGGAACTGGAAGGCGAAATCTTTGAGCAGATACGGGAGCTGCACCGGCGTGGCATTCTGTTTTGCCCGGCATCCGGTCGGCAGTATACCAGCCTGCGCAAGCTCTTTGCACCGGTGGCGGACTGCTGTGTGTTTCTCTGCGAAAACGGCGGCGTGATCTATAAGGACGAGCAGTGCATTGCTAAGAATCCGATGCCCCGTGCATTGGCCGAAGAAATCGCCAACGACCTGTGGACCCGCAGCGACGGGCAGGGCGAAGTGATGCTTTCCGGCCAGAATACTGCATACCTGATGGAGCGGGGTCTGGGAATGCTCAAGCGTATTCAGTTCATCGGGAACCGCTATCAAATCATTCATGCCCCTTCCGAGGTGCCGGAGGAAATCACAAAAGTATCGGTGTATCTGCACGAAGGCGTGGAATCTTACACGGAACGGTTTGTCCCACGATGGAAAGAGGCAAACTGTGCCGTGGCGGGACCGTATTGGATCGATACTACCTCTGCCAACAAGGGCATCGGTGTGCGCAGCATCTGCAAGACTCTGGACATCGCCCTTGCCGATGTGATGGCTTTTGGCGACAATTATAACGATGTGTCGATGCTGGACATTGTGGGTGTGCCCTACATTATGGATGGTGCCGCCGCACCGCTGCGGGAAAAGTACCCGAACCATACACCCCGCCCAGAGGATGTGCTGCGGGAGTTCTTGAAGCAAGCGTAAATTTGGAACGCGCACGTTCCAAATTTGAAATGATACGATACAAGCTGCACGGCCTTGTTGGAAGAACTGCGCTGACAGGAGAATTTTATGACAGAGCGTTATTGTGAAGGTGAACGGTTTGCTGACCTGTCGTTCACCGAGGAGACTTTTGAGGACTGCGACTTTACCGACTGTGTGTTTGTGGATTGCTCCTTTACCAAATGCGAACTGGATCATACCTCGCTGAATGAGTGCAAATTCGTGCGGTGTGAGATCACAGGTTTGCGCAGCACCCATTCCTCGGTGCAGTCGCTGGATTTTGAGGACTGCCGTTTGCAGGAAATCGAGTGGGCACCCCTGCTGTCCAACGGTGCTTTCCCGGACCCCATCCACACTCTGAAAGAGTGCAGCCTGAAATATAACACCTTCACCGAAATGAACTTTAATCGCTTCAACTTTTCGGATGGAAACGAAATCGTCGGCTCCATGTTTGCCAAATGTGAGATGCAGCTGGCGAATTTCAGGGACGTGGAACTTCACGAAACGGAGTTCTACCAGTGTGATCTGCGCAAGGCGGATTTCCGGGATGCCGCCGGTTATAAGGTGGACATTCTGGGCAGCCGCCTGAAGGATGCGAAATTTTCCCTGCCGGAAGCGGTGAATCTGCTGGCAGATTTGAAGATCAAGCTGTCGTAAGAAGGAGAAAAAATGCGTCAACTCATCATTGCACGAAAAGATCTGCAGATGTCTCCCGGTAAGCTGGCGGCGCAGTGCTGCCATGCTTCGCTGGCGTTCCTCACCGACCCCATCGGCATGGGACAGGGCGTGGAGCCCATTGAGAAAAACGGAGAAATTACCGGCTATCGGGCAGAAATCATGTTGGATAAGGCAACTTACGAAGAGTGGTTCGATGGCTCTTTTACCAAAACGATCTGCGGGGCGAAGAACCGCAATCAGCTGCTGAAAGCAAAAACAATTGCCGAAGAACTGGGGCTCGTAGAAAACCAGGATTTCTTTCTGATCCGGGATGCCTGCCACACCGAGCTGGAACCGGAAGAATTTGATGAAAACGGCGAGGGTATGACCCTGACCTGCATCGGCTTCCGCCCGCTGCCGGATGAAATTGCACATCAGATCAGCCACAAGTTCCATCTGTATTGAGTAGAACAGCCGCTTCTGAATTTATGAGTGACTCATAAATTGACCCATATCTTGCTGTTTCCGTGCAGCTTCCGTATAATGACACCCGAAAAGACCACCCGGTCAAAAGAGATTTAGGAGGCTGTCATTATGAATGATTCTGTGAAGAAGCTGCTGAAGGAAAGCATGTGGGATCTGGCTACCTGCGCAAACGGCGAACCCAATGTGGTGCCCGTTGCGTTCAAGGACGTGACCCCGGACGGCAAACTGGTGGTGGGCGATGTGTTCCTCGACACCACGCTGAAGAACCTCGCTGCAAACGGCGGTAAGATCGCCATCTCTGTTTACGATGCCAAGACTCTGGAAGGCTACCAGATCAAGGGTGTGGCTGAGTATGTCACCGAGGGAGAAGTCGTCAAGACCTTCAAGGCCATGGTGGAGCAGATGTTCCACGGCGGAGCCACTGCCAAGGGCGCACTCATCATCACCCCGGAAAAGGTCATCGTCACCACGCCCGGCGCAGACAACAAGAAAGAACTGTAAGACATCCTGATGCCCGCAAAACTTCTCCTCGTTTTGCGGGTGTTTTTCTGCTCATAAATTACATAGTACCTTCCGCAAAGCCAAGCAATCTGCTAAAATGAGAGCAGAGGAGGGAGCGCACATGTATCAGAAAAAACTGGAAAAGGATATCCGCTGTCCGCTGGAATACGGGCTGAGCGTGTTCGGCGGCAAGTGGAAGTCCCGAATTATCTGCGTGCTGGCGGCGAAGGAGACTCTGCGGTACAGCGAGCTGCGCAAGGAAATGGCAAACATCACAGACGCCGTGCTTGCCACTACTCTGAAAGAGCTGATTGCCGACGGCATTATCGTCCGGCAGTCTTACGATGAGATCCCGCCGCGAGTGGAGTATTCGCTGACCGAAAAGGGCGCATCTGTGGTACCTATTTTGCAGAGCATCTGCCACTGGTCCGGCATTTTTTATAAGGAAGAAACCGATACGCCGCTGTCTCAGTGCCAGCGGTGCGATTACCGATAAAGGAGAAACTATGGTACAGTATACCGAAGAAAAACGTTTCACTCAGGAGCAGGTACAGCAGCTGTTTTTGTCCGTGGGCTGGGTGTCTGGCCAGTACCCGCAGCGGCTGTATAAAGCGCTGATGCACTCTTCCACCGTGCTGACGGCGTGGGACGGCGACCGGCTCGTGGGCCTGATCCGCGCGCTGGACGACAGCGAAATGCTGGCGCAGATTCATTATGTCCTTGTCCACCCGGATTATCAGGGACAGGGTATTGCCGGGCAGCTGGTGGAGCGCATCAAGGAAAAGTACAAGAACTTCCTCTACATTGAGGGAATGCCCGAGGACGAAAACAACGTCCCATTCTACGAAAAGCACGGCTTCCAGCGCATGGAGCATGGTGCCGCGATTCAAATTTGCAACTATTCCGATAAACGATAAATTCAAAAAAAGGAGCATTTATTTATGAAAATCGCAGTTCCTTACGAAAATGGTCAGGTGTTCCAGCACTTCGGGCACTCCGCACAGTTCAAAATCTACAATGCGGAAAACGGTCAGGTCCTGAGCAGTGAGGTGATTTCCACCAATGGTCAGGGCCATGGCGCACTGGTCGGTTTTCTGGTTCAGCATGGTGCGGATGTCGTCCTCTGCGGCGGCATTGGCACCGGTGCACAGGTTGCCCTGATGCAGGCTGGAATTCAGATGTTCGGCGGCGTTTCCGGCGATGCAGATGCTGTTGTTGCAGACTATCTGGCCGGTAAGCTCGTCTTTGATCCTGATGTCCACTGCACGCACCATGACCACGAAGAGGGCCACTCCTGCGGCTCTCATTCCTGCCATGAGGATAAGGGTGGCTGCGCAGGTAACTGCCACTGATTAAAAAACCGGGCCTTCTGCATCCTATGGGATGGAAAGGCCCGGTTTTCTTTATGACGCAGTTGGTATAACCGGCTGCGTCCTTTTTATGATTTCAGATTGATCCACGCCGCCAGTGCATCCGCCGTTTGCTGCTGTTGTTCCTCGGCGGAAATGGCGGGTGTGCCATCGCCCTTCTGCGCACCGTAACTGCCGAACCCGGCATGACAGCCGCCGTCAATGATGATTTCGGTATAAGCATTTTCCGCAATCGCTGCAGCCGTTGCAGATCAGTTTGCTGCCACAGGTCTCGCAGTTTGTACGGAAATGCGGCACATATAAATCCTCTTGCGGGATGGGGTAACCCCAGTCGTCCACGAGGTCAAAACGGATGGGACTTCCCTGAAAGTTCATACCGGATTTATAAGCCATCCGGCTTTGCAGCTGCTTGCTGGGCAGGTGGTAACGCTTGCCGTCCTTGATGAACACAGTGCCGGTCTCAATAAAGCAGAAGGTCACGTTAGCTTCCACGCATTCCTGCCGGAGGAACTTGACCCAATCAAAATTGCAGGGGCGGGCACCATCGTAGTTTTCGCCGCCGCAGATGACCTGCTCGATCTGCCCGGCGGAAAGGTACTGCCGGATACTCACCGGTCCGATGAAGGGCGCGCACATGATGCCCTTGTGCTTGAAGGGCAGGTCAAACAGAATGGGAATGCGCTCATCGGTGCGGCGCTGATTTTCACAGGTGACGTTGAAAAAGATGTTGTCCCAACCGCTGCCCCAGTCCGGCGGCAGGCACTCCCGTACCCGCTGCGGCCGTTTGGTGAGCAGAAAAAACACCACATCGCTGCGCTGGCGCATGATGTCCCACGCCTCAGCCCGCCACGGATCGGCTTCTTCCAAGAAGAAATCCGAGGTCATGCAGACCCGGATCTGCTCACCACTCTGGATTTTGTAGTGTCCGGTGCGGTCTTTCTGGAGCGGGTAGGAAAAGCCGCTTTTCGTTTTGTAGATCTCGGCTCCGTTCTGGTCCCGCATCCGGTCGAGAAAATACATGTAGCAGTTCTGGCAGCCCTCGCTGCACTTGACGCAGCCGTGCCATGGATTCCAGATATCGTGCAGGAAGCTCACCTTCTTTCGGTACCTATTATTATAATAGCTGCGCGGGCCGGAAACAAGAGCACCCCTTGCGCCGCCCCATCGGATGTGATAGGATGAAGAAAACCATGTGAGGGAGGAACCACCATGCCGTTTCTGATGATCCGCAATGACATCACCAAAGTGGTGGCGGATGCCATTGTCAACCCGGCCAACCGGAACCTTTTGCAGGGCAGCGGCACCAGCCGTGCCATCTATCAGGCGGCAGGGGAGCAGGAGCTGACCGCGGCCTGTGAAGCCGTTGGGCACTGCGGACTGGGCAGGGCGGTGTGCACCCCGGCGTTCGGGCTGCCCGCAAAGTATATCTTCCATGCGGTCTGCCCGGCATGGCACGGCGGATTTTTTGGCGAAGCAAAACAATTGGCCGGTGCATACCATTCTGCGCTGGAACTAGCCGCAGAGTACCACTGCGAGAGCGTGGCCTTTCCGCTGCTGTCCAGCGGAAACTATGGCTACCCCAAAGAACAGGCCTTCCGCATTGCGGTGGACACCATCACACAGTACGTCATGGAGCACGACCTGACCGTGTATCTGGTGCTTTACGACCGGGATTCGCTGGCCGTGAGCCGCAAGCTGTTCACCTCGGTGGAGGAGTACATTGACGACCACTATGTAGCCCAGAACGATGAAAGCTATGGGTCTGGCCGTCGGCGCAGAGAATACGTGGAACGCTGGGAAGATGCTGCGCTTGCCGACCGGGAGTATCCTGCGCAAGAGTGCGCGCCGCCGGTCTTTGCTGCTGCGCCGCCTCCGCCTGCAGCCGCCCCCATGGCGGCCCGCAGTCTGGAAAACCTGATGGACAACCTGGGCGAGAGCTTCACCACCCGGCTGCTGCGGCTTATAGACGAGCGCGGGCTGAAGGATTCCACCGTGTACAAGCAGTCCAACATTTCCCGGCAGCATTTTTCCAAAATCCAGTGCAACCGGGACTACAACCCCAAAAAGAAGACCGTGCTTGCCTTTGCGGTGGGGCTGCACCTTTCCGAGGACGAGACCATCGACCTGCTCAAAAGCGCAGGCTATGCCTTTTCGGATGGCTCCAAGCGGGACTGGATCGTGCGGTACTGCTTGGAACACAAGATCTATAACATCAATCAGGTCAATACGCTGCTGTTTGAATACGATCAGGAACAGCTGGGCGCGTGATTTGTCGCCTGCCCGTTGACCTTTTGCCCCCCGGTTTGTGGTATCCTTTTGCCAACGAAAGCGATACACCACAAAACGGAGGGCATTTATTATGAAGAAAAATCTTACCGAGCTTGTTTTCATTCTGGACCGCAGCGGTTCCATGGGCGGGTTGGAGCAGGACACCATCGGCGGGTTCAATGCTATGCTGACCCGGCAGAAGGAGCAGGAGGGCGAGGCCAACGTGACCACCATCCTGTTCGACCATGAGGTGCAGCTGCTGCACGACCGTTTCCCACTGAAGGCTGTTGCACCGCTGACCGAAAAGGACTATTACGTCCGGGGCTGCACAGCGCTGCTGGATGCCATTGGTTATGGCGTGGAGAAAATGGTGAACATTCAGCGCCATCTGCCGGAGGACGAGCGCGCCGAAAAGGTCATCTTTGTCATCACCACCGACGGACTGGAAAACGCCAGCAAGCGATTCAGCTACGAGAAGATCCGCCGGATGATCGAGCGGGAAAAAGAGCAGTACGGCTGGGAGTTCCTGTTCCTCGGTGCCAACATGGACGCCGTGAAGGAAGCTGCCCGCTTCGGCATCTCGTCTGACCGGGCTGTGCGATTCGAGAATGACGCACAGGGCGTGGCGGTCAACTACCATGTTGTCAGCGAGACAGTCTCCCGGATGCGGGAGGCACCCTGCTGTGCATCCATCGGCGCAGAGTGGAAAGAACAAATCGAAGCTGATTTCCAGAAGCGGCATCATGGGTAAAGGAGGAAACAGCCATGTTAGGAGCAATCTTGGGTGACATCGTGGGCAGTCCCTATGAATTTGACCACAACAATTACAAGCACAAGGATTTCCCGTTGCTGAGCGAGAAATCGCACTTCACGGATGATACCGTCATGACCGTTGCGGTGGCACGGGGATTGATTGCAGGTAAGGGCATCCCGGAGAGAACATTTGAAGAAATAAAGAGCGAGCTGCGCATTTGGGGAGAAACATACCCTCATGCCGGTTACGGCGGGATGTTCGGCCGGTGGCTGCACGCAGAAAATCCAAAGCCCTATGGCAGTTTCGGTAACGGCTCGGCTATGCGGGTGTCGGCAGCGGGCTGGCTGTTCGATACGCTGGACAAAACGCTGGAAATGGCAAAAGTGACCGCCGAAGTCACCCACAACCACCCGGAGGGCATCAAGGGCGCACAGGCCACGGCGGCAGCAATTTTTCTGGCCCGTACCGGCCACAGCAAGCCGGAAATCAAACAATATGTGGAGCAGACCTTCGGCTATGACCTGAACCGTACCTGCGATGAAATTCGGCCGACCTATCATCATGTGGAGACCTGTCAGGAAACGGTGCCGGAAGCCATCATTGCTTTTCTGGAAAGCGTCAGTTTTGAGGATGCACTCCGCAATGCGGTCTCTCTGGGCGGCGACAGCGACACTCTTGCCTGCATCACCGGCGGCATTGCCGAAGCTTTTTACGGGATGCCGCAGGAACTGCGGGACGAGACTTTGAAACGTCTGCCGGAGGATATCCGGGAAGGATATGAGCTGTTTCGGTGGAACATCGGCCAGAGATAAGACATTCGGAGAACCAAGGAGCAGATACAACACACTCGTGGTGTGAAGTCTCTGCTCCTTGTTTTTTAATAGGACTCGACGGAGGGCGTCTTGCATCGGTCTGAAAAATCCGATATACTGAACCCAGAGAGTATATCGAATTTTTTGGGAAAAGGAGAGAACGGTATGGAACATCTTTATCAAGCGGTAAACGCAAAGGGAGTTCTGCCCGGACATTCATCCGTGACAGAACTCCCTTTTTCTTATTTCGGGGCAGTCCCTTACCGGCTTTCCGGGACGCTGCGCTTGAGCTGCAGCAACACCAGCACCATGCTGACGCCCAGCAGGATGTGCCCGATGCCGGCAATACCGGAGATCGCAGCATTGGTCCCCTTGGAAAACTCGGTGCCCAGTACCTGTGCCACGCCGCGCACCACCATCATCACGGCGGTGATGTTCAGACCGACCTGATAGGTCAGGATCGCTTTGCCGGTCTTGGCGGTGGTAAAGGCAAAGCTCTTTTCCAGCAGGAGAAGCAGCAGGAAGAACAGCATTCCCAGCAGAAAGTAGTGGGTGTGCACCACTGCAAGGGTGGTCTTGCCGGTAAAGCCGTTGAACTTGGTGAACTCACGGTAGAACACCCCGCCCACCATGGCGAGGATGGCGTACACCAGAGAGGTATTGAGATAGCGTTTCATCGTCATTGCTCCTTTTTCATTTTCAATCATTGTTTTGTCGTTCTGAGCAGCGGCCACCGCCCTGCCGAAGCTTGCACCGAACAGAATGCCTGCCAGCTGCAGCGACGCCCCCAGACCGGTGTTAGAATACCGTTTTCTCTATTCTGCCGGTTGAATGGCGTTTGAAGTTAAAGAGTATCTTGCTGATCATATAATAACGATCCGCATTTATTTCTTCTGTAACACAGTCACAGAAGCTGCAGACCCATGGCGATGATCCACATATAGGAGCAGGTCTTGGGGATCATCAGCAGGCCCACTTTGGGCTTGGTCTTACTGAAAAGGGTCACAGGCAGGTAGCAGCCGAAGGAGATGAGGATGGCTGCCACCATCCGGGTCATATGGTAGTCGCCGGTGTTGCCGGAGATGGCGTACAGGATGATGACGCCGAGGCCGGTAAGGGCAAACACCGCGTTGCGCAGGATGGACAGGGTGGGGTTGCCCTCATCGGTACACCAGTTGTTCTGGGGCAGCAGGCAGATCAGAATGCGCAGGATGGCAGACAGCCAGATCAGGACTTCCACAGCTACAGGAGCCTGAAGCTGAGGAAAGGTGGCCTTCCAGACATACAGCAGGATGATATAGAATACCGTCATGGTGATGGAAGAGACCTGCAGCCCGATGCCGAGCTGCTTTTTGATCCGGTCGCTGCTGCCTCGCACGGCCCGGATGATCCGGGGTACCAGATGGAAGGCGTCACCGCCGCAGAGGGTCAGGGTCAGAATGCCATATAGGATAAAAAGGCTGCGGCCCTGAGCCATCGTGAAAAAGAGGATGCCTGCGATGAGATCAAAGATCAGATAGGCGGCATCGAACACCGCCTCCATCAGGTCGGGCATTTTGGGCTGATAGGTTTTATGATTCATGATGTGTCATTCCTTTCATTTTGAGGCATTCTTCTGCGTTGTCGCATATCTTCTGGAATGCCTGTTTACAAGCTGCGATCTGAGGCTCTGAGAGACCCTGAAGCATATCTCTGGCAAACTGCCGCTGAGCCTCAAGCCCTTCGGCGATGATCGGCTGAGCCGACGCGGACAGATAGACATCGATATGCTTTTTGTTCCCGTCGGCGACCTTTTTTTCGATCAGTCCCCGTTCCTCCAGCACTTTCAGCGAGGTGGAGACATGAGACTTGGTGGAATTGCGCACTCGTACAATATCTGCAGCGGTATGGTACTGAGGGTTATGGTGTAAAAACATCAGAATATCATACTCCATCTGTCGGAGCTGGTATTTCTGACATACGGATGACATCAGCAGCTCATAGTAGCAGGTAATGGCTTTGTGATGATCCCAAAAGTTCATAGATACCTCCTGTGATGTATTGTTCTATTTAGAACGGTTCTATTTAGAACGATTGCATTATATGCTATCCCCGCCGCTTTGTCAAGAGGAAATTTCTTCCGACGATGTTCTTGACCGGAAAATAAGACTCATTGCCCTGCGGAGCCTTTTCTGCCACGTCAACACAGTGAACAAAGAATAAAAAACAGCGACCCCGGAGAGCGGTGGGAAATATCTGTCTACGCCGATGTACCGGCAGAAATGATAAAAACACGATGATACGACTGAATTTTGAAAAGATTGCATAGGATTTTATAAAAGTATTATTCTTTTATGAATTTTAGCACTCTCATATTGACACTGCTAATGAACGGTGCTATAACAGTGGCGTGCTCAGGAGGAAGGGCAAAAGGAGAGCCGCTAGGCTCCCCGGAAAGCCCTTCTGAATGACGCTTTCGCGTTTGCGAAGCAATAAACGCCCCGGTGGGGCGTTTAAGCGACCGAGCGGTCTTGCGTCAGCAAGATGGAGGGGCTTTGCCCCGACAAGCGAAAATGTTTTTGCCCCGACCCGAACGCCGGGATTGGAGGAATGATTTATGCTTATGCCGACTGTTTTCCATGAAAACCTGTTCGATGATTTCTTCGATCCGTTCTGGAATGACGCTGCACTGGAACGTGCTATGAACCGTGAGGCTCGTGGCGCCTTTGGTAAGCGTGGTGCAAACATGATGAAGACCGATGTCAAACAGACGGACAATGGCTACGAAGTAGCTGTTGACCTGCCGGGCTGCAAGAAGGAAGACGTCCAGATGGAACTGGACGACGGCTACCTGACCATTCAGGCAGTGCGCAGCCACAGCAACGATGAAAAGGATAAGAAGGGCCGCTATCTGCGGCACGAATCCTTCTCCGGCACCTGCGCGCGCAGTTTCTACGTGGGCGATGTGAAGAAGGAAGACATCCACGCAAAGTTCGAGGATGGCGTCCTGCACATCGAGCTGCCCAGCTCTAAGCAGACGAAGGCTTTGCCTGAGAACCCGAACCTGATCGAGATCGAGTAAAACGCCGGTCGTGTGCGCCAAAGCACAACGCACATAAGAGGCCCCCGGAGAGCCGCAACAAGCCCTCCGGGGGCATTTTTGTTTCGCTATCTTTTCCGTAAGGGAAAACCATGGTATACTGAGAACAGCAACTCAGAATTTATGGAGGTACTTCACTATGGAATTCGGAGCCGCCGCAGGAAAACGAGCGGCCCGGAGAAAGCTTTGAGGAAACGTAAAATGAGAATCCGTAAGGCAGAGGAAAAAGATATTCCCAGACTTCTTGCGCTGCTGGGGCAGGTATTGCAGATCCACGCAGAAATCCGTCCCGATGTTTTTATTCCCGGCACCACCAAATACACCGTCCGCGAGCTGGCAGAGCTTTTGAAGCAGGAGGACAGACCCATCTACGTTGCCGTGAACGAGGGCGATGTGTGTATGGGCTACGCTTTCTGTCAAATACAGGAGCAGCCATTTTCTACGAATATGGTACCCTTTAAGTCATTGTTCATCGACGATTTGTGCGTTGACCAGCAGGCACGGGGACAGCACATCGGAGAAAGCCTGTTTGAATATGTAAAGCAGCAGGCAAAAGAGCAAGGCTGCTACGAGGTGACGCTGAACGTCTGGGCAGGGAACACCTCGGCAGAGCACTTCTACGAAAAAATGGGCATGAAGACAAAGGAACGGCAGATGGAGTATATCCTGTGAGCCGGGTGAGCGGCTGACTTTTGCGGTATACTCCGTTCGGAAAGATCAAGGCGCATGGAGGTAAAAAGCATGCTGACCTATACCTATGTTTCAGAGGGAACGTTTGCCCTGATGGAAAAACCAAAGCCGGTGCTGCAGCACGAGAGGGACGCCATTGTAAAGGTGACCCTTGCCAGCATCTGCTCCAGCGATCTGCACATCAAGCACGGCAGCGTGCCCCGGGCGGTGCCCGGCATCACGGTAGGGCACGAGATGGTGGGCATCGTAGAAGAAGTGGGCAGTGCGGTGACCAATGTGAAACCCGGCGACCGGGTGACGGTGAACGTGGAGACCTTCTGTGGAGAGTGCTTTTTCTGCAAAAAAGGCTTTGTGAACAACTGCACCGATCAAAACGGCGGCTGGGCGCTGGGCTGCCGCATCGACGGCGGGCAGGCGGAGTATGTCCGGGTGCCCTTTGCGGATCAGGGGCTGAACAAGATCCCGGACGGCGTTACTGATCGGCAGGCGCTGCTGGTGGGCGATGTGCTGGCCACCGGCTTTTGGGCGGCACGCATCTCGGAGATCACCCCCGAGGATACCGTGCTGATCCTCGGTGCAGGGCCGACTGGCATCTGCACACTGCTGTGCGTCATGCTGCACAGCCCCAAGCGCATCATCGTCTGTGAAAAGGACGCAAGCCGCCTGCAATTCATCCGTCGGCACTACCCGCAGGTGTTCACCGTGCAGCCGGAGGACTGCGCCGCCTTTGTGCGTGCCCACAGCGACCACGGCGGGGCCGATGTGGTGCTGGAGGTGGCAGGGGCAGACTCCACCTTCCGGCTGGCATGGGAGTGTGCACGGCCCAACGCCGTTGTGACGGTGGTGGCGCTGTACGATAAGGCACAGACCCTGCCGCTGCCGGAAATGTACGGCAAAAACCTCACCTTCAAGACCGGCGGCGTGGACGGCTGCGATTGTGAAGAAACGCTGCGTCTCATCGCAGAAGGCAAGATCGATACCGAACCGCTCATCACCCACACCTACCCCCTGCGCCGGATCGCAGAAGGCTACGAGCTGTTTGAAAAGAAACGGGACGGCGTGATCAAGGTGGCAGTGGAGTGCTGACGGTCTGCGCCAAGGCACAACGCACATAGGATGACCCCGGAGAGCTGTAACAAGCCCTCCGGGGCCATTTTTGTTTTCCGGCATCTTTTCTGCGACGGTAAGGCGTGGTAGAATAAGGGCAGGACCGATCCACAGGTGAGAAAATCGAACTTCAGAGAGGAGATGTTTCTATGCAGTCCGATGAACTGAAACGCCGGATCTCGGCAGGCAGAGGAGATGCTCTGGCCGATCTGGTTTTGAAAAATGCCAGAATCGTCAATGTGTTTACCGATGAGATCGACACCGCTGACATTGCCATCAGCGGAAATTCGATCGTGGGCGTGGGTGCGTATCACGGCCGGAAAGAAGTTGATCTGCACGGCAAATATGTCTGCCCCGGTCTGATCGACGGGCATATCCACATTGAAAGCTCCATGCTCTGTGGTCCGGCCTTCGAGCAGGCCGTGCTGCCCCACGGTACCACTGCGGTGGTCACAGACCCGCACGAGATCTCGAACGTTGCGGGGCTTGAAGGCTTGGATTTCATGCTGGAAACGACAAAAAATCTGACCCTTTCGGTTTATTTCATGCTGCCCTCCTGTGTGCCGGCCACGGATCTGGATGAATCCGGTGCGGTGCTGAACGCAGAACAGCTCCGGCCTTACTACGGCAGTCCCCGCGTGCTGGGGCTTGCGGAGCTGATGAACGCCTATGGGACGGTGCGCTGTGACCCGAAGATCCTGCAGAAGATCCGCGACTGCACCGAAGCGGGAAAGATCGTGGATGGCCATGCGCCGCTTTTGAGCGCTAAAGACCTAAATGCTTATATTGCGGCAGGCGTTCAGTCTGATCACGAGTGCTCCAACATTGAGGAAGCCATGGAAAAATTCCGGCTCGGACAATATATCATGATCCGGGAAGGAACGGCTGCCAAAAATATGGAGGCTCTGATGCCGCTGTTCCGGGAGCCTTATTGCAGCCGCTGCATGCTGGTGACGGATGATAAGCACCCCGGTGACCTGCTGGACAGCGGACACATCGATTCCAACATCCGTAAAGCGATCCGGCTGGGCGCAGACCCGGCAGTGGCCGTCAAAATGGCAACGCTGGTCCCGGCACAGTATTTTGGGTTCAAGCAGCGCGGTGCCGTGGCACCGGGGTACCGGGCAGATCTGGTCGTGGTTTCTGATCTGGAATCCTTTACGGTCGAACAGGTTTACAAGAATGGCACGCTGGTGGCCGAGCACGGAAAAACGCTGAAACCCGCATCGCTTGACATCGACCGTGTGAGATTTTCCCACGTTATGGATTCCTTTGATCTGGATGAGATCACACTGCAGGACCTGGAACTTCGGGAAAGCGGGGAGCAGGAGCGTGTCATCTGCCTGAACCGGGGCGAGCTGCTTACGGAGGAAAAAATCATCCCGTTCCAGCGGCATCCGGGCAAGGCTCCCGGTGTGGACCCGGAACACAACATCGTAAAACTGGCCGTTTTTGAGCGGCATCATCACTCCGGCCATGTGGGCATTGGCTTTTTAGGAAACTTCAGCCTGAAATGCGGAGCCGTTGCATCGAGCATCGCTCATGATTCCCATAACCTGATCGTGGCAGGGGACAACGATACCGATATGATGCTGGCTGGCAACACCGTGCGGAAAAACAAAGGCGGACTTGCGTTTGTGGCAGATGGACAGGTCGTGGCAGAACTTGCGCTTCCGGTGGCCGGATTGATGAGCACCGAAAGCGCAGAGAGCGTTGCGGCGAAAATGCAGGCGCTGAACGATGCCCTCAAGGCACATGGTGTAGCGGAAGACATCGGCATCTTTATGACCCTCGCCTTCGTCAGCCTTCCGGTCATTCCCAGACTCAGACTGAACACCTATGGCATCGTCGATGTAACGCAGCAGAAAATCGTTCCGGCTGTTTTTTAATAGGCGATAACAAAAATACTGCCGGAGACCGACCTGAATGGTCCGTCTCCGGCAGCAGAATATTTTGTTCCTACTCTTAGAATCAAGTCTCGTCAAGTGAAAAATTGACGGAAATTCTTATTTGATAAATCGGAATTTGTGGATGAGAGTAATTTGCTGGTATTAAATAAATTAGAGCGGTTGCTAACGGTATGCTTTAAACCCAAAGAAAATTATACGAGGAGTGAATTATTAAAAGTCAATGAAAAATAACAATAAAAAAACACTAAAGAAATTGGCAATCCTTGTAATAGGTTCTATAATTGCGGCTTATGGAATTACACTTGCACTGTATGCTGGATTTGGCGGAGCTACGCTTGCGGTGCTGTGGCAGGGGATTGCAAGAACATTTCATATAAGCATTGGCACAGCATCTTTTGTTGTAGCATTGGGAATGATTTTGTTTGCGCTCATTTACGATAAAAGTCAGATTCATATAGGAACTGTGTTGTACCAGATTGTATACAGTACCTGTGTAGATTTGTTTGCTAACTGCCATATTTACAGTACCTATAAGTGGATCAATTTTTTAATTATGTTGTTAGGAGTGGTTTTGTTTGCTGTCGGAACAGGACTATATGCGTCGGCATCCCTTGGTAGAGGCTCCTATGAGGCAGTCACTTTTGCTTTAGCAGAAAAAAATCACTGGCAGATTAAATTTGTCCGAATGGCATTGGATATTTTGGTTGTTGTTACAGGTGTTTTGTTTGGTGGAAAGTTTGGTGTATGCACGCTTATTACAGTTATCATTTCAGGCCCAATTATCCAATTTGTTAATGCGAAAGCAAAACAAGTTTTAAAGATATGATAGTAAAGAAACTTACAACTTAGAATTTGTGGAGGAAACAAATATGGAAGATAATAAATCAACGAATGTCAAGAAAACGGTAAAATCAGGAATAACTTTTGGAAGTGCATTAGCTATGGTTATTAGTTATACAGCGTGGAAGTCTGTCGGTTGGGCGATTTTTCATGGATTACTTAGTTGGGTGTATGTCATATACTTTCTTTTGCGTTACTAAATTCACGTTTGTGGAAGTTATAAAGGGGTGCATCATGGAAATCGAGTATAAATAAAAGATTTCACGGCCGATGAATTGCAGAAACTGTTTTTATCCGTTCACTGGGAATCCGGCAATTATCCCGAAAAACTTGTCCGTGCGATGCACAATTCCACACGAGTTATTTCTGCGTGGGATGGTGATAAGCTGGTCGGGCTGGTTCGCGCGCTTGATGATGGAGAAACAGTCGCATTTTTGCATTATCTTTTGGTGGACCCTGCTTATCAGGGACAGTACATTGGAGATGAGCTGATGAAACGGATCATGAGTTTCTATCAAAATCTTCTGTATGTGAAAGTTATGCCGTCTGATCCTAAAACGATCCCATTTTATGAGCGATATGGCTTTCAACAATATGATAATTACTCTGCAATGGTGCGGAAGCACTTTTTGTGAGGTGGTATGATGGATCGATTTGCAGCTAGCAAGGAAACCGTAAGGAGTACAGAGCATGGATGCAAACTGTACCAGTAAAAGAAGGAAAGTCAAGAGTATGGAAACGGTATACATTGCAGGCGGGTGCCTTTGGGGCGTCCAGCATTTTTTTGACACGGTGCCCGGTGTACGGACGACCGAAGCCGGGAGAGCCAACGGAACAACAAACACGCTGGACGGCCCGTATGATGGATACGCAGAGTGCGTTAAAGTGGTCTTTGATGAGAAATGTACCAGTGTTACAGAGCTTATGGAGCATCTGTTTGAAATCATCGACCCGTACAGCCTGAACAAACAGGGCGTTGATGTTGGAAAAAAGTATCGCACGGGGCTTTACAGCACAAATCCCGGACATCTGGAAGAAGCAAGAGCCTTTATTGACAGCCGGAAGGACCGGGATAAAATCGTTGTGGAAGTGCTGCCGCTGACGAATTACGTCCGGAGTGCAGAGGAGCATCAGCACCATCTGGAGCGGTACCCGGAAGATTGCAGCTACTGTCATATCCCGGATGAAGTCTTAAACAAATACAGGAATCAGTAAGCAAAGGAAAAACGAAAATGCGGGGATAAGTTCGCGTTTATCAAGGTGAACATTTAAGTATTAAAAACGGGAGTGAAACAAATGATGACCATTGCACAAATCATGGAAAAGATGATCGCCTTTTCCGAAGGGAATATCCATGACATCACGCACCTGAGCTGTGTGTGGACCTATGCCAAAACCATTGGTGAGCTGGAGGGGCTGGACGCAGACACGCAGTTTATTCTGGAGGTGGCGGCCATCACCCACGATATCGCCTGCCCGCTCTGCCGCAAAAAGTACGGCAACACCAATGGTAAATATCAGGAGCAGGAGGGTGCCCCGCTGGTGCGGGAGTTCTTGGCGGATACCGGCATGACAGCAGAACAGATCGACCGGGTGGCCTATCTGGTAGGGCACCACCATAGTCCGGCGCAGATCGACGGCATTGACTATCAGATTCTGATTGAGGCGGATTATATCGTCAATGCGTCCGAAAGCGGGTACGACCAGCAGGCAATCCGAACCTTTATGGAACATACGATGAAGACGGCAGCAGGTATCCGGCTGACGAAAACAGTGTTTGGAGTGTAAAAATGATTCAGAAGCATTGCTTTGAATGCGGTACGGCATTGATTGAAAAAGAACTGGAAGAAGAGGGCATTGTGCCTTATTGCCCGAAATGCCAGCAATACCGGTTCCCGATGTACAATGTGGCAGTCAGCATGATTGTTGTGGATGAGGAAACCGGGAAAATTCTGCTCATCCAGCAGTACGGCAAGCCCTCTTATATTCTGGTGGCTGGATATGTGAACCGCGGTGAGGCAGAAGAACACGCCGTGGTGCGGGAAGTCCGGGAAGAAACCGGGTTGGAAGTAGAGCACCTCCGGTTCAACCGTACCAAGTTTTTTGAGCCGTCTAACACGCTGATGTGCAACTTTACGGCTTTCGTCAGAACCGCAAAGGCGCTGCATATCAACCACGAAGTGGACCGCTGCAAGTGGTTCACCCCACAGGAAACCAGAGAAAACATCCGTCCCAACAGCCTTGCAGCGGAATTTTTGAACGCGTATCTGGACGAAGTGGGGAATAAGCCGATGGAGATGTGATCCGTGACGGAACCACGGGAATTTTGACGGAGAGTATCAACTATATCAGATCAGCACAGGGGATTATCTCCCGGATGAAGATCGATTACTGCCAAACCACTTTTATCGGCATGGCGAGGTTTTTATTGTGGGCAGTGAAGAACCCAGACCGGGACTTCCGGCAGAGCGGCTTCCCGGTGCCATGAAATGTCTTGTCGATTTTGCGAATGCCAATGACGGCATCAATGAGCTGCATAAGGCTGCCATTCTGCACTTTGCTTTTGCGTACTACCACCCCTATTTTGACGGGAATGGACGCACTGCACGGCTATTCCACCTCTGGTATCTTGTTCAGCAGGGCTATCCTGCGGCACTGTTCACGTCGTTTTCCCGATACATCGCTGAAAACAAGGACGCATATTACAAAGCCTACGAACGCGTGGAGAGAAATGCTCTGATTTCCGGCTATACGGATGTGACTCCCTTTCTGTTCTACTTCTGCAATGAGGTCTATAACCGCCTGCAGGTGGATGCAGTCCCGCCGAAAACTGATCTTGAGGTATATCAAACTGCTCTTGCGGAAGGAAAAATCACAGAAAAAGAACGGCTGCTCTGGGAGTATGTTCTGTCTGCTTATGGTGCAGAGGAGTTTACCACAAAGCAGCTGGAAAAGGATTTCCGAAACGCTGCGTATGCAACCATTCGGACGTTTGTGATGAAATTCCATGAGATGGGGCTGCTTTCTGTAAGAAAAGCAGGAAACAGGGTGTTCTATCGTGTCGGTGGGACTTCTGACGGTCGGCCAGTATAATGAATCCAAAAGGAGAACGTTATGAAAACGATTCGTGTTGTGGCCGCTGTGATCTGCGACTCCATGCAGGAAAAGTACAAAATCTATGCTACCGCCCGCGGTTATGGCGACTACAAAGGCCAGTGGGAGTTTCCGGGCGGCAAAATCGAGCCGGGCGAAACCCCGCAGCAGGCTCTGAAGCGGGAAATCGAAGAAGAACTGGACACGGAAATCGCCGTGGGAAATCTAGTTGGGACAATCGAGTACGATTATCCGGCGTTTCATCTTTCCATGGACTGCTTCTGGTGTGAGGTGGTTTCCGGCGATCTTGTGCTGAAAGAAGCGGAAGCTGCGCGGTGGCTGACGAAGGGGGATTTTGATTCGGTTCCGTGGCTCCCGGCGGATCAGACTATTTTGGATGTTATCAGAAGTTCAATGCAGCCAGTGAAACCACTCCATACCAGCGAATATGACAACGAACCTCTGCAGAGATGCTGAGTATTCAGCTTCTTCGGCAGGGCGTTTTGCTGGTTCCTGTGATGTGGCTGCTGAATCAGATGTTACATCGGGCCGGAATCTGGATCGCCTTCCCGGTGACAGAATTTGTGGTGTGCATCATTGCAGTGGTTTTTGTCAGAAAGGATAGGTCGTGTCATGAGAGTTGATTATGGATGAAACAAGGCAGGAACTAAAAGCATTGGGCTTCAAAGAGTTTTGTACCTTCGATAAAATGAAACCGATGTATCATTCATTATAATAGAACACCTCCCGATAGCACCATTCAAAACAAGTGCCTGCCGGGAGGTATTTTGCAGTTTGGGAGAGTAAAAAGATCAATCTTCAAATCTGCTGTGGCCACAGCCAAGGAAAAGACGCATTGTTCAATTTTTACCCCATGATGCATTCTGGTGTATTGAGAACCTGCATCAGGTGAGAGGCTGCTTCCTCCAGATATTCGTACTTTTCTTTTTCAGGAATAAATGATTTCATCAGCGGAATGCCCCATTCCTGCATGCGGACTGCGAGCTGCTGCTGTGCTTGACGAGCAGCGCTTTTACGCATCTCCGGGGTGATATCCGCGTCCAGAACATAGGCCGTGGTAAATGTTCCGCAGGAATCTTCTGTCAGCTGTATCATGGAATCGTGATCTTTCCAGAAGTAACAGAACCAGACGCGCCCGCCGATTCTCTCCATAGCGGAGTGAAGTTCTTCTGTGTCGCTCCACTGAGGAACCATGAAAAGAACGTTTTGCAGGGTCTCGTAGGCCTGCTGCTCTTCCGGAGTTGCCTTTTTGCAGTGGTACTCGCGTGCAATGTTCCGCTGCCCATACAGGGCAAACTTCCCCTGCCGGGCAAGTTCGGTGTCGTATTGAATGTCGGCAAGAAGACTGTATTGCGGCTCGCTCATATTGGTCACCTCACAAATCAACTCTTTCGGAATGAATATGCTCTATAGATAACATTGTATCCAAAAGAGTTGCAAAAGAAAAGCGCATCCGCCAAAATTTAAGCAGATGCGCTTGCAAGGTTATAGGTTCAGTCTTCTTTTGTAAGGTAAGGCAGATTGGCAATATAGGTGTCCAGCAGATCGAGTGCTGCTTTTTTCTGCATGGGCGTCAGTCCCTCTAAACGCTTGCTGATCTCATCGTCCGTCACATGGGATGCACTGGGAACCAGATCACACAGAAGAGTGTCCGCTGAAACATTCAAACCATTCAGGAGCTTGACGATCGTAGCAAGCCCCGGTTCTTTTAGTCCGCGTTCCACCATGCCGACATAGTTGGGTGACAGATTTGCCTTTTCTGCAAGCTGTTCCAGTGTTAGGTTCTGCTTCAAACGCTGCTCCCGAAGCCTTTGTCCAAATAGCTCTTTCATTGTGTGACCTCATCCTATCGAGTTGTTTATACTCTTTAGGATACCTGTTGCTGCCTTTTTTATACACACACGAAAGAGATTGTTCATTGCGATAGAGATTTAAAAAGCAAAAAAGAATGTCGGAAATCGACCGTAACAGTCAATTCCCGACAGTAGGATTTCAAAAAACAGTGCATTACAAATGGAAGAGTCACTTCAAAACTCTGGGTGCCATTCATCCCGGATGCCGATGTCGGAACAGACGATTTTTCCGCACAGAGGTGCAGAAGATTCTACCACATGCAGGGGCTTATAGCTGTCGAAAGTCACGGTCAGGTCTGCATGAGTGGCACCCTCAGCGACTTCGCCGGTGTCAGTGTTGATGCCGCTGGGCAGGTCTACAGCCAAAACAAAAGCGCCGCTTTTGTGCAGACGGTTCATCAGCCCGCAGGCGGCAAGGCCGGAGGGCCGCAGTGCGCCATGGAATCCGGTGCCGTACAGGGCATCCACGACCACATCAAAGTGCTGCGTTTCCAGCACGGTGCAGTCAGCGCAGATGTGCACCGGCAGGGAGTGCAGACGTTCAAAATTGCGGACGGCGTCAGCGGTTTTTGGTTCGCCCTCGGCCAGAAAAACGGTCACGCTCCAGCCGTCTTTTGCGGCGGCACGGGCAATCACAAACCCGTCGCCGCCGTTGTTGCCCTTTCCGCAGACCACCAGCAGCCTGCCGGAATGTGGGAACTGCTTTTGCAGTTCAGCGTAAGCCGCCAGTCCGGCATTTTCCATCATTTGCAGGTAGGACAGACCGTGGGCATCCCCGGCCCGTTCGATTTCCTTCATCTGCGCAGCCGTCACAATGCGATGTTTCATGTTGGCACCTTCTTTCTATCTCTATTATAATGGATGAGAATGTTTGGAACAAGATGAGAGATACCGGTGCATAGAATCTGTCCCCGGAGAGTTGGAAAAGCCCTCCGGGGGCATTTTTGTTTTTCACTATCTTTTCCGCAGGGGAAAACCATGGTATACTGGACGCAACGAATCCAAAGTAATAAACCGGGAGGTACCGTTATGAAGTGGGGAATTTTAGCGACCGGCACCATTGCCAAAAAGTTTGCATCTACGGTAGAACAGATGGGCGCAGAGGGGGAACAGCTTGTTGCCGTGGGCTCACGGCATCTGGAAAGCGCACAGGCGTTTGCACAGCAGTACGGCATCCCTCGCTGCTACGACTCCTACGAAGCCTTTGCCGCCGACCCGGAGGTGGAGGCTATCTATATCGCCACCCCCAACACCCTGCACTACGAAAACTGCAAGCTCTGCTTGGAGCAGGGCAAGCACGTTTTGTGCGAAAAGCCCTTTACCATCCGCCCGGAGCAGACGCAGCAGCTGTATCGTCTGGCGGAGGAAAAGCACCTCTTTCTCATGGAAGCGTTCTGGATCTGGCTGCTGCCGCTGTATGACCGGCTGCGCGAGATCCTTGCGGCTGGCACCATCGGGGAGCTGAAGCAGATCACCTGTCAGTACGGCTTTGTGGCCTCCGGTGCCCGGAAGGACCGCAAGTTTGATTCCGGTCTGGGCGGCGGCGCACTGCTGGATATCGGCATCTACAATCTGGGCTTTCTGCGCATCCTCACGGGGCAGGACCCGGAGAAGGTGGAGACCAAAGAGGCGCACATCAACGAGTACGGCACCGACGATTACAGCCGCCTTGTGCTGACCTACCCAGGCGGCTGCAAGGCGGAGTCGGTCCAGACCATCGGGCAGGAGCTGGAGCGCAATGCCCGCATCCTTGGCACCAAGGGCAGTATTTTCCTGCCGGATTTCCAGCACGCCGAGACCATGACGCTGGAAGTGGAGGGCAAAGAGCCGGAGGTCATCCGCTGCCCGGTGGACATCAACGGCTTTGAGTATGAGATCCGGGAAGCAAGCCGCTGCGTCAAGCTGGGGCGCACCGGCAGCGACCGCTACACCCCGCAGGACAGCCTTGCCCTGACCCGCCTGATGTACGACACCCGTATGAGCTGGGGCATGAAGTTTGCGGGCGAGGTGTAAGCACACACCTTGCCGCAAAGGGCTTTTTGCGTGCGGAGACTATGGCATACGGAGAGCGGCAACTCGGAATTGATATAAAAAAGAAGGACACATAGATGAAAACAGTGGTTTTTTATAATATTATTTCTTTTATCATCCTCGTTGCTTTGATTTTTGTCTTAAGGATTGTTAGTAAGAGTAATTTAAGACAAAATCAACAACTTGTTATTAAAGTCATTGCAACTATTTTAATTGTTTGTGTGATAGCGTTCGTGCTTTTTATTGATGCAATAGCATTTGGCATTATAGGACCAGTTCAAGATTAACAATTCCAGTTTGACAAGGAAGTGCTTTGCATGAAAAAGCGTATATCAAGGATTCTCGGTTTAATAATGCTGATTATAGCTATTGCATTTATAGTGTTTGCATTGAACCATCCAGAAATGAGTTTTCCTTGGAACAATACCATTACTTGGTTACTGTATGGTTTATATATTCTTGTGACAGTCATGTTGCTTATTGCGCCTAAGACGAAGAAGTAAACAATTCGCGTTTGTGGAGCGAAGCGGAACAATGAAAGCCCCAGTGGGGCTTTCAAGCGACCGAACGGTCTTGCGGCAGCAAGATGGAGGGGCCTCGCTCCGACAAGTTCGCGTTTGTGGAGCAAAGTGGAACAATGAAAGCCCCAGTGGGGCTTTTAAGCGACCGAACGGTCTTGCGGCAGCAAGATGGAGGGGCCTCGCCCCGACAAGTTCCAGTCTGCTGGGCAGACGGACATCTGAATAACACAAAATGAGGGGGCAGCCATGGTACTTTATTTTACGGGAACCGGCAACAGCCGGTATCTGGCGCGACGCATTGCCGAAGGGTTGGAGATGCCGCTTTACGACCTGAACGCTTACATCAAGGCAGGGGATACCGCCCCGGTGCAGACCGGGCGGGATGTGGTGCTGGTGACGCCTACCTACGCATGGCGTATCCCCCGGGTGGTGTCGGAGTGGCTGGGCAAGACCGAGCTGACCGGGGCAGAGCGCATCTGGTTTGTGATGGACTGCGGCAGCGAAATCGGCAATGCGGCAGGCTATAACCGGCAGCTTGCGGCGCAAAAGCAGCTGCAGTACATGGGCACAGCGCAGATCATCATGCCGGAAAACTACATTGCCATGTTCAATGCACCCCAAAAGGAGCAGGCACGGAGCATCGTGGAGCAGGCAGAGCCTGCACTTCAAAAGGTGCTGACCCAGCTCAGAGCCGGGCAGGAATTTCCCCCGCCGAGAGACAACCTCTACGACCGCCTTATGAGCGGCCCGGTGAACCCGGTGTTCTATCGCTTTTTTGTAAAAGCAGAGGCTTTCCGGGCGACGGATGCCTGCATCGGCTGCGGCAGGTGCGTGGAACTGTGCCCCTTGAACAACATCCATCTGGAAAACGGCAGGCCGGTCTGGGGCAAAAACTGCACCCACTGCATGGCGTGCATCTGCTACTGCCCCAAAGAAGCCATCGAGTACGGCAAAAAGAGCAAAGGTAAGCCCCGGTATCACTTTGAAGCACTGGAAAAGAAGCAGGACGTATGAAATTAAGGGGGCTCCGGCGGCGGTCAATGGGCTGACGAAAAGGCAGATTTGTCCTTGAAAGAATAAACCTATTGACATGGTGCGAAAATGGGTTTATACTATCCCCAACACAAGGAAGGGAGCGCAGACAGATGAAACATACAGCAGATGCCCGGCACAGACTGCCCGGGCGAATGCGCTGCTCCCAGACAAATTCCCGGCAGACAGACTGAGAAAAAACAGGAAGATGCCGTTGTCTGGGAGAAGTGCCTGAACATACATCGTCACAATAAAAGGAGAACCGACAATGGCTGATTATAAACTGTGGAACGCACTGAAAGACGCTAAAAAATATCGCTGGGTGGAACTTTCTCACTCGCTGAACAACGAAAGCCCCTACTGGTCCGGCATCCCGGAAGGCTCTGTGGAGCTGGCAAAGACCGTGTGGGACTGGGGCAAGCCGGAACTGGAATGCCTGATCCAGACCTTCAAATTCCCCGGACAGTTCGGTACCCATATCGACTTCCCGGGTCACTTCATCAAGGGCAAAGCGCTGTCCGAAAAGTATGATGTGAACGACCTGATTTTCCCGCTGGTGGTTATTGATATTTCTGAGCAGGCCAAGAAAGACCCCCGCTACGCTGTGACGGTGGAGGACATCAAGGCCTATGAAGCAAAGTACGGTCCTATCCCGGATGGTGCGCTGGTGGCTCTGCGCAGCGACTGGTACAAGAAGTGGCCGGATATGGATGCGCTGTCCGGCATCGATGCAGAGGGCAAAGAAAATGCCCCCGGCTGGTCGCTGGAAGCATTGGAGTATATCTACAAGGTGCGCAACGCCGCCGCCAACGGCCACGAAACGCTGGATACCGATTCCTCTGCGGTGGCGGAGGAAAAGGGCGACCTTGCCTGCGAGCGCTATGTTCTGGACAACGACAAGCTGCAGGTGGAGGTGCTTGCAAATCTGGATAAAGTACAGCCTGCCGGTGCAGTGGTCATCGTTTCTTATCCCCGCATCGAGGGTGCAACCGGTCTGCCCGCACGGGTCTGGGCCATCACCGAATAAGAGTTGGGAAGTGGGAAAATGTCCTTTGAAAAAGCAAAAGCAGACCTGGATGAAAAAGGTCTGGGAGACCATGTTATTGTGCTGAACGAGTCCTCGGCAACCGTGGCAGAGGCAGCCCACGCATTGGGCGTGGAGCCTGCCAGCATCGCAAAAACGCTGTCGGTTCTCCAAGGCGAAAAGCCGGTGCTCATCGTCACCGAGGGCACGGCAAAGCTGGACAACCACAAGTACAAGAGCCTGTTCCACATCAAGGCTAAAATGATCCCCTACGATGAGGTGGAGGCCTATGTGGGTCATGCCCCCGGCGGCGTGTGCCCCTTTGGGGTGAACGAGGGCGTAGCGGTCTATCTGGACGAGAGCCTGCGCAAGTTTGATACCGTCTACCCGGCAGCGGGCAACGGTCACACCGCCGTCAAGCTGACCTTGCAGGAGCTGGAAGCCGCCGCTGGAGCCGAGGGCTGGGTGGATGTCTGCAAGGAGCCGGAAGGCGAGTAAGGCATCATACAATAAACGCAAAGGGAGTTCTGCCCGGACATTCGTCCGTGACAGAACTCCCTTTTTTGCTTCATAAACCTCAGTGCGAAGGTCTGCCGGGCAGCAGGAAAATAGACGTTCATCGAGCTGCCTGATGCCACGCTCAGCGGAGCAAGAACCACACGCTCAGCAGAATCGCAAGGAAGATCAGATTGGACAGGGTGAACAGCCCGAAATACTGCTTCTTCCCCTGTGGCAGCTCCCGTGCAATCTGCCGGTAGGAAATAAGACTGGCCATGGATGCAATCAAAGTGCCAAGACCTCCCAAATTGGTGCCGATGATGAGGGATTGTGTCTCTGCCGTGAACCCGGACAGCAGCAAGGCGGCGGGGACATTACTGGTGACCTGCGAAGCGAGAACCGCTACCAGAACTTCTCGGCCGGTCAGAAGCTCCTGCAGCCAGCCGGAGAAAGCGGGAATGCGGCCAAGATTACCAATGAAGATGAAAAAAGCCACAAAGGTCAAAAGCAGGGAATAGTCCACCGTCCGCAAGGTGCGTGGGTCTGCAAAAAGGGCGCAGACGAGCACAGCGGCAAAGGCAATGCCATAGGGCAGCACCCGGATCACGGACAGCAGGCAAACGGCAAACAACACCAGATACAGCAGGATGATCTTCTGATTCCCCTGAGACGCAGAGGAAGAAACAAGCTCGTCCACGGAGAGGGCGGCAGAGGTTTTCCGGCAGACCATTGCTGCCCAAGCCAGCAGCAGGAGCAGAGAGACCAGTGTGTAGGGCAGCATAAGAAGCACAAAGCCCCCGATGCTCATGCCGCTTTTTCCATAAAGATAGAGGTTCTGCGGGTTGCCGATGGGGGTCAGCATACTGCCAAGGTTTGCCGCAATGGTCTGCATACAGACCACCGGGATCAGAAGGGAGCAGCGGACATCCGCTCCCAGACGGCTCAGAACCACGAACGTAAAGGGAACGAAGGTCAGCAGGGAAACATCGTTGGTGATGAACATGCTTCCGAAAAAGCACAGCCCGACCAATACCATCGTCAGCTGAAAGGTGCTGTGGGTGTGGGACAGCAATGTACGCCCCAACCCATCAAAAAAGCCCTGCCGCCGCAGCCCGGCCATGACCGTCATCAGGGAAAACAGGATCGCCAGTGTGCGCAGGTCAATGTAGCCGATATACTGCACATCCGGCGGAACAAAGAAGGCGGAGACAACGGCCAGAACAGCGGCTGCGGTGAGGACCGTTTCCTGCTGAATGAATTGTTTGAGTTTCATAGAGACACATCCTTGTAGTTGTAAAGGCAGTCCTGCTGCGATACCGGACGGCCTTTTTCCGTATTTCAGAGCAACAGCTTTTGTTTTTTTTGCAGCACCATCCTACTCCATTAGCGGGGCATCGTCAAGAGAAAACAGAAAAAACGCGATTCGAGCAAGAAAAAACGGATGGCTCCGCAGAACCATCTGCTAAAACTGGTATACTTAGTCTTTCCGATACTTATACGCACCCTCAATGGCGTGGATCAGATGATAACGGAACCGGGCGTGTCGGGGCGAGTCCCTTTCTGCTCGTCCGGTTTCCCAAAAGCCCGCAGGGGCTTTACGGCTTAAGCAAGGATCCCGGTGGACTGCAAAAACAGCACCAGCATCATCACCGGGGCAACATAGCGGATCATCACCCGGTAGAGCTTTTTGCGGCGGAAGGTCTCGCCGTTGCGCTGCATCTCGTCAATGACGTAATCCGGTGTCATGACCCAGCCGATGAGGATGGTGGACAGCAGCGCGATGAAGGGCATCATGACGCTGTTGCTGATGTAGTCCATGATATCCAGCAGCTGAGCCGCAGAGCCGTTGGGCAGCTGTACCTCAAAATAGAAGATACTGTAACCCAGCGCAATGATGGCAGAAGCAGCCAGATAAATGACCGCCAGCACCAGCACGGTCTTTTTGCGGCCCGAGTGGAAGATCTCCATGCAGTTGGCGGTGATGGATTCCAGCACCGAGATGCAGGAGGTCAGGGTAGCAAAAATGGCGGTGACGAAGAACAGGATACCCACAAAGATGCCAGCCTTGCCCATGGCGGCGAACACCTTGGGCAGCGAAACGAACATCAGGCTGGGGCCTGCGCTCATGCCCTCGGTGCCGGAGAACACATACACGGCGGGGATGATCATGGCACCGGCCAGCAGAGCCACGCCGGTGTCAAAAATCTCGATCTGGTTCACGGCCTTGTTCAGATTGACTTCCGGTTTGACGTAGGAACCATAGGTGATCATAATGCCCATGGACACGCTGAGGGAGAAGAACAGCTGGCTCATGGCGTCCAGCAAGATCTGCAAAAAGCGGCTGACGGTCAGCCCTTCCATGTGCGGGGTCAGGTAGTAGCGCAGACCTTCCAGACCGGTGCGCATCTGCCCGGAAGCGTCCTCGTGCTTCAGGGTGAGGGCATAGCCCGCGATCACCACCACCAGCACCAGCAGAATGGGCATCATGTAGCGGGACACGCGCTCAATGCCGTCCTCCACGCCGTTGTACACGATGAAAGCCGTCACGCCCATGAACAGCAGAGCAAACACCACAGGCGACACCGGCGAAGTGATGAAGCTGGTGAAATAGCCGTCCTCGGCAGCGGCGGCAGACTGCCCGGTGAGGTAGACCACCGCATATTTCGTGATCCATCCGCCGATGACGGCGTAGTAGGTCATAATGAGCACCGGCACCAGAAAGGTGAGGATGCCGAGGAATTTCCATTTTGGGCGCATGGTCTCGTAGGCGCGGATGGCACTCTGCTTGGTACGGCGTCCGATGGCGATATCCGAGGTGAGCAGGGTAAAACCGAAGGTCAGCACCAGCACCAGATACACCAGCAAAAACAAACCGCCGCCATCCTTTGCGGCGAGATACGGGAACCGCCACAGGTTGCCGACACCCACCGCACTTCCGGCGGCAGCAAGGACAAATCCGATTTGTCCGGAGAAGCTGCTTGCTTTCTTTTCCATGATTCTCAAACTCCTATCCTAACTGCAATCCAGCATTTTGATTCGTTGGCAACAACGGCTGGATTGCGTGTCGCAAAAGATGCTGTTTGGAGCAGGCATCTTGTTTGTTTTGCGACGAACTATTGTAATATAGGATAACATGAAGTATCATATCAGTAAACCCAATAAAATTACTACGACCTATAAATTTTACTTATGGAGCGTTTGCGATGCGGGAACAGAAAGACCGATACGAGATATTCTTGAAAGTATGCGAAACAGGCAGCTTTTCCAAAGCAGCGGAGGCACTGAACTATACCCAATCCGGCATCAGCCAGATGATGGCATGGTTGGAAGAAGAACTGGGCGTGCAGCTGTTCGCCCGCATCAACCGGGGCGTGACCCTGACCGACAACGGCACCCGCCTTTTGCCCTATGTCCGGGAATTGGCCAACCAGAAAGCCCGGCTGCGGCAGGCGGCCTTCAACATCAATCACAAGGTGGAGGGCAAGCTGCGGGTAGGCAGCTTTTCCAGCATCACCACCCTGTGGATGCCGGAAGTCGTGCATTATTTCAAGGAGAACTACCCGAAGGTGAAGATTGAAATTCTGGACGGCAACTATGATGAGATCCGGGAATGGATCATCCACGGGCAGGTGGATTGCGGTTTTCTCTCGTCCATTGTGGCAGACGACCTGAAATTCTACCCGCTCCGGGACGACCCGCTGTGTGCCGTGTTCCCGGAGGGGCACCCGCTGGCGGCGCAGCAAAGCGTGACCCTTCCGCAGTTGTTTCAGTACCCGCTCATCATCGAAACGCCCGGCTGCGACAATGATATCCAGCACCTAATGCTCAAGTGCCCGGTAAAGCCGAATATTTCCTACAGCTTCCGGGACGATACCCTCATTATGGCGTTCGTGCGCAGCGGGCTGGGCGTGACCATCTCGCAGGAACTGGTGATGCAGGCATTTGGCTGTCCGGGTGTGGTGTCCCGCCCGCTGGAGCCCGCCTGCTGCCGGACGCTGGGTCTGGCGTTTTCCAAGACGGCAAGCTCGGTAGTGAGCCGGACGTTGCTGGATTATTTGCAAAAGGCCGAACGCTGAATGAACTCGCTGAATGATGCTTCACACAAAAATGACTGTGGTACGCTGTAATATTGAAGAAATTGCATGAGATTTTATCAAAGTATTATTCTTTTGTGAATTTTAGCACTCTAAGCTTGACAGTGCTAAAAACATGTGCTATAACATAGGCGCAGTCAGGAGAGAGGGCAAAAAGGAAAGCCGAGAGGCTCCCCGAAAGGCCTGCGTTCCTGATGAGCATAAAGATTTTTGACCCGACCCGAACGCCGGGATTGGAGGAATGATTTATGTTTATGCCTGCTGTTTTCCATGAGAATCTGTTCGATGATTTCTTTGATCCGTTCTGGAACGATGGCGCGCTGGAGCGTGCGATGGACCGGGAAGAACGTGAGACCTTCGGTAAGCGCGGTGCAAACATGATGAAGACCGACGTGAAGCAGACTGCCGATGGCAATTATGACGTTGCCGTTGACCTGCCCGGCTGCAAGAAGGAAGACGTTCAGATGGAGCTGAATGACGGCTACCTGACCATTCAGGCGGTCCGCAGCCGCTCCAATGACGAGAAAGATCAGAATGGCCGCTACCTGCGCCGTGAGACCTTCTCCGGCACCTGTGCCCGCAGCTTCTATGTAGGCGACGCCGTGAAGAAGGAGGACATCCACGCAAAGTTTGAGGATGGTATCCTGCATATCACGCTGCCTGCACCTCAGCAGCAGAAGGCTCTGCCGGTCAATCCCAACCTGATTGAAATTGAATAACTGCATGTACCGGCGTGAAAATACCGGTGCATAAAGCAAGCCCCTGCGGACTTTGGATTGATTCCGAAGCTCGCAGGGGCTTTTTGCGTTTTGCTGTCTGTTCAGCAGCAAAGAATTACTTTATTTCTGCCCTTACCAGGTCAGCGAAAATTCCACAAGCTCCGGTGTTTCCGGCTTGCCGATCAGCGGTTCTTTTTTGTCCAGTGCGGAGAGACGTGCCATTTCCTCGGCGGTCAGCGCAAAATCGAACAGCGCAAAGTTTTCGCGGATATGGGCAGGCTGGGTGCTTCTCGGAATCACGGCGATGCCCTTTTGTGTCAGGAAGCGGAGTTGGATCTGCGCCGGGGTCTTGCCGTACTTTTCAGCAAGGGCGAGCACAGCGGGCTCTTTGAACATTTCGCTGCGGTTTCCTTGACCAAGCGGGGCGTAGGCCATGTGCGCCACCCGGCTTTTGTCCATCCAGCCGCGCTCGGCGGTGCGCTGGCAATAGAGGTTCGTCTTGATCTGGTTGACGGCCGGGACGACCTTGTTGTAGGCGATCAGATCCAGAAGTTGGTCCGGCTCAAAGTTGGAAACGCCGATGGCCCGGACTTTGTCTTCTGTATACAGCTTTTCCAAGCTGCGCCAAGCCGCGTAATAGTTTGCGAACGGCCAATGCAGGAGCAGCAGGTCGATATAGTCCGTTTGCAGATTTTCCAGCGACTGCAGGACCGTTTGCTCTGCATTTTCATAGGATTTGAAATTCACCTTGGTGACGAGAAACAGTTTTTTGCGGTCCATGCCGCTGGCCTTGATGCCTGCGCCCACTTCTTTTTCATTGCCGTAGGCTTCGGCTGTGTCGATCATCCGATAGCCGCTTTCGATGGCGGCCGCAACGGATTTCGTGCAGGTCTCGCCGCTGAGCATAAAGGTGCCAAAGCCGACCAGCGGCATCTGCACGCCATTGTTCAAAGTCAAGTATTCCATATTCCGTCCTCCGTTTCTGCGTTTACAGCGCTTGGCTTGCTGTGCTATAATCATTGTAACAAGTTCGAGTAACACGAAGTCAAGAGGAACTTTTGCGGAGGACGGGCCATGCGTTATACGATCAAGCAGATGGCGGAGATGTTCGGCGTGACCGAGCATACCCTGCGCTTTTATACGGACAAAGGACTGCTGCCCTGTGAGCGGGACAGCGGCAACCGCCGGGTGTTCACCGAAGAATCCGTGAACTGGATGCAGGGCATCCAATGCCTGAAAGGGTGCAGCGCGTCCCTTGAGGACATTCAGGAGTACTGCCGCCTGTGCCTGCTGGAAGAATCCGAGGAAAATCTGCGGGCGCGGTATGCGATCATCCTGAAACAGAGGGACGAAGCTTATAAACGCATCGAAGAAGCCAAGGCGACCGCAAAGTATATGGACGATAAGGTGGCGCACTATGAAGCTATCTTAGCCGGACTTGCCCCGGACGATACGAACCCGAAGAACTGGACAGCGGGGAAGCGGCCAAAGCACTGAGAAAGTTTTGCATTTTATGACAGCCTGAAGTGGCTGTACTGTCCATGCTTTTTGGTGCGGCTGCCGTACTGAATGGCGGATTTTGGGCAATGGTGCAGGCAGGAAAGGCACATGACGCACTGCTCTTTGACCCAGACGGGCCTTTTATCCCGGAGCTGGATGGCCGAGACCGGGCAGTTCCGGGCACACAGACCGCAGCCGATGCAGCTGTCCTCCACATGGAAATGGTGTGTCTGGCGCATGGAAGGATATTCGATGCCATAAACGGACTTTGCAAGCCAAAGTGGCATTTTGCGCTGCATGAAGTCGCCGGACGTGCGGCTCTGAATCAACTGAATGGTGCGGTCGATCTGCGGCTCTGCGGCGGCGTTGATGCGCTGCACTTTTTCTTTGCTGCTCAAATCAAACAGCGGCGTCCAGGTATCCGGCATTTGGACGCTGAATTTTGCCGAGACAGTCAACCCGCTGCGTTTTAAGATGTCTTCTGCGAAGCGTCCGGTCTGCCCCGGCGTTGTGCCGTAGGTGGCGGCGAACCACAGATAAGACGGCCGACTGCGCAGAGTCAGCTTTTCCAGAAATTCCTGCACGATGCTGGGCAGCCCCCATGAGTAGGTGGGGCAGACGATCCCCACGGTTTTGTCCGTTTCATCAAAGGAAAAGCGGTCGCTTTTGCAGCAGTCGGGAATCGAAATGGTTTCGTCACCAGTTGCGGCGGCGATGCGTTCGGCAACATAGCGGCTGTTGCCGGTGGCAGAAAAATAAAAGATCATAACGGTGCAGCTCCTTTTTCTTTTGTCTTAAATTGGACAGTTGCAAAATTTCTGCACTTATGATAAAACAGAATCAGCCGGAAAGCAATCTGCGAATCGGAACTTCCGTCCAAAGGTAGACAAATTTTTAAAAATGCAAAGGAATGGCCATGAAATACGATGGTTCGCGCCCGATGACACGCGGAGCGAAGCGCACATTGACAGCGTTCAGCAATGGGATGTTGCTGCTCCTCACAAAAAAGCCGTTTGAGGAAATTACCGTGGGAGAACTCTGTGAGGGAGCACAATACCCGCGCGCAACATTTTATAACTACTTTGATGACAAGTATGATCTGCTGGAGTATTGCTGGCAGACGCTTGCGGCACAAATTGGACTTTCGGAGTATCACCATGCACCGGAAAACGAAATGCTCTACCTCTATTTTGACCGGATCTATGATTTTACACGGGAAAACAAGAGTACGGTCTCGCAGATCCTGCTTCATAACCCGGAGAACGGATATATGGTTTCGAGCTTCCGCAGCTTTCTGAACGGACAGATGCGGGAGATTTTTCAAAAGTGTATGGATGCTGCAGAAAAGGAGATCCCCAAGGAACTGCTTGCCGACCATTACAGCAATACGCTTTTTCTGGTGTGGCAGTGGTCGGCGCTGAAAGATGCTTCCTGCACGAAAGAAATGGGAAGAACGTATCTGCGGATGCTTTTGAGCAAGATAGGGTGATGGATGATTCATTGCCTTTTCGGCGGCGGAAAAGCGTGGTAGAATAAGAACAAAATCGGGATGATGCCATAAACCGGAAATTATGGAGGTGCAGTAATGTACAAGACGATATTGATGGAAGAAATTACCCTGGAAAATGCAACCGAATAAATGAAAAAGTACAAGAAATGGAAAAAGACGGTTATCAGATCAAAACCATGTCCTTTTGGGGAGCAGATAAAGCTGTGTTGATCTTCAAAAAAGGACTAAAAGGAAGTTTGCTATAACTTCGCGTTTGTGGAGCGCAGCGGAACAATGAAGTCCCCAGCGGGGACTTTAAGCGACCGAACGGTCTTGCCAAAGGCAAGATGGAGGGGCTTTGCCCCGACAAGTTCGCGTTTGTGGAGCGCAGCGGAACAATGAAGTCCCCAGCGGGGACTTTAAGCGACCGAACGGTCTTGCCAAAGGCAAGATGGAGGGGCTTTGCCCCGACAAGTTCGCGTTTGTGGAGCGCAGCGGAACAATGAAGTCCCCAGCGGGGACTTTAAGCGACCGAACGGTCTTGCCAAAGGCAAGATGGAGGGGCTTTGCCCCGACAAGTTCGCGTTTGTGGAGCGCAGCGGAACAATGAAGTCCCCAGCGGGGACTTTAAGCGACCGAACGGTCTTGCCAAAGGCAAGATGGAGGGGCTTTGCCCCGACAAGTTCGCGTTTGTGGAGCGCAGCGGAACAATGAAGTCCCCAGCGGGGACTTTAAGCGACCGAACGGTCTTGCCAAAGGCAAGATGGAGGGGCTTTGCCCCGACAAGTTCGCGTTTGCCAAAGAAAAAGGAGGGTATAAAATGACCATCGAAGAACGGGCGGCACAGGCCGCTGAATGGAAAGCAACGGGCCAGTGCAACTGCACGCAGGCGGTGCTGAAAGTGTTTGAGGATAAGCTGTCGGTGGATGCCGACACCCTGATGAAACTGGCCGCGGGCTATGCCGCCGGCATGGGCTGTATGGAAAGCACTTGCGGGGCATTGATCGGTGCCGTGATGGTGGCGGGCATCGCCACGGACGGCAGAGGGACGCCCCGCGTTTCCAAAGAGCTGGTGCAGACATTCAAAGAAAAATGCGGTGCGACCATCTGCAAAGACCTGAAAGGCGTCGAGACCGGTACGGTGCTGTGCCCCTGCCCGGAGTGTGTCCGCAATGCAGTGCTTGCCTTGGGCGAAGTGCTGGGGGAATAACGAATAAAAACGAAATGCCGGGCGTGACAGCGGCTTTACTGCTGCACCCGGCATTCTGTTTTATTTGTTCATGCGGTGGTTCTTGTCGTTTTTTGTTCCATCCGGAGTCCTCTTTTCGATTCTGATTCCGACAATAAACGAAAGCAGAAAAACGGCAAGCCAAATCAAAACGCCATAGTGTGTCTTGAGCTGCCACACTTTCCCTACATACATGTCCGGTGTGATTCTCGCGGCATTTACTTTGATAATGAAATCGCCCAGCGACTGCCCGATCAGAATTCCCGCCCAGTTTCCGATCGCTGTGATAAGAGCCGCTTTATACTTTTCCAGAAAACAGAAAGTGACGGGTGCAGCCCATAGACACAAATAATAATGGTTTGCTGTCCATTCAAACAGGTAGATTCCATGAAACACTGTTTGAGACAGAAAGTAGCACAGCACATATGCTGAAAATACGATGAACAAAAAGCTGAAACAAGCTTTATTCTTTGAAAATGTGTTTTTCATAGGGTGCTTGAACTCTATCGCAATTTGCATCTCTGTGTTTTCTTATAAAACAACTTGGCGGCTCACCTTGATACGATCTCAACTGTCGGCATCTTGCTACCTGATCCGAGTTCATCATCTTCTGCAACTCGATAACCGGTAACATTGATAGAATACATATGATCTGAAATATCCGGATTTTCTTCATCCTCTGAAAGTTCAACTTCAAATGGCTCAAATTCAAACACATAAGAGGTTCCTTCAATGAGCTCTCCGGTCAAGTCCTTCTGGAAATGAAGCAAAAATGGCCTGTCCTGAAAGAAGTGAACAACAGCAATCGTTTTTCCCGGAAGGGCATAATAATCGGGCAAGAGCTGCTCAACAGTAGCCGTGAAAGAACCCGAAAATTGTGCAAAACGTTTTTCATTTCCGGCCGCTTGCTGTTTTCCGTCATGATACCCTGCTTCGTAGCCGGCAGTGTAACCCTCTTTGTAGTTTGCATCAGGGGCATCCGAGTTTTGCGCACTCATTCCGCAGCCAGATAATGAAAGTACCAGCGCAAGACAAAGAACCCTTGCAACAATCTTTTTCATACGGTTCCCTCCATCGAAGAAGATGTCTGCGAATTTTAGAGAACGACCTATCATAATTTAATCCTGGTTTATTTCGTTTGTCCATAGAATTTTTCAAAATCGTATGACTGCACATAAATTTTGGAGAAATTTATAGCACAATCACGGTTTTTCTTCGCAGATACTCGGCTTATTTCCCTGCATCTTTTCCGCAGTGGCAAGACGTGGTAGAATAGGAATGAAATCATAGCTGTTTTGATAAATCGGAACTTTTTGAATGGAAATTTCAAACATCAAAAACAGGAGCAAAAACAAATGATGACGATTGCACAGATCATGGAAAAGATGATCGCCTTTTCCGAAGGAAACATCCACGACATCACGCATCTGAGCTGCGTGTGGACCTATGCCAAAACCATCGGGGAACTGGAGGGGCTGGACGCAGACACGCAGTTTATTCTGGAAGCGGCGGCCATCACCCACGATATTGCCTGCCCGCTCTGCCGCAAGAAGTACGGCAATACCAATGGCAAATATCAGGAGCAGGAGGGTGCCCCGCTGGTGCGGGAGTTTCTGGCTGATACCGGTATGACGGCAGAACAGATCGACCGGGTGGCCTATCTGGTGGGGCACCACCATAGCCCGGCGCAGATCGACGGCATTGATTATCAGATTTTGATCGAAGCGGATTACATCGTCAATGCGTCCGAAAGCGGGTACAGCCAGCAGGCAATCCGAACCTTTCTGGAGCACACCATGAAAACAGCGGCAGGCATCCGGCTGACCAAAACAGTGTTTGGTATGTAAAAACACAAAAACAGCGCCCATTGTGAGCAGAAAAAACTCACAACGGGCGCTGATGTTTTATAACAACAGAGTTACGGAAACTTATACCTGATACGAACAAGCGGCATCCAGAAATGCATGGACTTTCTCCGCTGTATCGCGGCTGCCAAAGCAGCTGTGCCCGGTGTCCAGTGCGGCAATCTGCTGCATTTCGGCATCGGTCAGCGCGAAATCGAAGATGTCCAGGTTTTCCTTCATGCGCTGCGGATTGGCTGATTTGACCAGCGGCACGATGTTCCGCTGCACCAGCCACCGCAGCACTACCTGTGCTACACTTTTGCTGTGGGCGTTTGCAATGGCGCAGAAGGTTTCGTTCTCAAACAGTTTGCCCTGCCCGGCAGCCAGCGGCGACCACGCCTGCATCTGGATGCCCTCGCGTTCCAGATAGGTGCGCTCGTTTTCCCGCTGGAAAAAGGCATTGCACTCAAGCAGGTTCACGGCAGGCTTCACCTTGTTCCAGAACAGAAAATCCGCCAGCCGGTCCTGCGTGAAGTTGTCCACGCCGATGGCCCGGACTTTGCCCTCTGCATACAGCTCCTCCATAGCCCGCCATGCGCCGTAGTAATCATGGTAGGGCTGATGGATGAGGTAGAGGTCAACGTGATCCAGCCCCAGCCGTTCCAGTGAGCGGGCAAAGCCGCGCTTGGCACCTTCATAGCTGGTGTCGGTGACCCACAGCTTCCTCGTTTTCGTAGGCAGCAGCGGTATCGATGAGGCGGTAACCGCTCTGGATGGCCTGCACGACGGCTTCCTCACAGGCGGCGGCATCGGTCATGCGGAACACGCCATAGCCGATGCGCGGCATGGTGACGCCGTTGTTCAGGGTGACAAAATCGTTGTTCATGCGGAGATCTCCTTTTTCTCTTGCTTTTTCATCCGTGTTGTGGGGCGGCAGACGATGAGCACCGCCAGGATCAGAACAGCAGTGACGAACAGGCTGAGCGGGTAGACCAGCATCAGGGTCTGGAAATCTGCATGGCGGGGGAACACCGCCTGCACCCAGAAGATACGGATGCCGCAGACGCCCAGCGTCGTCAGGACGGCCGGGGCCAGCGAAATGCCGAAGCCCCGCAGATAACCCGACATCAGTTCATACAGCAGGCTGAACAGGTAGCCGGAGAAGATGATGGACAGGCGGGTATAGCCCAGTGCAATGACCTCCGGGTCGCGGTTGAACAGCGCCAGCAAAGAGTGTCCGAAGTGGAGCACAACGCCCATAACGGTCACGGTGACCAGTACATCTTCCAACAGGCAGAGCGCGAAGGTCTTGCGGCAGCGGTCGAGCTGCCGGGCACCGTAGTTCTGCCCCACGAAGGTGGTACAGGCCTGACTGAACGAGTTAAAGGTATAATAGGCGATGACCTCAATGTTGAATGCTGCACTGGATGCCGCAATCACCACGGTGCCGAGGCTGTTGATGGCCGCCTGCACAATGATGTTGGCAAAGGCAAACACGGCGCTCTGGATGCCGGCCGGCAGGCCGATCTGGACGATCTTGGCAAAGCTGGCACGGTCGAACTGCAGGGCGTGGGCGCTCACACGAATTGCCGTGCCCGTATGGGTCAGGCGGTAGAGCAGCAGCAGTGAGCTGACCGCATTGGAGATCACCGTGGCGATGGCAACACCGTTGACTGTCATCTTCAGCACGATGACAAAGAACAGGTTGAGCACAACGTTCAGCACGCCGGAGAAGGTCAGCGCAATCAGCGGCGTCCTATAATGTGATCTACGGGAACCCGCTTCTGCTGGTCCAAAGCGGGCTGGGGAATCTGCTGGTCACGCGCGACCTGCTGGCCCCGGAACTGGATCCCGGTGTCCGCTTTCTCCCGCTGGACCCGCCGCTGGAGACCCACTATATGCTGGTCTGGAAAAAGAATGCGACCCTGACGAAACCGGCCGAACGGTTCCTCTCCATGCTGACGGGGTGATCACAAAAAATGCTGCCGGGAATCGACCGTAACCGTCCATTCCCGGCAGCAGAAGCTGCGAAACGAATTATTTCCGGCGAGTCAGCCGGTTGAGCAGCATCACGGCCAGAACAATGACGCCAATGACGAGAATAATGCCCACCATCCCGATGAGCATCATGGGCAGCGTGGTCATCCACGAAGAAAGATGAAGCATAATGATACCTCCGTTAAGCCATCAGGGTCAGGATCAGGCCGCCTGCAATGACGGATGCGATCTGCCCCGAAACATTGACGCTGATGGAATACATCAGCAGGAAATTCTGGTTGTCTTCTTCCAGTCCCATCTTGTTGACCACGCGTCCGCTCATGGGGAAGGCGGAGATACCGGCCGCGCCGATCATGGGGTTCAGCTTTTTGCCTTCGGGCAGGAACAGGTTCAGCAGCTTTGCAAACAGCACGCCGCCTGCTGTGTCAAAGACGAAGGCCACCAGACCCAACGCAAGGATGAGCAGGGTGTCGGGACGGACGAACTTGTCGGCGGTCATCTGCCCGGCTACCGTCAGCCCCAGCACAATGGTGATAAGGTTCGCCAGCACATTCTGTGCCGTTTCGCTCAGGGCGTTCAGTACACCGCACTCCCGCAGCAGGTTGCCAAACATCAGGAAACCGACCAGAGCCACACTGGCCGGAGCCACCATGCCGGCGATGATGGTGACGGCAATGGGGAACAGGATCTTGGTCAGTTGGCTGACATTGCCCTTCTCATAGGGCATCCGGATGCGGCGTTCTTTCTGCGTGGTCAACAGTTTGATGACTGGCGGCTGCACGATGGGAACCAGTGCCATGTAGCTGTACGCGGCCACCATGATGGCACCGAGGTACTGGGAGTTGAGGGTGTTTGCCACAAAAATGGCGGTGGGGCCGTCTGCCGCACCGATGACGGCAATGGAAGCGGCATCTTTCAGGTCAAAGAAGAAGCCGGCCAGAAACAGCGTGAAGAAGATGCCGAACTGCGCCGCCGCACCAAAGAGCATGAGCCACGGCTTTTCCAGCAGCGGGCCAAAATCGATCATGGCACCAATGCCGATGAAAAGCAGCAGTGGAAACAACTCGTTGGACATGCCCGCTTCAAACAGAGCCGAAATCGGCCCCACCGTATCGCCCTGCGTGATGGCACCAGACAGGGGCAGGTTGACCAGAATGGCACCAAAACCCATGGGCAGCAGCAGGCTCGGCTCCATCTTTTTGACGATGGCAAGGTAGATGAGCAGGGCACCGATGCCCCACATCACCACCATCTGCCAAGTCAGGTTCCCGAAATTGGAAAACAGACTTGCGAATGTGTTCAGAAAGTTCATTTTTCTTACCTCCTTGTGTTCCGGTACGGCGGCAAGAAAAAAGAGACTTCTGCCACAGTACCTTGTCTGTGACAAAAGTCTCAAGCGAACACATGACATCGGGCATTTCTGCCGTGATGACGCTGCCATGCAGCAGCTTCCCGGATGGAAAATCGGAAAACTGCCCTTTACTCCCTTTTATCGAATGTAGTAAAGCAGAAAACAGGGGAGTTGTCAAGGAGAATGCAGAGATCTTTTCTGTATCTTATCTTGCTCAAAACTCCGGTTGCCCTTTTTCAGCAGTTCATTGACTTCTTCGTTGTGCTTGATGTCTTTATACGTCATGGTTTGCCGTTGCGTTCTCGGAGCCGTTGGAGGATGCAGAAAAGCGGCTGATTGCTGCTGTTTCGTAACGCTCGTATTGTGATTTTTGACAAGTATCCACCGTTTGTTTTTTGTGAAGAACCGCCTTTGAATTTTGATTTTCATTTCTTTATAATAAAAATAGAACGGTGTCATGCCGGAATATATGGCAGAAGCACCTTTTGAAGATAGGAGAATCGAACATGAAACGAGTAAAAGCCGCCTGCATTTGCCAGACCCTGCACTTTATGCTGAAGGATGGCGAAGAACATCTTTATGCAGTCAAGCAGGTCAAGGATGAAGTCGAGAAATACAAGAGAGATTTGGAGCGCAATCACACGCAGTACAAAATTGTGGAGCAGACCGAACAGCCGGATGGCTCCATCATCGTGAAGGTCATCAAGCAGTATAATTCTGCTCCTGTGGGTGACTATCTGAACTAATTACTCCTCTCATAAAAATGACCGCTTCCATTCAAAAAACGGAAGCGGTCATTTTACGTCAATGGGATTTTACCATTGCTCAAAATGCACCCGGTCGTCCTCATAGCGGCTTTCACGAGGAGTGGTGATGTCTGCTTCCGGATAGCCAAGGACGATGATGGAGTGCGGCACGATGGTCTCCGGCAGGCCGAACAACTTTTGCTGGGCTTCTACCCGGTCCATCTGGGGCCAGGTGCCCAGCCAGACTGCACCAAGCCCAAGCTCCTGCGCGGCAAGGCAGATGTTCTGGGCCGCGATTGCACCGTCAATGACCCAATAATCCTTTGCCAAGCGGAATGCACGGTCGAGGTCGCCGCAGACGAGGATGCCAGCGGCGGCGTGTCGCAGCGGTTCGGCAGGGCGGCCATTAGCATCAGCCATCTGCGCCAGCTTTTCCGGGTCGGTCACGACCACAAACGACCAGTCCTTTGCATTGACGCAGCTCGGCCCGCTCATGGCGGCTTCCAATAGCTGATGCAGTGTTTCGCTTTCAATGGGCTTATCGGTAAATTTCCGGCAGCTGCGCCGGGTGAGAATGGCCTCCAGAGTATTCATAGGGATGTACCTCCTGCGTTGATTTGCCCCCAGTATAGCACAGCGGTTTGAAAATTTCATGTGCGGTTTGGCTTGCAATTTTGCGGCGTTCCGGTTATAATACGTTCCGAACCAAATACAAAAAGCCGGCTGACAAAGCGTGAAATCCTGAGGAATTGCTACTCCTCAACGATTTCGCGCTTTTTTGTTTGCCCGAAAAAGGAGAACGTATGAACTCGAAAAACAAACTGGCGGAAATGCCCATCCGCCCCCTGCTCTACACCATGGCGGTGCCGCTGATGCTGTCGCTGCTCATCCAGTCGCTGTACAATATTGTGGACAGTATCTTTGTGGCACGCCTGTCGGAAACAGCCCTGACCGCCGCTTCCCTTGTGTATGCCATCCAGTTTTTGATGATCGCCATTGGTGTGGGAACTGCCGTTGGCCTGAACGCCCTGCTCTCGCGCAAGCTGGGGCAGAAAAAGCCGGAGGAAGCCTGCCGTGCCGCCACCACCGGCCTGTTCCTGATGCTGGGAACCTCGCTGGTGTTTACACTGGTGGGGCTGCTGTTTTCCAATCAAATCGCCGCCGCATTGACGAACGACTCGGAATTGCAGGAACTTTGCCGGGAATATCTCTCGGTGAACCTCGTGCTCTGCTGGGGCATCTTCTTGCAGACCTACGGCCAGCGGCTTTTGCAGGCTGTGGGTGACACGGTGCTGTCTATGATTTCGCTTATCATCGGCGCAGTTATCAATATTATCCTCGACCCCATCATGATTTTCGGCCTGCTGGGCTGTCCGGCCATGGGCATCCGGGGCGCTGCTATCGCCACCGTCATCGGTCAGCTCATCGGCGCGGCCGCTGCGTTGTGGTTCAACCGGGTCAAGAACCCGGTCATTCATGTCCGGCTGAATGGCTATCGCTTTTTGTGGCAGGATGTGGCCGATATTTACCGGGTCGGTCTGCCCACCATCGTGATGCAGGCCATCGGCAGTGTGATGACCTTTGCGGTCAACAGCATTCTGCTGGGGGTGTCCTCCACGGCGGTGGCGTTCTTCGGCATCTACTACAAACTGCAAAACTTCCTGATGATGCCGGTCAACGGTCTGGGACAAGCGGCAATTCCGGTGGTGGGCTTCAACTACGGCAGTGGTCAGTCTGATCGGGTGAAACAGGCGTGGAAAGTGCTTCTGCCCACCGGCGTAGTCTTTGCGCTCTGCGGCACGGCGGTGTTCCTGCTGTTCCCAGCGCAGCTTCTGGGGCTGTTCTCGGCCAGTAACGAAATGCTGGCCTTTGGTGTGCCTGCCCTGCGCATCATCTCGGTGACCTTCCTGTTTGCAGTCACAACTATTCTGTGCGGCTATTTTGCATCCGGCCTTGGCAACGGCATTGTCAACATGATCGGCGGCGCGCTCCGTCAGCTGGTGGTTCTGGTGCCGTGTCTATGGCTGCTCATCCGCACGGCGGGCATCGACAAAGCATGGTTTGCGTTCTGGGTGTCTGAGGTGGTGGCTTGCGCATACAGCTTGTGGGCAGTGCGAAAAGAGCTGCGAAACAAAGTGAAATAACAAAAAGAATCGGGCGGAACGCTGGGAACACCAACATTCCGTCCGATTCTTTTCATTGTCGATTAGTTTGCAGCGGGAACCGCCACATTCACCGGCAGGACGTAAACGCCGTCTGCGGTGTAGTAGGTGATCTGGGTGATGGTTTTGCCGATCATCGAAGCATAGTAGGCATCGTCTGCGTCAAAGCCCAGTTCGGTGCCGAGCCAGATGTTCGTCACGTGATGCAGGCCGTACTCCGCACCGTCCGCAGTCGTCATCACAACGCCGTAGACCTTATCAAATGAAATTTTTGAGATAGCCATAACTAACATTATACGCTAAAAGAAAAGCCGGTGTGGACTTAAGTCAGCTGGTTAGAAATGGCTAACGAACGGCTTTAAGATATCATGATTGGGTAAAATTGTCAAGATGATTTATCGCAAAAGCAGAAAGCTTTCCAATGGAATGGGCGGGAAGCCGAAAGGAAACGGCCTGTCAAATCTACCGGGACCTGGTTTTGGAGAACATCGAGGAGGATGCCCTCATCCCAAATCCCCGGATAGACCGGGAACAGCTGGACGAGATCGTGGACATCCCGTTCGCCGTACCAGCAGGCCAGACAGCCAACCGTTCCGTCGCCGCCGCTGCTGCCCTTGCCGCAGACCACCAGCAGCCTGCCGGGCCGCGAAAACTGCTTTTGCACAAGAATCTCCCTTTGTCATTTTGCGCATAGTGCACGACGCAAACTTTGTGGAAAAACGCCTTTGAAGCCATAGGACGCTTTATGGTACAATAAAGATGGATGAAAATGCGCAGGAAAGTCCGTTTTGTGCGGGCTGTTCCACTTGGATGAAAGAGGAGCAATATGGCAAAGTATCAGGCAGGAATGCTCGTGGTCTATGGAAATCTTGGAGTGCATGAGATCGAAACGGTTGGTCCGCAGAGCTTTTGCGGCGAACCGGCGAAGGATTACTACACCCTTCGCCCTTATTTTTCGGATTCCCACGATCGCAGCTATATCCCCACCGAGAAAGAGGACGTTCTCCGGCCGGTCAGCCCGGCAGAACAAATCACGGTTGATTTGGAGAAGATAAAAACAGAAGAACTTCCGGCTCCCGTCTCCAACAACCAGACGGTCTTGGCGGAACATTATCAGGCCGTGATCCACACGAATGACTTCTACGAATATCTGAAACTTTACAAAGAACTGTCCCGGAAGCAGATCGCCCAGCGGGGCAGAGGACGCAAGGTCAATGCCATGGACAGCCATTTTTACCAGATGACAGAGCACGTTCTGCAGGAAGAACTTGCTGCTGCGCTGCACGAAACACAGGAGGACGCAGGCAAACGGCTGGCTGAGGCAGTGAAGTAAAAAGGACCGCTTCCATGCAAAAAACGGAGGCGGTCCTTTTGTTTTGGGCAGCGTAAACGAGCGACAACTGCCAGCCAAGCTGGCGGCTTTGACTTTCATGGGACCCGGAGGGCGTGGTGCGACACGAAGTCGCGTAATGTATTGTGTATAAACACTGCTCTATCCATTTGG
>ERZ652152.85-NODE-85-length-57200-cov-10.7737_pt1 | contig 57200 bp, 56 predicted proteins | sample MGYA00514757_ERZ652152 | MGnify/ENA metagenome assembly ERZ652152
TCGTCGGCAGCGTCAGATGTGTATAAGAGACAGGACTTGGGCGAAGGATAGGCCGGGAGCGGTGAAGGACTGCGGCGGGTTGAGGCGGAGGACAGGGCTTTTCGCCCCACTCCGGGAAAGTTTGCCGCCGATTTCTTGGACGCGTGGCGATAACTCCGTATATTTCGGGCCGAATCGTAAAATATAATCAGGAACTAAATATAATCATGAACGGATACCGCGCCTTATGAAAAAGCTGATATTATCCCTGTTTTCGCTGTTTTCGGTGTTTGCGGGTGTCCCGCACTGCCTGGGGAATCCTGCCTCCGAGGAGGTTCGGGCGTCGCAGCCCAACCGGGAGAGGCGGCACGGGGCTTACTCGAAGGATAACTGGACGGTGTATTACGAGGGCAGGAAGGTGAAGGGCGCTTCGGCATCGTCGTTCACGGATCTCGGCGGCGGGTACGGTAAGGACGACTGGACGGTGTTCTACCGCGGCCGGAAGGTGGACGGGGCGTCGGCCTCGTCGTTCGAGAGCCTCGGGAACGGGATGGGGAAAGACAACTGGCATACCTACCACTACGGGGAGCGGTATGACGGGAGCGCGTTGTCGGGCGAAAGGCTGGGCGGCGGTTACTCGAAGGACAGCTGGACGGTGTATTACCGCGGCCGGAAGGTGGACGGGGCGTCGGCGATGACCTTCGAGAGCCTCGGGAACGGATACGGAAAGGATGCCTGGAAGGTATTTTACAGGGGCGGAGCGGTGAAGGGCGCCTCGGCACAGACGTTCGAAGAACTCGGGGAAGGATACGGGAAAGACGCATGGAAAGTCTATTACCGGGGGAAAGAGCTGCCGGGAGCGTCGCCCGGTTCGTTCGAGGTGCCGCGCGACGGGTGGTGAGAAATGGCCGCCACCGCTATAACGGCAGTGCCCTTCCGAACGGAAAGGCACTGTTTTTGTTTCCCGCAGGGTAAACTCCGAGACGGAATGAGCAGATTCAAGCCCCACATCGCCCTGCTGATATGCAATATCGTATGGGCCATGGACTACCCGTTTTACAACATCGTATTGCCGCACTATGTCCACCCGATGGCCATGGTGGCGGGGTCGCTGGTCGTCACGGCGCTTTTTTCGCTCGTGCCGCTGCTGTGGCAGAAGGCCGAACGGGTCGCGCGCGCCGACATCCGCAAGCTGATCGGCGCCGCGCTGCTGATCGGCGTGCTGCGCAAGGTATTCATCATGTACGGACTTTCGATGACTTCGCCCATCGACGGATCGATCATCGACACCATCGTCCCGCTGCTGGTGCTGCTGCTCTCCGTATTGCTGGGCATGGATCGCTTCACGGAGCTCAAGGTCGCGGGGCTGCTGCTCGGCATGGCGGGCGCCGTGGCGGTGGTGCTGACGGGCGCCTCGTCGTCGCACCAGCATTCGCATGTCTGGGGCAACGTGATGATCATGCTGTGCGCCTGCGCCACGGCGCTGTACATGGTCTGGTTCAAAGCCCTGGTTGCCAGGTACCGCATCACCACCGTGCTGCGCTGGGTATATTGCGTGGCGGCCGTCGTTGCGCTGCCCTTCGGGCTAAAGGAGATCATCCACACCGACTATGCCGCCATAGCCGGCCATGCGCTTTTCCCGACGCTCTTCGTGCTGACGGTGCCGACCTACCTGCCGAACCTGATGCTGAATTATGCGCTCAAGAGTGTGCCGGCCACGGTGTCGAGCATCTATACCTACCTGCAGCCTGTGCTGGCGATCGCCATTTCGGTCGGGATGGGGCTGGACAAGCTGCATGCCGATACGGTGGTTTTCGCGCTGGTGATCTTCGTCGGCGTGGGGCTCGTGCTGCGTTCCTACTCCGTGCCGCCCCGCCATCCCGATCCGCCGGCCGCGCCGCCGCACTGACCCGGGGCGGGGAATCCGGCGGGATCGAACAGTCCGGAATGCGGGTTGGCAGGACATGCGGCGTGCCCGTCTCCGAATTCGGGGGAAACGAATATCGGGACGGAGTATTGCCTGAATGCAAAAAGGAGAGCCTTTGGCTCTCCTTTTTTATGGTGCGGTGAGTTGCAGGGCGGAAAGCCTTGCAGCCTCCTGCGGATTATTCTGCGGCGGTAACCGAGAATTTGATGACGGCCTTGACCTCCTTGTGGAGTTTGGCGGTCGCTTCGTACTCGCCGACGGTCTTGATGCCCTCTACGGCGATCAGCTTGCGGTCGAGTTCGATGCCTTTGGCAGCCAGTGCCTCGGCCAGGTCGGTGGCGGTAACCGTACCGAAGAGCTTGCCCTCCTCGGCCTTCACGGCCAGCGTGAGCGGCAGGTTGGCGATGGTCTCGGCGAGTGCCTGTGCGTCGGCAAGGATCTTGGCATCCTTGTGGGCGCGCTGGCGGAGGTTCTCGGCGAGCACCTTCTTGGCGGATGCGGTGGCAGCCTTTGCGTAACCCTGGGGAATCAGGTAGTTGTTCGCATAACCGGGCTTTACGGTCACGATGTCGTTGGCGTAGCCCAGGTTTTCCATATCTTTGATCAGAATAACTTCCATTGTCTCTTCCTCCTTTAATTATTTCATGCAATCGGTTACGAAGGGCAGGATGGCGAGGTGACGCGCACGCTTCACGGCCTGGGCCACCTTCTTCTGGAACTTCTGCGAAGTACCCGTCAGGCGGCGGGGAAGGATCTTACCCTGCTCGTTAAGGAATTTCTTGAGGAACTCCCCGTCCTTGTAATCCACGTATTTGATGCCGAGCTTCTTGAAGCGGCAGTATTTCTTTTTCTTGACGTCAACCGATACCGGGTTGAGGTAACGGATTTCAGACTGTGCCTTGTTCTCCTGTGCCATGGTTTACTCCTCCTGTTTGTTAGAAAGTTTTGCACGACGCTTCTCCGAGTATTCCACGGCGAACTTGTCCTGCTTGAAAGTAAGGAAACGGATGATGCGCTCGTCGCGGCGGTACTGCGTTTCGAGCGTGCCTATGAGCGAGCCTTCGCCCGTGAACTCGACCAGGAAGTAAAAACCGGTGGTCTTCTTCTGAATAGGGTAGGCGAGCTTGCGAAGGCCCCACGACTCCTTGTTCACAATCTGACCGCCGTTCTCGGTGATGACACCCTGGAATTTGTCAGCGACCTCCTGCACCTGTGCATCAGACAGAACCGGCGTGACAATGAAAACGGTTTCGTAATTGTTCATAATACGTATTAAAATTAGTTAATTGCCCCTCAATGGGGTTGCAAATATACGGATTATTTGTAAAATAGCAAAGCCGCGCACCTTTTTTTCGGTTTTATCGCCGTATCTTCGAGCCGGTTCCGTTGCCGGGGCGCCGGACGGAGCAGTCCGGGGTGTACGGACGGCGGTCGCCCGGGCGGCGAAAGTGCCGGTGCGTGCCTGCCGCCGGAGGCCGGGGGTATTGCGACAGCCCATACCGCGGGCAGGGGCGGGATGTGGATCCGATACCCCTGCGGCAGGGCGGGAAAGGGGACAAAAATAAAGTCCGGAACAGGATTTGCCCGGACTTCGGCGGTCGGCCGCCGGTGCCTATTGCAACTGGTCGATCACGTCGGTGATGCGCGAGAAGACCTCTTCCATCGAACCCGTGCCGTTGACCGAGGCGTATTTGCCCTGGGCGGCATAGTAGTCCGAGACGACGGCGGTCTGCTGGCGGTAGACGTCGAGGCGGCCGCGGATCACCTCCTCGGAGGCGTCGTCGGCGCGTCCCGAATCCTTGCCGCGGAGCAGGATGCGCTGGACGAGTTCCTCTTCGGGGACGTGGATGTCGACCATGATGTCGACCTTGAGCCCGTGCCGGGCAAGGAGCTTGTCGAACTCCTCGGCCTGTACCGTGGTGCGGGGGAAGCCGTCGAAGATGCAGCCCTTGACGTGCTTGTGCTCTGAGACATAGTTGGCGACCATGCCGATGACGATTTCGTCGGGGGCCAGTTTACCTGCCTTGATGTAGGATTCCATGCTGCGTCCGAGTTCCGTGCCGCGGCGGATCTCGTCGCGGATAACCTCGCCCGTCGAGACATGCTCGATGCCGTAGTGTGCTTTGAGCCGTTGTGCCTGCGTGCCTTTGCCGCAGCCCGGCGCACCGAATAAGACGATGTTTATCATATGTAGAAGCCGAATTTGGGATTTACCGGACAAAAATACGCTAAATTTTTGGGAAAGAGTAAAGAATCCGTAATTTTGTAAAAAAATTTATAATATGGAAAAGAAACGACGCACCGAAATAGCCGAGCTGGGTGAATTCGGCCTGATAGACCTGTTGACCAAAGGGTTTGACCCGGCGGACGCTTCGACGCTCCGCGCCGCGGGCGACGATGCGGCGGTCGTCATGCCGCCGTCCGGCGAGGCGGTGCTCTGTTCGACGGACGCACTGCTGGAGGGCATAGACTTCGACCTGACCTATTTCCCCCTCCGGCACCTGGGATACAAGGCCGTGACGGTGGCCGCAAGCGATATCCTGGCGATGAACGCACTGCCCTCGCAACTGATGGTGTCGCTCGGTGTGTCGTCCAAGCTGTCGGTGGAGGCGTTGCAGGAGCTGTACGAGGGAATTGCCTTCGCATGCAGGGAGCAGGGGATCGACCTCGTGGGGGGCGATACGAAGGCTTCGATGACCGGACTGGTGCTGGGCCTCACGGCGCTGGGACATGCCCCGAAGGAGAAGGTCGTGTCGCGCGGCGGCGCACAGCAGAACGACCTGATCTGTATTTCGGGCAACCTCGGTGCGGCGTACATGGGGCTGCGGCTGCTGGAGCGTGAGAAGCGGGTGCTTGCCGACGTGAAAGACCCCGAACCGAAGTTCGCAGGGTACGAATACCTGCTGGAGAAGTATCTCAAGCCGCGTCTGCGAAAGGACATCGTGGAGGCATTGGCCGAGGAGGGCATCGTACCGACGTCGATGATCGACCTTTCGGACGGGCTTTCCAGCGACCTGATGCAGATTTGCAAGGCGTCGAAATGCGGGGCCCGCATATACCTCGACCGGATTCCTATCGCAAGGCAGACCTATGCCTTGGCGGAGGAACTGAATGCCGACCCGGTCGTGGCGGCGCTCAACGGCGGTGAAGACCACGAATTGCTGTTCACGGTGCCGCTGGCCTTGCAGGAGCAGGTGATGCGCATGGGGTGCGTCGATGTCATCGGCCACATAACGCCCGAGTCGACGGGGGTATACCTGGTGACGCCCGATGGTGCGGATATCCGCCTCAAGGCCCAAGGGTTTCCCGAAAAGGAGTGATTCCGGGGACGGATCCGGGTTTTCCGGGAAGGAGTGAGGCTGCCGGAGGATCAGGGGATCCCCGGGAAGGGTAGTGCCGCGCAGGGATGCCCCGGCGGAGAAAAACGGAAGCCGTCCGCAGCGATGCGGACGGCTTTGTCGTACAGGCGGTATGCCGGAGCGTATGTGTGCGCTGTACTTGGGCTGGCGGGACGGTGGCTGATACCGTTGTTTTGCGCAGGGGAATAAAAAAAGCTGCCACAGGGGCAGCTTCTGGCTTTGCATCCGGCCGGGGTTTAGAGTGCGTTCACGTGCAACTGGAGGGCGCTCTTCAGGTTTGCGGCCTTGTTCTTGTGCACGATATTGTGCTTGGCGAGCTTGTCCAGCATGGTGGTTACCTTGGGAAGCAGGGCTTCGGCGGCACTCTTCTCCGAGGTGTTGCGCAGTGCTTTTACGGCATTACGTGCTGTCTTGTGGTACAGACGGTTGTGGGCACGCTTGGCCGCGGTCTGGCGAATGCGTTTTTTCGATGACTTATGGTTTGCCATAATTCTGTGTTTTTTATTTTTTACTTTTTCAGTTGCTAAATCGGTTCCAGCCGTGGCTGTGTGCGGATAGGCCTGAAGCCCGCTCCTTGAAAAGTATTCACCCGTAGAGGTCTGCCGTTTTTGCGGTTCCGGTTGCCGGTCGGGAGCCCCCCCCCGGTTCCGTGCCGCTCCGCAGCCCTCCTCGTTCGTAGCCCATAGGAGAGTCGAACTCCTCTTTCAAGAATGAAAATCTTGCGTCCTAACCGATAGACGAATGGGCCAATACCACTATCGCATACCCCCGAAAGGGTGGCTTTAGCGGTGCAAAGGTAAATAAAAAAGTGAGTTTAACAAAAAATTGGCGGAAAAATATTGGATATTCTACTTTTTTGCGAGCCGGATGGTCAGCGTCGCAGGGTCGAACGAGATGCCTGCGCCGGCGAAAAGCCGTTCGATATGGCCGCTCGCCGCCATGTCGGCCGCCGACATGCAGTGCAGTGTGGGGGTGTCGATGAGCGCTGTGGCGTCGCAGAGCCCGAGCGCCACGTCGAGGTCGTGCGTCGAGAAGAAGATGCATTTGCCCTCTTCGTGTGCCAGGCGGCGCAGCAGCGACGCCAGTTCGTAGCGGTTCGGAAGGTCGAGGAAGGCCGTGGGCTCGTCGAGCAGGATCACGGGGGTGTCCTGCGCCAGAGCGCGTGCGATCAGGATGCGCTGGCATTCGCCGTCGGACATGCGATCCATGGTCTTGCGGGCGAACGACGACATGCCCACCAGCGAGAGCGAGCGTGACACGATGTCGCGGTCGGCCTGCTGCATGCGCCCGATCCAGTTGGTGTAGGGCGCGCGGCCCAGGGCGACGACATCCTCGCAGGCTAAGTTGGCGATGCGTATCTTGTCGGTGGTGACGAAGCTGACGGTGGAGGCGCGTTGCAGCGCGGTGAGTGCGGCGAGGGGCTTGCCGCAGAGCCGGATCTCGCCGGTGGCCGTGCCCAGCCCGGCGATCGCCCGCAGCAGGGTGCTTTTGCCCGTCCCGTTGCGGCCTATGAGCGCCGTGATCGACCCTTGCGGGAGCACGGCGTCGGCGTCGCGTAACAGGACGCGGCGGCCGTAGGCGAGGGTGAGGCCGTGCAGCGAGATGCCCGGTGTCCCGGGTGCGGGGCCTGTGTGCAGTCGGGGGGTATGGAGGGTGTCGGCTGCCATCTTAGAAGAGGTTACGGTTGCGGACGACGACGATGATGACCACCGGGATGCCCATCAGGGCCGTGACGGTGTTGATCGGCAGCGCCAGGGTTTTCGAAATGAGGTCGCAGACCAGCAGCAGGGCAGCGCCCGCGAGCATTGATCCCGGCATGAGGATGCGGTGGTCGGCGCTGGCGAAGAGCATGCGTGCCAGGTGCGGGACGGCCAGTCCGATGAAGCCCACGGGGCCGCAGAAGGCGGTGACGGTACCGGCCAGCAGTACGGTGGAGAGGAACAGCAGCGTACGGGTGCGTTGCACGTTGAGCCCCATCGTGCGGGCATAGTTTTCGCCCAGCAGCAGCAGGTTGAGCGGCTTGATGGCGGCGACGCTGAGCACGAGCCCCGCGGCGACGACGGGGAGCATCAGGGCGAGGTTGCCGCCCGTGACGTCGCCCAGCGACCCCATCGTCCAGATGACGAACGATTTGAGCGCCGCCTCGCTCGACAGGTATTGGAGTATCTCGACTATGGAACTGATGCCCGAGCCGAACATCATGCCCAGGATGAGGATGACCATGATGTCCTTGATGCGGCGGCTGACCGCCATCACAACCAGCAGCACGAGTGCCGCGCCGAGCCATGCCGCGCCGGCGATGCCCAGCGACTGTACGAACGAGTGCGCCGAGACGCCCAGCAGCGGGGCTCCGAGCAGGAACAGCGCTACACCCAGCCCGGCGCCCGAGCTGATGCCCAGCACATAGGGCCCGGCCAGCGGGTTGCGGAAAAGGGTCTGCATTTGCAGGCCGCTGGCGGCGAGCGCCGCGCCGGCCAGGAGTGCCGTGACGGCTTTGAGCAGCCGTATCCGCAGGATGATGTCCCGGATGGCGGGGTCGCAGTCGCCGCCCGTGAGCGCCGCCCAGATGTCGGCGGGTGCCACGGAGACCGAGCCGACCAGGAGGTCGGCCGTGAAGAGCGCCACGGTCAGCAGCGCAAGTGCCGTGAAGAGGAATGCGGTTCTGCCGGGGGCCATTTAGCGGTACTGGAATTTGAAGGAGGTTTCGTAACGTACGTCGACGGGGACGCCGTTGGCCGTGCCGGGCGTCCACCTGGGGGATTTCTTCAGGGTCTCGATGGTCTTTTCCCGGCAGACGTCGTTGTGGGCGCGGAGGATCTCGATGTCGCGCAGTTTGCCCTTCTTGTCGACCGTGAAGGCGACCCGCACGGTGCCGGAGGCGGCACGCTGGTATTCGCCGCTCTTGTAGCGGATATTCCGGAAGAACCACGGGTAGAGCCGCGAGGCGTATTCTCCCTGGAAGAGCGGATAGACGATCTGCACGTTGAGTTTATTCCCCTGTGCGTCGACCGCATGGCATTTGATCGGACGAAGGTGCCGGAAGTTGACGGGCAGCAGGTAGCGAATTTCGACCGGCTCGCCGTCGACCAGGCCGGGCGACCAGGCCGGGGCTTCCATGACTATGCTGCGGACTTTGCGCAGCGCCCGGGGATCGCAGGCCGAGACGCTTTCGCAGCCGGTGATGCGCCCGTCCCTGCCGATGGTGACCACGGCGTTGACGACCTCGCTGCGGAGCTGGGCGTACTCGTTGTCCGACACGAAGGGCAGGCGGCTGCACACCCAGCGGACGAAATATTCGAAGTCCTGGTTGTAGAACTGGGGGATTTTCACCCGTGTGCCGAGGCGGTTGCCCAGGGTGTCGATGGCGAAGACTTCATAGCCCTGCCGCACCATGGCGATGCCGTCGTTGAAAGGATAGGCCTTGGTATACCGGCAGGGGATGACCTCGGCGCCGTTGCGGTCGGCGAAGCCGTAGAGCGAACCCTGCTTGATGACAGCGTGGCCGTCCGAGAAGTAGCGGAACCACGGTTCCGCGCCCGAGGCCGCCGTTTGCAGCCAGAGCAGGGCCGAGAGGAGTATTGCGAGCCGCTTCATTATTCGAGCCGTTTATAATAGTAGAGTTCCGCGGTGTCGGCCGCCTGGGGGTTGAAGACGGTGCACAGGTCGCGCAGCACCAGGTCGGGGCGTATGACGCCCGACTCCCAGAAATCGGAGCCTCCGGCAGGGGTCTGGCGGCGGTTGTTGTTGAAGACCTGTCGGTTGCTAACGGCGGGGACGTCCGCGAATTTGGGGTTTTGAGCCGTGAGTTCGGCCAGGGTGTTGCACGGGCCGACGTTGATCCACGTGTCGGCGGACGAAGCCAGCAGGTAGGCCTCCTCAAGGTCGACGGCGACCGAGGTGTCCGAGGCGTTTTTCGTGTAGACGTATTCGCCGCCGGCGTCTTCGATCAGGCGCACCATGAAACTCCGCGACGAGGGCATGAACCAGGTGTCGCGGTAGGGCGTGTTGAGCATCACTTTGGGGCGGGAACCGCCGGCTGCCCCGGCGATTCGGGCCTTGAGCGCGTTGTAGCGTGCGGCGATCCCGCGGAAAGTCTCGGCACCCTTATCGCGGACGTTGCACAGCTCGGCGGCCACCATCAGCCATTCGGCCTTGCCCAGAGGCGATTCTTCCATATAGTCCCCGATATATATATAAGGAATGCCCAGTTCGCGGAGTTTGCCCGTGACGACGGTGTTTTCGCCCGTCACGCCGTAGAGCAGGACGAGGTCGGGCCGCATGGAGGCCAGCAGTTCGAAGTTGAGGTTGGTGTCGTATCCCACGTCGCGCACTTCGCCGCAGTAGCGGTGTTCGTTGACGTAGGTGTTGCTGATGTAGTCGATGCCCGAAACACCGGAGATGCGCCGCACCTCGCCCAGGGCGTCGAACATGGCCACGTGGCTCGAAGACATGCAGACGACGTGCCGCACGGGGGCTTTCACGACCTGGGCGTCGAGGCCCGCCGGGGCTTTGGCCCCCTCGCGCAGGATGAGCAGGTGCTGCTCGACGTTGCCGGCCCCCTGCCAGGGGTTGCGGACGGTGACCAGGGTCGCGGCATCCTTGTCCCGGCCGCGGATGTCGAATCCCGAAGCATACTCGGGCGTGTAGATTTCGACTGTGAAGTCTGCGGCGGAGCGTGTCGCGGAGCCTCCGCAGCCGCTGGCCAGGAGCCCGGTGAGTACCGCTATGAGAAGTGCGAATCGTTTCATTGAGGACAAAATTAGAAAAAAATCTTGCAGAAATGTGACGATTTGTGAAAAATACACTATATTTGCACTCCGAAACGCTACGGGGTGTAGCTCAGCCCGGTTAGAGTACGCGTCTGGGGGGCGTGTGGTCGCTGGTTCGAATCCAGTCACCCCGACTGATGAAAAGGCTTGGTAATCTGATGATTGCCGAGCCTTTTTCGTTTGCGTATTCTGAACGGAAATAGGGCGGTTGACGCGCTGGTTGACGAGAAAAGTCAACCGAGAAGTCAACCAAAATCCAATGAAAACAACTGTTTCGGTTGTATGTTACCATCACAAAATTCTGACGAACGGAGAATCACCCATCATGCTCCGTATCTGTAAAGGCGGCAAACGGACGATGAAAAGTTTGGGTATCTCCGTACACGCCCGCTATTGGGACTTTGCCGCAAACCAGCCCAAGAGAAACTGCCCCAATCGGAATTACATTCAGCAGGTCATTCTGCGTGCCGTCGGCGAGTGCAATGCGCTTGTGCTGTCGAAAGAGGCTATGCAGGAGGAGTTCACGCCCCGCACGCTCGTCCATGAATCCAAAGAGGAGATACGGGCGCAGAGTGTCGAGGAGTTCTATGTAAAGTTGATTGCAGACCTCAAAGCACAAGGGGCGGTAGGAACGGCCTATGCCTATCAAAATTCCTATGGCGTGTTGCGCAGTTTCAACAAGGGGCGTGCATTGACTTATACGTTCGGTACGATTGACGCCGTGTTTTTGGAAAAGTTCGAGGTTTGGATGCGGGCGAGAGGAAATAAAGACACCACATTGAGTTTTCAGATGCGGACGTTGCGGGCCGTGTTCAACCGAGCAATTAAGGCAAAAGCGGTCGCCAAAGAGAAAAACCCGTTCGGGGAGGACTACAAAGTGAGCAAGTTCGACACGCGAACCCCCAAACGGGCATTGAGCAAAGAGGAGATAATGAAGATTGTCAATGCGGATTGTTCTGCTGAAAGCGATTTGTACCGTTTGGCACACGATATATTTGTATTCTCCTATTTGTGCGGAGGTATTGCCTTTGTGGATGTGGCGAATCTTACACCTGCCAATATTGTGGACGGGCGATTGTCCTATAAGCGTCAGAAAACACACGGAGCAATCAATATCCCTTTGTCCGAGCGTGCCGTGCAAATTGTTGGACGCTATGACGATTATTGCGAACGTGCAGGGTATCTGTTTCCGATACTCGATGAACGGTTGCATATAACTCCCATTCAGAAAAGGAACAGGGTGCATAAGGTCTGCCACCAAGTAAATTTGGAGTTGCGAAAATTGGCTCAAAATCTGAAAATATCGGCCGAGGTTACAACCTATGTCGCAAGGCACTCATTCGCCACCGTGTTGAAGAAATCGGGTGTGAATATCGGTATTATATCGGAAGCGTTGGGCCACCATAGTTTGAAAACTACACAGATTTATTTGGGAGCGTTCGAGAACAGCCAAATCGACGCAGCGATGCAGAATTTGCTATGAAAGAGATTGAGGGGGCTATCCATTGCTGGATAGTCCCCTCTGAAAGATATGAATTGAAAGAATTGTCGTGTCCCGTTACTCTCGGTCGAAGGTTACGATCGGCAAGGAGAACATGGCGATATATGCCCCGTAGACCTCCTCTACCCCAAGTTTGATAACTGCCTGCACATTGTAATAGCCGTCGAAGACGATGTGCTGGGCGACACAGTCGGGATTCAGCCCGAGCCTTGAACAGTAGGCGTCGAAGCCTTCGACCTTGCGCAGACGGTCAGCTGTCCATACAAGGTGTCGCAGGCACAGCGTCGGGTCGGCATAGAGGTCTTCGGCATACCCCATGATGGCCTCGGCTTTCTCCTCATTCGACCACGTTGTGGTCGGAGCAGGCTTGGTTCTGCTGGCAAGCCACATTACATTCCAGAATGTGTGCTGCCAATCTTTGGTGTCCCCATCGACAACTTCCAGTTTGAGTTCCTCGGTTTCCACCACCTCGTCTTTGTCGTTGAGCTTGTCGATGGTAACGGTTGCAATGTTCGAGATTTCGCTCTCGGGGGCGCTCATCGTGCCAGCACCTTGTGCGGCATCCAGAGTGTTGATTTTTTCTTTATTCATAATATTAAAATTTACCCTGAATGCTGCGAATTTCATACCAATGTGATTTTCAGATATTTATGTGATTTTATCAGACGAGAATATTAAAACCACATATTATTCCTTCACCCACGAAATAGGTATTGAAGACATTCCATAGGTCTTTTTGCAGTTTTGGAGCATATCATATATGTTTTTATACGACAAGTCTTGTTTTGACACAATGTCAGAGCAGGCTGTCAGGTAATCACTAATGAATTGGCACAACTCCTGCGGGACAGCAGGTCTGATGCGGAGATGGTCTCGGAGGAACAAGAGGGTGTTGTATCCGAGAAAGCTGGCAAAGGTCGGCCGACGCTTGGGAGGATTGGCTTCGCTTGGTCTGGAATGACGGGGAGGATTCCCTAAAATATCATAATGATTGCGGTATTCTCTTTCGACCATTCGCATGAACCAGTTACTGGTGTTCGGAATCTGGACGCTCGACATTCCGCCGTAAGAGAGCAAATATTTTTTGGATGGGTCGAGACCCTCTCTCTGCGTCTGCTGCAAAAACTCATATACCCGTAATACTTCCTGCCGTTCTGCTCCGTCTGGTAAAGCGAAGACATCCTCATCCGTATATGGATGAAAGACCGAACTCATCAACGGAGCGAGCAGGAGTGTATGAAAGATTAAATCATGCTTTGCTAAAAAATCATATTGTTCTTGTAATGCCTCCACATTTTTGTAATACGGGAGGTCAAATACAATTCCGAAATCATCGGGGAACATATCCAGATTTTGGTACATCCAGAATTTCGGAAGGAGATTCACCCGATTGTCGTCGTCCAAATTGCAAGTCGATTCGACATACCGTTGGATATACCAATAAGAAAATCCATAGAACCGTCCAAGATAAGGACAAGTTTTTTTAATGATACAAACGGGAACAGAGATAACAGCCATAGTTTTGGAATTTGAGGATAAACAAAGATAGGAAAATTCGCCTGAAATTCCTTTGAACAACCAGCCCTTAAACTTGTGTTTATTAAAGAATTTTATTATATTTGTAATAGCAAATCCGAGAATAGGGAAATTCTGCTACCATAGAAAATAAGTTTATAGGACGGGTAAGGACGGCATTATTGGCTGTCCTTGTCTTTGCTTCCTATTTCCACATTTTTTGAGTGCGAAACAGATATTTCCTTTAATACTATCAATCCAGAATCAAAAATTATGGAAGATCGCAGATAAAGAGATAGTAGGTATTGCTCAAAACTGTCCTGTGCAAACTGCTCAAAAGTGTCCTATATATACATTACCTACTTATACATAACCTAATAAGTCTTTCAGACCATGTACTACCATATCAAAGACCATAAATGATTCGACAACCGCAAGCAGGCTAAAGACCATTACGGCATTGCCTGTTTCCGAAAATTGTTGCATCTAAAAGAAATCATATTTACGAACAATCAAAATTCCATTGCCAACGATGAATTATACCGTAATCCCCAAATCAATCGTGAACTTTCAGACGGGCAACAGTAAGCCTGCTGATATTTATGTGTGAGCCGTCATTAAATGTTGCTCCGATCACAAGACGAACATTTCCCATGTAACAGAAGAAAAGCTATCCTTGCTGACGGGATTGGATGAACGAACAATCCGCCGTGTTATCAAACGCTTAAAGGATGCAGATTGTCTGACCGTGCAGACTACCGTTAACGAGGATGCAGACAGAGGATTTATAAAGCGAAATTCCTACTATATAAAGCCAGCAAACAAAAACTATTTCTTTTTGGATAACAGTTTCTTTAAGAAGAACTATCCCGCCAAGATTGCGGGGTTTCTGCTCTTGTTAAAGGCAATATGTCTTAATAATACGGATACCGTCCAATGAAGCAACAGCCAAATAGCCAAGAGTATCGGATTATCCCGCAATACGACAATTGCATTATTAAATGAATGTTTGCAATTAGGGCTTATAAAGCGGATTGCAAAGGGCTATGAACTGACAGCAGGCTGTTTTATCAATTCAGCAGTCAGAAAGACCGATGCAGGGATTTATAAAGAGATATGCGAGTTCTGCAAATCAAAGGGTATGACACCGCCAAATTGGGATAAACGGGCAATGTCTGTACTGCTTACAAAATACAATTCGATAAATTTGCCTGCATCGGAACCGATAACAATTACCTGTCAATTGAACAAGCGGTGCAAAAACCTGCCCGCAAAGGTATCGTTAGCCTACTTTGTAAAGGCTCTCGATATGCAGGAACAGTATAAGGCAGTTGCGGAACAAGCCGAACAAGCAAAACAGTACAAAGAAGAGTTCAGAGGTTTTGAATTTTAGATATACGGCCCCGTGCTTACGCATGAGGGCTTTTATCATTTAATGAAGATTAATATATTTTTGCGGGTTATTTTTTTATTAGGAATTGTGAAGTTCTTACCTAAAAAGTAGAATTTAAGAGTATTACCATATCTTTTATCGAATAAACCTATATCTTTGTCAAACAGTCTAACATCTAACTTTATGGCTTTTGACACGAATTTATTAGCAACTAAATTAAAGAGGTGTCGGAATAACTTGGAATTAACTCTCAACGAGGTATCGGCATCTTCTGGGATCTCAATATCAAAACTTCAAGATATTGAGACAGGTAAAGTCGAACCATATGGAGATGAAATTTTAATATTAGCAGATATTTATCAAGAGGATTTCAAATACTTCATTAGCAATGATAAATTATCTGCATCTGAACAAGTTGAAGAATTGTATAGAGTGAATGGAAAAACTTTTTCCAAAGCAGATAAGCATGCAATTCAGACGTTTATAAACCTTTGCGATAATGAGCAATTTGTTTGGGACTGCTTAGGTATTCAAATCAATCCATTTAGAACACCTCATATAGATCAACATTATATTAAAAAGAGTGATGGAATCCGTGTCGCAGATATGTTGCGTTTGCATATGGGATATACTGATTTAAAGGCTTATCAGAACTTATACCAAGAACTAAGAAAGATAGGAATACATATTTTTAGGATGGAATTGAATAATTCAGGTATTTCTGGTCTATTTATTCGCCATCCAAGGGCAGGTAAATGCATATTGATTAATGCGGATGAAAATATATATAGACAGAATTTTACTTTAGCTCATGAAATAGGCCATGCTTTAATGGATGGTATAGATTTCAATGTATCACTTTCTACCGAGGATGAAAGTTCTCCATTTAGGGAGTATAGAGCAGATGCCTTTGCAAGCAATTTTCTTTTGCCGAGAAATATTATTAGAAAGATTCCTAAATCATCTATAAATGCTGATTTTATAAAAGTACAAGCAGACCGATTCAGGGTTAATGTTATAGCATTTCTTATAGCCTTAAAAGAAGCTCGAATCATCTCTGATTATGAGTTTGATAAGTATAAGCAAATCAAAATTCCCAAAGCTGAACAGCGGGATTATGAATTTGAGGATTTAACAGAAAGAATAACATTAAGCTATCAAACTGCTATAAAGAGAGGATTAACTCCTACTTATATAAAGTATTCTCATAAAGCATATTATGATGGGCATATATCTGTCGAACGTTTGGCCGAGATGTTACTGACGGATATTTATGATTTACCCAATTTGTTAGACCAATTTAAATTTAAATTGAAATTATAGCTATATGATTGATTTCGATTTTTCCACAATACACAAATGCTCTGTAATAGATACATGTGCAATATTAAATTTACTGTCTTCATCACGTTTTTATACCGCAACAATTAATGAGACCTTTTTTTGGTGCTATACATCTTTTGTTGAATATGAAGTATTTTATAAATCCGTGAAAAAAGAGACTTCAATTATAATTAAACAACGCCAACAATTAAGGGAAGAGACAAGAAAAAAAAGGTTTAGATGTGAACATTTGTCAATTAGTGATTTACAGGAAATAGAGATATTAGAGAACCGTAAAAAATTAGGTAAAGGGGAGTTATCAAGCATTGCATTTGCAAGAAAAACACAGTTAGCATTCATGACAGATGATATAAAAGCCAGAAAATTGGGTGAGGCTGTTTTGGGTGTATCCAAAACGCTTACAACTCCTCGTTTATTGGGATGGCTCTACTTTAATCGAATCTTAACAGATTCTGACCATAAAACAATAATTGAAGAACATGAAACTCAAGGGAGAGGAATGTCTGAATATTACCAAGAAATTTATGAGGAGGCAATGAGAAGATTATGCACCTGCAAAATAGGTGTTTAATATTGATTTCCGTTTTCCATGTATGTGCCACATACGAACAAATACTCCAATTAATGCCCCCTCCCCTATTTGGTTTGGAAAACGAAATTCGGGGAGGGATTTTTTATGGCATATTATCGAGAAAAATTGCAGAACGAATACAAAAGCCGCAACTGGGGTGATTAGTTTAATCATTTACTAATCATCTAATTTGTAGAGTTATGCAATTACGACAATCCATGCGTCGGGCAGCCAAGATGCGGCTTGCACTGGCGGGAGCTTCAGGTTCGGGCAAGACCTATTCGTCGCTCCTTATCGCTTACGGCATGACAGGCGACTGGTCTAAAATCGCCGTCATCGATTCCGAGAACTGCTCGGCCGACCTTTATGCCCATTTGGGCGGTTATCAAGTCCTCACCCTCGAAAACTATGCTCCCGAAACCTACATCGAGGCCATCGGTATTTGCGAGCAGGCAGGAGCCGAGGTAATCATCATCGACAGCATCTCCCATTGCTGGGACTATCTGCTGGATTTCCACGCCAACCTGCAAGGCAACTCCTTTGCCAACTGGGCCAAAGTTACGCCCCGTCAGAACGCCTTTATCCAGCGTATTCTGACATCCTCCGCTCATGTGATCTGCACGATGCGTAGCAAGCAGGATTATGTGCTTTCGGACAAGAACGGCAAGATGGTTCCAGAGAAGGTGGGCTTGAAAGCCGTACAGCGTGACAACGTGGATTACGAGTTTACCGCAGTCCTCGATATAGCGATGAACCACAAGGCCACCACATCCAAAGACCGCACGGGGCTGTTCACGGGGCGTCCCGAATTCCTCATCACGCCTGCTGTGGGGCAAGCCATCCTGAAATGGTGCAACCTTTCGAATCCGAGTGTTCAACCTCAAACTCCTTACAACCATGTACCCAGCGTTTCAGCCTAACGCAGAATTTGCCGTCGGTCTGAACTCCGACAGCCCTTTCCTCGATAACCCTGCCGCAGAGGTGGCAACGACCGCAGAGGAACAACCAGCCCAACCTGCAACGACAGGTATTGTCGTTCCGCTGGGCATCCGCCATAACCGCCACTTTATCGAGGCCAACACCAAGCCCGTCGATATAGCCCATTTGAGAAATGATTGCGTCGTTCCCGTATTCAGCAAGGACAACGAGGTGACCATCTCCCACCAGAGCTTTATCGAAACGGTGCTGGGGGCTGCACACCGTATGTTCCCGCAGGAGGTAATCGACGCTCCCGATATAGTCGTGTCCCATACCATCAAGGGACGGATTCCCGAAGCTATCCACAAACCCGTGAATCAACTCTTGGAAACCGACAAGACCATCTACTACGAACGGATGGCTTTCTGTTTCGAGATACCTACGATTTACGAGGATGTGGCAGGGAACAGACTGAATCTCTCGATAGGCGGTGTACGGGCCTACAACCACGAGAACCTCTATTCCAGGAAGACGGTGGAGAAATTCAAGGTCTTCATCGGCTTCAAGAACCTCGTGTGCTGCAACCTCTGCGTATCGACGGACGGATTCAAAAGCGAACTGCGGGTAATGGGTGTGCAGGACTTGTTCGATGCCACCTTGCGCCTGTTCCGAGAATACGATGCCGAACGCCATGTAAAGCTGATGGCCGCGATGCAGGAACGACACCTTACCGAACACCAGTTCGCTCAGCTTATCGGCAAGACACGGTTGTATCAATATCTGCCCACAGCTGAGAAACGACAGCTTCCCGCAATGGAGTTCACGGACTGCCATATCAACGCCGTAGCAAAGGCGTATTACGCGGACGAGAACTTTTCCAGAGGGGACAATCCAGAGATCGACCTTTGGAGAGTTTACAACCTCTTTACGGGAGCCAACAAGTCGAGTTACATAGATACGTTCCTCGACAGGTCGCTGAACGCTACCGAACTGATCACGGGTATCGGCAGAGCCATTGAAGGCGATGCCCAGTACAGGTGGTTTGTGGAATAACTGAATGAAGAAGAATACCCTTGCTGTCAATCGACGCAGGGGTATTCTCTTTGATATGTAAACAGAACGATAGTAACCTATATTCAATGATGTTGTCTATTGATTTATTGCGCATTAGCTGTCTTTATATAAATTACAATGCTCAAAATATCGACTTTATGCTGGCGTATTCTCGATAATTGAGGGTTGGAATGATTTGCAACTCCCGATTGGAGGGAATATGTCGGCTTAAATTGAATAACAAAACAACTGACCCAATTTGCAAGAAACAAAGTTTATTTTCCAGCCGTTTATCCCTTGTTTTGGAACTTTGTTTTAGCGAAATTTGAATCTGCAACAACCCCGAAAAAAAGAGGTGCAAAGCCGTTGCATTTCCGACGATTGTTTTCTACTTTTGTAGGAGACATATTGAATTACGGAAGTGTAACTTTATTCTCGTGCGACGAACGTAGGAAATTCCAAGCACAATAGAGAGAATAAGTGGCATTGCCCTCCCGTCGTATCTTCACGATACTGGCGCGGGGTTGTTGCTTATTTTATCTATTGGGTTTCCTACGACCTGTCGCACTAAAATAAGTTTTCAGCCCTGCGCTTTCTTTTTTATTACACGTCATATAGGGGTTGAGTGGCGATGAAAGTCATTATGGATATTATTAAATTAAACGAACTTGCTTCTGCTTGTATGGCAGACCCCGAACTTTTTCAATTTGCAGTTGATGCTAAGACTTGGATGCAAGAAACTATTGTCGATAGATATATATCCATGGATGAAGCATTTGCTATTGCACAGAATCGGGTTCCCGATTCAGTTATAGACAAAGCTGTATGCGTTGCTTGTGACTATATGTTGGATGCGCCTCAAACAGAATTACATCGTTACGCAATTGCATTATCAGCAGGGAATATCTTAAAACAATTTGGGAAACCTTACTATGCCACAGGAGCAGGTATCGGGGAAATTCTTGGTAAAATGGATGAAATGGATGGAGGACTGGAAATCCAGCAAGAAGAAAACATAATATTTTAATCACATTAGATAACCAAAAAAATCAATAATATATGAGAAGATTATTATTAATCAGCCTTATTATGCTATGTCAGATAGGGCAGGCACAAACAATTGATGGTTTTACAATGGGGAAAGAACGAATGGCCGCCGTTCGCAATGTCCCCAAAGGATTTAAATATGATAGCACAAATGATAAAAATCGTTTGCGGTATATTCAGTGGGTCTATAAAGGAGGAAGCCCAAGTGTTATAGATTCATATGATATGTTTTTTTAAAATGATATTTTGTGTAAATTAGAAATATATCGGAATTATTATGAGAAGAATTCAACCTCTTATTTAGATAATGTCCTTGCGGAAAGATTTAACGCTTTGCTTGAAGAGTTTGGAGAACCTACTTTTGCAAACAATTCGTATTATTCATGGAATTTACCTAATCTGAAAATAACCTTTAAATATTCCGCTAAATCAGAAGAAGAAACAGAATCCATTCCCAGCCAACTATATGGATACAGGACAGTAACATATAATCGGTTAATAATAGACATAAAAGCGGAAATGAAAGAGGGCCAGACTCAAGTTTCAAAACCGCAACAAGGAGAATCAAAATATTCTGCATCAGGAAGCGGATTCATATTATCAAAGGACGGTATTGTCGCAACAAATTTCCACGTTATAGATGGGGCTAACGGAATTGATGTCTTTATTAATCGGAATGGAGCAGTCAAGACTTATAAAGCCAAAGTGCTTGTATCTGATAAGGCCAATGATATTAGTCTTCTGAAAATTGAGGATGATTCATTCATGAATTTTCCATCTATTCCTTATGCTATTAAAACCTCAATTCAAGATGTCGGAACAGGTGTTTTTGCATTAGGCTATCCTATGTCGAATATTTTAGGAGAGGAGATTAAAGTTACAGATGGTATTATAAGTTCAAAAACAGGTTACAAGGGCGACGTTGTTACATATCAAATATCTGCACCGATACAAGCTGGCAATAGCGGTGGGCCGTTATTTGATAAATTGGGAAATATCGTCGGTATTACTAATGCAGGTATCCCAGATGCTCAAAATGTGGGCTATGCGATAAAAACATCTTATTTGAAAAATTTGCTCGATTCTGCACCAATGCCAATCGTACTTCCTGTCAACAACACGATTTCTGGATTACAATTCACAGAGAAAATAAAACGCCTTACTCCCTTTGTTGTTTTGATAAAAATCTATTAATTACTCCTCTAATGCACGAACAGACATTGCCAAAGAATCAGTATTGAAATTTTGGCAATGTTTGTCCCTATTCTTTCAATAGTGACATAATTTCAAAGGGGTATATAATAGAGAATTTTGCAAAATGTGTCACATCAACACACGCATACATTTACAGATAAATAAAAAATAGCCTAATGAAAAACTACTTACTCATTATCCTGCTTATATGTCTTGGGGCATACAACGGCTATGGACAAAAGAAACAGCCGTCAGATTACAACTTCAAACGGGCGGAGGAACTCTGGCAAAATGATGGCGATCCAAAAGAGATTTTAGATTTGCTCAACAAACAGCTGGAAGAGACACCTAAAAATGCAGATGCCTTGTTTCTGCGTTCATATATTTACGTGGTACTGGAAAAATACAATTTGGCACTCTCTGATGTTAATCGTGCAATCACTTACTATAACAAAAAAACGTCTGAAAGAAATAAAGGCGCGTTATACTTATGGCGGGGTGCAATCTATTACAAACAGTTACATGAAGTCGATAAGGCGTTGGCCGATTACAACACAGCCTATAAACTGATCGGCAAAAAAAATCTCGATAAAATTAGTTCATTGCTTTTTGAGCGGGCCCAACTCTATTACGATAAAAAAGAGTATGAAAAAGCAGATGCAGACTATATGCAAATATTGGAAAACGATGAAGCCGACCAAGCAGCTATGATTGGCCTTATCCGCAATATGATTGCCCGTAAGGAATATGATAAAGCATTGGAATTGGTCAATAAATGCGAGAAATACGATGCAGACTACGAGGAAACCTATTGTTATCGGATGCAGATTTATGATAAGATGGGCAAAACGGACAAGGCAATTGATGACGCTGTAATCTATTTTGAAAAATCGGATGACCCACGACATTACCTGCTGAAATCAATTATGGGCAAACATTTGAGTTACGCATTAGCCAAAGTACAGTCCCGAATTCAAACAAATAACGATTACTCTTGGAAACAGTTGCGTATCCATATTTACAAATGGAGCTATGATTATGCAAATGCTATTTTATGCTACAATCAACTGCAACAAGAGTTCGGAAGTTCTGCTTCAATCTATTACAATCGCAGCGAATGTTACAACGAAATAGGAGATACAGAACAAGCCATTGCGGACATAACCAAGTGCATTGAATTGGGGGATGGCAAAGATTATGATGCGATTATTGCCCGTGCCGACTATTACCGCGAGGGCGGGCAATATAAAGAGGCGATAGCTGATTTTACGAAAGGGGTAGAACTTGAACCGACTAATGCCTATTCCTATTACAAGCGGGGCTGGTGCTATGAGTTGTCGGGCGATGATGATTCGGCATTGAAAGATTACAATGCAGGAATTGATGTCGATAAAAGTTATCCTTACATTTTCTTAATGCGAGGTGAATTGTACCTGAAACGTGGAGAAAAAGAGAAAGCCGATGCCGATTTCAATGAGGTAATAAGACAAGATACCGTTGTTCGAAGTGGCAGTTGCCGCCAATATGCCCTTCACTTTTTAGGACGGGATGCCGAAGCCCTCGAATGGATGGATAAAATCATTGCTGCCGATTCAATAGAAAGTGGTGGACTTTACGATAAATCATGTCTGTTGGCACGCATGGGACGTTTGGACGAATCTGTTGCGGCACTTCGCAAAGCCTTTGAAAATGGTTATCGCTCGTTTGCGCATATCGAGCATGATGACGATCTGGATGCAATTCGGGAACGGCCCGAATTTAAGCATCTAATTGAAGAATATAAGGCAAAACCTATTCGAATAGAAGCCGATGATGAACAGGCAAAGGATAAGATTGAAACGATTTCCGAGATACAGATGAAAAAGATGCATAGCGGACTTTATGAAATACCCTGTACGATTAATGAATTGCCTTTAAAATTCTTTTTCGATACGGGAGCAAGTGCGGTTACAATCTCCTCGGTGGAAGCTAATTTTATGCTTAAAAATGGCTATTTAAAATCAGACGATATTAAGGGCAAAGAATATTACAGCGTAGCAACTGGCGAGATTCACGAAGGTACGACAATCCGTCTGCGTGAAATCAAGATTGGCGATGCCATTCTGCGTAATGTCGATGCTTCGGTTGTCCATAACCAGCAGGCTCCGCTATTACTCGGCCAGACTGTTTTGGAACGTTTCGGGACGGTAACTATTGATAATATCAATTCAAAATTGATTATCAAACAAAAGTAAAATAAGGAACATATAGACTTTCTCCAATTGAGCGATTCGTTGGAGAAAGTTTATTTGCTCATTGGTGACATAATTTCAAAGGGGTATATATAAGAATTATGCAAAATGCGTCACTTATCTTTCAAATGGTTTAATCCTCGTTGCAAAAGAAGATTAGAGAAAACTTATAACACAATAATATGCAAAAGATATTCAAAACTCAATTTACGACAGATGAAGCAATTCTGACGGATATAAGAAAAGGTGGGAGATTTATACAGTTTCAATATACAAATGTTTTACCGCTGGGGGGGGGTATCGGCATAGGATTTATGCCCACTGACATATACTATATTCCATCTGATAAGAAAGCTCTTCGATATGGGTGGCCCACCGAAGTTGTTGAGTCTTCTCTTGGGATTAGGGATAGGGCTAATTGGCTATCGTCAGAGAAATGTTACAGGAGCAGTTTTAAGCGAACATGAATCTGCCATCAATTCTCGTGGCCTAAATAGAACAATTAAAGATACGCTATATCATATGAACGAAGCTATCAATAATAGCCCCTTGGCTTATTAGAAACAACTTTTATGAAACCCTACTTACTTCCCATATTCGCTCTACTGATTGTAGGGTGTGGAAATAGCCATGCAAGGAAGATTGATTCTATTATCCATGACAATAATGTTGTCGATTCTCTGCGTGCATTCAGATTCGACACGACACAATATAATTCGAGTGCAAGGATTGATAAAGAACTGACTTTCCTTTTTAAAACATGGTACAATCATCCTGAATATTGGGATAATTACTGGCTGGAAGAATTGGTTGATACCCGACTGCGTCATCACCTTAATAATCCGTTGACATTTATGGAAAATATGCCAATATTGGATTCGGTGATAAGGATCAATTCGACCGCAGATGGGAAATATAAATTTTACAGTTATGAGATTGCAGGCGATGGTACAGCTGGCGCATACAGGACTTACTACCAATATCGGGATGCAATAGGCAAGATTCATATCAAGGAGTGGCAGGAGAATATACGAGAAGGCGCATTGATTGAAAATATTTGGCAATTTAACCATGCAGGACAGGATTATTACGTGATAAAGAGTTTTTACAAAGGACAAACCTGCTCTTGGTGCTATTATATGGAGATTGTGACCATAGATTATGGCGAAATAATTTACCATACAGAGTTTTATCCCAATGGAACATTTGAACCTCATAATGCAACATATCTTATATATAATGAAAACGGAGAAATAGTAGATGAATGCAGGAAACAAGCGCATGATATAATGGTTTGTTGTACAAATGCTTGTAATATGAATATCGACTATTCATTCGACCCTGAAACATTGACAGTCCATGTTAAAAGCGATGCTGATACGGCCGACAGTAGAACAGGGGCAATCAAAGAATATTCATGGAAACTTGTTTTACCTCCTAATAATATTCACACAAAAAGGAATAATAGATGAAGAACTGCATACTAATACTTGCACTTGTTATTGGCTTAATGATGCTTGGATGTGGCAATAGACAAGTAAAGCAGATCGAGCAGACAGAAAAGGATTCAACTGAAATTACAATCAAGACATCTTATGATACCGTCCATTTCAAATTTAAGTGGAGAAATGCCGATTCTATCCCTTACTTATTTGGGAAACCATCGAAAGACAAGATAGCTGAATATCAACGACGATTCGACAGTTTGCATTTTACTGAACGTTACGGCTTTTATGATAGAATCGAGTATTTCCGAGATATATCCCATATCATTGCGGTAAATGATTTTGTTGCATTGTGGTTTGCGAATGGAACAACGCCTTATCAAGATGATTTGGATATGATTCTTTGGCGCATTAATGAATGTTACCCTCTTAATTGTTCCACCACGGAAACAGAACTGTATCAAAGATTTTCGGAACAAATAGATTCATTATTATCATACTCGCTCTTCTCACAATGGGATGCTAATATACAGGCATGGTTGGCGACCAAATTACATGAATGTAAGGTAGAAATATACAACAATCGACTATTGGATTGTAACAACAAGTTTAAGGATATTTTAGCGTCGGAACATTGTGCATGGAAAGAATATGAAGAAACCTTATATGATGTATGCGATAAAATAGTTGTCGGGAAATATGTTGGGTCTGGAGCACCAGTGGCGTATGGCGATTTTTTCATAGAAAGCTATGAGCAGAGATTGATTTCATTATTGGATTACTATTTTATTTTGGGTGATTCCAATTATCAGCCGACAGAACGACATGCCCAGATTTCAGATAAAATGATACATAGAGCATATTCGGATTTCTTTGATGTGATTAATTCAGATTATGAAGATTATAGCGTGGAAGAAAAGCAGAGTGTCTTAAAAAATGATATGCGCTTTTGGGATAAATGGATGGCTGAACGCAGAAAAGTTTCAGCACAATTACCGATGCCTCTCAAAAAAGTTTATGATAATTGTACGAATAATCTCAAACGGCGAAAATTGATTCAAATAAAGAGCAGATATTGGGGATATGGAATATGTAGCGGTTTTGAGTTGGATTGCATATTAAAAAAGGATTGCTCCGATGAAGAACTGTTTAACTATGATTATCAGGCACGATACGATGCTTTATTAATCAAGTGACATAATTTTCAGGGGGTATATAAACAGAATATTCTATAATTGCGTCACAGAAGATGAAAAACTGCATACTAATACTTACATTATAATATTATGTGGCTATATACCAAAAGGCAATATAAATCTGCCATTGAAGACAAAGACAAGGAAATGGAAGAAATACTTGATACATTTAGAGATGAAATTATCAAAGATCTGAAATCTCTTGTTAAGTCTGAAGACTATAATGAAAAGTATAAATTACTCTTAAGGCACAAAGGATACTATGAGGCCATAAAGAATGATTTAAATACACAAAGGAAGAGTCTTAATGACATTTTTAAAAAATATGATTTGTGTTTTCAGTATCAGGGTTTTTGGGGGTTGCTTGATAAAATTGTATATAAAAACAATCAACTGGAGTGTTGGGTAGACTACTATCATTCATTTCCTCCTGATTATGGTTGTTTCTCTTTGGATGAAATTCCTACAAGAGTACTATATAAAGCTCTAAGAATATTCAAAGGGATATTATAATCGCAAGCAATAGACTATTTATTCGAGTGTCATATTATACAAAATGCGCCATGTAATATGAAAAACTACTTACTCCCCATATTCGCCTTACTGATTGTAGGGTGTGGAAATCAACGCCAGCAACATACGATGTTGAAAAGCGATTGGTTAAGAAAGAATATGTCAAACGAGATTGAGTGACATAATTTTTAAGGGGTATATAAAATGATTTTTTTGAAATTGCGTCACATCAACATAACTATTAACCCATAACACAACAACATGATGACACGAGAAGAAAGACTGAAGTTTTGCTCAATCTGCAAAAAACGGCAGATGGATATGCAAAGAGGTTTGGTATGTTCATTAACCAATGAATATGCTACTTTTGATGAAAAATGTACGGATTTCGAAGCTGACGAAACTGCAATCGCAAAAGAACTCACAAAGCAGAGGGAGTACAAGGAAGAACTGCAAAAAACAGGAGGAGTTCTAACAGGCTCTAATTGGTTTTTATGGATTGGTGTACTATCCATTCTTAATATCATATTGGGATGTATCGTTAATCTTCAATTCGTATTTGGATTAGCGGTAACACAGTCTATACAGGGAATTGCGGTTGAGACTGGCACAGAAATATTAGGTATTATTCTCTCCGTATTGATTTCGGGATTCTATATTTGGACATATTATCTGGCTGCTAAAAAAGAGCACTTATGGGCCTACTTTGCGGGATGGAGTATCTATTTACTCGATGCCTTAATATATCTTCTGATTTTACCCATAGAATTTGACGCATCGATTATTTGGCCTTTGTTTCTCCATGCAATATTATTAGTTGTACTATATTCTTCAACTCCATTATTTAATGAAAATACTTGGCAGAATATAAAGACTTTTGATTGGACACATAGTAGAATTGCATATGCTATTTATGGTGGAATGATAACGCTTATACAGATTGGTTGTTTGGTATTAATTGGTATTATTGGATTACAAAATTAGTTGTCAAAACTTATTACAGACAGCAAAGACCTGCATTGAGGCCCTTTTAAGGTGTCTCATGCAGGTTTTTATAGATACAACCCATTGCATAAGTCATTAATTTTTCGTATATTTACATTATAATCAAACATATAATTAACAACATAAATTTTAGCTAAAATGAAAAGAAAAACACCGAAAATTGATTGAGAGGCAAAAACCGAGACTGTCGATGATATTCAGTACTCCTATATTGCCAAAGCCGTAACTTACGCACGTGATTGCAATGTCTGCCTGTTCGTAGGACGCAAAACAGCCGAACCTGCACCATTGAAATTCACTTATTATTTAGAACTCGACATCGCCCCTGAAAAGGATATGACGATTCGATTCTGCAAACGAGGGCAGGACATAGCAGGATTTTCCTTTCGGTTAGACCCGCAAGATTGAAAAGCAGGGATTCTCGTGCTTCCATGGCCCAACCTTATAACATTTCCCAAGTCCAATCACACCCTCAATCTGTTTGAAACACATATCAAGAGCGATGCAGTCGTATTTGGCTACACATCATTAGAGGGCAAGCAGAAAGAGTTTCGTTTCCCGCTGACTGGATTCAACGAGAAATATTTAGAGCAGTTCATATAAAAGATATATCCTCGGCCATACGGTCGGGGATTTTTTATTTATAGAAATCAAAGCTACTGAAAATTGCTAAAAACAGACGAACGGCGAGAGGGGAAAATTTTTCGCCGATTTTCTGTTAGCAGAGCAAGGACAGACTTTGATAGTTGCAAGGTTGGTCCGTTCCAATTCACTAATTGTTTAACCATGATTGACTATCGAATCAACCAACAAGTCAACCGTATCTATTTTTGTCGCTGTAATTGATTGATAATTCGTTTATTATGGCGTTTTAGAGTACACGTCTGGGGGGCGTGTGGTCGCTGGTTCGAATCCAGTCACCCCGACTGATGAAAAATCCTTGATATTCTTGCCAGAATATCGAGGATTTTTCTTTTGTGGTATATAGCCGGATAAGTGGCGGTGGTACACAAGTGGTACATAAATGGTCGCTATCCGAAAATTTCAATCTCAGTCGTTAAGTGTTTAGTTGTTGGGTGGTTGCTGTATTCGGGCCTATACAGTCGCCCCAAACAGGCGGATAATGAATTTTATCGAGTTCCCGGCTACATGAGCCGTAATCACGCCGCAGTATCTTCTGTCGGAATTTGACAAAGCGATCTGCCAATATGTTTTGGCAGGCCTTGCAAATTTTACTCTGCCGATGTCCCGATCAGTAACAGAATCGAATAATCGGTTTCCGCCAGTTTTGCATCCGTGCCGCAGCCCCAGACGATATTTACCTGCGGGGCAAATTCATGGATGACGGTTAAAAGACTGCATAGGTCGTCGAAGCTAATCTCCGATGTGGGATGATAACTTACTTTTACAATCACGTCGAGATCGCCTTCGATATGTAGGGCTTCTAATTCGGTGCGGAGTTGTTCCGCCAAGAGGGGCATTGCACCTTCGACCGTAATAAGGGCACAAGATGCCGCGCTGTTCAAAATGCGGTCGAAATCGTTCCGGACGATCGACACCATGTCGTCTTCCGATGGGCTGAATTGGATGTCGAGATAGTGCCTGATTTCTTCTTTGGTTTTCATGTGATTTTGTTTTTGGGTAATACATTCCGGCTGTGAATACGCAGGTCGTTTCAAGTGCTATGTACTGGAGACCATCATTGCGGCTTGCATATTTAAGCCCTATACATTGGCTCGAAATAGGCGGTTAATGAATTTTATCGAGTTCCCGACTACATGAGCCGTAATCGCATTGCAGTATCTTCTGTCGGGATTTAACAAAGCGACCTGCCGGGTTGCGGCAGGTCGGGACAACTAAGAACGGTCGGGATAAAGATTCGGAAAAAGATGTGGATAACAACTTACAACTATGTGCTTTATCCGCGACCGGAATTATATACGAAGGAGAAAATTATGATAAAATATGCAAGATTATTTAATATTGTAATGTTCTTTGTACTTGGCTTGCAATACCTTAAATACTTCTTTGTAGTCAGTGTCTTCTGAAACCAGTTTTATTCCGTCTTTGTCTCGGAAACTTGCTGTTACCATCATATCAGGAGCTTTCAGCGTGAAGCCCCATGGATAACAGAAATCTTCGGTGCTGTCTCCGAAGTCAAATATAATATTAAACGGACTTGTATTGTCCAAACCAATACATTCTAATACGACAGTGCTATTGGCCGAATATTCCTTTGCGATCTTCGTATTTCGGACGATAAAAATCATACCTGTTCCAGCAATGTTGGCTATCCCCATAATAGGATAACCTGCTTTTTGGGTGAAGAAGAACTGCATATCGAATCCCCTCCGAGAGTTTTGATCTGTAAATGCTTTCGTACTCTCTTTGAACGAGTAGAACGCATTGTCAATTGCCAAAGCATATCCCTGCACATTCGTAGTTTTTGCCTTTTCTTGGGCTGCTACAGTGAGGCACAATGCCAGCCCCACAAGGATTAAAATAATTTTTTTCATGATTGTTTGTTTAAGGTTCGTTAATTTCTTTATGATAAAAACAATGCTCCTAAAGATATGATTCCGAGAATGGGTAGTAATAATGTGAGAATTAAGCCTACGATAAATAGAAAAATAGCCTCACCTGCACTGAATACCCTGCAAAGAGCTAAAATAATGAGCGCAATGAAATAGCCGATGAAATTAAAGAAGATGGAAGCCACTATTAGCACGATTAGTCCCAATAAAGACCATAAACAACCGCCTCGGTCTTCTTTCTTTTCCGGTTGGACATTGATAATGGTTTCATTGTGTGTTGATTCGGTTGGGCATATCGGATGTCCGCATTTAAGGCATGCCGGAGCATAGCGGGAAACTTCAGTGCCGCAAGCCGGGCAATGAATCAAAAGAGGTTCTGGTTCCGGTTCTTCGGCAGGGGTTTCTTCCGGGGCTTCTTTTGTTAAAGTCATTTTTGGATATTTCTGTCTTAAGTACAAAAATCCTATGATGAACAACAGAATCACGATAATTGACCCCATAATACCGTATTCACCGAAATATTCCTGTATAAAGGTTGGTGTGGTTTCTTCCATGGAAGGCTAATTTATTCGTCTTTCTCCAATTTTCGGGTGCGATAGATGATTAACAATCCTAAACAAAAAGCAGTTACGGCTATTCCAATGGCGAGTCCTGCCCCAATAGAGAGAAGTAGATGATTGATTGAGTCGATAAGATCCGTTAAAGAGGGGTTTTCCTTGAAATCTTTTGAAAAATCATAAAGGTCTTTAATAGCATCTCCTATTAAGTACATAATAACAGCGGGTGCTATTAGGCACGCAAGCATAAAGAGTGATTTGAGATAGCTTATGCCTCCTAATTTTATCGTGATTGCAATTCTTTGTAGTTTCGAATGTTCTTCAGGCTCTTTATATAATCGGCGGCCTTCCCAATAAAATATGAGGCCTAATACTAAAGTTATAGATACAATTAGTCCCATAATAATGCAAGTTAGTAATTATGCAGTACGTTAAGTTTATTCTTTACAAGACGAAGAATACGCTGCGGAGTATAATTCGCGGCATTTTTGAACTATTCTTTGTTGGTTGTTATTGTATTTCTTTCGGATTAAGTCATTACATCCCAATACGCGGATTGCAGCTTCATATCCTTTCAGCATAAAATAGAATCCGAAATCCTTTTGATCGCCAGTTATCAGATCATAAAATTCTTGTGGATCATGTATTTGTTTAATTAGACCGAAAGTGTCCATTTCCGGCAGGTCGTTTTGGTAGTTCTCGGTTAAAATTTCTTGGGGTGTCATACCCGCCGTATGTTTTGCACGTTCGAAAAGTTGTTGTGCGGTACAATCTCCATCGTTTAAGCCGACGATAAATCCCATTGCATAGATTTGTTCAAAGGTCGCTTTGTATATTGAATCGTCCAGTTGGGAAGATTGCCGTGCTGATGCTGCAAACGCAGTTATCATAGCTTTCCAATCCAACATGTTTGCATCGGTTGTAAGGTCTTCGAGAAAATATAATTCCGGATAATCTTTTTTATATTCAACTATATTGAACATTAAGACCGAATCTTGCCCTTGAACTTTGTAATACCAGTATACATCGAGAGTTTCGTCGGTGTAGGAATAGATAATAGAATCTTGTATAGCGGCAAAGCATGGAGAATCACAGCATTCCGAGATACAACGATCTACCTCCGAAACCAAAGCATTCATTTCTGAATAAGGCTTATTCGTTATTTTTGATAGGATACTTGCTCTTTGTGCAACATCTAATGTGTCACAGTGTAAAATGCTGTTAAGGGATTCGCTCATGTCCAACAATTCCTGAAAAGCACGCCCCTTAAACGGTTGCATAAATTGAGTCTTAAGCTGCTTTAACGGCGACGGAGCAATTTCCCTCCTTTCAGGTCTCTGATTTGTGTAATCAATCACATCTTTCCGAACGTGCGAGGATGCACGATCTTCATCGTTGTTGCGTTCGTTTAGGTACTGCTGGAGTCCTTCGTTCACTTCCTTTTGATAAACGATAGCCTTTTGTTTTTCATAAAAATATCCGCATAGTACCGTTATGATAAACAGCAGAGAGATGATTATTCGTTTCATGATATTGGTTAATAAAGGCTTGTCAATTTCCCGTCGGTGAAAACTAAAATAGAGTATTTGGGCGTTGATGCGCCTACGCTGTCGGCAAATCCCATCAGTAAGGCTAAAGCCATTGCTTCTTCGCCGGAAAGTTGCGTCATCGCTGCGGCGACTTGCATGTCTTGTTTGTCCTTATTGAAAGTCCATGTTTCAACCCTATGCCCGGATCGCATGCTTTTTCCTATATCGTATGATTTTATGTCAATTACCTCCTGACACATTTGTTGGGTCATGCCGAGTTCGAGTTTTCCTTGATAAATAAGCGAGCCGTATCGTTGACCATATTTTCGGATGAATGCTTGCTTTTTTTGTTCTTCAGTCTGATGTTTCTGCTTTTCATCTGCGAGTTTCAGAGAATCTTTTATTCGTTGTTGTGCCACAAACGCCTTAGTAATTGAGTCTCGTGCTCGTTCTTTGGCACGCTGCTGAATCTGGTATTCACGAGGGGATAATCCGTCTTGCCATTTTCCCGTTTCGGTATGCCCTGTGGCGGCAAAAACCATTGTGCCTTCGTCCGGTGCGCCATTATTGAGTTTTCCGACAAACTTATCTCCGGCCGCATTGGTGATTTCCATGTTGACTGTTCCTGTAAATGGGACGATATTACCCTCAAAAACGCATCCGGCTGGAATTTCCCATTTGTGATTTGCTCTTGTTATTTCCGTGATGCTTCCGTAGCGATATTTGCCGCTTGACGGGGCGTCGGATATGAAATTTCCCTCGAACGTGTCGCCATTGGTATATTCGATTTTACCGTACCCGAAGTGTCCGTCGGATAGCCTTCCAGTAAAACTATCCCCATCTTTCGTTGTTAATGTGCAATCAAAAGTGCCTGTATAAGGTTTTTTATCTTTGATTGTTCCTGTAAAACTGCAATTAGCCGGGTAGTGCCATATCTTATATCCCAGCGTAATATCTCCCTCGGAGGCAAATATCATCGTTCCAAGGCCGGAAGAAAAAATCATCTTTCCATTTTGGATGGAACTCTCGCTAATTTCTCCTTCAAAAATATCTCCGTAGGCAAATTTGTAAGTTCCACGCTTACATTGATCATAACACCATTCTCCATTGAGTTGATCCCCGTTGGCAAAATACATGATACCCGTGCCATGCTTAAATTTCATTTTTCTAATAATGAATCCTTTGGGGCTGACTTTTCGGATTTCTCCGACATATTTGACGCCATTCCCGTATTTAATGGTGGCGCGTTTGGGTTTGGATGATTGGGCGAAACTGTTAGGGCTGGTGAACAGTAAGCCGATTAGGATTGTAAGTAAAAGTAGACGTTTCATAATTGCGAAGTTTTATGCCATATACGAGCCGGAGACTTTTTGCCATTCATATTGATAGATATGCGCTTGGGGCCTTTCTCAATTTGTAACAAATCACGATTCCGATTAAGGAATTTTCCGATTTCAGAAGATATTGTTTTGTTCCGTTCTTCAATCGTGCTCTTATGTGCATATAGCCCCTGCATCTGAATATACTGGGTTGTAAAATGATGTTCGAAGTTCCTTGTGAAATCGTGTGAGTGGAAATCCGGTGCAGGGAGGTACTTGTAGATATACTCGCGTAATGCGCGAATGCCAATTTCTTGCAAGATAGTGTGTACGGTAGTTTTAGGCATAGTAGTAAACATTGTTGCCACCCAGCCCCGACTTGGCATGATTACAAAAAGAAAGTGTGGTGCTGCCCGTTTTATTCGAATAGAGGTTCTGGAATACCTTTGCTGAAATAAACTGACACAAGACCCCACACCTGTATAGTATGGGGATTATATCTCACATACCAATACAAGTGATGAGTGCCGTCGTTTACCCTCAGCAAATTGAATTTTCCAGATTCCTATTCGAGGTTAAATCGAAACACTTTCACCAATATACGCCGCTTGCGCGACAAGACAAAGGTAAAAAATATTTCGCAATTGACGACACCCATCGGGGCCTTGTTGTGCAAATTTCGCCAAACATGCTTTCGGGTACTATCTACGCAGGGATGCAGATATAATAAAAAGAAGCCGGAACCCCTCGACAAGGTTCCGGCTTCGCGTGCAGGACGGCGGGCTACTTGAACGTCACCCCGTGTTTCTTGCAAATCCATAGGAAGGTCTCGATCCCGATTTTCCGGCTCCGCAGACATTTGGCGAACTGCTCGTCGCAGTCGGTCGGGTAATACTTCTTGGAGTGCATGCTGACCAGATGAAATAGCCGCAGCCCCTCCTCCTTGCCGTATTCGTGTGCCAAGGCGCATCCGATGCAATACCAGTCGTGATAGTCGTCGGTGATATCCTTCTTCTCTTCATGGATTTTCTTGATTAATTTATAGACCTTTTCATCGAGCAGCTTCTTTTCCCGGGCCGTCCGGACTTTGGCCCTTGCGGTTCTTTCTTTCAGCACGCCCCGATAAGGCTTCGCGTGCGGATTGATGTATGGGTAGGCATCGTAACTGGCTCCCCGCAAGCGGCAGACATCGCAACACCCTTGGTCGGCGACGAGCCCCGTTTTCTCGTAGATCTCCCGAACCAGAGCGTCGAATTGTGCCAGGTGCATGTCCGGGTGAGCGATGCGGAAAATCAGGTACAAGCCATTCCCGCTGATCGACATACTTGCACACAACAAGCTGTCGAAGGTCTTGGCGACGAGTCTCTTCTTATCGAACCACTCCGGTCCGAATACGCCGTTGTCCTTGTGGTCGATGTCGATGCATATGAACCCGGTGTGCTGAACCAGCCCGTCACGGCTCCGAGTCTTGAATATCCCGCTGGGAGTGATGCACGGCAGGTTGCGTTTAATTCGTTGGCGAACCTTCTCGTCGGAGGTCGTGCGGAACGCGATAACCTGCTCCTTGAATTTGGCAGTCTTACACCACTTTATCAGGTCAACATCGCCGAGTGGTTTCTGTGCGAAGTAGTTCTCGAACACGGAGACCCTGATCTGAGGGAGTTCCGGGGGATTCGAACCGACTGTTTGTCTTTCCGTATACCCATTGTCATATTCGTTTTCTTTCATGTTAGAATTATCTTTTAGGGGCGACCTATTTATATTGTATATCGTTGAGTATTGGTAAATTGTCGTTTTCTTCGTCTTCAGTTTTTGTGAAAAATTCGTTGAATTCTTCGTCGTTATTCTTTTTGATTGCCTTCTCCTTGTACTTTTTTTGTCGTTTTCGTTCATTGGCATCCAACTGGGGTCGGATCAGTATGAAGGTTCGCATCTGCTCCCCGTTGAGATCCGTCGGTTCCTCGCCGTAGAGGGCATATCTCATAATCACATCATAGAGATGTAATCTTGCCATGGGCTTCATCGAGGCCAGCGCTTCATAAAAAGCACGGTAGAAGATGAACCCTTCACGGGGCGGAACCTCCGGGTCGAATGTGGGCTTGGTCGTTGTTTTTTCGTCTTTCATAACTAATGCTTTTTTAATTGGTTTATTCTCTGAATGTTTTCCTGTTCGATCGTCGGGTGCAATTCGCTCTGCAACCAGTCGAGGATCTCTTCGCGCTGAAAGTAGAGTCGCCGTCCGCCATGCTCCGGCTTGCGAAACGGTATCTTTCGTTCGCTCGTAAATTTGTAAATCGTCGCCTTGCTGTATCCAGTCAGGCGCACGACCTCCTCGACGGTCATCACTTGCTCGGTCGGAGTTTGATGCGCGGTAAGGTTACCCAAGATTCGGTCGATGCCGAGAATCTCTTTCAGTTGCCCCACGGTCAGCATTGCGATCGGGGTTTCATCGGTGAATTTGTTCATGTTTCTATTGAATTATATGGGTTTTCGTCTGTTTCTATCATAATGTATACTTAGTTGGACTACATATGAAAAAATCCCCTGAAATCCTCGGATTTCAGGGGAGTGTCATTGAAAATATCCCTATAAGTACAAAAAACAGGTCTATAATATTCTGTGAAGCGATGCGAATAAATTGTCTCTGTCGGAAGCATCTGTCTCATCGAACCAGCGTGCCAGTTTGCGGTTGATGCGACACAGTGATTTGTAGGTGGTTCCCTGCATGTCCCGCTGTAAGGCTGCTATGTTGAGGCGATCGATTATCATATCTGTTTGCATTCGGTAATGCAGATACCCGATGTAGAGCCAAAATCTGAAGTCTGTCTCCTTTCGAACGAAAATCGTATCTTTCAATATCGAGAATTCCTTATGGCATTTTTTGCAGTAAGCCATGTAGGGCTTGTCGTCTCGTAAATAAGAAAACTGTTTATCCCCACATGAGGGACAATAGATTCCACAACTCTTCTGATAAAATTGAAAAGCGTTTGCTTCCGTCGGGAATTTTTGTAGGAAATCATCGTATTTAATAGGCGGGGAATACATGGCAAACGTAGATTTATGAACCGAAAAAGAACGTTTTCAATTTCCTCAATCCATCCTCGTGTTTCTTTTGATTGCGAAACTTTAATTTCTGTATATTGAACAGTTTCCATTGCACCGACGGATAATGCTGGAAGTCCCGGTATTCCGATGCGTCCCAATCCGGCGTCCCGTCTTCGAATCCGAGTAAAAATGCCTTGTCGGTCGGTGTCAGATGGTCGTTGATATACTCGACCAGTCGGTGGCGGGTCGCTTCGTACTGTTCATAGGTGAACGGCGTCGAGGACATGCCCTCGAATTGGTTGGTCAGGGCGTCGCGCTGGTCGTTGAAATTGGGGTTAAGAGACTCCAAGATCGGGCGGTCGCTTCCCAGCAGGCAGAAGATGAAACCGCGCTTGATCTGGTCAAAGTCTTTGATATAATCGAGCATCAGGCTTACATCGAACAGATCGCGCGGATGCTGGCGGTCGAGTGCCGCCGTGATCTTGCCGCCATAGAGTTGTGAAAGCGGAACGATGCGGGCTTTGCAAAATACGCCGAAATCTTCTTGGGCGAGGTCGCATAAGGGCAATTCGATGGGCGGTGCGATGATGCCGCGCTTCACGTCGTTTACCTCTACTTTGACGAAATGCCCGTTATGGGTGCAGATCAATTTGTTGGGAACTTCGCGTACTGCAATGCCCGGTATCGTAGCCTCGATTTTTGCTTTTATCTCTTTCAGCCGTTCTTTGATATGGGCGAGGCTTGCTCCCCGCGGTTCGACGGGAATATAGGTCAGGTCGATGTCCACCGAATAGCGCGGCAGATTTTGCACGAACAGATTGATTGCCGTGCCGCCGTGAACTGCAAAACATTCTTCCGTCGAAATAATCGGGATGATGCGGAGCAACAGCCGCACGCGCTCTTTGTACTCTTGATTAATCATTTTTCAGTTCTGCCGGAATAGTAATTTGGTACTTCTTATCGTAAACGCCTCCCTTGGCGATTACCCGCTTGCCGCTGCCGAGGTCTACCTTGTCGAGGTCGAGGGCCTCAAACCACGCATGACGGGCCTTTTCGGCCATAAAGAGGAACAGCCGTTTCACTTTGACGGAACGGCACTCCTCCAACAGTCGTTGCACATTCTTCGGCGGGAGTATCGACAGCATTTCCATCACATAATAGAGGTCGGTAATGTCGTAATATTGCGGAGCGAGGTGCAGACACTCCATAAACGCCCGTTCCGGGGTAGAGATCGGCAACTCGAAAACCCCTTGTCGGGTGGTGGTGATTCCGGTGTCGGAATTGAATATTTCGGTGGTAAACAGCCGGAGCGTAATACCCCAGTCGTATTTTCTGAACCAAAGCGGTAAATACTCCTTTTGCGGAGCAGACAGCGAAACGGTCGGCCTGCCCATCGGAAGGTAGTGCGAATATCCGTGGATTTCCAGTGCCGACATGGCTCCGATTGTCAGGTGTTTGTCAGCCTGTGTATTGAGGCTGTACATGGCTCCGTATAATGTCGGCGTATCGCCCGTGCGGATCATTGCACCCGTGCCTATGGGGGTCAGCCAAGCGGATTCGACGTATCTGTGTTGGGTGGAATGCGGTATGTTATTTTGCTTCATCCACGAGGTCAGATACACGGCTCCAGCCGGAACCTCTTGCAGTAATTGGTTTATTTTTGACTCGTTTTTTACGCTCATAGCGCAAATATACAAAAAATATTAAACCATTGTTGGCCTATTACAAAACTTTTGCCGCCTCGTTGATCACGCCGTTGTCGAAGCTGTCGAGGTAGACGTTCGTGGTTTCCAGATCGGCATGGCCGAGCATCTGTGAAATCACCTCGCGCGGGATGTGGTTGCGCTGCAAGGTCATGGCCGCCGTATGGCGGGAGACGTAGCTCGTCAGGTGGAAATCAATTCCGAGCTCCTCGGCGAGCAGACGCAGGTATTTCTGGTACTTGCTGTAACGGGTTCGAATGTGCATGTAGAGCCGCTCGCCCGTATAGCCGGAGCGGGTGACGACCGGCAGCAGGAAATCGTCCACGGTCGGCGAGGCCGCTTGCAGGCTCTCGATCAGTTGCCGGATTGCGGGCGTGATCTTGATCGAAATCGGTTTGACTCCTTTCTGCCGCTTGATCTTCTGCCGCTTGTAGACGATATAATCGCCGTCCTCCATCTGTTTGATATGGGCGGCCGTGAGCATAGCCATGTCGATGAACGAAATGCCGTAACAATAGTAGGAGAAGAGAAACAGCTTGCGGGCGTATTCGCATTGCGGATTGTTGGCCGTGGCGCTTTTGAGTTTCGATAACTCGGCGGCAGGCAGGTAGCGTTTGGCGGTCGCCTCTTCGAGTTTGGAGACCTCGAATCCGCCCCGTCCGAACGGATAGGTCGCCACCGAGCCGACACCCTCCGCATTGGCCCGGTTCAGAATGGCCCGCAACGCTTTGAAATAGAATTTACGTGTGTTGCCGCAACAGCTCCGCTTTTGAAGAAACATATCGAATCCCCGGACATAACGCAGGTCGATGTCGGAAAAGAGCCGTTGATCCAGCTTCCGGTCATAGCTTCTCAACATGTCCTGCGTCTGCTTGTAAGTCTGGGAGTTCCCGATATGTCCCGTTGCGTGCAGTTCCGCAATACGGTCGGTGAAATAGGCGTTGAACTTTCCCTGTTTGGAGGTGTTCAGAAAGGCGTCCTCGAACTGGTTCAGCGTCCAGTCGATGCCTTCGATCTCGAAGCGTTCGACGATCTCACGGGCACGGGCCTTGTATTTCACCAGCAGCGCATTGTCGGCTTCGCGTTGTTTATTCTCGGCTTTCTGCTCGGCTCCTTTCAGGTTGCGCAGGATGATGAATTGCTCGCCGGCCTCGTCCCAATATGCAGGATCGGCGTAGAGATCGAGCGCGATATATTTGCGCCGCTTGTTTTTGGTGATACACAGCCTGACGGCGTAACGGCCGTTGCGGTCGGCCTTGTCGTGACGACGGGGAAACCGGATGGAATAAGCCATAGCTTTGCACAGTTTTTCTTATTGATTCGCTGATAGTTATCGAAATGTCATACGACAAGCGAATGAAGATACTGTCAAAGCTGGATTCGATAGATCCGGCCGAAGCACTAACCGCCTACCCGAGAATTGCAGAGTATGATGCGATTACTAAATTGCCCATTAGTCGTAGACGGGGCAAAAATAATATGTCGATGAAGCGATTGCAAATATTTTTTGGTTTTAATTGTAGACCTATATAATAAATCTGTACATTGTGTTGTTACAAACAGTGGATTCGCATTTGTATAGATAAAAATATCGAGATTTTGCAAAAATCTCGATATTTTAGTATATTTGAAATTGGAATAAAGCTATGTAATTATGATCGAACAGCCCCCCGCATTTGATATCCATAATATCAAAGATATTATCAATCTGTTAAATGACTGTAGATTTCCGCCTATCATAGAACGGATAAACAATGAATGCCTTTACTGGGATAAAGTGAAGCACCTCGAAATCCCAAAAGGTATCACGCATGAGAAATTATGGAAGCTAATCAAGTTGCGGCGATCGTTCATCAGCATTCCATTCGTATTTCAGGAATATAAATTTCATTATTATATTACCAATGCGACACAAGAGAGGCTGCATTATTTCGATATGAACTTCGGGGGAACGCTCGGAGCGAATTCTCCGATACCCGCCGAAGACAAACACCGTTATTTGGTCAGTTCTCTAATGGAAGAAGCCATCGCCTCCAGTCAGATGGAGGGAGCTTCCACTACGCGTAAAAAAGCCAAGGACATGCTCCGCAAAGGCACGAAGCCGCGCAATAAATCGGAGCAGATGATTCTGAACAATTACAATACGATTCAGCATATTGCAAAAAATCGGGAATGGGAATTAACGCCGGAACGATTGCTGACCATTCACCGACTGATGACGCAAAACACGCTCGACAACTCTGAAGACGAAGGACGCTTCAGAACGAACGATGATATCTATGTTGTCGATAATTTGTCGGGAGAGGTTGTCCACTTTCCTGTGCCTTATACTGAGATTCCGGAGTTGATACTGTTATTATGCAGATTGTTCAATGAAAAAGGAAGTGAAAACTTCGTGCATCCCATTATCAAAGGAACATTGATTCATTTCCTGTTAGCTTATATTCATCCGTTCTGTGACGGAAACGGTCGAACGGCCCGTGCTCTTTTGTATTGGTATATGTTGAGAGAAGGTTACTGGATGACTGAATATCTCTCTATATCGAGAATCATCTACCACAAGAAACGCCAATATGAGAAAGCGTTCCTCTATACGGAAAATGATGGAAACGATTTGACTTATTTCATTTCGTTTAATCTTCATGTAATGTCCGAGGCGTACGAATCCTTGAAACTTTACATAAAAAACAAATTGTCGGAACAGTATCAAACTGCCGATTTTATTAAAATCCCGTCGGTCAACGAACGTCAGGCCATTATATTGAAGATCGTATCCGACAAGCCGCAGAGTGTCCTAACGGTCAAAGAGATGGAAACCCGATTCAATATCTCGAATTTTACGGCCCGAAGCGATCTGCAAGGTCTTGTGAAATTGGGATTTCTGTCTTCTGTTGCAGTAAACAGGAAACAACATAATTATATCAGAAGTTCCGAATTCGAAGAGACTCTTTCGAAATATGAATAAATAAAAATATCGAGATTTTGCAAAAATCTCGATATTTTAACATTTTGCTCACGGCGTAATTTTCTCGGGAATCAGGTGTGTGTCGGCGAAAAGGGTGTAATTATTCGATTTGCATAATTTGAATAAAATAATTATTTTTGCAAAAATGATATTCCTATGGCGAAGATTATAAATCCATTCATCGTGACCGGAAAGATCGCTCCGGAGTATTTTTGCGATCGGGTAAGCGAATCAGCCCGGCTTGTCAAGTCGGTTACCAACGGCAATAATTTGGTTGTCATTTCACCGCGCCGTATGGGTAAAACAGGGCTGATTCAGTTCTGTTACGACAAGCCGGAAATCGGTAAGGAGTACTATACTTTTTTCATCGATATTCTGCATACGTCGAGCCTCCGCGAATTTACCTATCTGCTCGGCCGGGAGATTTACGAAACACTCCTGTCTCGCAGTCGTAAAATGGCGACTCTTTTCATTCAGACGATTAAGTCCATCAGCGGGAAATTCGGGTTCGACCCCATCTCCAATCTTCCCACTTTCAATGTGGAGTTGGGAGATATCGAGCGACCCGAATATACGCTCGATGAGATTTTCCAATATTTGTCTCATGCGGACAAGTTTTGCATCGTAGCGATTGATGAGTTCCAGCAAATTGCCAAATATCCGGAGAAGAATATAGAGGCTTTGTTGCGGACTCACATCCAAAGGTCGGAGAACAGCCATTTTATCTTTGCCGGGAGCGAACGCCACATGATGCAGGAGATGTTTGCATCGGCCGCCCGGCCGTTCTACCACAGTGCCGACATGTTGGAGCTGAAAGCCATTCCTGCGGAGATTTACATTCCGTTTATCGTCGGGCATTTCGAGCGGCGCAACCGTTCGATAGCCGCCGTCGATGTGGAAAAGGTTTATGCACTTTTTCAGGGGCACACCTACTATATCCAAAAGACCTTCAACGAATCGTTTGCCGATACGCCCGAAGGCGACGAATGTACGTTGGAGACGATCCGGGCTGCCATCGATAATATGATTGCTTCGAACGATACGATTTTCCGGGAGATTCTGTCGAACGTTCCCGAAAAGCAGAAGGAGTTGCTTTATGCCATCGCCAGGGAGGGCGAAGCCGAGCGTATTACATCTGCCGATTTCATCAAACGGCACAGTCTTACTTCGGCCAGTTCGGTACAGTCGGCCGCAAAGAAATTGCTCGAAAAGGATCTTATCACCGAAATTAACAAGGTTTTTTCTGTAACCGACCGATTATTTGCCATGTGGATAAATAAATTATATGGGAAAAATCCGGATTTTTAATGTCGCTGCTCGGTATAATGTGATTTTTATAGATTGGTATTTGGCCGTAAGTTGGCTGAAATAGTTACCTTTGACTTTGTCGAAGGTACTCCGCCCCGACAAAACGCAAATAAAATTTGCTTTTGTGCGCGGCTTGTTCGTACCTTTGTTACGAAGTATGCCGAAACTTTATATCATAGCGGGTTGCAACGGTGCAGGGAAAACGACTGCATCCTATACCGTGCTGCCCGAAATGTTGGGATGCCGGGAGTTCGTCAATGCCGACGAAATAGCAAAAGGGCTGTCGCCGTTCAATCCCGAAAGCGTGGCGATCGAGGCAGGACGGCTGATGTTGCAACGAATGGACGATCTTTTGTCCGAAGGCGAGGATTTTGCGTTTGAAACGACGTTGGCGACCCGTTCCTATGTGAAATTCGTGGAGCGGGCGCAGGCGAAAGGCTATTTTGTGACGTTGCTCTATTTTTGGTTGCCGACACCCGAACAGGCCATCGAGCGTGTTGCGACACGAGTAAGCGAGGGCGGACACAATATTCCGTCGGATGTGATTCGGCGACGTTATGCGAACGGCATCAAGAATTTAACAATCCTCTATACTCCGATTTGCAATTTCTGGACAATCTACGACAACAGCTCGGCAGACGAAGAGATTAAAATAGTTGCGTCGGGTGAGAAGAACATAACAATTCATGTTGAAGATGCGTTATCCTATAAACTGATTACGAATTATGAGCGAGATTGAAATCAAACAAATGCAGGAAAAAATCAACGCAGGTATTTTGCTCGCCCGTAAGCGTCTGATTGAAAAGACGAAGAAGGAGGACGGAGAACTGGTTGTCGTGCGCGACGGAAAGGTCGTGCGCATTAAGGCCCGCGATCTGAAATAGGAATTTTGGGTCGGTTGTCTGAATGAATAATCCCCGGCATTTTCGGATGTCGGGGATTCACTTTTCAATTTTGATTGGGTAGGCGAATGATGCGTGGAACACAGGTGGAACACGCGAAATCGCAACAACTCTCGATAATGGCAAGTTGCAACTCTTTGAATGCGTGGAAAATCCGTTGAAATATAGTTTGTTAAATTTATTAGAAAAAGTAAAATTTAATTCTGGGGGGCGCGTGGTCGCAAGTTCGAATCTTGTCATCCCGACTTTTCGAAAAGCCTTGATAATCTGATGATTGTCGAGGCTTTCTTGTTTTTGTATCTGTTTACGGGCAGGGGCTGTGCGGGCGGGGAGAATACGATTCTGCGGGGAAATACGTTATTTTATGGGATACGGAAGATGCGGGCGGTGCGGGAAACCCGGAAGGCCGCGGACGGGAGGTTTCAAATTTTTTCTTATCTTTGTAGCGGATTCCGTATGGCGGCCGTCGTTTTTTTGCCTTGAGGCCGCCGATTCTTGCCGGCTCGCCCGTGAGCGGCGGCTGTTGATATTCGCCCGGAGGGCTGTTATTTTTCCCGGGTATATCGTCTGAATGCGGAGGAATTTGCAGGGGAGCCTGCGGTTCCGGGTGTATCTGTGATTTTATTGCGCCGTGCCTTTTTTTGTACGCTGACGACCGTACCGGGGACATTGCCGCCCGCATCCGAAAATTATAACGAAAAAATAAACGATAGTGCTTATGAAACAAAGGAAAATGCTTTCATTCACGCTTTACCAGCTCGGGCTGCTTTTCCGCCAGGAGCTGCCGGGACTTGTTGCCCAGGCCGATGCGAGCCGCGATGCCGGGGAGTTCCGGGCCCGGCTCGAAGAGTTCGTCGCCCGGCATGCGGCGGCGCAGGGCGAGGCGGCGGAACAGATCCGCCTGCTGATCGGCTACGACGGGCGGGAGGTGAGCGAACTTTCGACCGGTGAGCAGATGCCCGTGCGGACGCTGGAATTGCTGTGGCAGTTCCTCACGGGGCGGCTGGAGAACCCGGAGATGCGTTGCGACCTGTTCATCGACCTGTTTTTCCAGTTCAAGCGCCTTGAGGGGCTGGAGTTGCAGCCGCTCACGCCGCAGCGCGTCCGTATCCGCAGCGATCGCTGGCCAACGGGGCTCGATCCCGAGGTGGCGGAGGTGCGCGCCCAGAACAGGGAGCGTATGCTCCACCTCTTGGTGCAGAAGATCGAGAACCGCAAGTCGACCCCTTCGCGGTTCCGTTTCGAGGAGGGGATGACCTACGAGGATAAATACCGTCAGGTAGGCGTCTGGTGGGGCGATTTCCGGTTCCACCTGGCGATGGCCGTGAAGAGCCCTTCGGAGTTGAACCGGTTTCTGGGCAACTCGCTCTCGGCGGAGACCATGTACCTGCTGTCGAAGGCCCGCAAAAAGGGGATGCCGTTCTTCGCCACGCCCTATTACCTCTCGCTGCTGGACATCACCGGCAAAGCGTACGACGACGAGGCGATCCGCAGCTATATCCTCTATTCGCCGCAGCTGGTCGAGACCTACGGGAATATCCGCGCCTGGGAGAAGGAGGACGTTGTCGAGGCCGGAAAACCCAATGCGGCCGGGTGGCTGCTGCCCGACGGGCACAATATCCACCGCCGTTATCCCGAAGTGGCGATCCTGATCCCCGATACGATGGGGCGTGCCTGCGGCGGGTTGTGCGCCTCGTGCCAGCGGATGTACGACTTTCAGAGCGAACGGCTCAATTTCGAGTTCGAGAGCCTGCGCCCCAAGGAGAGCTGGGATCACAAACTGCGCCGCCTGATGGCTTATTTCGAGGAGGACACGCAGCTGCGCGACATCCTCATCACGGGCGGCGACGCCCTGATGAGCCAGAACAAGACGCTGCGCAATATCCTCGAGGCGGTCTACCGCATGGCCTGCCGCAAGCGCAAGGCCAACCAGGCGCGTCCCGACGGTGAAAAATATGCCGAGTTGCAGCGCGTGCGGCTGGGGTCGCGCCTGCCGGCTTACCTGCCGATGCGCATCGACGACCAGCTGGTGGAGGTGCTGAAGGAGTTCCGGGAGAAGGCCTCGGCCGTCGGCGTGAAGCAGTTCGTCATCCAGACGCATTTCCAGTCGCCGCTGGAGGTGACGCCCGAGGCGCGGGAGGCTATCCGGAAGATACTTTCCGCCGGGTGGCTCATCACCAACCAGCTGGTATATACCGTCGCGGCATCGCGCCGCGGGCATACCACCCGGCTGAGGCAGGTGCTCAACTCGCTGGGCGTGGTCTGTTACTATACCTTCTCGGTGAAGGGCTTCGGCGAAAACTACACCGTCTTCACGCCCAACAGCCGCTCGATGCAGGAGCAGCAGGAAGAGAAGCTCTTCGGGCGGATGACCGCTGAGCAGACCGCGGAACTGGATGCGGCGCTGACCGGCGAGGGCGACACGGCCGGGCGCATCCGCCGCTTCATGAAGAAACACCGGCTGCCGTTCCTGGCCACCGACCGCAGTGTGCTGAACCTGCCGGCCATCGGCAAGAGCATGACCTTCCGGCTGGTGGGCATCACGGCCGAGGGGAAGCGTATCCTGCGTTTCGACCACGACCGTACGCGCCGCCACAGCCCGATCATCGACCGTATGGGCGAGATCTACATCGTGGAGAACAAGTCGGTGGCGGCCTATCTGCGCCAGTTGGAGAAGATGGGCGAGGACGCGGAGGATTACGCCAGCATCTGGGGTTACACGCACGGTCAGACCGAGCCGCGTTTCGGGCTGTACGTCTACCCCGACTTCCCGTTCGGGGTGACCGACCGGGTGAGCAATCTGGAGCTGGAGTAGTTGCCGGTGGAAAAAGCAGGGGCCCGGCCGGATGCGCTCCGCCGGGCCCCGATATATTTGGATATATCAGAAATTCTTATTATCTTTGTGTAAAGTATAATAGGGCCGGTCGAAGAAGGATCACTGACAAGGATCGGGCCGGAAGAACAGCACCCGAATTATGAAACCGTCCGAACGATTGCAGTCGCTCGATGCCCTGAGGGGGTTCGACATGCTCTTTATCATGGGGTTCGCCTCGCTCGTCGTCGCCGTGTGCGGCCTGTGGCCCAACGCTGTGACCGACAGCATTGCCAGCCAGATGGGGCATGCCAGCTGGGACGGCTTCACCCACCACGATACGATCTTTCCGCTGTTCCTCTTCATTGCCGGGGTGAGCTTCCCCTTTTCGCTTTCCAAGCAGCGTTCGCTGGGGTTGTCGACCGGGACGATCTATGCAAAGATCGTCCGCCGCGCGCTGACGCTGGTGTTGCTGGGGGTGGTTTACAACGGGTTGTTCAGGCTCGATTTCGAAAACCTGCGTATTGCCAGCGTACTGGGGCGTATCGGCCTTGCATGGGGCATAGCCGCGATGCTGTACCTCAATTTCGGGGTGAAGGCGCGCATTGCGATCGCCGCAGCCATACTGGTCGGTTACGGCCTGTTGTCGGCGCTGGTGGCGGCACCCGACGTCGCGGGCGCAGGGCCATTGACCCGGGAGGGGTGCCTGGCAGGGTATGTCGACCGGCTGCTGTTGCCGGGTAAGCTGTACGGCAAGACATTCGACCCCGAGGGGCTGCTCAGTACGGTGCCCGCCGTGGTGACGGCCATGCTGGGCATGTTTACGGGGGAATTCGTGCGGCGGCAGGACTTGTCGGGCGGCCGCAAGGCGTCGTGGATGATTGCGGCGGCCGTGGCGCTGCTGGTCGCAGGGCTGGCTTTCAACGGGGTGGTGCCTGTGAATAAATCGCTGTGGTCGAGTACGTTCGTATGTGTCGTGGCTGCCTATTCGCTGGCGATGTTCGCCCTGTTCTACTACCTGATCGACGTCAGGGGATGGCGCCGCTGGACGCTCTTCTTCCGCGTCGTGGGACTCAATTCGATCACGATCTATCTGGCCCAGCGTATCGTGGGCTTCGGGCGTATATCCGATTTCTTCCTCGGGGGCGTGGCGTCGAAATGCCCGGAGGCGCTTGCCGCCGTGGTCAATAGTGCCGGCTATGTGGCCGTCTGCTGGCTGTTTCTCTATTTCCTTTACAGAAAGAACGTCTTTCTGAAGGTGTAGCCTGCGGATTCCGTCAGGTGCTGCGCGCAGGCGCGGCTGGCGCGGAGTTTGCTTCACGCCCAACCGATTGTATAATAAAAAATCATTGCTATGAATAAGACGATTCACCGCGCACAGACGCGCGGACACGCCAACCATGGTTGGCTCGATACCTACCATACGTTCAGTTTTGCCGGATATTACGACCCCCGGCGAATCCATTTCGGCGCCCTGCGGGTGCTCAACGACGATACGGTCGCCCCGGGCGAAGGATTCGGGACGCATCCCCACGATAACATGGAGATCGTGTCGATTGCGCTCGAAGGTGCGCTCCGCCACGGCGACAGCATGGGGAACATGCAGGAGCTGCGTCCGGGGGAGATTCAGGTCATGTCGGCCGGGACGGGCATTACGCACAGCGAGATGAACGCCAGCGACACGGAGCCCGTGAAATTCCTGCAGATATGGGTGCTGACCGATGCGGAGAACCATACGCCGCGTTACAACCAGATCCGGCTGGCGCCGGCAAAGCGCAACGAATTGAGGACGATCGTGGCTCCCGAAGGCCGCGGTGGCGAAAACACGGGCTGGCTCCATCAGGATGCCTGGTTCTCGACGCTCGACCTGGACAAGGGGCATGACGTTGAATACCGGATGCATACGCCCGGGAACGGGGCCTATGTCTTCGTGATCGAAGGGCTGGCCGAGGTGGACGGCGAAGTGCTCGGCCGCCGCGACGGCATGGGGGTCTGGGATACCGACGGCTTCGGGATCAGGGCTTCGGCCGACGCCCAGGTGCTGGTCATCGAGGTGCCGATGCGTTAACGGGCGGATATATAGGTGAAAGCCTGCTGGAAACCAGCAGGCTTTTTTTATTGCTGCCGTGCCGCACCGGCCGGGCGGAAACGGAAAATCCCCTTCCGCCCGGCCGAAGACAGTGTATTTTTCGTATATTTGATGTAGTCTGAAGGTATTTAATTGACTACAAATAGATTAAAAGAAACTCGCATGAGAATAGGCAACGGATAAGAAATTGGTAAAGTGCTTTGATACACTATATTTCTCATGCTGTCAAACAACTCTTATTTGTTTGCAAATATAATATTATTGCAGGTAAAAATCAAAAATAACGAGGTTTATTTTCATTTTTGCCTGCTGATATTTGTTCCGGATTGTCGGATGCGATATATTTGTAATTAGGATTCGTACCGTGTTCCAAGCGGTTCATAAGTAACGACTTGCGGAGCTTTGGCAACAAGGGGATGCGGCTCCGTTTTATAGAAATGACTTATGCAAACCGACTTATCCATTTACAACAGTCTTCGCCCTTCCTTTATAGAAGGCGTTCACGCCGTGAAGTTCAATGCTTTGTCGGCGGTCATATCGCGTTACCGGGATTATGCCCGCAGTTCCGAACAAATAAAAGCGTACTCGGGAGATTCTCTTCTGATGCGGGACATTGCCTCCTTGCTTGACGAAGCACCCCGTCCCATAACGGGGGAATACCAGGATTTCACCCCGTTCCTGCTTCTTCTGATGCTTTCGGAGGAGTTTCATGCCGTCCATTACGTCGAGCGTCTTGTAACGTGGTATTTCGGCTACTGTTGTGTCGATGAACTGCGGACGGTCTGCACCATTCTGTTCCAGTGTTCCTACCCGCATCACGACACGCTGCGGCTGCGGTTTAAGAATTACCTGCGTGAAGCCCGTAAGACATTGGGTATGCCCGTTGAATGTAACGCTGCTGTCATGCTGAAAATGCTCGACGCCTCTTATGAACATCTCACTCCCGCCGATGTCGGGGAGTTCGAGGAGCTGTTGCACCTGGGGGACGATTACGAGTTCATCTCCCGTGTCAAATCGAATTATCTTGCCTCGGATAACGTCACGGAACTCGCCGGGGTTTGCGGGTATTCCAGCACGATTACCTTCCGCCGGCGTTTCCAGCGGGTTTTCGGCTGCTCGGCCTCCTCGTGGTTACGTCAGCGCCGTATCGAACGTATCGGGGAGTTGCTGCGGACGACACACTACACGTTGCAGGAAATAGCCTACATGTGCGGTTTCTCCGCCCAATCCCACTTTACGGACTTTTGCAAGCGGAATATGGGGAGCAATCCCACTTCCATCCGCCAGGAAGGCCGGATCTGACATTAAAATCGGCCTCGTGATAAAAAAACGAAGAGAAAGATAAAAATCGTAATCCGCCGGTTTTTCGATTCGCTAACTTTATACGCGAAAGTAACAAGACGGATTATGATTGCATTTATAGAAAAATTAAACAGCGAAGTCCTGCGGAGTATCGAACGTATCGAATCGCGGGATACCGACGTGTTGAAAAAGTCGCTTGAAGCGTCACGTGTCCTGGGAGAAGCGTTCGACCGTTTGAAACAATATATCATCGGCTACCGTTTTCAAAACGATGACGAGGAAATAAAGTTCTTCAAAGAAATCAAACCCCGTCTTTTTTGCCGTCTGATCTATTACCGCAAGCTCTACAATATCGAGATGAACCGTCCGGTAGGAAGTATCGAGGCACAACGGGAGTACCTGGACGCCCATGTTCGGGCCATCAACGCGTACACGCAGAAACGCCTTGACTTTATCCGCTATTTCCGCAGCGGCGCTACACACCTGGACAGCCTCTATTTCCTGCGCGGGCAGACCGACACGGAGCAATACCTGGAAACCTTCTACTATGAACTCGACCCGCAGTTTTCGACAAACGCGGATTTCAAGGTGGCGAAAATCCTGGCCAACGATATGTTGTCGGTTTATCTTATGGGCGAATTGGAATCACTGGAGAGCACGAACCTCCGGAACATGGTTCTGCCATTGTCTGACGTGCGTCCGACATGGCAGGACTCGAAGACGGATCTGACGGAACTTATTTACCTGCTCGACAGTAAAGGCTGTTTCGGCAATGTGCCACTCACGCAACTTGCCAGCTACATTTCCAACGCTTTCAACGTACACCTCGACATGAACCTTTCGAGGACATTCTGCGATATGAAAATCCGAAACAACCCGACACCGTGGCTTGACAAGGCGAAAGAGGCCCTGCTTAAACGTATGCAGACGTGGAAGCGAAACAAGAAAAACGGCAATTCCGAGTAGAATATGAACCGGTAAAGCACTCTATTCCTTATAGAAACACTGATAATCAGCGTTGTATATAACAAAAGAACCGAGGTCGGTTTTCCCCCGTAACTCTCGAAAGGAACTTTCCCGAACGCCCGTATTTGCACCCGTATAAGGAGCCGATACGGGTGTTCCGTTGTAGCCCCGTCCGGATTAGAACACCGTTAAGCGTTGAATCACAGTATTCTATCGCATTTCTGCCCATAAAAATACCGAGTACGGGCCGCGGATTTCGGTAAAAAACACTGCCTTCTTCACCGCATGAACCGTTGAGAATCAGTTCACTGCAAATTATCAAAAAAAAGTCGTACCGACCTCGTTTTAAGCTGTCCATATAAGCCCGACCTTTGTAACAGACTAAAAAACAAAGGAGTATGAAAATCATAGTGATCGGTTCGCGAGCCTATAACGAGCTTGTCGGGCGTATAGAGAAAATAGAGGCTGCAATCGCCTCTCTCCCTGAAAAGGGGCGTGCATGGAATAAGGAGTATATAAACGACGAATGGATGGACGGCGAGCAGGTCTGCCGTTACCTGGGTATCAGCGGGCGTACCCTTCAACGCCTCCGCTCGGATCACGTGATCACCTATTCGGCCATCAACCGGAAGCTGTATTATTCCCTCACGGAAATCCGCCGTGTGCTGAAGGAGCGTTCCGTGCGGCGCAAGAACCAACCAAAGGAGTAGGCCATGTTTCTGGACAAGGAATATTTCGACGGATGGATGCAGCGGCTCTCGGAACGGCTGGAACGTATCGAGAAGCTGTGCGCGGGGGACGTGGAGCAACCGCTTTCCATCCTGCCTGACGGGGAGCGTCTTCTGGACAATTACGACCTGTGCCGTATGCTCAATATCAGCAAGCGCACACTCCAGCGTTACCGCACCTCGGGAGAGCTGCCTTACGAGATGATCTATCACAAGACCTTCTACCGGGAATCGGACGTCCTGCGGTTCATCGAGCGTAACTTCAGTAATTTCCGCAAGCTGAAAAAGGATCGTCCTGCCGGTTCCGGTTAGGCCCTGTCCCGAGAGTCCGGCGTCATGGAAAAACGCGGAGATACATGGAATAAGGCACGACAAGGCGGTACAACCGCTCGATATTTGCCGTAAAATCAGTATGTTTGCTGAATGAAGCCTATATAATAATGAAGCAATGAAAGAAACTGATAAAATATATCCTGCCGACAAAGGGGAGGAAGAGCTGCTGCATAATGTGCGCCATATCTTGCAGGAAGCGCGCGCGAAGGTGATACATCATGTCAATTCGACCCTCGTGAGGGCTTACTGGCAGGTAGGGAAATACATAGTGGAGTACGAGCAGCAGGGAACCGGCCGTGCCGGATATGGCAAGGCTGTCATCAACACCCTTTCCAGGCGGCTCGTGGCGGAGTTCGGAAACGGGTTCACGGCCACCAACCTGCGGTACATGAGGCAGTTTTACCAGTGCTACCCGAAATATCACACGCTGTGTGATAAATTGAGCTGGTCGCATTGCCGCACGCTTCTCAAGGTGTCGGGCGATGCCGCCCGTGATTTTTACCTGCACGAGTGCGTCAAGGAAAACTGGAGTGTCCGGCAGCTCGACCGCCAAATCAACACGCTTTTCTATGACCGCCTGCTGGCCAGCCGAGACAAGAAAGCTGTGAAAGAGGAGATTTCCCGTACCGAACCCGGACGTGTCGAACCCAAAGAGATCATCCGCGACCCGTATATCCTGGAGTTTCTCGGTATCCCGCAGGGAGAGCATTTTCTGGAAACCGATCTGGAGCAACTGCTCATCAGCCGCTTGCAGCGCTTGATGCTCGAACTCGGGAAAGGCTTCGCCTTCGTCGCGCGACAGAAGCGTATCTCCTTCGATGACAAGCATTTCTACATCGACCTGGTCTTTTACAATTACCTGGCCCGTTGTTTCGTTTTAATAGACCTTAAATCCGGGGAGCTGACCCATCAGGATTTGGGGCAGATGCAGATGTATGTCAATTACTACACCCGTGAGTTGATGAATCCCGGGGATAACCCTCCGGTGGGTATCGTCCTCTGCGCGGAGAAAAACGACGCGGTCGTCCGTTATACGCTGCCCGAAGATGAAAAGCAGGTCTTCGCCGCCCAGTACATGACCTATCTTCCCACGCAGGAGGAGCTGCAAACACTCTTGCAGGAAGTGTGACGACAACGCTCACGGACATATGAAAAAAGCCGATGGAAATCTGTACTTCCGTCGGCTTTTCGTTTACATCTTGATCCCTTTCTTCGCAGGGCCGTTCTCCGGCGGGCTGCCCACGCCCGCGATCACGATGCGCCCCCCGGAGGCGTCGGCAATCTGCCGCAGCCGGGAAGGAATACGGGCCGCCGTGTTGTCTTCCTTCGGGAGCTCTTCCGCCGTGTCATGCCGTTCCCGGCACACGTCGTTATCCTCCTCCGCCTCCTTTCCCTCGCTCTCTTCTATCGGTTTGAGGCTTTGCTGTATCCTGCGGTCTATTTCCGTCAGGTCAGCTTTTAGGGCCGTCAGTTCGGGCTCCTTGCGCCAGGAACTTTCCACCACTTCCCGCAGGACGGGAATATCTTTCTCCAGTTCCTCATTCTTTTTCCGGAATTTCTCCAGTGTCGGCTCGATGGTCGCGAGCGCGTGGATGAAGTTCATCGCCGCCAGTCGCGGGTCGGAGGCGATATTCCCGTAGTTATACTGGTATAGATAATCCCCTTCACCCCGGACATAAAAACGGTTCTGCACCAGGTCGAGCCCGTCTTTCCCGGTCGTTTCGCTCTGGACGAGCAGCTCGAACCCGTAGAGGCTCCCGATGGGTTCGAGCCTGTCGAGCGTGCGTGCCGTTTCGGCGATATGGTTGAGCTGTTTCCCGATGAGCTTGGGGTCGGAGGTTTCCAGCCCGTTCAGTTTCACGGGATTGCGGTACGAGCCGTCCTCGTTGAACTCGACGCGGGCCTTGAAGTGTTCCAGATCCTTGCCGATACGCCGTATCAGGTCGTTGTTCTTCTCTATCTTCTCCGTGATCTGCTCCAGCTTGTAGCGGCTCGATGATTTGCCGCGCACGAATGCCTGGCGTTCGCTTTCGAGCGTGGCAATCTTCTTCTCCAGGCGGGCTTTGTCCAGCAGGTCTGTATTTCCCGAGAGGACGGCGACATACTCGGAAAAATTCATGCCGCTCTTTTCGTCGATGGCCCCCTCGTCGATGGTACGGCTTCCCATGTTGTTGGTCTTGAGCTGGCGGATGAACAGTTGCTTGTTGTGCAACAGCCCGAACTTGTAGGCGTCGAGCGACTTCTCGACGGCGTATAATATCACGTCCACCTTGTTGTCGGCATGGAGTTTGGCGATCTCGTTCCCGGTGCGTATTCCCCGCCCGTCGCGCTGCTCCAGGTCGCTGGGACGCCAGGGGCAGTCCAGGTGGTGTATCGCCACGCAGCGTTTCTGCGCGTTCACTCCCGTCCCGAGCATCTCGGTCGATCCGAAGAGTACGCGGATTTTTCCGGTGTTCATACCGGCGATCATCTCCTTGCGCGCTTTTTCCGAGGTCGCCTCCTGGATGAACCGCACCTCGCTTTGGGGTATGCCGTAATCCTCCGCGAGTTTACGCCGTATCTCGGAATAGACGTTCCACCCCGCTCCGGGTTTGTAGGTTCCCAGGTCGGAGAATACGAACTGCGTACCTTTGTACGCCTCGAAACGGCGGTAGTAACCGGCAATCATACGGGCGCAGTGGCTCGCCTTGTTGTCCACGTGGTCGCTGTATAGTTCGGGGTCTATCATACGCATATCGAGCGACATCTTGCGGGCGTAGTCTGTGGCAATGAGCATTTTCGCCTTTTCCTCCCGCTCCGAGAGCGGCAGGCGGCCCAGGAGCGTGGCATCGCCCGATTTGGCGAACTGCACCAGTCGTTCTATGAACTCCGTCTGCTGGGGTGTCGGCGGGATATTGTGCAATATCTCGTTCTTTTGCGGTCGGTCGATCCCTATATCCTCCGCCGAGCGGTAATCTGTAATCTCGGAGTAGAACATGGCCAGTTCGGGAACCTTGATGAAATATCGGAACCGTTCTTTCTGCACGACCTCGTTGGTCACGGAAAACTCGTAGTCGATGGTTTTCTTGGCAAATATGGCCGCCCAGGCATCGAAGGTGCGGATATTCTGACGCTCCAGCTCCTTCGGGCGCAGGTACTTGAAAAGCAGGTACAGTTCCGTGAGCGAGTTGGAGATGGTCGTTCCCGAGAGGAACGTCGCCCCCAGGTCGCGGCCCGTGCGCTGCTGTATGGTACGCAGCGCGAAAAGCATGTTGAGCGCCCGCTGCGACCCCTCGGGATTTCCGAGGCCCGCCACCCGGTCATGCCGGGTCGTGAAAGTCAGGTTCTTGAATTTATGGCTCTCGTCCACGTAGAGGTGGTCGATACCCATGAGGCGGAAGTCCACGGCGTCGTCCTTGCGTGTTTCCAGCGCGTGCGCCACCTTCTGCAACTTGGCTTCCAGGTTGGCCTTGCGTTTCTGACACCCTTTCATCATGGCGCGGGAAACGTCCCTGCCTTGTGCTTTGAGCACTTCGAGGTTCTCCTCCACACAGTCCAGCTCGGCCTGCAATATCTCCTGCTGTATCTCCGGAGACTGGGGTATCATGCCGAACTGTTCGTGCGAGAGGATCACGGCGTCCCAGTCGTTGTTGCGTATCTCCCGGAAGATGCGCTCACGCTTCCGGGGCGTGAAATCCTCCTTGCCCGGGTAGAGGACTTTGGCCATCGGGTAAGCGGTGCAGAACGTCCGGGCTATTTCATGGATGTTGGCTTTCAGCCCGATAATCATGGGTTTATTGGCCAGCCCGAGGCGTTTCTTCTCGTAGGCCCCGCAGCACATGATGAGGGTCTTTCCGCCGCCCACCTCGTGGTCGATTATCCCGCCGCCGAGCAGTTTGTCCATCCATATCGCGTCCTTCTGGCTGTCATACAGATTGTCTATTCCCAGCCCCTTGAGGTCGAGGTCGGGGAATTCCTGGTGCGTCCCGTCGTACTTCGGGCGCACGTAACAGTTGAAAGTACGGTTATAGAGGTCTGTCAGGCGGTCTTTGAAGTCGGACGACTGCTCGCGCAGCCATTCGGGGAAAGCACCCCGGATCTCGTCTATCTTGCTGTTGGCGAGCTGTATGGCCTCCCCGTCACGCACTTTGACCTCCCGCCGTTCGCCGTCCACCCATTTGAGGACGGTCTTGGTGATGTCGGGCGAAGTGTTTTGCAGGGCGTGTTTCAAAAGGTGCAGGCCGTTGTACTTACGGGTCTGCGCGCTGACGGCATACTGCTCCGTGATCTTCACGTTCGTCGCTTCCGCCTTCACGCCGTACTCGTCCAGGTTGGAGGCGAAGGTGATCTTCACCTCCGTATCGAAGAGCGAGGAGGCGAAACGCTCGTAAACACCTTTTGGAATCCACCGTTCGCCCAGGTTGAAGTCCAGGTCGTCGAAAGCGATGGGTTTGGGCGTCGCCTCGCGCAGAGCCTCCAGCGATTCCCGGGCCGGGGCGTGGTCGGGATTCTCCCGCAGGAACGCCTCGATCCGTTCGGCTTTCCCGATGACATTGCCGGCGATGAACTTGTCGGCAACCTCGTAGCCGTCCGTTTCCGGGTTGTAATAGATACGTCCTTTCAGTTCCCCGAGTATTCCCTCCACGGTAGTTCCCGTGAGCGAGGCCATGTAGTGCGGTTCCACCCGGCCGTACTTGTTCAGGCTGGCCACAAGGGCCTCCGAAGCGTCGTCGGCGTGCGTGATCTCATCGGGATTGAAGGCCACGGGACGCTCGAAGATGTCGGCTTTGCGTGCCTTGCCGTCGATGTAACGCTCCAGCGATAGAATCTCCGTCCCCCGCGCGTCCATCTTGATCAGGTCGAGGTTGCGTTTGTCATTGAGCCGTCCGAAGCGTTCGGTGAAATTGTCGTAAAGCCGGTTGAGCATCTCCCGCAGGGCGGGGTTCGCCGTCAGCGTTTCCGCCTCGTTGTTATAAAGGTGGTAATAGGCATCGCGTATCTCGATATACATGGAGGCTTTCGTCCGTTGTGCAGGCGTGAGTTCCAGCGGGTGGAACATGGGTTGCAGGGATTCAATCCCCCGCAGGTAGCCGACCCGGTTTTGTCCGTCCGTGACGAGTGTCCCTTCGCGGAAATAGGGGGCGACCTCACCCTCGAACGGGCGGGGTTTCATATCCGCCTCCCGTATCTGCGGCATTTCTTTACCGGGTTCTTCCTCCTCCGGATTGTCCGGCGTGTCGAACAGGCTGCCCGTTCTCGGCGTACCGGCGGCTTGTTTCCGTCTGTCTTTCGGGGCTTCCGTCGGGGGGCGTACCGCCTGCCGTTCCCGCTGTTCCGGGGTTTCCTGCTGCCGGGCGTTTTGCCGGCGCAATTCCGCCCTCCGTTCCGGGGTAAGCGACATCATCATCTCGTAAAAGCCGTTGATCGGCGGGTTGTCCTCCCAGTTCAGGGAGGCATACAAGTCTTCGGGATCACGCTCCGGTGGCGTCGTTTTCGGCATTTCGCTCTTCTGTTCCTCCGGAGAGGAGGCCGGGGCGAATAACGAGGGTTGCCGGGGCGTCTTCCGCTTTGCTCCCCGGCGGCTGTTCCTTTTCTTGGATATACCGAGTTCTGCCTGCCGCCGCTCCTCGGCGCTGAAGCCGAACAGATCGTAGAGCGTCAGCAACGGTTCCTGCTGCACGTTTACCGGTTCGGCAGCTTGGGTGGCAGGTACGGGAGCCGCCGTTTCCACCGTGTCGAAAAGCGACCCGGCGAAGCCCTCCTGCGGTTTCGGTTCCGTTGTTCCGCCCACGTGCTGCACGGGAGTATCTGCCATGCCGAAATCTTCGGGTTTCGGCGGGTGCTGCTCCCACAAGCGATTCTCCCGCTCTTTCGACCAGGCCCCGAAGTCGGCCAGATCCTCTCCGGTCGGTTCTCCGGCGGGAGTGGCGGCAGAATCCGGTAACGCTTGTCCGGGTTTGTTTTCGATTCGGGTAATCTCCCCGGTTTCGGTATCGACATGGTAGCCCTGCGCCGCCATTTCGGCGACGACGCGGCGTTTTTCCTCCTCTTCCCGCTGCTGCTGAAGGTTACGGGCGTCGGCTATAATCTCCTTGACGATTTCTCCGGCAAGGCGGGGCTCTGTCTCTTATACACATCTCCGAGCCCACGAGACTAGCGCTCATCTCGT
>ERZ652152.87-NODE-87-length-55978-cov-11.6475_pt1 | contig 55978 bp, 41 predicted proteins | sample MGYA00514757_ERZ652152 | MGnify/ENA metagenome assembly ERZ652152
CGAGATGAGCGCTAGTCTCGTGGGCTCGGAGATGTGTATAAGAGACAGAGCCAGAATGGCGACCACAAAGAAAACGATGCCTGCAATGCGGGTCACCTTGGCCAGCATCTGGTCGGCCGGGGTCAGACGGGCACTGTTTGCGCCGCCTGCGCTGCCGTTGATGGCACCGGACAGGCCCTGACCGTGGGTGTGCTGCATGAGAGTGAGGAAAACGATGACGAGCGAAGCGATCAGCAGGATCGCACCGCCAACAATTTCGATAACAGACATGGATTGAAACGCTCCTTTATTATAATCAATGGAAAACTACGCAAAAATACAAATATATAGTAGCATAACAAACGCCAAAAAGCAAGCAGAATCCGCGCTTTTTATCCCAAAAGCCGCAGCGCTGTGCACAGCCGGGCAAAAACAGCAGCACTGGAATAAGCCGGGTCGGTCTGCCCATCCTGCAGCACCACGATGGTATACTTCGGCTTTTGTGCCGGGTAAAAACCAGCGAACCACAGGTTTTTGCGCTCGACGCCCTCCGGCGTGAACTGGCCGGTCTGGGCGGTACCGGTCTTGCCGCCTGCGCCTTCTTCCAGCCCGGCGGCGTCCTGCGCGGTGCCCTCTGCCACCACCTGCTCCAGCATTTCGCGCAGTGCATCGACCGTTTTTTCAGATAAGATGCGCTTTCCCTGTGGCTGCGAAAATGCTTCCGACACGGCCGCCTGCGTTTCGTCCACAGTCCCCTCCACGAAAAAGGGTGTGCGGTACACCCCGCCGCAGGCGATGGCATTCATCATGGCGGCCACCTGCACCGGCGAGGCTAGAAAGCTGCCCTGCCCAAAGCTGAAATTGGCCAGCTGTCCACTCTGGGCCAGCTCCTGCGCAGTGGGCAGATTTCCGCTGTCGGCATACAGGCGGCCAGCCACGGCGATCTGTCGCCCGAAGCCGAAGGCCTCTGCTGTCTGCAGAAGCATCTCGGCACTCAGCTGCTGACCCAGTCGAACAAAATAGCCGTTGCAGCTCTTTTCCAGCGCTTCGGCAAGGTTCACTGTCCCGTGCGGAACACCGCCTGCGCAACGGAAGATCTGTCCATCCACCACCACGGCACCGGTGCACTCGTATTCCGGCGAAAGTCCGGCTTCCAGCGCTGCGGCCGCCAGCACCGGCTTGAACACCGAGCCGACAGCATAGCTTTCCAGTGCGCGGTTCAAAAACGGGCTGTCCGATGCACCCAGACTGGCGGCAAGGTCGTCCGGGTCGTAGCCCGGTACGCTGACGCTGGCCCGTACGGCGGCAGTCTGCACGTCCAGCACAAGGATACAGCCGCTGGTCATGGTCTCGGCGGCAACGGCTTCGGCCGCACGCTGCACGGGGCGGGAAATGGTCAGCTGCACCCCCACTGCGCCGCTGTCATTCTGGATGAGCTGCGGCGTCTCCCCCTCTCGCAGGCGGCCTTGTGCCGTGACCGCACAACGCAGGGTGTCGTGGGCTCCTGTCCCGGCCAGCAGGTCGTCCAGCGCTTTTTCCAGCCCGGCTGCACCATGGCCGTCTGCGTCCAGATAGCCGATCAGATTCTGGCACAGCGGCACCGATGCATACCGTTTTGCCGCCGGGAAGCAGCGCAAACCAAGCGAGGAAAGGTCGCGCATGGTTTCCAACAGGAACGGCGCGGCACGGTTCCGGTTTTGATACAGCGTTGCCTGCCCGGTGCTGTCGGTCTCGCTATAAAAGCGGGTATAGTTGTTTTCACCGGGAAAACACAAGGTCTGCCAGCGCATTTCCAGCCCGGTGAGCGGCAGGCCGTTGCAGTCGTAGAAATTGCCCCGCCGGGTGGGCAGCGCAAGACTCACCGTGCTCTGGGCTTCGGCGCGGGCGGCGTAAGCCGGGTTTTGCGCCAGGAAATAAATGCGGCACAAAACGACCGCAAAGCCAAACAGAATGACTGCATACAGCGCTAGGACCCGTTTGCCGGACATGGTGCCGCCTCCTTTTTTCATAAGGGTGGGCCAAAACGGCAAGTGTTATACACACAAAAAAAGGAGACGGACGCTCCTAAGAGAATCCATCTCCTTAAGGTACTTATTGAATGAACGCGGGTGTGGCTTAGTACATGCCGCCCTTCCAAACCACACTTTTGGAGCCGAATCACGAATATCGGGAAACGTAGACTTTTGTAGAATTATCAAGGCCACAAGCCGATTTTTCCAGATTCTCCGTTTTTGCACGATCCACGCTTTTCTACGCAAATCTACGCCACTTACCGGGTGATTGGCGTAAGTTTCGGCGTAAGCAATTCCGCTTCATGCGTCGAAAATCACAGGTCGCCGGCGATCTGTTCAAAGGCTCTTTCAACCGATTCAAAGTTGCTGTGCGTGTAGACATCCAACGTCACACTGGCATTGGAGTGTCCCATCAGGTATTGCAGGCTTTTTACATCCAGCCCGGCCTGCTGAACATTGGTGCAGAAGGTGTGTCGCAGCACATGAGGTGTAATGCGCGGAACAGGTTTGCCGTACGCCTTCTCAACCTTTCCCTGCACGCCACGCATATAATTTTCCAAGTGCATTGCCACCTTCGGCATCCCGGACTTGTCCAGAAAGAGAAATCCGCTGCAACCATCTACCAGCGCTTCCACTTTCGTGGACGCTCTGGCTTTTACTACACGCCGCAACGCTGCACAAACGGTATCTGTCATGGGAACATTGCGGATACCGCTTTTTGTTTTCGGCGGTGTGACAAAGTAGGGCTTTTCAGCCGTCCGGCAAAGCTGCCGCCGCACATGGATGCAGTGCCGTTCAAAGTCGATATCTGCTCGTGTCAGGCCGTACAACTCGCTTACACGCAAGCCGGTTCCCATTAGAATGACGATATCATCATAATAGTTGCCGCCATAGTCCTGAACGAATTGCAGATATTTCTCCTGCTGCTCTCTAGTCAGTGCATCACGCACATAAGCGTCCTTCGGCACAACATCCGACAGCTTGAACTTGAATGGATTCTTGCGGATGATGTCATCCTCCACCGCCATCTCAAACGCCGGTCTGACAACGCTTTGCAGGATTCCTATGGTGTTTTGCTTGAAACCGCTATCATGCAGAAACACGAACCAGCCTTTCGCATCGGACAATTTTACCGTTTTGATGGCTTTTTGCCCGAAAGGGTCCGCATGAATCCTCTTGACCGCTGTGTTGTACGACCGAAGTGAATTGGGTTTCAACCCACGTTTCAGGTTCATATAGCGGTCAACCAGATCAGCCACCGTCATCTCTCCGGCAGCATAGTCGATGCCGTCTGCCAGATCGCGCCACAGTTCTTCCTCTTTTTTCCGCAGCTCTGTCAGGGATTTAGCGTAAATACAACGCCGTTTCTTGTGGATATCGGTATAACGATAGTCGTAGGTGCCGTTTGCTCTCTGGCTTTCGCCATCCTTCAAAACACGGCCCTTGCTATCCTTGCGCTTTTCAGGCATTTAGAAGCTCCTTTCTGTGAAAAGCGCATATAGGGGTTAATTTTAGTATACCATACCGACCATGCGATTTCCACCGATATCGAACAGAAAAGACGTTGCACAGTTCTCAAATAGAATATGCCTGCTCGATATAGCAATCAAACAAGCGGCGCTTGATCAACCGCTTGTTTCCTACCCAAAGGACAAATTTGCACTTATCCTCGTTGGTAATCTCGCGCAGCTTGTTGATGCCAATACCGGAGTAAGCCGCAGCTTCCTCCAAACTCAGATTACTCTTTTCCCAAATCGGGATTTCTTTCATAGATAAATCTCCATATCCTTGTAACCGAACGCCTGTAACCGGGCAGGAAAACTCTCTTTTTCTGCACACAGGGCATTCGGCGGGCTTTATACTTTTTCTTATCTTTTTAAGGTTACATGGTTTCAGAAAGCGGAAAACGCAGCAGTTGTGCGGCCTTTTCGCCGTAACTTGGGTGTAACCGAACCTGTAACCAGACGTGTAACCACTGTTTATCAGAAGGGAAAGCCCAGCTGCTTGGCTTCCGCGTCCGTTATTTCGGAGAAATCTTCAGCCCCGGTTTCGGGGCTGGTTACGCGCTCCCAGCCCTTCTGAACGCCGTACTTCGGGTAACGCTTGGCAGTCTTGTGCGCCTGCCAGCCTTGGATATCGCCGCGCGAAATGCCGGTGTTCATGATCTCGCAGATAGCGCGGGTCTCCCACTCTGCCGGAATATTGGTGTTGCCCAGTGCTTCCGCGTAAAGCTGCTTGGAACACACCCGGTCACCCGTGTAGCCCTCCAGAAAGGCGTAGATCATGCCAGCCTGCGCATCCTCCTGCATGAAGTCCTGCTGATGGGCTTGCAGCGTTTCCTGCATGGCAGGGCTGAACGCCAGCTTGTAATTACCGCTGTTGTAGATGGTCATGGCTTCTGCCCAAAGCTGGTCGATATAAGCACGGGATTCAGCTTCATTGTCCAGAATGTGAACTTCGGCCAGTTCCGCATCCACCGGAACAGGGATGAAGCGGCGGTTGCCCGTGCGGTCACGGGGCAAAAAATCCTGTCGATTGGTCGTGCCAGCAAAGACGCACTGGCGCAGACGGTCAGCAGGATGGGTCTCGTAGGGGACTTTATAGGTTTCCTTCTGCTTACTGAGGAAACTCTTGATTTCCTCGATGCTCTTGGCATTGGCGGTGGCGATCATCTCCGACATTTCGATGATCCAGTGACCTTGCAGCTTGCGGTACACGTTGTCATCGTCCAGCCGCCGCAGGTCATCCGAAAACCATTCATCCTTGACTGCCAGCAGCCGAAAAAAGCTGGACTTCCCCGCACCCTGACCGCCCACCAGACAGAGCATGGTTTCAAATTTGCATCCCGGCTGGAACACTCGCTTGATGGCTCCCAGCAGGAAAATTTTCATGGCTTCGCAAGTGTACTCATCCTCCGCAGCACCGAGAAAGTGGTGCAGAACGTGGGGAATCCTCTTTGTGCCATCCCATTGCAGGCCGTTCAGGTAGTCCCGGATGGGATGGTAGCGGTTCTCGTTGGCAACGATGCGGATGGCGGATTCAATTTTCTTCTCGCTGGAAATACCGTATTTCTCCATCCGGCGCAGAATATACTTCATGTCGGTATCGTTCAGGGTCTTGCCGAAGCGCAGCCAGCCCACAGGCTTTACAATATCAATGCGCTCGCTCAACAGGTTCAGCCGGATGGCATCAGCCAGCACATGGTCGTTCTGCAAAATCGTGATGCAGTTCTGGATCGTCCGCTGGATTTCGCCGTTGGAGTGCTTGGACAGCATTTCCTTCACATCGGTAATGGTTCGGGGAGCGCGTTCTTTGTTGACTTCTTTGCTCAATAAACATCACCTCGTACTATTATTGAAAACATTTTTCTGACTTTTCGGCGGTAGGCGGCGCAGATGGCTTCCGCTGCGCCTGTTCCGTCTGCAAACGGCTCAACAGGTGCAGAACGGAATCCCGTGCTTTCTCCTTGACCTGCTCCTTGCCCTTCTGTCGGACTTCCGGCTTCAGCAGCTTCTCCTGCAGACGTGCGGCGGTGGTCTGCATGGTCTTGAGGAACTTGTCCAGCACGGTGTCCAAACGGTGGGCGGCATATTCCCTCGTGGCCTGCGGAGCCTTGCGCTCCGGGGACAGCACCCACTTCTTCGTGTCCTCGATCATCCGCATATCTTCCTTGCGGGTCTCGGTGCGCACCACGTCCGTCACGACCTCCACCGCCTTGTCGTAGGCTGCTGCCGAAACTTCATCGATCAGCGTTTCCATGTCGTTGACCTTGAGGGTCAATTCGTCCAGCTTGCTCTGCTGGGCGGCAAGCTGCTCCTTCTGCTTGGCAAGGATGAAGTCCTGCTTTTCCAGATATTTGCGGTTGCCGTATTCCGCTTCTTCCTCCAGTTCCAGCCCGTGCCGCTTTGCAATCTCAAACAGCATCTTCCGGCAGGCGGCATCAAAGGTGATTTTGCGGTTGTTCCGGCGGCTGAGGGGCTTGTCCGGGTCAGGCAGTTCAAAGCCCAGTGCTTCCAACGCCTTTTCCTGCGGGGGTGCCACCTCACCATGCTTGTTCTCACAGTCGAACACATGACGCTCATGGATGTGGGGAGTGCTTTCATCCAGATGCAGTGCCCAGTCCAGCAGGTGCACATGAGCACCAAACCGTTCATGAAATTCAGCAATGAACTCCGTTACCACCAGAACCAGATCTTCCACCGATGCGTGTTCGTCCAACGTTCCGAACTGGTAGATGGTTTCTTCCGGGCAGGTTTTCTTTCCGGCAAGCAAGTCCTCTATGGTTCGGTTGCGCTCGGTATGACGAATCTTTGCATTGCGAGCATTCTGGTTCTCCACAAAGTGAGAGTAGTGGATTTCATAGAACATCTTCTCCACATCGCTGAACGCAGCAGTCTGTCTATCCTTGTTGGATGCAGAACGGATGCCATGATAGCAGTCCCAGTAGATATTGCCCTTTGCTCGTTCCGAGTCGATGTGTTCACTGTTGGCAAGGTTGAAACTGCGGTCATTGTGCTTTGGGTTATAGGTGCCGTGGGTTCCAGCTCGTCCGTTGTGTCGTGTTAATTTCAGATAGACATCCCTCTTTTCCTGTATTTTTTGTACGGTCACTCGTGCGATCAAATCACAGGAGTGATACAATTCTTCTAAGCAACGGTTCTCGCATTTCAAGACCGTGTCTTGAAATCTTCTCTCGGAATCGAGAGGTAGTCCTTTCAGAAAAGGATTTATGTGTTTGTTATACTGCAAAGAAAGTGACCTACCGCTCCTTCCCTCAGTGGGAGATCATGGCGTTTGTCGCTTTCTGCTTAGAAGAGTTTGCTTCTGCTCTGCAAGAAAAGTATAACAGAGAAACTCATACTCGAACAGGAACTGTGAGTTCCTAATTTTCGGTGAAAGTAGGAAACATCGTTCCCATTTCTTGTTGCATCGCTATTCTTTCTTTGCGGAAAATCACTAAGATGCTGCATCTCTGCAATTATTATAGCACCTGAAATCACTAAAGTCGTGGGCCTCGTAGGCCTATTATTGGCTCCCCAAGTGAACCTGTTTTGGTTACTTTTTCCTGATTTTAGTATAAGGTTTAGCGGGGGCTTCTTTCATTTCAACAGCTTGCCGGGAGAGAACGCAGCAGCGGAGCCGCTGGATCTGCCGCCGTTTTGCGCCAGATAATACCCAGTAGCATATGACGCACAGCGTCATATCACTGGGCAAGGCGTTCCCCCTTGACTCCCTTCAAAGGGCTGCGGTCTCGCCTGTCGGCTCGGTCGGTGCTTCAAAATACCTGCGGCCTTTTGAGGTCGTCACTGGCGACCCGCACCTCTGCACTCTTGCTCCGGGCAAACTGTCCTGAACGGACAGCTCGTCCGGCTTTTTCAGTTGGCCAAAATGACCAACTGATTCTGTTACGGGTAAAATCAAGTGCCGGGTGGCGGCACCTGATTTTCAACAGACCTTGAGACGGTACGAAAAACGATGTGCTCATTTTGAGTACTTGCAGCATCTGTAACACGTTTTCGATAGACTTTTTGTCGGCAGGAGTTGCTGCAATAGCGGGCATCTGCACGTTTGGGCGTGAATTTTTCACCGCAGCACTGGCAGACCAAATCCTGACGGCGCATTTGGCGGTATTCCCGCTGCCGCAGATTGTTGGCCTGATTGCCGCACCAGTAGCTGTGACAGTATTTCTTGGTGCAGATGGTGGTGTAGAACACCCGACCGCAGCCGCCGCAGATAAGTTTGTGGACGGCGTATCCTCCGGCGGTAAAGCCCGTTTCCTCATACGATTCTTTCAAATAATCCTGATTGTTCTGCTCCCATTCTTCGTTTGTCATATACATGGAGATGACCCTCCTTTCACTGGCGTTACAGAAAAACAATGTGGTCAAATTGACCACATTGTTTTCTGGTAACTGAGGAATCAACGTTTAGCCGTTCTCCCTGCATGGATTTCCTGCCCCCTCTCGGCGGCGTTTTCCGGCTCGCTTTTGCGAGGTCATCGCCGGGTATCCCATGCAGACGGTCATGCGGTTTTCAAGGTTCGGCGCTGGATTTGGCAATAAAAAAATCGCCACACAACAACCTGAACCTGACCATCCCTTCCGGGATGGCCTTGGTTCGGGTTCGTTATGTAGCGATAAGAAAGTCAAAAACTTGCTCCGGCTCCTTCGGGAGCCGAGCTGGAACTCTAAGTAAATATGTTATATTAAATTGTTGGGATAGACTACCACAAAAATCGAGCCGTGTCAACAAAAAGTTTTGAAAACACGACACTTTCGGCAGCTTGTCAGAAAAAGCAAGAGGTTATACAAAGACCATTTTTGCGTTGCCAAACACTTGTTGGGAAAGTCAAACCCTTGAACTGCATCCGGTGGATGCAGACTGTGCGATTGCATCGCTGATTCGTTCAAACTCATCGCAGCCCTATATTATCGCTCACACTCCCGATCAGGATGTCAAATGCAGAAGCGGCCATCTGCATCTACGCAAACAGCCGCTTCATGATTCATTTTGTACTGGTCACTGCAGTACCTTATTCATCAGCTCTTGATAGCTGTCTACATGGTCGTATGTCACAAGACCATCTGACAATTTTGCGAAGAGCTTCTTGGCGCAGTCGATCTTGGACTTCTCGATTGGGCGTAAGTTCAGGCTTTCCATCGTGCCTTTGGTTTCTGCTACAAAATAGATGTGTTTCACCTTGCCCTCATGGAACACGATTGCCCAGTCCGGGGAGTAGTGTCCAACCGGGGTCGGAATATAGAAGCCTTTCGGCAGTTTTGCATAGATAAAGACTTCCTCTGCACCATCCAGATTTTCCGCAAACTTCCGTTCCACGCTCTTTTCCGCTGTGCCATCGGTGAAAACGTAATCCTGAATCGCCTTTTGTGCCTTGTAAGCCTTATCCATCGTCAAAGCGTGTTTCTCTGCCGTAAAGATGCTGCTGTCGTAGCTGCCCTCAATGGTATCATAGGTGATATGCTCCACGATCATGGTAGCTTTCTGCTCCTTGACCAGCCGGATCACCTTTGCGATAAATTCTTCCGGGTTGTTCTGGTACATCGCAAAGGTTGTCGGCTTGATGCCCTGCAAAATCCGTGCAACGGTATGCCGGGTCAGCGTTGTGCCCTCTGCAATTTTGCCGATCAGGTCATACGCAACCTGACCTGCGTAGTCATGTTCTAATTTTTTTGTTCTGCTCTTGGCATCGCTGAAGCTGCTGCCTTCTCGCACCATATCGGCACTCAGAACATCTTTCTGACCAGCATAGGTGACGGTATATTTCAACCGACTGACGTACAACTCGCTGTCGATGTGTACGATTGCTTTCTGAATCAATTCCTCAGAATCAAAATCCACCGTATAGGCGTATTTGTGGTTGATCGTCTGCCAGAGCTTCTGGAACTCTGCCTTTTCAAACCGGTCGTTCAGCGGATTTTCCAGCACTTTCGGCTTGTTGCCATCCTCAAACATAGACTTGAGCATACTGTCGTCATAAATTGCCTGCACAAGCGTGTGCACGCCCTCTTCAATGGGCTTCAGCGTTTCCGGCACCGGTGCAAGTGTTCCGGTCTGCACATCGTCCCGGTAGTCCTGCGTGACGTTATCCTGCTCATCCACATAGTTATTGCGGACAAGATACTGATAAATTGCCCGTGCCTGACGGTCATCCACCTTGACGATTTTGCCATCCAGCCTGATGGTCTTGCCGGTAAAATATGCAATGTCTGCCTTGCGTGGGCGGTCATACAGCACTGCTTCGGTCTGCTTTTGCAGTCCGTCTACAAATCCTGCATAGCTCTCGCTGGCAATAACGGTCAGGACGTTGATATCCTGCACCTTATCTCCCAGCACTTCCGCATCCATGCGGTTTCCGTCCTTATTCACGCACAGACGCAGACCACGGCCTACTTCCTGCCGCTTCTGCGTGGTGCTGTCGCTGTGCTTCAGGGTGCAGATTTGGAACACATTCGGGTTATCCCAGCCTTCCCGCAGGGCAGAGTGGGAGAAGATGAACCGGGTCGGCTCTTCAAAGGACAGCAGACGTTCCTTATTTTTCAGGATCAGGTCATAGGCAGAAATGTCATCCGACATATCTGAGCCACGCTTGACCGAACTGTTGACGCTGTGACCTTTCTTGTCGATGCTAAAATAGCCCTTGTGGACATCATGCACATCGGTTGAATCCAGATAGGCTGTATAAGCAGGGTCGAACAGGGTGCGATGCTCATTCAGAACCGAAAGATACTCCTGTTCAAAAATCTTGCCGTACTCGCCCAGCAGCTCGTTTCCGTCTTCATCGTACTGGCGGTATTTTGCCACTTCGTCGATGAAGAACAGCGAAAGTGTCTTGATACCCAGTTTGAAAAGTTCCTGCTCTTTTTCAAAGTGCGAAAGGATCGTTTCATGGATCTGCACCCGGCGCATATCATTTTCGGAAACGTCACCGGTAACATCACCTTTGCGGATGGTATCGCCGTTCGTAAAAGTCACAACACCCGTGATCGGGTCGATTTCCGACACTACGAAGCCCTTGTACTGCTCCATTTCCCCGGATTTATAATAGAGATTATCGCCCACATCCAGCATATGGAACTCTCGCTTCGTGCCGTTCTGGTGGCTGACCTCCATCTCCACTTTTGCCCGTGGCGGATTCTTCGGGGAGATGATGATGCTTTCCAGATACAGATACTTGTCCGTACCACGCAGATTTTTGACCTCAAAGCCTTTGACTTCGATTTTCTTGACCAGTCGCTTATTGTAAGCGTCCAGCGCATCCAGAACGTAAATCAGATTATGCTGCTTGGCGTGGGTAGCAGAGTAATTCAGTGTGAAAAGTGGATTGAACTTTTTCAGGGCTTTCTGAGTGGCAGAGTCCTCTTTGCCCATCTTCTGCGGTTCGTCCAGAATCAGGATCGGGCGGTTGGCGGCAATCACATCAATCGGGCGGCGGGAGCCGAACTCATCCCGCTTGGTGTAGATAATTCTCGCAGCGGCATCGCCCTTGCGACCTTCCACGTTCTTGTCCTCGTTCATGGATGCCGCAAACGCCTGCGTGTTGATGATCATGACATTGATGCCGGAATTGCTGGAAAAGGAATCCAACTGATTCAGGTTGCTGCTGTTGTAGATAAAGAACCGTGCCTTTTTGCCGTAGCACTCCATAAAGTGATCGGCAGTGATCTCAAAGGACTTCTTTACGCCTTCACGGATGGCGATACTCGGCACAACAACGATAAATTTGCTCCAACCATACCGCTTGTTCAGCTCGAACATGGTCTTGATGTAAACATAGGTCTTGCCTGTGCCGGTTTCCATCTCAATATCCAGAGAACACCTGCCCAGCGGTGCCACCAACTTGTCCGACTGATGGATGTTTGCTTCTGCTTGCAACGCGCGGATGTTCTGAAGCAGCTCCTGGTCGGTTAGTTGGAGTGCTTCGTTCTTAAAACCGGAATCGTTGATCAAATCCAGCAACTCCACCTGTGTTGCATCGTCCCCACTGGAAACAAGGCTCAACTGCTGCGGCTGTGCAGACAGACTTCCCATATCCCGCAGGTAAGACACACCTGCATTATAGGGCTGACCCTGAAAGACCCGTGCCACCGCATCCACAGCATCCGTCTGGTACTGCTGAATCTTAAAACTAAACTTCATCTTTGTGGTTTACCTCCTGCTCCAGCATCAGGAACCGGTCAAAATCGCTCTCATACAGGCGATCCTGAATGACACGATACTTTTCGTATTCGGTTTCTGCATGGAGTTTGGCCTGTTCTGCGCTGATTTTACCGGGGCCTGTCAGCAGTTCATTGCCGTTGAACTCCAGAAAACCGTCCAGCCGCTTTGCCCAGTCCTCCATGCTCATGGGGATCTTGCGCTCGGCCTGCAACTCGGCATAATCCAGATAGAGCGACACGATGCGTTCCAGATAATTCATTTCCTCTTTGCTCAGGTAGTTTTTGGCTACTGTCACATCCGCTTTCAGGATTTTCCCATCCGGCGCATTTTCCCATGTGGTAAGCCCCATGTGCTCCTTGTTGGCATCGGCACGCTCCACAATCAGTTCTGCCGCCGTGTGGCGATGCACAGCATAGTGCATCTTATTCTGAACCGTCTGGAAGAACAGCCGGGTCGTCTTGGCGTCCTTGTCGTAATCAAACGCTGTTGCGTATAAATCCGTCACTTTCTGATAGAACTTGCGCTCCGACAGGCGAATTTCCCGAATCTGCTGCAACTGCCGCTCGAAATATTCATCCGTAAACATGTGACCTTTTTTCAGGCGGTCAACATCCATTGTCCAGCCCTGAATCGTATGGTCTTTCACGATCTGACCCGCCCATTTGCGGAACTGCACAGCACGCTGATTATTCACCTTAAAGCCGACTGCAATAATCATTTGAAGATTGTAATGATCCTGCTTGCGGCTGATCTGCCGGTCACCTTCGGTTTGAACTGTCAAGTATTTCTTGACAGTTGCCTCCGGAGCGAGTTCCCCATCCGCATAAATGCGCTTGATGTGCTGTGAGATCGTCTGTTTGGACACATCATATAAGGTTGCCATCATCTTTTGCGTCAGCCAGATGTTTTCATCCTCATAGCGCATTTCATAGCTGGTATCACTGTCTCCGGTAGAAGCCACGAAGGTCAAATATTCTGCCGCAGAGCTGTGAATTGCCTGTTCTTTATTCTTTTTTTTGGGCATTGTAGTCTGCCTTTCTTATCGTATTTTGATGCTCGACTGTTTAACGATATCCGGAGACATATTTTTAGATTTCAAGAGTTCCTGAAGTCCAATCTTGGTAAGTTCAGATGTAACAAACGGGCTGATCGTAATTTCTTCTATAACATCCGCAACGGGGAATTTTTTCAGTTCAAGCTGTGGGCGAATTGTATTTCCAACCAGCGTAAACTCTTTGGTCGCCTTTTCGCCCAAGTACTGATCTTCAAATGGAATGCCAAAGCGATATTCATGCTCAAAAGAAAAGTCTGGAGACTTAATTCTCAAGCAATATTGCAAGACGTCATCATAAATCATCTGTTCATTATGAAGCACCAACCAAAGTTTTATAACAGTATCCATATCTTGTCCGGCATTATAGCTGACAGGACCCTTTATTAAATTTGTAAAACCGTTTTTCAAATTATCATCACGGAGTGAATAGAGAAACTCATTCAATTTTTGACTATTAAATTTTATAGAGCAACCATCTTTGGCATACATCCGCCACATGGCAAGATCATCGTAGTTTTGTGACAGGGAAAGAATATAGTAATTCAGGTCGCACATATTCCATTGCAGATACGGCAGATCTTCACCAATCCCTTTGAGCCGTTCAACTTTTCCTTGCTCAATGTTTTCGATTGCAGTCAAAAGCTTTTGCACAAACTCATTTTCAGCCATGGGTTGAAGGAGTGCTTTCAACCAGTGTGTCGCATAAGAAAGCTCCTGCGTATCATTCAAAAATCGATAGTCTGTCAAACGAATTGTTTCATTCTGCAAAATAGCGAAAAGTGACGCCAGTGATGTATAGTGATAAAGGTCAATGTCCTCGTATTGAATTTTTGCTGTCATCTCACAACACCTTCCTTACCGTTTCCGGGCTATACGTTTCAAAAATCTGGTCAAAGTTTGTTGCAACGCTGTCGTTTGCCATGGAGCTGTCACGGAACACGGCATAGTAGGGCTTCATCTGAGCAATCGCCTTGACGGTTTCCTCGGTCACATCATGGTCAAAGCACGCCAACAGGAACCCATCTGCCACGTTGAACACCTTTTTGCCTGCAATTTCCGTTGCCTCAATGGGGCTGGAAAGCAGCACACCCAAATCCAGCATGACCTGAAACAGCAGATCTTCCGGGGTGCGGTCAGATTTAACGTTGTCCACCAGAGAGAACAGATCCTGCTGCTGGGTCTCCTCCGGCGTGTAGTAAACCGGCTTCATGTTGCTTTCATCTAGACGCAGGCAGCGGAAACCAATATCCAAATCAGCCGGAGCGGTTAGCCCAGCATCTTCCTTAATTTTTCGACCCGCACGGCGGATACGCTCTTTGCCAATTTCGCAGATGTTCTTGTAGCCTGCCTTGTAGGCTTCGCTCTTTTCATCTGTTTTTTCGGGCAGCTGCACCATGATGAACTTGCGGTGTCCGCCATCTTCGGCGTTCAACTGCATTACAGCATGGGCAGTAGTAGAAGAACCAGAGAAAAAATCAAGGACATAATCATTTCCAGAGGTCAACATAGTTAACATCTGCTTCAACAATCTAACAGGCTTTTTCCCATTAGGAAATGGAACATCACCCTCTTTTGTAAGATTTTTTGTCTCACCAACAAAATCCCATAGTGTACCTTGCAAATCCTTTTTATATAGAATACCGTTGATTTCCTCAGCGACATCTTTCAGCCAAGCAAAAAGACGGAAGTTTTCTCCTTTGTAAAACTGCTCATAAGTGTTTCCTTTATTTCTGCCAGTTTTCGGAACATATTCTATTGAATACAAATCGCTTTCAATGCCGATTTGTCTTACTTTTTCCATAACTCTCGGACGAATTGAACTCTGCGGCATTGCTGTTTGATAAATGCAATATGCGTATCTATCATATACTTCCTTTTCTGTTAAGTTTTCTTCTTTCATAATTTGCCCAACAGATTTTATTATAAATCCGATACGCTTATAAATCTTGATTTCTAATCCGTCACCATCAAAAGTCGACCCAACATAAATTTTCTCTCCGGGATTTACAAGTGCCGTTGTGTATTTCCAGCTTATGCCTGCATTTCGATATTCTTCTACCATTTTGGAGATTGGCGTATATTGATATACATTTTTGAATGGAACTAATTCTCGATAATTTTTTGCGTAAACAAGAATATATTCCATGTTTTTCTTTAATCTTTTGTCTTCACCACCACCAGATGCTCCAGCGATATTTTTTAATTTCAAGCATATTGTATTGATGTAATTGTCTGTACCAAAAATCTCATCACATAATTTTTTGAGATTTTCTACTTCACCATCGTCAATAGAAATAAATATAACACCATCATTAGTTAGATAACTTTTTGCCAATTTAAGCCGAGGATAAATCATATTGAGCCAATCCGTATGGAAGCGGCCGTTGCTTTCGGTGTTTGTCACCATGCGGTTGCCTTCTTCATCGTACTGGCCACTGTTGCCCATGTAATCCTCTGTACTCTGTGCAAAGTCGTCCTCATAGACAAAATCGTTGCCTGTGTTATAGGGAGGGTCAATGTAAATCATCTTGACCTTGCCTAAATAGGTTTCCTGCAAAAGCTTCAGCACTTCCAGATTGTCGCCCTCGATATAGAGGTTCTCGCTGTCAAAGCCGCCGGGTGTGCCATCCTTGCCCACGCTATCAGCTACAACCGGGCGCAGCGTTGCCGTAATGGGCGCATTGGCCGCCAACATCGCCTTTTTCTTGTCCGGCCATGTAAACTGGTAACGCTCTTCCCGACCCTCCACGATGGAACCGGAAAGCTCCTGCCGCAGAACGTCAAAATCAATGGCGTGTTCTACTTTGCCGTCACGTTTTACCTCGGTAATTGCATTGGGGAACAGCTTGCCGATCAGCTCAATGTTGCGCTGTACACCGTCAAGGCTGTGCATTTTAAGGGTGTCCATTATTGTTTTCCTTTCTGGCTTTTCTAATAGATTTAGCTTTCTGTATTAGAATAATCCTGCCACTCCCTTGAAACTTCATCCCATTTAACCGTCTTATCACTTTCAGTCCATGTGTTCCAGTATTCTGGATCATCCGACTTAGGCCGAAAGTGTTCATTCAAATAATTCATTCGCACCATTACTGGCAGTTCTGATGCCCATCCAAGTAAGATTGCGTTTCTTGCCGGCAATGAAGGAAGCTCACGTAATATTCCACGCAGATTGTCTGGAACCAGCTTATTTACCAATTCCTGATCTCTGTCATTTGAAAGTCTATGCAAGAGGAAACTGTTACATTGAGAGATGACGGTTGGAGACAGCTCACTTGGGCGTTGGGAAGAAAGAACAAGTCCCAGTCCATACTTTCGCCCTTCTCTGGCAATTTTTTCAAATACCTTTGTACACATTGCTGTTGCATTTTCATTTTCAGTGTCAGCATTGTATCTCTTAATAAAAGTATGAGCTTCTTCCATTACCAATACTGTTGGAAGTGTTTCTCCGTTATTTTGACGTCGGTAGCGTTGTAATGCCTCCAGTGTCACTCTTGCCATAACCGAAGTTATAATATGAGTCACTTCCGCCGGCAATAGTGACAGGTCAACAATGGTTATCGAACCATTCTTATCGTTTGAGGGACAAATATATTTATCTAGCCAATCATCCAACGATACATCTTCATCTGGGCAGATAACTGGCTTAAGTTTTGCATCAGCCAGTAGCGTTTTAATGCGCATAATCATGGTCTCAACATAGTCAGAGGTTCCCATCATCTCCGCATTGGCTTCAATACTCCTCAGAAAGTCATCGCCTGTAAACGGACGAGGCACATCAGCATCAATCGGAAGAGCATCATTTTCTGTGCCACCAAATACAAAATGCGCTGTCATAAGCTCTTGCTGTAATTGCTCCACTGTTGTGCGAGGATATTTAGGCCAATCCGGGTTATTTGATGTGTTGGAATTGAACACGGCATCAAATGCTCTACTCACTTTATCTACACTGTTTGTTTCACCTTGAGTAAATGTGTTCTCGTTTTTTATGCCATCTTTCCATGTATGAAGTGATTCGGAATATCCTTTGCTCTTCCCACCCCCCATCCACGGTGTTCCATTTGTTATTTCAAGTTGGTTTAGACTAATCAAGCTTCGGAGATACCGACGCATTTTAGTCTCAGGCTCAGTTTCTGTTTTTATGCTACCATCTCTAACACATCTTAAGGCTTGCACCAAAGTGGGCTTTTGCGCTTTTCCACTGGCTTGTGTAAAGGCTACCCATTCTGCAGTATTCCATAGCCACAATGGTACGGTAAGCTGCTCGATGCCCTGTTCCCCATTCTTCTCTGCCCCATATATGCGGACATCACCGAGTCCCGCAAATGATTTTGTATATTCTCCATTAGGATCAAGTATGATAAAACGAGTATTTGTTTCAACGTTTCCCTGGCCTTGTCCCTGCTTCTTTTTTCTTTCCGTTTTTGCCGATTCTACTGACCAACGAATCAAACCGGCAACAGAACATGACTTTCCGCTTCCGGTATTACCAAGAACTGCAAGATGCCTGCCAAAAAGTCTATCTGGATCAACTGAAACAACTGCATTTCCAGCCAATGGACTGATTCCAATATTGACTCTCCGATTACTCCCGGATTCAACAATAGATTTTAGCTGTGATTGCGTAGGAATGAGGACAGGATCCCCCACTGTTGGAAACACCTCAATTCCTCGAACAAAGTCATAACTGCACTGATTATCCTCACCTATATTTTCTTTCAAGACCCCAAGGGGAATTACACTCATCTTTCGCAAAGGATAGGGCAAATCCAAAATCCCAAAATCCTGCATGCCACGCCTTTTAGGGAATTGAGAGCGTTCAATCGTAATCCATTCAATTTGGCATACAAGATATCCTCCTTCTCCGGCGATTAAGACATAGCTATTGATCCGTGGAAATGGACGTGGTACCCCAGAATTCAAAGCAACATCACTTGGTGCATCCAGATCGAGTAAAACTTTAATTTCATCAGGAGAAACAAAATCAACGCTGCCAATCTGCAAAGATTCTGAGCTTGCGATAGGGGTATTCATGACTAGGATTCTCCTTCCTGATCTTTCTTTGGTGGCTGACTAAAACGCTGCTTCAGGATATCCGCCATCCGTATAGAAGCACGGTCAATTGAAGGCTTTGGCAAGTAATAATTTACCAAGTCATTAATGTTGGCAAGGTCTTTTCCGATTATCAAGGACATTTGGCTTTGATGCCCCCATGAGTTGTATTTATCCATAATCCGCCCAGATGAATCGCTATAATCAATGATGACCAAGTGCGTTGACGGAATCGTCAACATATCCCTTATAACCCTATTGATATGATCATCACCAAAGCTATACCCATATGTCACCAATGTACTATTGGGACGGCATAATGCAGCAGCAAAATCTCTGAATAATTCCACATACGGATACTCTGCTGTTTCGCGATCCTTTGCGGAGTTCGGATAAATCATCAAGCTTGAAAAACTGGCATCCATCCCCGCTGTTTCAAGAAACGGTTTGATGGATTTTGCCCCAAAGGGCAAACCGATTCTTCTGATATCTTCACCAACATTTATCCAATCCAAAGATCCATGCAACTTTGTAAATCTTGCGACCCCTTCTAAATATCTCGGTTCTCCACGTATTCCAGGAGGATTATAATGCATATCAACGTCCATCCTAGAAGAGCGGAATATGGGGGATAGGGCACCCACAAAACGATCAATTAGTCTAAGACCGGCAACATCTGCACCTGCCTCAATTAAGCGGTCATAATTCGTAGTGAAAATATTGAGTCTGTCCCTAGTTCCTGTTCTGCTGGCAAAGCTCATCAAAAACAAAACCAGTTTATTAAAAGCCGCTTCACGTTTCTTTGTCTCGGCACCGGCGATGGAAGATTCTATTACAGAGATGTTATTGGTGAATTTTTCAATTACATTTTCAAGATTTGAACGCAACGAATCAAGTTTTGGAGCAATGCCAGAGATGTCACTACTGTCACGCAATGCAGTAAGTCCCTTGATTATTTCGTTTGCAACACGGATTTGATCTTCAATATTAGCTTCTTTGCGTCCCGATTTCTCTGCACTTTCTCTTGCGGCTTTTTTTATTTCTTCGGAAAAAATGGTAAATTCAGAATCGCTGTTCATTCCATTATTGGCTGAGCCACACGCATCAATTTGAATTGCCGTTGTAAGCCCGCTGCCAACCAATAATGACAAATGCTCCGATTGGAAAAGAGACGTTAGCCAAGGCTCAATACGAGAACGTAATTCGCTTTTCGTGCAGGTGTCACCAGAACACCAATCCGGTTTATAAGTGGCATCAATCGTAAATTTACTTTCTGCTTTATCTTCTGCCTCGTGCCAAATTGGTCTGATGCAGTCACGATCATCTCGTACTTTTAGAACATTTGTATTATTGCCATTATCCATGCGTTAGTGCCCTCCCATCTTCCTTGCGTCTTCTTGTAGTTGCTTTAACTCGCTCACCAGTTCAAATTTCTTCTTCGGCTGTTTTTCCTTACGGATTTTAGCTTCCAGTGCCGCAATCTGTTTTTCCAGCTGCTCACGCTGCTTCTGCTGCTCAACGCTGTCTTTCAGGGATGTACTTTCCCCTGTGCCAAGCGCATCGCCTGCGATTTGACGAACAAAGCTCTCATAGACGGCATCCAGTGTAAGCCCTTCCAGATGCACCGGCAGGTCGTCTTCGTCCAGCCAGTCCGTAGAATAATAGCGGTCTACCTTAAAGGCCGTCTTGCCCGCCGCAGCCTCCTTGTAGCCGATGACAGCACGATACCTGCCCTCGTATTCCAGCAAAAAGAGGATGTGATACGGAATTTCCCGGTCGATCTGGCGCAGCACACTCTCGTCCAGCTCCGGGGCAGACAGCCGTACCTCGAACACCTCGATCTCCGTCACCTGCTCCCCAGCCGCCAGATTCAGGGTAGTGGTCGCAATCTTATTGCGCCAGTAGATGATCCTGATCTGCTCGACAAAGGCTTTCTTCATAGCCGGAGTAACGGCGATGTTCTCATAGAACTTCTGCTTTGGGATGCGTTTATTGAACTCGGTATTCATAGGCAAACCAAGCACATTTTTCACCTCTGTTCGTTCATTTTACAACAAGGAAGCAAATCAGCTCAAAATCATCCAGTCCGGACACCTGACTGAGCAATGCCGTTGTTCCGCCCGCAGAGAACAGGCTGTCGATGTCGCTTTCTTCTTTGACATCAATGATCGAGTCAATGGCTTCACTCAGCAATTCGGACATTTCTGCCATGTCCTTTCCATCGTCTGTTTCCCGATTGAAGCGTTCATACACCTCTTTGATTGGCTCAGTCTTTCCACGGCACAGCAGCCGGATATCGTCCAACATCTTTTTGGGGTTCAGGTAGTCGCAGATGATCTGCCCATCCATGCCGATGTAAACCATGTAGAACGGATGGATTCGATTCCGATTGTCCACATTGACGCTGTTATTGATGTTTTTCAGCACGAAGATCACACCCTCCGGCAGTTCATCCGTAGCCGGAACCACCGCATGAAGTCCACGGGGCTTCTTGTCCAAATCACCGTTGTGCTTGATGTAATCCAGTAGGTCGAGCCGGAACTCGTTCAGTCCCAGATCCATAATAGAGATACCGTCCGACATATCTTCGATGTCAACGACCTCTTCCTGCAAGCGTTTCAGCTGTGCCTTGCGGTACTCCAAATCGCCCTTTTCTTCGGGGTTGATAAGGTCATCATCGCCGGTGGAGGTCATAACGGTGATTTTCATGCGGGTCTCCACACGGGATTTCAGGTTGATGTAATCGTCCAGCGTCAGATCAGGCCAAAAATTCACAAGCTGGATGTACTGGTTTTTGCTGCCGATACGGTCGATTCGTCCAAAACGCTGGATAATGCGTACCGGGTTCCAGTGAATGTCATAGTTGATCAGATAATCGCAGTCCTGCAAGTTCTGACCTTCAGAAATGCAGTCTGTCGCAATCAGCACATCAATCTCCGTGGAACTGCCGGGCATCAGAACATCCCGGTCTTTGGAAATGGGAGAGAAGCAGGTCAGCACGTTGTTGAGTGTTGCCTTGAAGCCTTTGATCGTGGTACGTCCATCAATCGAGCCGGTAATTACAGCGGTATTCAGCCCATATTTCTGCTTTACAAACGCACTCACATTGTCAAAGAGGTACTCTGCCGTATCCGAAAATGCAGAAAAAATCAGCACTTTCTTGTTGCTGACATTGATCGGATGCTCAATTTTTTCAGACAGCAGCTGGAACAGTTCTTGCAGCTTTGTGTCATGCTGCGGCGTGATATCTGCCACCATAAAGGTCAGCAGCTCCAGAATTTCTGCATCTTTCCGAAGCTCCGTACGCCAGCTCTTCCAGTCCATATCCGCAAGGTCGATTTTGACTTTTTTGCCGACGGTGAAAAAGTCAGTGTTTTCATCATCCATGTCAAAATCGTCTCCGGCCATGTCGTATATATCCAGATCAGCGTGGCCGGAGCGTTCAAACTGGTCAATGGACTGAATCGTAGCATCAATCAGTTTCTTGATGCGCATCAGGGTCAGCTGGAACGAATGTACAGAGCTTTCCAGCCGTTTCAGCAGGTTGATACTCATCAACCGACAAATACCCTGCTCACGGCCTCTCTGGGTCAGATTTTCTCCCTTATTGTGCGTCAGCTCCTGATATTTCTGGATCTTACTTGCGAAGATGTAGTTGGAGGGCATATAGACGCACAAGCTCAGCTGAATCAGCTGCTCATAAATTTCGTTGTAGTTGATGGCATTATTCAGGTCTGTCAGACATGGCCGAACGGAGATCGGCTTCAACCGCTCTGGGAACTTTCCGATAGCGTTGGTGTTGTAGTACTTCTCGATATGCTTCCGAGAACGTGCGATGGTAACACTGTCCAGCAGCTCGAAGAAGTCGAAATCCAACGTCCGCAGCAGCGCATCCGTGGTTCTCTCTTCTGGTTTCAGCTTGCTCCATGCGTTAAAGGCTTTCTGCGCCTGCTTGAAGATGTCCTCAATGCTCTTTGAGGTGTTCAGCTTTTCATCCAGATACTCGGAGCTTCCCTCATAGGCAAGGGCCAGCTGATTTTTCAAATCCACAAAGCGGTTGTTGACCGGCGTTGCCGAAAGCATCAGCACCTTGGTCTTAACTCCGGCACGGATCACCTTGTCCATCAGCCGCTGGTAACGGTTGTCCTGCGTCTTGCTGTGCGTACCGATGCCATTGCGGAAGTTGTGCGATTCATCAATGACGACCAGATCGTAGTTGCCCCAGTTCAGGCGATCCAGGTCGAGGCCATTCGACTTTCCGCCGCTTCTGGACAGGTCTGTATGGAACAGGACATCATAATTCAGCCGATCCGATGCAATCGGGTTGTTCACATAGTTGTCCTTATAGGTATTCCAGTTTTCCGCCAGCTTTTTGGGACACAGCACCAGAACCGACTTGTTTCGATTCTCATAATATTTTACGACAGCCAGTGCGGTAAATGTCTTGCCAAGACCAACACTGTCCGCAAGGATGCAGCCGTTGTACTTTTCCAGCTTATTGATGATGGCAAGCACCGCATCCTTCTGGAAGTCGTACAGCAGGCTCCAGATTTTGCTCTGCTTAAAGCCGGTTGCCTCGTTCGGCAGTTCATCTTCTGAGATGTCGTCCAAAAACTCGCTGAACACATGATACAGCGTCATAAAGTAGATGAACTCCGGGGAATTTTCTGCATAAGCCGTGCTGATATTTTCCAGAACCACATCTGTGACATCCTGCATTTTGTCCCGGTCGTTCCAAAGAGAATCGAACAACTTCATGTACTGCTGTGCGAACGGAGCCTCCATACAGTTGACCATGTTGTAGCTGTTATTTCCGCGTTCACAGCCAATATCGACCGTTGTAAAGCCGCCAATCGGCATATAAGCGGTCTGTGCTGCGCCGGAATCCACAGTCATAAAGCCAGCCATATTTTCACCGGTGGTGTTCGATTTGAACGTAGCCTTCCTTCTGATCCAGTCTGCACACTCCTTTGCGATGGCTCTCTGGGTCATCTCATTGCGCAGTTTGATTTCAAACTCTGTACCGTAAAGGCTTGTTTCACGGGAAATGCGGGGAATGTAGAACTCCCGCTTCTGCTTTTCAGCCTTTTCTTTCACAAAAGTGGGCGACGTAAAGATAAATTTGAACTCGTCTATGGTCTCCAGCTGCTTCTTCAGCTCTTTATAGGCATACATCGAAAAGCAGATTGCCGCAATAGACACCCTACTGCCTTTTTTGATTTCCACCCGCAAATCATCTCGAACGGTATTGGTGATGTTATCCAGAATTTTCATATCATCCACCGGTTTTATGCTTATCCGCATTCTTTTATAGCCTTGACTATGAAGGCGCTCTTACAAAACTCTATTTCTATTATACCACCCGCTTTTTCCCCTGTAAACGAAAAAGCTGACGGTGTGTAGCGTGCAGCATCCATCAGCTTTTCGTGACACAAAAATCGGCACCCGCTTTTCAGCGAGTGCCGATTTTGTTACCCTATAGTGCGCTTTGATTTTTGGCGTAAGTGGCGTAAGTTTGGCGTAAATCCGCTTTCGCGTGCTCCAAAAATCAAGGATTCATGCGGTTTTTAGGCAGTTATTAGTACATGCCGCCCATGCCGCCCATGTCACCGCCTGCAGCAGCGGGTGCAGCAGGGGGTTCCGGCAGGTCAGCGACCAGGCTCTCGGTGGTCAGGACCATCTCAGCAACAGATGCTGCGTTCTCCAGAGCAGAACGGGTGACCTTGGTCGGGTCCACGATGCCGGCGGCGATCATATCGTCCACAAAGACCTCATTCTGAGCGTCGAAGCCGTAGTTGGGCTTGTTGGCAGAGATGATCTTGTCGATGATGACGCTGCCCTCGAGGCCTGCGTTCTTGGCGATCTGGCGCAGAGGAGCTTCCAGAGCCTTCAGGACGATCTTAGCGCCGGTGCGCTCGTCGCCTTCCAGCGTGTCGCACAGCTCACGCACAGCGGGGATAGCATTGATGGGAGCGGTACCGCCGCCGGCCACAACACCCTCCTGTACAGCTGCCTTGGTAGCGTTCAGGGCATCCTCGATGCGCAGCTTCTTGTCCTTCATCTCGACTTCGGTAGCAGCACCGACCTTGATGACAGCCACGCCGCCGGCCAGCTTAGCCAGACGCTCCTGCAACTTCTCGCGGTCAAAGTCGCTGGTAGCGGCCTCGATCTGGTTGCGGATCTGAGCGATGCGGGCTGCGATGGCGTCCTTGTCGCCTGCGCCGCCCACGATGGTGGTGTTCTCCTTGGAGACCTTCACCTGACGGGCATGGCCCAGCATCTGAACGGTAGCGTCCTTCAGCTCATAGCCCAGATCGGAGGAGATCACGGTGCCGCCGGTCAGGGTTGCGATATCCTGCAGCATCTCCTTGCGGCGGTCGCCGAAGCCGGGAGCCTTGACAGCGCAGACGTTCAGGGTGCCGCGCAGGCGGTTGACGATCAGGGTGGACAGAGCCTCGCCCTCGATGTCCTCAGCCACGATCAGCAGCTTCATGCCGTTCTGCATCACCTGCTCCAGCAGGGGGACCAGATCCTGGATGACGCTGATCTTCTTATCGGTGATCAGGATAGCGGCATTGTCCAGATCGGCCACCATCTTATCGGTATCAGTGACCATATACGGGGTCAGGTAGCCGCGGTCGAACTGCATGCCTTCCACGATCTCGTTGTAGGTCTCGGCGGTGGTCTTGTTCTCCTCAATGGTGATGACGCCATCGGAAGTGACCTTCTCCATTGCCTCGGCGATCAGACGGCCGATCTCGGGGTCGCCTGCAGAAATGGTGCCGACGCGGGCGATATCGTTGCTGTCCTTCACCTTCTGGCTGTGAGCCTTGATGGTCTCAACAGCCTTGGCAACAGCCTTGCTCATGCCGCGGCGGATATCCATGGGGTTTGCACCGGCGGTGACATTCTTCATGCCCTCGGTGACCATGGCCTGTGCCAGAACGGTTGCGGTGGTGGTGCCGTCGCCTGCTGCGTCGTTGGTCTTGGTTGCGACCTCACGCACCAGCTGTGCGCCCATGTTCTCGAACTCGTCCTTCAGCTCGATCTCCTTTGCGATGGTCACGCCATCGTTGGTGATGACCGGTGCGCCGAACTTCTTGCCCAGCACCACATTGCGGCCCTTGGGTCCCAGGGTGATCTTAACGGTATTTGCCAGGGTATCGATACCGGCACACAGTGCCTTGCGGGCGTCCTCGCCCTGCTTGATCTGCTTAGCCATAATCAAATCGCTCCTTTAAAGCTCAATTTCTTAAAATAGAGGGGGTACTGCTCAGTCCTCAACGACTGCCAGGATATCGCCCTGACGGACGATGGTGCACTCCTCACCGTCCACCTTGACTTCGGTGCCGGAGTACTTGCTGGTGAGGACCTTATCGCCGACCTTGACAGTCATCTTGACTTCCTTGCCGTCCACAACGCCGCCGGGACCCACAGCGATGACCTCGGCCACCTGGGGCTTCTCTTTGGCACTACCGGTCAGGATCAGGCCACCCTTGGTGGTCTCCTCGACCTCAACAGTCTTGATAACAACACGGTCTGCAAGAGGAATGATCTTCATAGTTCTTGCCCTCCTATAGTAAAATATAATTTAAAACATTGCTGGGAACCGAGGAGCTTCCATCTGCTCTCTCGGCTCTTTAGCACTCCTTTTCTCTGAGTGCTAAGTGTATTGTACTCATCTTGGCTCAAAAAATCAAGGCTTTTTTTGCAGATTTTTATGAATATTTTGTTACAGCAGAAAATTTGATGATTCAGCGAAAAAAGAGACGGCTCCCTTCTGAAAAGGAGTCGTCTCTTTTGCATCAAAGGCTTATTGAGTTTGCACTCTCTGCCTGCCTTTGCGCCGCAAAGCGCTCGAATGCGGGCTTTGGCAGCAGGATGTGCCCCGCCAGCGGCCGGAGCTGCACCGCCACCTGCTCCGTAGGCACACACTCACCATCTGCCGTGGCAACGATGGGCCCGCGGCCATCGACGGCACGCAGAGTCACCTGCTTTGCCCGGCGGTAGATGAAGTACGGCTGGGCCTCCTTGACGAGCTGGCCATGTTGGAAGTGCTTTCCGCTTTTGTACATGCCCAGCAGCTTTGCAATGGTCAGGCGGCTCACCTTGCGGATGATATACACATCCAGCCAGCCGTCGTCCGGCTGTGCTTCCGGCGCGGCACAGAAGCCGCCGCCGTAGGTGCGGCCATTGCAGACCGCGCACATCAGGCAGTCCACGGCAAACGTTTCGCCATCAATGGTGTATTCCACCCGGCGGCCGATGTGGCCGCACAGCTGCTCCACGATGGAGAGCGCATAGGCCATCTCACCGCCGCACAGGGGAATGCGCCGGAACTTCGGGATGCCGTAGGCCACCTGTGCATCCAGACCGGCGGCGCAGATGGTGGCGGAAAGGCCGAGGCTGGTGTCCATCAGGTCGATGCTCACCGGCCCGCCGGCCAGCTGGGCATCCAGGTCCAGAAACTCCTCTTTGGTGCCGAAGGTACGCAAAAAGTCGTTGCCGCTGCCAAAGGGCAGACAGCCGACAGCCGTGTTCTCGTACCCATAGGCACCGGTGAGAGCTTCGTTGAACGTACCGTCACCGCCTGCCGTATAGATGCGCAGGGTCTCCCCTGCCTGCCGGGCAGCCGCATTCGCAAGCTCCCTGGCGTGACCTGCATGGGTGGTGACCTGAATGGTATATGCTTCCGGGGCAAGGCCCGCGCGGGCAGCCGCCGCTTCGATCTGCTGCGGCAGGGTGCGGGTGCAGTCGGTCTTGCCGGCAGTGGGATTCAATAGAAATAAAGTGTGCATGGAATTCCTCCTGCGATTCTGTTGTTTCTATGATAACAGAAAAACAGAAAGTTGCAAGAAAAATCAGCACTTTCACGCGGGCAGCGTTGATCTCTGCCGGCCTGCTCATAGCGTAGCCGCCGCATCCTCCCGCAGGACGATGGAGCCATCGGCAGAGCAATCTGCCGTCCAGTGCTGGCCGGTGCTGGCTTCGCCGGAGGCGATGCGGTCCGCCAGCGCCTGCTCCACGGCACGGTCCACAGCACGGCGCAGCTCCCGGGCCCCGTAGGCCGAGTGAGCCTTTGCCGCCAGTGCCCGGCCCACCTGCGGGGTGTGGTGCAGCTGGTAGCCGCTGCGGGCCGCCCGCGCTTCCAGCTGGCAAAGCAGTTTTTCGGTGATGGCGCACAGGCTTTCCTCTGCCAGCGGGCGGAACACGATCATTTCGTCCAGACGGCCCACGAGCTCTGGCCGGAACCACTTTTTCGCTTCTTCGATGGCCTGCGCCGACTGCTTTTCAAACACAGCCTCGCTGCCCGCCGCAAAGCCCAGCGGAGCGCTCTGCCCCGCCAGGAAGCGCGCACCGAGGTTCGAGGTGAGCAGCACGATGGTGTTGCGGAAATCGGCCTTGCGGCCCATGGAATCGGTGAGCTGCCCATCTTCCAGAATTTGCAGAAGGACGTTCTGGATATCCGGATGCGCCTTCTCGATCTCGTCAAACAGTACGACACTGTAGGGGCGGCGGCGTACCGCTTCGGTCAGCTGGCCGCCCTCATCGTGGCCGAGATAGCCCGGAGGAGCCCCCAACAGGCGGGCGGCAGTGTGCTGTTCCTGATACTCGGACATGTCGAACTTGAGCAGGGCTTTCTCGCTGCCGAACCAGCTTACCGCCAGCGCCCGGGCAAGAGCGGTCTTGCCCACGCCGGTGGGACCGAGGAACAGCATGGCTCCGATGGGCCTGCCCGGCTCGCCAAGGCCGGTGCGGCTGCGGCGGATGGCCCCTGCCACGGCGGCCACAGCACGGGTCTGCCCGACGATCTCCGCATTCAGACGGTCTTCCAGCTTATCCAGCCGTTCCCGCTCCTGCTCGCCCACCCGCTCGGCAGGCACCCCGCTGGCCAGCGCCACCACTCGGGCGATGTCGTCCGGCGTGAGCACCGGCTGTGACCGGTCCGACTGCTCGGCACGGATGCGCACCGCCGCGCAGGCTTCGTCCACAAGGTCGATGGCCTTATCCGGCAGGCACTTGCCCGGCAGATACCGCACCGAAAGCTCCACCGCTGCGCGCAGTGCTTCCGGCGGCAGTTTCACGCCGTGGTAGCGCTCATAGCGCGGGGCAAGGCCGTCCAGAATCTGCATGGCCTGCTCCGGGGTCGGCTCCTCCACCTGCACCCGGCCAAAACGGCGCTCCAGGGCGGCATCTTTCTGGATGTGGGTGCGGAATTCCTCGTTGGTGGTGGCACCGATCACCTGTATCTCGCCCCGGGCCAGCACGGGCTTGAGGATGCTGGCCGCGTCGATGGCACCTTCTGCCGCACCGGCACCCACGATGGTGTGGAACTCGTCCACGAACAGGATGGACGTGCCATCCCGCACCAGTTCTTCCAAAAGGTTCTTGAACCGTTCCTCAAAGTCGCCGCGGTACTTGGTGCCCGCCACAAGGCTGGCCATATCCAATGCCAGCAGGCGGCGGCCCTTCAGCGCCCGAGGCACACGGTCCGAGGTGATGCGCTGGGCAAGGCCCTCGGCCAGTGCCGTCTTGCCTACGCCCGGCTCCCCCACGAGGCAGGGGTTATTCTTCTGGCGGCGGCACAGGATCTCCACCATGCGGTCCAGCTCCGCTTCCCGGCAGAACACCGGGTCCAGCTCCCGGTCGGCGGCCTTGCGGGTGAGGTCGCGGCAGTATTTATCGCTGGCGCGGCTGCCCCGGGCCACACTGGCCGCAACGCGCGGCTGGGGCGACAGAATGAACTGCCCGGACAGCTGGCGGCATTCCCGCACGGCCTCGGTGAGCGGCAGGCCCATGGAGGCCAGCAACAGGCCTGCCGTGCAGCCGTCATCTTCCAGCATGGCGCAGAGCAGGTGTTCTGGTTCTGCGCGGTTCAGATGGGCGTTCTGGGCCCCAATGATGGCGTAGTCCATCGTGCGGCGCAGGTCCGGCGCAAAGGCATTCCGGTCCAGATGCAGGGCCGGGCCGCAGCGGCGCTCGGCCAGCTGACGGCGCACGTCTGGTTCGCGAATTTGCTTGTTTGCCAGAAAACGCGCGGCTGCCCCATGGTCCTGCTGCAGGATCGCCAGCAGCAGGTGGCCGGTATCCGCTTTTTCACAGCCCAGATCCCCGGCCAGTTCCACTGCACTGCGCAGCAGATGATCCGACTCCCGCGAGAAGCCCTTATAGCCGCCAAAGCCCATTTTCTCCCAGATGCTCATTGCATGCTCCTTGTTGCTAAAATGATTGCACAAGAAGTATAGCCCCAAAGCAGCCGAAAAAATCAGTCGTTTGTGTCGGGATGAGAAAACAAAAAGGAGATACCTGCCGGTATCCCCTTCTTGTGGATGATTTCAGTTCATTTCGGCCAGAGCCTTTTTCAGGTTCTTTGCGATCTGATCCGGGCAACTGGTGTTGCGGAAACCGCATTTGACGCCCTCAAAGCGCTCAATGACCTGCTCGGCCTTCATGCCGCGCACGATGCTGCAGATGCCCTTCAGGTTGCCGTTGCAGCCGCCGATGACCTCCATGCTCTCGATGGTGTGGTCATCGTTCAGCACAAAGTTGGTCTGCTTCGAACAGGTGCCGCTGTTCGGAAAACTGAATTCTTTCATATCTCAAAATCCTCTCTTGTTTGACCTCTCCTGCCCGGGCGTACAGGGCCCCGGGCTTTCTTTTTATTATAGTGCTCCGGCGCAAAATGTCAACGTGACCGGGTCACACTTCGATGCCCCGGCGCTTGCGGGCCAGCTCCAGAATGCGCTCCACCTGATCGTCTGCGGTGGTGCAGGTGCCCACCGGGTGCGGCACCTTGTGGTTTGCACCGTGGAAGTCGGTGCCGCCGGTGTGGATGAGGCCGTACTGCTCGCACAGGGCGGCACACTCGGCCTTGTCTTCAGGGCTGTTGCGGGGGTGGTCCACCTCAATGCCGTCAATGATGCCTTCCTTCGCCAGCTGGCGCACCAGCGGCATACTTTTGTATACCGTGGGGTGCGCGAACACCAGCACCGCGCCGGCAGCTTTTGCCGTGGCGATCACCTCCTGTACCGAAGGGTACTTTACCTGATGCAGCACCACACCCCGCGGCTCCCAGCCAAACAGATAGCTGTACAGCTTGCCGTACACGGCATCGCACAGGCCCAGCTGATGCAGCGCTTCCATAATGCCGCTTTTGAACAGTACCCCGCTGTCTTTCGCGTATTCCAGTGCCTGCTCGGTGCGGAACTGCGGATACAGTGCTTCGATCTCCTTTGCACTCTGCAGGCCGCACTCGTTGCGGCGCTGGCGCAGGATGTCGCAGTGCTCTTTCAGCGCGCGGCTTTCCGGGTCCGGGTAATAGCACAGCAGGTGTACCCGGTGGCGGTGCTCGTGGTCGTAACCGGTCAGCTCGGTGGCCGGGATGAGGTGCACGCCGTCCTGCACGGGGTGCTCATAGCAGTAGTTCACGCTGAGCAGGGTGTCGTGATCGGAAATGGCCATGGTGTCCAGACCGACCCGCGCCGCCATGAGCGGCAGGCGGTGGATGGGCACAGAGCCGTCGGAACAGGTAGAGTGATTGTGAAGATCGCCGGGCATAGAAATTGAACCTCCATGAAAGACACCCGGCCCCGTCAAGAAACAGGGCCGGGTGTCTGCAATTGCAATTAGTGCTTATAGAAATTGATCAGGCAGCCGTCGGCCAGAATTTTGCGCTCGTCGGCGGTCAGCGGGGCCATATACAGGCTGAACTCCTTGACGGTGTCGCCCAGCACATAGGCTTTGATATCCTGCAGGTCGCCCTTGAGGGCTGCGCGGACGTTCGGGATGAACACATAGTCGCCCAGACCAAACGGCGTTGCGCCCACCAGCTGCAGCGGCAGCATGCCCCAGTTGATCAGGTTGGAGCGGTAGCGCTTGGTGGCGTACTCGGTAACGATGTTGGCACCGGCACCCAGCACGCGCTGGCAGCTGGCGGCCTGCTCACGGGCAGAACCGTCGCCGGGCTTGACGGCAAAGATGGTGGACGCGATCTGCACATCGTCCCAGGTCAGGTTCTCATAGCCGGGTACCTTGTGCAGCTGAGCCAGCACCTCAGCACTGCCCTCGCCTGCGCGGCGGGCCTTCTCCTCGGCCTGCACGGCCTTGGCACGGCTGACGTATTCCGGGTCCTTGCGGCTGAGGGTGAACTCGGCCAGACCCAGCGGATTGGAGCGGAAAGAGGATGTCTCACCGGAGGGGATCAGCTCGTCGGTGGTGGTGACGGGGTCGGTGATGTAGGAAGCCACCTTCAGCAGCAGGTTGTCGCCCAGCGGCGCGATCTCGGGCCAGTCCTTGATGTTGGGGCCCAGCTTGAGCAGAGCGTCATAATCACCCTTGCCGAAGCCCTGATACACGCGGGTGTCGTAGCTGGACGAATCGTACTGGTACTCCGGCACAGTGGGATCGTAGTCGATGTCAGTGGCCGGGGTCAGGATGCCGCCGTTGGCCGTGGTGGCCGCGATGCTGCGGGCATCCATCAGAGCGACGCCGGAAAGCTGGCCGTTGCCGGGCTTGGAGCCCTCGCGGCTGGGGAAGTTGCGGGTAGTGTGGCGGATGGACAGCGCACCGTTGGCAGGCACGTCGCCTGCGCCGAAGCAGGGGCCGCAGAAGGCCGTGCGGATGGTGGCACCGCTGGCCATCAGGTCGTGGATGACACCGGTGCGCACCAGTTCCATCATGATGGGCTGGCTGCCGGGGTAGACGCTGAGAGCGTAGTCGCCGCAGCCGCCGGTGTGGCCCTTGAGGATGGATGCCGCCTCGTAAATGCTGTCGTACAGACCGCCTGCGCAGCCTGCAATAACGCCCTGATCCACCCGCAGCTTGCCGTTTTCGATCTTGCTGCACAGGTCAAGGCTGACATCCTTGCGGCCGATCAGCTTCTGCACATCCTGCTCGCAGGCATGGAGGATGTCTTCGAGGTTCGCGTTCAGTTCTTCAATGGTAAAGGCGTTGGACGGGTGCATGGGCAGTGCGATCATGGGCCGGATGGCAGACAGATCCACTTCCACCACGCCGTCATAATAGGCAAGGTCTGCCGGGGCCAGCTTCTTGTAGTCAGCAGCACGGCCATGCACAGCGAGGAAACGCTGGGTGGTCTCGTCGGTCTCCCAGATGGAAGAAAGGCAGGTGGTCTCGGTGGTCATGGCGTCGATGGCGTTGCGGGTATCCTGACGCAGGGACGCGATGCCGGGGCCGACGAACTCCATGACCTTGTTCTTGACATAGCCGCTCTTGAACAGCTTGCCCACCAGCGCAATGGCCACATCGTGGGGGCCGCAGCCTGCGGGCAGAGAACCGGTGAGGTAAATGGCAACCACGCCCGGGCGGGCCACATCATAGGTTCGGCCCAGCAGCTGCTTTGCCAGCTCGCCGCCGCCTTCTCCAATGGCCATGGTACCCAGTGCGCCGTAGCGGGTGTGAGAGTCGGAGCCGAGGATCATCTTGCCGCAGCCCGCGAACTTTTCGCGCATATACTGGTGGATGACCGCCAGGTGCGGGGGCACGAAGATGCCGCCGTATTTCTTGGCAGCGGACAGGCCGAAGCGGTGGTCGTCCTCATTGATGGTGCCGCCCACAGCGCACAGGCTGTTGTGGCAGTTGGTGAGCACATACGGAATGGGGAATTTCTCCAGACCAGACGCGCGGGCCGTCTGGATGATACCCACAAAGGTGATGTCATGGCTGGCCATGGCGTCAAACTTGATCTTCAGATTTTCGGCATCGCCGCTGGTGTTGTGGGCCTGCAGAATGCTGTAGGCCATAGTGCCGGTCTTTGCATTTGCGATGGCTGCTGCATCAAAGCCCTTTGCGGCCAGGGCTGCGTCTGCATTGCCGTCTGCGGGCACCCACTCGCCGCGGGCATAATATGCGCCGCCGGTGCTGCATTTGATCATATCCAACATCTCGATTCGCCTCTCTTTTTGATTTTCCCGCCCGCCGTATCTTGCGGGCATTGCCCCGGCAGAGCGGTACACCGTCCTCTCTGCCCTCTCCTGCCGTGCGCTTGACTGCACGGCTGCGGCCCAAAGGCTGCATCTGCAAACCATTATACCATGAAACCATGGAAAGAAAAAGCACTTTTTACAAATGAATCGTGAACAGCACGGAAAGAGACGGACTCTGGGTAAGCTGCTTTCTGCCCGGCACAAAATAAAAACAGCCCTCAGCGCAGGCTGAGAGCTGTTTTTATGCCGCCGACGGGGGTCGAACCCGTACTCTGTCTCCAGAAAGGGATTTTAAGTCCCTCGTGTCTGCCAATTTCACCACAGCGGCACAGAAAGAACTGCCGTCTTTTCAAACGGCAGTTCTTATAATACAATACGCCTTGTTTTTTGTCAAGAAAAAGCTTTTACACCTTGCCGCCGTGCAGTTCTGCGTACATCTTGGCACGGCACTCAGCCACAGCCGGGGTCATGTTCACATAGTGCTTGTGCGGGCACTCCAGGCGCAGCTCGCTCTCCCAGGTCTCCTCGGTGAGCTGCTTTGCGATGTAGGCTTTCTTCTCTGCAATAGAGGGCAGCTCAATGGCCAGCTGGCCGCCGAGAATGTGCGGCACCAGCAGCTTTTTCACCTTGGTGGGGGTGATGGTCACGGTGCGCTCGATGGCGTCCGAATCCAGGTTGACCATCGTGATGGGCTTGCCGGCTTCGATCTCCTCGCCGTCCATGGCGATCAGGTCGCACTGGGCCTGGCCGTTTTCGTCGTAGAGACGCCACGGCATCTTCTTGCCCGGGATGATGGCCTTGCTGGCAGAATCCGAGCACTTCATCTTGGGGGTATAGGTGCCGTCCGGCTGCTTGACCGCCACCAGTTTGTACACGCCGCCGAACACGGGATCGGAAGCGGAGGTGATGAGGTTCTCACCCACGCCGTAGGAGTCAAAATGAGCGTGCTCGTACAGCTCCATGTTAGCGATCTTCTTTTCGTCCAGACCATTGGACGCCACCAGCTTGATGTAGGGCTTGCCGGCTGCATCCAGTGCCTTGCGCAGGCGCTTGGAGCCGCGGGCCAGGTCGCCGGAGTCGATGCGGGCACTCTTGACGCGGCGGTTGGGGTCGTTGGGGTATTTCTCAATGAGGTAGTCGTCCAGCTTGATCAGGTTGGGCAGGCCGCTCTCCATAATATTATAGGTATCCAGCAGCAGGCTGACCGAATCCGGGTAGGTATCCGCAAAGGCCTTGAAGGCGTCGAACTCGGTCGGGAAGAACTCGATGAAGCTGTGTGCTACGGTGCCCACCGCCTTGACGTCTGCGCCAAACTTCATCTCGGCCAGGCAGTTGGCCGTGCCGATGCAGCCGCCCAGAACGGCCGCATAAGCACCATCGTTGCCGGCGCTCTCGCCCTGTGCGCGACGGGTGCCGAACTCCATGACGCTGCGGGGCGTATGGGTGTTCAGGCCAGTGACACGGGTAGCCTTGGTGGCGATCAGGCTGTGGAAGTTCATGGTCTGCAGCAGATAGGTCTCGATCAGGATCGCACCCACCAGGTCGCACTCAATGCGCACCATCTGCACATGCGGGTAAGCCACGGTACCTTCCGGCAGCGCATACATATCGCCCTTCCACTGATAGGTGCGCAGGTAATCGCAAAACTCCTCGCTCATGCCCTTGGTGCGCAGCCACCAGATATCCTGTGCGTTGAAGTGATAGTTCAGCAGAAAGCGGGTCAGTTTGCGCTGGCCTGCACTGATGGAATAGCCCTGATCATCCGGGTTCTTGCGGAAGAACATATCGAACACCAGGGTCGTGTCCTTGAACCCGTGCAGGAACAGGCAGTTGGCCATGGTGAATTCATAAAAATCAACGACCATTGCGGGGTTGTCGTAGTCCTCATCCGGAATGTAGGGCACAACCTTGATTTCGTCCATGAATAGTATCCTCTCTTTTTTGCACCCGGCAGGAGTTTCTCCTCCCCTGCCGTCTGACTTCCGCACCGGAGATGTTCCGTCGGAAGCGCACCGTCTCTGTCTTGACAGTGCGTTTCCCTCATGATATCACCATTTGACGCCCGGTTCAAGTGGTTTAAGTAAAATTCTGGTGACAAAAAAGCCGCCCATGCACGGCGGCACAGGCGGCTCTCAGTGTTACAGTTTAACCGTTGATGATGTTCGGGGTGGCATTTTTCAGCACGACATCGTGGCTGCCGCCCTCCACGATGGAGGTGGAGGACACGACGGTCAGCTTGGCCTTCTGCTGCAGCTCGGGGATGGAGAGCGCACCGCAGTTGCACATGGTGCTCTTGACCTTGTACAGGGTGGTCTGCACGCCGTCGGCCAGAGGGCCTGCATACGGGACGTAGCTGTCCACGCCTTCCTCAAAGCTCAGCTTGCTGGATCCACCCAGGTCATAGCGCTGCCAGTTGCGGGCGCGGTTGGAGCCTTCGCCCCAGTACTCCTTCATATACTGGCCGTTGATGCGCACCTTGTTCGTGGGGCTCTCGTCGAAGCGGGCGAAGTAGCGGCCCAGCATGACGAAGTCGGCACCCATGGCCAGCGCCAGGGTGATGTGGTAATCGTGGACGATGCCGCCGTCGGAGCAGATGGGCACATAGATGCCGGTCTCTTTGTAGTACTCGTCGCGGGCCTTTGCCACCTCGATGACCGCGGTGGCCTGGCCGCGGCCAATGCCCTTGGTCTCGCGGGTGATGCAGATGGAACCGCCGCCGATGCCGATCTTCACGAAGTCGGCGCCAGCCTCGGCCAGGAAGCGGAAGCCTTCGGCATCCACGACGTTGCCTGCGCCGACCTTGACGGTGTCGCCGTAGTGCTCGCGGATCCAGCTGATGGTGCGGCTCTGCCACTCGGAGTAACCCTCGGAGGAGTCGATGCACAGCACATCCACACCGGCATCCACCAGTGCAGGCACGCGCTCGGCATAGTCACGGGTGTTGATGCCGGCACCGACGACATAGCTCTTATTCTTGTCCAGCAGCTCGTTGACGTTCTTCTTGTGGGAGTCGTAGTCCTTGCGGAAGACGATATACTTCAGGTTGCCCTCGGCATCCACCAGCGGCAGGGTGTTGATCTTGTTATCCCAGATGATGTTGTTGCAATCGTGCAGAGAGGTGTTCTCCGGGGCGGTGACCAGCTTTTCGATGGGGGTCATGAAGGTGGTGACCGGTGCGTCGTCGGGGGTGTGGTTGACACGGTAATCGCGGGAGGCCACGATGCCCAGCAGCTTGCCGCCCGGAGTGCCGTCGGCGGTGATGGCAATGGTGGAGTGGCCGGTGCGGGCCTTCAGCTCCAGCACATCGTGCAGGGTGGCAGTGGGTGCCAGATTGGAGTCGGACACGACGTAACCGGCCTTGTAGCTCTTGACGCGGCGCACCATGGCGGCCTCGCTCTCGATGCTCTGCGAGCCATAAATGAAGGAAACGCCGCCCTGACGTGCCAACGCGATGGCCAGTTTGTCGCCGGAAACAGCCTGCATGATGGCGCTGATCATGGGGATGTTCATCTGCAGGGGGCATTCCTCCTCGCCCTTGCGGTACTTGACCAGCGGGGTCTTCAGGCTGACGGCAGTGGGCACGTTCTCAGCGGAGGAATAGCCGGGGACCAGCAGGTATTCACCGAAAGTGCGGGAAGGTTCTTCATAGAAATAAGCCATGTTCAAACTCCTTTTCTCTTAACGCATCAACATCAATCGGATTCATGTTTGTTACTTATAAATTGATTGTATATACTGTACCACAAAGCCCGCCGGAATACAAACCCCCGCCCCGCCAAACTTTGTAAATGTCCTTTGCAGAAAAACAGGCAAAATGCCCAGCAAAATTGCGCAAGGTCATACTTTTCCGCATGGGAAGCCGATTTTTCGCCTTTTCCGGGCGGCAGAAGATGCAAAAAAGCTCGTCCCGGAAAGGACGAGCTTTTTTGCACACGAAGCGGGATACCGCCTGTGCGGCACGCAGGATCACGAACTGTGAAGGAGAACAGTCGGAGGAGGAGAACCCCGTGCCCGATATCCCTAAAAACAAGAAGAAAAAGATTTCACACTCAGCAGGGCCGCTTGCCCTTGCTGTAACCATATTGTAACTCTTTTGGAATTGTTTTGCAATAGCTTTTTTGTAATTTCTTTGTAATAATTTTTGAACTTTTTGTGGACAAGCATCGGCAGGCATCTTTTACTCACCCAGTTCCAGATAAGATTCAAAGCTGGTCTGGCCGTTATGCTTACCGATGATGTACCAGCCCTCTGCCGAGGGTGCATAGAATACTTCCACCGTTTCACCCATCGGCACCTCGCGATGGTAGTTGATGGAGGCAAAGGTCACCGGGCCTTTGCGCACCACGTCCAGCGGCAGCGCATCGCAGACGAGATCGAGGTAAAAGGCGTTGTTCAAATGGCCGTTCAGGTCACACTGGGAGTAGCGCACCGTCCACTCCCCTGCGCTGGTGAGTCCTTCGCGGCACTTGTGCAGCTGCAGGGGCAGCTCGCCTTCCACCGTTTCGTTCCAGAAGCCGTCCACCGTCCAGCCCGGCTCCCGCAGGATGCGGTTCTCGGCAAGGCTGACCACGATCCAGCGGCAGTCCACCATGGCCACCTGTTTGCCTTCGGCGTCGGTCACAGTGGTGATGCGCTTGACAGAGCCGCGCCTGCTGGCTTCGGCCCGAGTGAGCAGGGTGAGCTTTTCCGCACGCTGGGGCACGCGGTCAAACTTGAGCGCCTGTTTGCCCACCAGAAAGGCTACGCCGTGGTCCTTGAAGAACTGGTCGGTCATGCCAAAGGTCCGGGCATGATCTGCCGACACCTGCTCCACATAGCGCAGCAGGGCGCTGGGCTTGAGCAGGCTGCGGAAATCGGCGTCGGCGTTCATGACGGTCATGGTCTCGGTGTAAAAAAACTGTTCCATGATGTTTCCTTTCGATAAAAAGAGACTGTTGCACCTTGTTCTGTGCAGCAGCCTCCGTTGCATTTAATACTGGTTGCGGTTGCGCTTGCGCACCTTGCGCCAGATGTTGAAGCAGGCCAGCGCCAGCATGGCCAGCAGAAGCATCAGGAACAGATAGCTGCTGCCGCCCTCGTCGTAGCTTTTCATCTCGCTCCACTTCACGTCCAGTTCGCTGTTCACGTCGTCGCTCAGTGCGGTGAAGATCTTCTCTTTGGCCGCATCTTCTTCCGAAGGATAGGCGATCTCGCTGTACTTCAGGTCTTCATCCAGCACCTCCCACACATCGTGCATGGGGGTGGTGTAGCCGATGTACTCAATGTTCGCCTTGCCGACGTCCGTCTCGCACATGAAGTTGATGAACATCTCGGCGGCTTCCTCGTGCTCACTGGTGGCCGGGATGGTCATGCAGTCCACCGAAAGCACACTGCCTTCCTCCGGGAAGACCCAGGCCAAATCGGGGTTATCGTCGATCATGGTGATGGCGTCGCCGGAGTAGTACACGCCGACGGCTGCCTCGCCGCCGATCATCTTATCAAAGATCTCGTCCATGACGTAGGCCTGCACCAGCGGTTTCTGCGCCTTGAGCTCCTCCACCACCTCGTCCACTTCCTCAGCAGACTGGGGGTTGATGTCGTGGCCGCTCTTGAACGCAGCAATGGCGTAGGCGTCGCGGCTGTTGTTGAACATCAGGATGTTGTCCGCATACTGTTCATCCCACAGGTCGGCCCAGCTGGTGGGCGCTTTGTCCACCATTTTGGTGTTGTAGATGATGCCGGTGGTGCACAGGGTGTACGGCACCGTGTAGGCATTTTCCGGGTCATAGTCCGCGTTGCGGTATTCCTCGTCGATCTTCTGGGCATTGGGGATGTTGTCGTAGTTCAGGGGCATGAGCATCCCTTCGCTGATCATCTTTGCCACCATGTAATCCGACGGGATGACCACATCATAGTCGGCCGCACCGGACTTGAGCTTGGCATACATGGACTCGTTGGAATCGAAGGTGGTGTAATTCACCTTAATGCCCGTGAGCTGCTCAAAGGCAGCCACCACATCCACGCTGTCGTCCGAACCGTTGGAGATATACTCGCCCCAGTTGTAGACGTTCAGGGTGATATTCTGGCCCTTGAAGCGGGTCCAATCATAATCAGCCGACACCGAGATATCCTCGTTGACCTCAATGGTCCCGGCTGCGAATGCAGGCAAGGCGCAGCACACCGCCAGAGCCAGCGTGAGCAGCAAAACAGCAAAACGTTTCATCACACGCCCTCCCCTCTCAGTGCCTTCTGGTCGCGGCGGTAATTGCGGCTCTCCATCGCATTGGAGATCAGGATGATGCACAGGATCACCACGAACATGATGGTGGACAGAGCATAGATCTCCGGACTGACCTTCTTGCGGGTCATGGAGTAGATGGCGATGGGCAGGGTCTCCACGGTACCGCAGTTGAAATAGGAGATCATGAAATCGTCGATGGAATAGGTCAGGCAGATCAGGAACGCCGACAGGATGGCCGGGCTGATCTCCGGCAGGATGACCTTGAAGAATGCCTGCTTCGGGTCGCAGCCCAGGTCGAGCGCTGCCTCATACAGCTTGATATCCAGCTGCTTGAGCTTGGGGCTGACGTTAAAAATAACGTAAGGCACATTGAACGCGATGTGCGCAATGAGCAGCGTCGGAAAGCCTATGATGGTGTCCGGCAGCCAGGAAACGCCATCGGCAAAGCGCTGGTAAGCCACGAACAGCAGCATGAGCGAAATGCCGGTGATGATCTCCGGGTTGACCACCGGGATATAGGTGATATTGGTGACCACAAGGCGGCTCTTGCGGCCCATGGACGCGATGCCCAGAGACGCCGCCGTGCCCAGCACCGTGGCGACGACCGCCGACAGCAGGGCCACTTCCAGCGAGACGCGCAGCGCACTCAGGATGGAGGAATTGTGCAGCAGGCTGGAATACCACTTGAGGGTGAAGCCGGTGAACAGCGAGTAACCCTTGGACTGGTTGAAGCTGAACACGATCATATACGCAATGGGCAGGTACATGAAGCAGAAGAACAGGATGATGTAGACGCGCTGCATCAGGCGCAGATGTTTGGTTTTCATCAGGACACGCCCTCCATTTCATCTTCATCAAAGCTGGACGTGAAGCTCATGCACAGCAGCACGATGATCATCAGCACAAGGCTCATGGCGGAACCCACGTTCAGGTTGTAGCTGTTGCCCAGGAACTGCATCTCGATCAGGTCGCCGATGAGCAGGTTGGAGCCGCCGCCCAGCATACGGCTGATGACGAAGGTGGACACCGCCGGGACGAACACCATCGTGATGCCGGTGCTGATGCCGGGCACGCTCATGGGGATGAGCACCCGGACAAGGGTCTTGGTGGTGGAAGCGCCCAGATCCTGCGCCGCTTCCACAAGGCTCTGGTCGATCTTGGTCATGCTAGTGTAGAGCGGCAGGATCATATAGGGCACATAGTTGTACACCATGCCCAGCACCACCGCGCCGGAGGTGTTCAGCATGGAATAGGGTCCGAGACCAAAGAAGCCCAGCACGGCGTTCACCGGGCCATTGATGCTGAGCAGGCCCATCCAGGCATAAGTGCGCAGCAGAAAGTTCATCCACATGGGCAGCATGACCAGCATGAGCATGATGTGCTGCTTGTTCACCCGCAGACGGGAGAGGAAATAACCCACCGGGAACGCGATGACCAGACAGATGACCGTGGCAATGAGGGCCAGCAGCAGACTGCGGGCAAACACCGAGCCGTAGCCGCTGATGGAGGTGAGGTTATCCAGCGTGAAGGCACCGTTGCCATCGGTGAAGGCATAGTACACCACGATGATGAGCGGCACCACCGTGAACAGCACCATCCATACAAAGTAGGGATAGGCCAGCTTCTTATCATAAATCTTCATCATCGCGGCTCACCCCTCCGAACGCGCCATGATATGGATCTCGTTGGGGCCGATGCGCATACCAATGGTCTCACCGGGCGTGCAGGCGCGGGTGGAGTGGATGAGCCACTCGCGGCCCTCGCAGTCCACATGCATCTCGAAGTGGACACCCTTGAAAATGACATCGTTCACGACACCAACCAGCTGGCCCTCCACCGGAGAGACCACCTCGATGTCCTCGGGACGCACAACGACCTGCACGCTCTGCTCGCGGGCAAAGCCGCGGTCCACACAGGGAAAGTCCACACCGGAGAAGGACACCAGGAAGTCCTTGTGCATCACGCCGTCCACGATGTTGGAATCGCCGATGAAGTCGGCCACGAAGGCATTCTTCGGCTCGTTGTAGATGTCCTCGGGCGTGCCGATCTGCTGCACCTTGCCGCCGTTCATGACCACGACCGTGTCGGACATGGTCAGGGCTTCTTCCTGATCGTGGGTGACATAGATAAAGGTGATGTTCATCTCGCGCTGCAGACGTTTGAGCTCCAGCTGCATCTCCTTGCGCAGCTTCAGGTCCAAAGCACCCAGGGGCTCATCCAGCAACAGGATCTCCGGCTCGTTGACCAGACTGCGGGCGATGGCCACGCGCTGCTGCTGGCCGCCGGACATCTGGCTGATGCTGCGGCGCTCGAACCCCTTCAGGCCCACGACTTCCAGCATGTCACGCACCTTGCGGCGGATGGTTTCTTCGTCCATCTTCTTCAGGCGCAGGCCGAAGGCCACGTTCTCGAACACGTTCAGGTGCGGGAACAGTGCGTACTTCTGGAAGACGGTATTCACCGGGCGCTTGTAGGGCGGCACGCCGGTGATGTCTTCGCCTTTCAGCAGCACCTTGCCGGAGTTCGGCTCCAAAAAACCTGCGATCAGGCGCAGGGTGGTGGTTTTGCCGCAGCCGGAGGAACCCAGCAGCGTCACAAACTCTTTGTCATGGATGTCAAGGGTCAGCCCATCCAGAATGCGCTGACCATCAAATTCCACCACGATATCCCGCAGTGAAACGATCACCGAGTTGTCCATTTTTTACTATATCCTCCTTGTAACTCAGATACGAAAAAAGACAGGGTCTTTGCCCCATCCTTCTCCCGCATCAGGGTGACCCAGCCCCGCACAACATCCATGACGACCGTAAAATATTGCGCAGTTATTCTGCCCTGTCTCGTCTATCTTAATCAATCTTTGCTGAAATGTCAATCACTCTGCCGATGTTTGCCGAAACTTTACGCAAAGCAACAAAAAAACATGCGCCGCAGCGGGCTTTCCGCATGCGGCGCATGTTGGCATTTTATTCCGTTTTCAACTGGTCGGCAGTTATCAGCAGGGCCTGTACGGAGCTGAGGTCCACTGCATACACGGAGCTGTCCCCTTCTGTCATCAGCCAGCAGCCGTCGGCATTGCTGGCATAGCGCAGGGTCACGGTGCCGTCGGCGGTGGCGGCCTGCACGGTGGCAAGCGGTGCATCAAAGCCGTAGGCAGACGGGTCCGCATCCGTCACCTGTGCCGAGACATAGCTGCTGAGGGCTGAGAGGATGCTCTGCACTTTTGTCTCGTCCAGTGCGGCATCCGGCTCATCCGCAAGACGCCAGACAGTCTGGTATTCTGCCGAGTCCGCAGAGCTTTCGGAAGAAGCATCTTCCGAACTGCTTTCCGTTTCCACCGGCTCCGAGATGGCGTTCAGCGAGAGGATGCCGCTGTCCGTGGTAATGGAGACACTTTCCAGTGCCGAGGCGGTCAGCCCCGCCGGGTTGAAGGCCCCGAACAGGTCCGCTTTGGTCAGCTCAAAACAGGCAGCCTTGTTGCCGGACACGGTGTAGATGGCGTCGTCGCCTTCCTTTTGCACATACATATCCCCGGTGACCGGGTTCTCGGTGCCAAACGCAAACGTGCTGGTCTGGCCGTTTGCGGTAACCGTCACGGTAACGGCCGGGTCGGTCAGACCATAATCCTCGCCAGTCTCAGCCGTGAGCTGGCGTTTGGCGTTCAGCGATGCCAGCGCCGTCGCCATGGTGTTGCAGGCGGAAGCGTCCAGATGATAGTCCGGGTCGTCGGCCAGCGTCCAGCTGCCGGAGTCGTAGTTCAGGGTGATGGTCTCACCGCCGTAGATATACTGCAGCTGTTCCAGGTCCCCGATGGCAAAGTTGGAAAGCGGGATGGTGCCTTCTGCGGCGGCACTGGACGCGGCTTCTTCCGCAGCATTGCTGCGGGTGACGAGCCATAGCAGCCCGCCGAGGAGAAGCGCCAGCAGCAGAAGAACGGCAAGGGTGCGCTGTTTTGTTTTCATGCGGCTGCCTCCTTACTTGCGGCGGCGCAGCAGCACCACCACGGCGCCCGCAATGAGCACTGCCGCGGGCAGCACAAAGACGAACACCAGCCCCAGCGTCGTGGCGGTGGAAGCCGGAATGGTGATGGGCGAAGCCTCCAGTGCCTTGGTGTCGATGAGGATATCCTGCCCCACCATGGAAGCCGCGCAGCCCTGCAGGAAGGTCAGGTTGCCCGGGATGGATTGATACAGCTGTTCGTTGTCCATGTTGGGGCAGCCGATCCAGATCACCTCGGCACCGGTGTCATCCTTGCGGGCCCACACTGCCAGCGAGAAGGGGCCGTCGGTGTCGCCGTCCTCTTTTGCGGTGGTGGAACTGGTGTCGAAATTCAGCTTGCTGTAAGCGTCCTCCGAGGTGTTCAGCAGGGATTCGGCCGTCACACCGTCGGTCTCGGTGACGGTGATGCCCTGCGCCACCGACAGCATCACATGGGTACTGCGGTTCACGCCGTCCAGCGCGGTGCTTTCGTCGGTGGTGCCGTAGTCCGGGAACAGCGAGTACGGGTAGCCGTACAGGGCATGGCTGCTGTCGCCTTCCACCACAAGGCCCGCTTCCCGGGCAAGGCCGAACTGCGCCATAACGGCGTCCAGATTCGGCGTCTCGTCGTAGCCGTTTGTGGTGAGCAGCACCCTGCCGCCGTTCTCCAGGTAGGTCTGCAGCTGGGAGATCTCATCCACCAGGCCGTCAGAGGCAAAATCCGAGGTGGGATCATTGATGATGAGCAGGTCGCAGTCGTCGGGGATGGTGCTGGTGAGCAGGTCCAGCGGCTGGGCCGTGATGTTCTGGGCTTCCAGCGCTTCGGTCAGCGAGGAAGTCAGCGCCTGTTCGCCGTGGTTCGTGGTGTAGTAGGCGTGGGTCTCCTCGGCTGCCGTCAGCTTGTAGACGGCCGAGGTGATCTGCTTTTCGCCGCCGAAGGTCACGTTGGCAGAACCGGTGGTGTAGTAATCGGAGTAGTCATATTCGTAGAGGTCGGCAGCGTCCAGCACCACGTTGTTCTCCCCGCTCACCACGATCAGGCTGCCGGTGGAGACATCGGATGCACCATACTGGGCCGCAAAGGTCGGGTAGATGGCCGGGTCCTTCTGCTCCCAGCGGAAGTGGCTGCTCTCGTCGGCGTAGTGGTCCAGCAGCTTGGTGAGGATGGCGTCCTCGCTGCCGGTCTCACACAGATAGTAGACCGTCACGTCCTGGTCAAGGCTCTGCACCAGCTTTTTGGAGCTGTCGCCGAGAGTATACATCTTGGCTTCGGAAAGATCGAACTCGGTATATTTTTTCGGCAGTGCACCCACCAGCAGGTTCAGCAGCACCGCCAGCACGATGGCCGCTGCCAGAATGGCCGTGGAGTACACGCCGCTGCGGAACACCTTGCCGTTTGCAGAGGAAGTCAGCTTAAACTTTTTCATGTTGGTTCCCTCCTCTCAGTTCCAGCGGCGCTTTTCCAGCCCCTGTGCCGTGAAGAACAGGAACAGAACGGTGACGGTCAGATAGTAGACCAGCGTCGGGATGGAAAAGCTGCTGTTGACGAATTCCTCAAAGGGACTGAACAGGCACAGCCCGCTGAGCACGGCGCTGAAGGCCTCGGTCAGCCAGCTGCTCTGCAGCAGGAACAGTGCTGTCAGCGCCACGCAGCAGCCCGCGAACAGCAGGCACCCCAGCGTGAAGCTGCGGGTGCGCAGCCCGGCCGCCACGCTGAGCACAGCCGCAATGACCGTGAACAGCGCCAGCGCCACGGCGCTGCCCGTCGTGAACAGGTTGCGCAGGCTGGGCATCATGTAGGCCACCAGCAGGGCGGCAATGCCTGCCACGGCTGCAATGATCTGGTTCTCGGTCAGGCTGGACAGGAATACGCCGATGGCGATGGCCGCGCAGCCCATAAGGTAATAGCACAGCAGCGCTGCAAAGTTTGCCAGCGTCGCTGTGCCGGTGGCACCCAGCGCCGCCAACACAAGGATCATGACGGCGTCTGCGATGCAGGGCAGCGCAAAGATGACGCACAGCGCAAAGAATTTGCCCAGCACGATGCCCCACACGGACACCGGACTCGTGAGCAGAAGCTGATCGGTGCGGGTGCGGCGCTCCTCAGCAAAGGAGCGCATCGTCAGCACCGGGATATACAAAAGCAGCACAAAGATGGTTCGGTACAGCGTATAATAGCCAAAGTCCGTCAGGCCGTAGCCCAGGTTCAGTGCCACAAAATAGATGGCCGCAGCCGCCAGCATGAAGGCTGTGAGCACAAAACCGATCATGCCGTGGAAGCAGCTGCGGACCTCACGTTTGAAAATCGCGATCATTCGTCTTCTTCCTCCCCTTCTGTCGTCTGGGCGGGGCCGCGCTCGGTCAGGGCAAGGAACACGTCCTCCAGCGAGCGGCTCTCGGCCGTCAGCTCCAGCACCGTGCAGCCCGCCTGCGTGAGGGCGCGGGACACAGCGGCGCGGTGGTCGGTCGAATCCCTGCTCTCGGCCGTGAAGGTCACCTGGCCATCGCTTTCGCTCACGATCTCTGCCTTGCAGATGCCCGGCACAGCACCCACGGCCCGCAGCACCGCCTTGCCGTCACCCAGCACCGTGACCCGCAGGCAGCTGCCGGTGTCGAGGCTGTCCCCCAGCGCATCCGGGGCACCCACAGCCACCAGACGGCCCTTGGAAAGGATCAGCACCTGGCTGCACACGGCCTGCACTTCGCTGAGGATGTGGCTGGACAGGATGACCGTGTGGGTCCGGCCCAGTTCCTGGATCAGCTTGCGGATGCCGATGACCTGCGCCGGGTCCAGGCCAACGGTGGGCTCATCCAGAATGATGAGCTTCGGGCTGCCCAGCAGCGCCTGCGCAATGCCCACGCGCTGGCGATAACCCTTGGACAGGCTGCGGATGAGCCGGGGCAGCACATCTTCCAGCCCGGTGCGGCGGGCAGCTTTCAGCACCTGTTCTTTGCGCTCAGCCTTCTTTTTGATGCCCTTCAGTTCCGCTGCAAAATCCAGATATTCCTGCACGGTCATCTCCGGGTAAAGCGGCGGCTGCTCGGGCAGGTAGCCCACACAGGCCTTGGCCTGCTGGGCTTCTTCCGGCAGGCTGAAGCCCGCCACCTTCACCTCACCCGAGGTGGGCGCAAGGTAGCCGGTGAGGATGTTCATGATGGTGGATTTGCCCGCACCATTTGGCCCCAGCAGACCAAAAATCTGCCCATCCCCCACCGTGAAGGACAGATCTTCAATGGCTGGGCGGGTGCCGTATTTTTTGCTCAGATGAGAAACTTCGATCACAGCAAACGCTCCTTCGTTTCGGAAAGCCGCCTTTCCCGCCGGAGCAGCCCCGGGCGCAAAACAGCTTTCGGATTCATGCTGGTATATTTTAGATGGAAAATGTGTAATTTCTAAGTCAATCCTGTGCGGCAATGCAAAAAGATTTCTTAAGAATTATAAAAAGCAGTGCTTTCTTCTGCCGACAAAACAAAAACGCTGCCTCCCGAAGGAGACAGCGCGAAAAACCATAATTACTTACGGCCGAAACGCTTGTTGAAGCGCTCAACACGTCCGCCGGAGTCAACCAGCTTCTGCTTGCCAGTGTAGAAAGGATGGCACTTGGAGCAAACTTCGACGTGGATCTCAGGCTTGGTGGAACGAGTCTTGATGACGTTGCCGCATGCGCAGGTGATGGTGCAGTCAACGTAGTTCGGATGGATACCCTGTTTCATTCTTTTCACCTCATTTCTGGTTCTGACGTTCGGGGCCATATTATAAATGTATGTGCCCATCACAACCTTCAATATCGGCTACCCCGTCGAGCGGCCTTGGAAACGATTGCCTTACTATTATAGCACGATTTCAAAAGAATGCAAGAGGAAATTTCGGCTTTTTCAGCACTTTTTTAGAAAAGTCGGTCTGTGCGGCGCTCTGCCCTTGCCTAACTGCGGCAAATGTGATACCATTTCCATGATAGAAAAAGGAGGCGACTTTATGTCCCAGACGATCTCCGCGCAGCCCATCTCGGTCTCCATCCAGATGGACGCCCAGGGCTTCCGCGATTTTGCCGTGTTCGATGTGTTCCACCACCGCAAAAGCTGGGTGCGGCCCACGATCTTTGCCGTCATCATGCTGGCGTTTGCCGGTGTCTGCCTTTCACAGATCGGCAAGCGCCCCGGTGCCGCTCTGCTGACCGTTGTGCTGGCCCTTGTCGGCATCGGCCTGCCGGCCAGCTACTTCGGCGCTTACTTCTACAGTCTTGCCCAGCAGGTGAAAAAGATGCACTTCCCCCGCCCGTTCTACCGGCTGGAGCTGGCCGATGACGCCTTTTCCATCTGGATGGTGGGCAGCCAGGACAAGGCAGAGCCAACCGAACGCCATGCGTGGGACGGCATCCATTGTGCCTACCGCACCCAGAACGCCGTTTATATTTATGTAGAGCCTGGCAAAGCCTACCTGATGAACGACCGGCTGGATGCGGCATGGAAATTTCTGGGCCAGAAGCTCCCCGCCGAAAAGCTGCACGACCTGCAGAAATAACTGCGCTTATACAGAAAAAGGAACTGCTGACAAGATGTCAGCAGTTCCTTTTTTGCTTATCGGGCGTTACCGTTTTACAGCGTGACCTTGTGGTAGACCTTCTTGCCCTTCTTGATGACGATGCCCTTCTTCAGCTGCTCTGCGGTGAAGCTGACAGAGGGTGCTGCCACCTTTTCGCCATCGGCCAGGACGCCGCCCTGCACCACCAGACGGCGCGCTTCGCCGTTGGAAGCTGCCAGACCGGCCTTGACCATCAGGGTCAGGATGCCGATGGAGCCGTCGGTCAGGTCGGCTTCGGTCAGCTGGGTGCTGGGCATGTGCTCGGTGTCCATGGCGCTGCCGCTGAACAGAGCACGGGCAGCGTTCTGTGCCTTTTCGGCTTCTTCCTTGCCGTGGACCATGCTGGTCAGCTCGTAAGCCAGGATCTCCTTGGCCTCGTTCAGGCGCTGATCCTTCCAGGTGCTCATCTCGTCGATCTGCTCCAGCGGCAGGAAGGTGAGCATGCGGATGCACTTCATCACATCGGCATCACCCACATTGCGCCAGTACTGGTAGAACTCGAAGGGGCTGGTCTTGTTGGGGTCCAGCCAGACGGCATTGCCGGCGGTCTTGCCCATCTTCTTGCCCTGGGAATCGGTCAGCAGAGTGATGGTCATAGCGTAGGCGTCCTTGCCCAGCTTGCGGCGGATCAGCTCGGTGCCGCCCAGCATGTTGCTCCACTGGTCGTCGCCACCGAACTGCATGTTGCAGCCGTAGTGCTGGAACATGTAGTAGAAGTCGTAGCTCTGCATGATCATGTAGTTGAATTCCAGGAAGGACAGGCCCTTCTCCATGCGCTGTTCGTAGCACTTGGCGCGCAGCATGTTGTTCACCGAGAAGCAGGCACCCACGTCACGCAGCAGTTCCACATAGTTCAGGTTCAGCAGCCAGTCGGCATTGTTCAGCATCAGTGCCTTGCCGTCCGAGAAATCAATGAACTTCTCCATCTGCTTCTTGAAGCAGGCGGCATTGTGGGCGATGTCCTCTTTGGTGAGCATCTTGCGCATGTCGGTGCGGCCGGAAGGGTCGCCGATCATGGTGGTGCCGCCGCCGATCAGGGCGATGGGCTTGTTGCCCGCCATCTGCAGGCGCTTCATCAGGGTCAGGGCCATGAAGTGACCGGCGGTCAGGCTGTCGGCGGTGCAGTCAAAGCCGATGTAGAAGGTAGCCTTGCCGTTGTTGATGAGGTCGATGATCTCGTCATCGGTGATCTGAGCCACCAGACCGCGGGCCTGGAGTTCTTCGTACAGAGTCATAAGTTTTTCCTCCTGTTGTGTGGGGCAGAGGGAAACAAAACGCCCTCTGCCAAAAATGAATTTGGCAGAGGGCGAGAAAATTCGCGGTACCACCTCTGTTTGCCGCGCCCTCACGGAAGCGGCCTCACGAGTGCGCACCCCAGAGTAGAGTGACACTCCTGCGTTTGTAACGCTCGCACGCGGCACAGCCTACTAGCCAAGCGGCATTCGGCCTGCAGCTCCGGGAGGTATTTCGCCTGCTGCTCTGCGGCCCCTTTCACCAGCCGGGGTTTCTCTGGGCAGAACGCTACAGGGTACTTGTTCCCTTCATCGCTATTAACGAGAACTACTTTATCACAACAAAACGGCCTTGTCAAGCCTTGCTTCGCTCCTGCAGCATTTCGCGCGCATTTGCGCGGGAAAGCTCGGTGACGTGGTCGCCGGAGATCAGCCGGGCCAGCGCTTCCACGCGGCCCTCCGTATCCAGCGGGTGGATCTCGGTATAGGTGCGGTCGTTCTCCACATTCTTCTGGATGAGCAGGTGGCAGTCCGCCAGCGCTGCGATCTGAGCCGTGTGGGTGATGCACAAAATCTGGTGCCCCTGCGCACTCTGGCGCAGCACTTCGCCGATGCGGCTGGCTGCCTTGCCGGAAACGCCGCTGTCGATCTCGTCGTAGATCACGGTGGGCACGGCGTCCTTATCGGCCATCGCATTTTTGATGGCCAGGGTGATGCGGCTCAGTTCGCCGCCGGACGCAATCTTGGCCAGCGGCTTCGGCGCTTCGCCAGGGTTTGTGGAGATATAGAACTCGATGCCGTCCTGGCCGTGGCTGGCCAGCGGGCCGCGGGTGTGGCGCAGCGTCATGCGCACGCCGGGCATGTTCAGGAAGTCCAACGTGCCGGAGATGCGCTTGTTCAATTCTTCAAAGGCGCGCAGGCGGGTCTGGGTCAGCACTTCGGCCTTCTCGCGTGCCTGCGCATACAGGCGGCGCTTTTCCGCCTGCAGGTGGTCGTAGCGTTCCTGGGAAGTCTGAATGTTCTGCAGCTCCTCGCGGGCCTTCTGGCCGAATGCGATCACATCCTCGACGGTGTCGCCATACTTGCGCTTGAGCTTGTAGAGCAGGTCCAGCCGCTGCTCGATCTCGTCCAGCTCGGCGTCGTTCGTCTCGTAGGCATCCAGCCGCCCGACCAGGTCAGCCGCGACGTCTTTGGCCGTATAATAAAGGTCTGTCAGCTGACTGGCTGCGCCGGAAAGCGCCTCGTCCAGCTGCGCGGCATCCGAAGCCGCGTTGGAAGCTTCGCCCAGAAGGTCCACCGCACCGGCCGCCTCGTCACCGCCGGAAAGCAGCGCATAGCACTGGGCGATGCGGTCCCGGATGGTGGAGGCATTCGCCAGCACCCTGCGGCGGCTTTCCAGCGTCTGCTCCTCGCCTGCGGTCAGCGCCGCATTCTCGATCTCCTGCACCTGATAGCTCAGCAGGTCGATCCGCCGCTGCTTTTCCGCCTCGTCGGTGATCATGGCATCCAGCTCGCGCTTGATGCGCACAAGTTCCCGATACAGCGCATAATATTCCTGGAACTGCACGCCGTTCTGCGCATAGTCATCCAGAATGCCCAGGTGGCGCGCCGGGTTCAGCAGGCCCACCGAGTCGTGCTGGCCGTTGATGTTGATCAGCCCGCCGCACAGTTCCCGCAGCACGGCGGCCGTGGCGGGCATTCCGTTGATGCGGCAGCTGCTTTTGCCTTCGGCGGTGATCTCGCGGCTGAGCATCAGCGCATCCGAGCGCTCGTACCCGGCCTTTTCCAGGCTGTCCAGAACGGCATCCGGCACCTGCTCGAATGCCGCGCGGATCACGGCCTTGGCAGCACCGGTGCGCACCAGGTCCTTGGAGGTGCGGTTGCCGAGGATCGCGTTGATGGAGTCGATCAGGATGGATTTGCCCGCACCCGTTTCGCCGGTGAGCACATTCAGGCCCGGCTGGAAGTGGACCTCTGCCTTCTGGATGACGGCAACATTTTCAATTTGCAGGCTGCTCAGCATGTTCCTCTCTCCCGCATATCATTTCTGTCCGATGTGCCGCGTCAGCTCCGAGCAGATGGTTTTCGCATCGCGCTCCGAGCGGGCAACGATCAAAAACGTGTCATCGCCGGAAAGCGTTCCGACAACATTTTTCCACTGCAATGCGTCAAAAACCTCGCACGCAGCATTTGCCATGCCGGAGTAGCACTTCACCAGCACCACATGCCCGGCATAATCCACCCCCAGCACCGACTCGTGAAAGATCGTTTCAAAGCGGCTCTGCGTTTTGGGGTTGAACCCTTCGCTCCGGCTGGAAACATACCGGTAGCCCTCTGCGGTGGCTGCCTTCACCAGGCACAGCTCCCGGATATCGCGGGAGATCGTGGCCTGCGTCACCTCGAAGCCTTCCTTTCGCAAATAGTCCAGAAGGACTTCCTGTCGGCTGATGGGATACTCCTGTACGAGCCGAAGGATCGCCTGCAGGCGGTCCCCCTTGCTCTTTGCATCTTCTTTACGGCTGCGCGCCATAAAAATCGCCTCCCCTGTTATCGTCTGCTCCGCAGCTTCTGGTCGATGGCCTGGAACTGATCGGCCTTGCCGAAGGTGATCAGCTTTACCACCTGATCGGAGAGCCGCACCTCGGCTGTGGCGCCGGCCTTGAGCGGGAAACCGGCCGCACCGTCGCAGCTGATGAAAACCTCATCGTCTGCCACCTGCCCCACGCAGATGTTCAATTTGCGTTCCTGTGCAAAGACCATGGCCGGGCTGGCCAGGCTGTGGGGGCAGATCGGCGTGACCACAACGCCCTTCGTCTGGGAATCCAGGATCGGGCCGCCCGCCGCCAGTGAATAGGCGGTGGAACCGGTGGGTGTGGCGACGATCACGCCGTCACCGCGGTAGTGCTCCACGAGAATGTCGTCGCAGTAAATGCTGAAGTCGATGGCCTGCTGCAGACGGCCCTTCGTGACCACGACATCGTTCAGGGCGTGGCCCTCCCAGCCATCGTGCCCCAGCACCCGGACGAAAAGGAGCATCCGGTTGTCCAGGCTGAATTCGCCCCGGGCCACGGCGGAGAGCTTTGCTTCCATCTCGCTGATCTCACAGGTAGCCAGAAAACCGCAGCGGCCCAGGTTGATGCCCAAAATCGGCTTTGCGTACTGCAGCGAGAGATTGGCCTCGTGCAAAATGGTACCGTCGCCGCCGATGGTCAGGATCACATCGGCACGCTCCAGGCAGTCCTTCTGCGGCAGGTAGACAACGCCCATGGTGCTGCAGCTCTCCCGCAGGTCTTCGCACATCAGGACGGCGGCCCCGTGCGTCAGCAAGATCTGCGCTGCGCGGAGTGCGATCTCGCTGGCGGAAGCCTTGCCGGGATTCGGTGAAATGTAGATCGTCATGCCGGAAGCCCCTCTTTTATAAAATGAATGCGTTCAGCGGTCCAGGCTGCTGTGGCTTGCCGCCACCACCTGTTCGGCCACGCTGTCGTCCAGAACGGCCGGCTCGTCGCTTTTCTGGACGAACATCAGGTATTCAATGTTGCCTTCCGGGCCCTTCACCGGGCTGAAGTCCAGTCCGCGCACGGCAAAGCCGTTGGCGGCAGCGTAGCCCATGGCATTGTGCAGCACTTCGCGGTGGGTGGCCGGGTCGCGCACGACGCCATTTTTGCCCACCTTCTCGCGGCCAGCCTCAAACTGCGGCTTGACCAGGCAGACGCCCATGGCATCCGGGGTCGTGATGGCCTGTGCCACCGGGAAAATGTGGTGCAGCGAAATGAACGAGACGTCCACACTGAAAAATTCGATGGGTTCTGCCAGCGCATCCGGCGTGACATTGCGGATGTTGGTGCGTTCCATGTTGACCACGCGCTCGTCCGTCCGCAGTTTCCAGGCCAGCTGGCCGTAGCCCACGTCCACGGCATAGACCTTCACAGCACCGTTCTGCAGCATACAGTCGGTGAAGCCGCCGGTGGAAGCGCCGATGTCCATGCACACCTTGCCGCGCGGGGTCAGCGGGAAGCACTGCATGGCTTTTTCCAGCTTCAGGCCGCCGCGGCTGACATAGCCGATGTCGTGGCCGCGCACCTCGACCTTGGCGTCCTCTTTGATCATCTCACCGGCCTTGTCCACCTTCTGCTCGTTGACAAACACCACGCCGGACATGATCATTGCCTTTGCACGTTCACGACTCTGGATCAGACCATGCTGAACCAGATATTGATCCAATCGAATTTTCACGATTCAAATTCTCCTTTCATAACCGCAGCCTGCACAGCCTGGGCCAGGCTCTCTGCGTCCAGCCCGACCGCCTGCCGGATCTGGGCAACGCTTGCGTGCGGCAGGCGGGCTTCCCGCACGGCACGATGGATAAATCGTCCATTCCAGCCATTCTGCCGCAGCACGTACTCCAGATGCTCGCCAATGCCGCCGACGGCAATGCATTCCTCTGCAAACAGCACGACTTTATAATTCATCAGGTCTTCGACAAGTTTTTCTGTAAAGGGATATATCTTTACAAGCTTCAGCGTATCACATTCGATCAAATTTTCATTCAAACGCCGCTCCGTTTCGATCAATTCGGCCATTTCATCCGCATAACTCACCAGGACGATTGATGTGCCTGCCTTTTTCGTCAGGAAATCATATTCCGACCCGGTGCAGGGGTGCTTTGCCAGTGCTGCATCTTCCCCGCCCCGCGGGTAGCGGATGGCGCGCGGGCCCTGGAACGCCCCCCGCAGCAATTCATGCAACCAGTACGTCAGTTCTGCATAGTTGGAAGGCGCATAGATCGGCATGCCGACCTGGCTCAGGAAGGCCGGGTCATAAATGCCCTGATGGGTCTCACCATCGGCCGGAACAAAACCGGCGCGGTCGATGGCAAACACGACGTTCTCCTTCAGCAGGTTCACGTCGTGGATGATCTGGTCGTAAGACCGCTGCAGGAAGGTGGAGTAGATGCACACCACCGGCAGCATTCCCTGGCTTGCAAGCCCGGCCGCGAAGGTCACCGCATGCTGTTCCGCCATGCCGACGTCAAAGAACCGTTCCGGGTGGCTGTGGGCAAAGAACTGCAGGCCGGTACCATATTTCATGGCAGCCGTAATGGCGCACAGGTTCCCGACCTCGCCGCCTTCCTTCACAAGTGCCTTGCCAAACACTGTGGAGAAGGACTCCTTGGGTGCAACCTCGGGGTCCGGCATCCCGTCCGGGTCAAACGCCGACACGCCGTGGTAGCTGCCCGGGTTGATCTCGGCGGGCTGGTAGCCTTTGCCCTTTTTGGTGACGACGTGCAAAAAATGCGGGCCCGGGCGGCCGCAGATGGTGCGGAGCGTCCGCTCCAGTTCTTCCTCGTTATGCCCGTCCACCGGCCCGATGTACTGGAACCCCATGTCCTCAAACATGGTGGAGTGATACATGGCACGGCGTACCAGCGTTTTGGCATTGGTCAGTGTCTTTTTCATGGGCGTGCCCACCACCGGCACATGGTCCAGGAAACTGCTCACATTATCTTTTGCATCATAGTAGGCCGTCGTTGTGCGCAGGTGGGTCAGATACCGCGCCAGCGCGCCCACATTTTTGGAAATGGACATCTTGTTGTCGTTCAGGATCACGAGCAGATTGTCCAGATTTTCAATGTTGTTCATGCCTTCGTAGACCATGCCGCCGGTGAACGCACCGTCGCCGATGACGGCCGCCACAAGGCCCGGCTCGTGCTGCAGCTTTTTGGCCCAGGCCATGCCGATGGCAAGGGAAAGCGCCGTGTTCCCGTGCCCGGCAATGAACGCGTCGTGAACGCTTTCATCCGGGTTCGGAAAGCCGGAAATTCCGTCGATCTGACGAAGCTTATCAAATTGCTCTTTGCGGCCGGTGAGGATCTTGTGCGTGTAGCACTGATGCCCCACATCAAAGACGATGGCATCCTTCGGCGTTTCCAGCACGCGGTGCAGCGCCACGGTCAGTTCCACCGTGCCAAGGTTCGAGGCCAGGTGGCCGCCCGTTTTTGAAATGTTTTCCAGTAAAAAATGACGGATCTCCTCGCACAGCTGCACGATCTGCTGGTGATCCAGCTGTTTCAGATCGCTGGGCTGGTGAATGCTGTCCAGCAGCAATGATCCCATAATCCCACATCCTTCAAAAGGAGTTTTCGATGGTTCGACCATTTTACGCGATCGGGTACAGAAGGCCGACCGCCACGCCGACCAGAACACCCGCCACGACCTGCAGGGGCGTGTGACCGACCATTTCCTTCAGGTGCATGTTCTGCAGGAAGGGCGCGTTTTTCTCGCTCACGTCGATCCACTGCGCGATCATCTGGTTCAGCACCTTCGCCTGTTCGCCAGTCTCGTGGCGCACGCCCATGGCGTCGTGCATCGTGATGATGGCGACCACGCTTGCCACGGCGAAAATGGCAGAATTGACACCCTCGCAGCGTGCCGTTGCGATCACCATGGCGCAGACGGTCGCACTGTGGGCGCTGGGCATGCCGCCGTCGCCCCACATGCGCTCCAGCTGGAATTTGCCCAGCAGGATAAAGTTGATGAGGGTCTTCAGCACCTGTGCCACGAACCAGCCCAGAAGCGATACGGTAAGGATCGGATTGAACGAAAAGATCTCGTGAATGAACTGCATAATCATCTTCCTTTATGATTTGATCGGGGGATCAGCTTTTGCGCACCAGAAGCTGCTGTGCCAGCTGCTCCAGAAACGCCGCTTTTGTGCCAAAATGGCTGTGCAGCTGCGCGCAGGTCTCGGCGTTGAGTTTTTGTGCAAGGTCCATTGCACCCTGCACACCGTACAGGGTGGCAAAGGTCGTTTTGCCGTTTTCGCTGTCGCTGCCGATGGGTTTGCCCAGCTGTTCCGGCGTGCTGGTGACGTCCAGCACATCGTCCACGATCTGGAACACGAGCCCCAGACCGTAGGCATAGGCTTCCAGCACACGGCAGGTCTCGGTGTCGGCCTCTGCGGCAGCGGCCCCCATCTGGACGGCCGCGTTGATCAGCGCGCCGGTCTTGTTGCGGTGGATCAGCCGCAGCTGGTCCTCGGTGGCGGCAAGTGCCTCATATTTTAAATCCAGCTCCTGCCCATAGACCATGCCGCGGCTGCCGGCACCGGCGCCCAACGCCCGGGCTGCCCGAACGCAGGCCTGCGCCGACGCAGGTGCGTTCGCGACCACCTCAAAGGCTTCGGTCAGCAGCACATCCCCTGCTGTCTCTTATACACATCTGACGCTGCCGACGAACTCTAGGGTGTAGAT
>ERZ652152.99-NODE-99-length-51316-cov-13.2005_pt1 | contig 51316 bp, 63 predicted proteins | sample MGYA00514757_ERZ652152 | MGnify/ENA metagenome assembly ERZ652152
CCCTAGAGTTCGTCGGCAGCGTCAGATGTGTATAAGAGACAGGCCCCGCAGGGCTGGCTTGTTTGCAATATAAAAAATATTTTTCCTCTGAAGATGGCCAAAGCAACGCGGCGGCCATTTTCAATCGTGCCGCTTTGCCAAAAGCTCCTCCCGGCTGTGGGCCTTACCAAAATACCGCCCATAGGGGTTGTCCAGCGCTTCGGCCAGCGAGACCGGCACCTCCGGCTCCTGTTTTGGCACCGGTTTTGCGGTGCGGTCAAAGCGGAACCGCTTCGCAGGCCCGCCGCGCTTCACCCGGAACCGCATCTCAGCCTTCCTCCGTCACGGTGGAGACAGCCCCGGCGGTCAGGGCGTTCCAGAGGTCTTCGCCGCCTTCCAGCAGGTCGGCAGAGTCCTTGTTCCATGCGCCCCGGATGCCGATGTAGTAGTGGCTCATCAGCTCCTGACTGCTGCCGCTGGCGCTCTGCACCGCGTCGGACGTGTAGTCGCCCAGGTCCAGGCCCGCCAGCACCGGGCAGTCGGTCCAGCGGTAGACCATATTCCACCAGTCGCTGTCCGCGTCGGACTGCGGCAGGCTGCCGTCCAGATAGCGCAGGGTGCCGGTGGTCTGCTGGAAGCCCGCCGGGTCGTACAGGATGAAGATGGAGCTCAGCGCACCCTGGATGTCGGTGGAGAGCTTGGTGGTGCCTGCCATGTCAAGGTAGGCGTCCGAGTCCTCATTGCCGAAGTCCATGGTGTAGACGTTCAGCTTCACCACCACCTTGCCGTCGCCGTTCAGGTCCTCACCGTAGGCGGCAAGGGCGTCCTGCAGGGCGGTCTGGGTGGCTTCCGGCAGGTAGTGGGGGGCCACCACCGCCACGCGGTAATCGGGCTTGACCGTGAAGAAATACTGCCCGATGAAGTTGTAGCCGAAAAACGCCACAAGGATGCCGAGAATGATCACCCACTTGAGGTTATAATCCCACCAGTTGGCCCAGCGCTCTTTGCGGGTATACTGGCGCTGCTTGCGGGGCTTGAGGTCCTTCGGGTCGATGTCGCGTTCGTAACGGTAGCTTGCCATAGAAAAACTCCTGATTTGATGATTTACGGGCAGCGGGGTCGCCCTCTCCGTCTGCTCCCGTTGGTCGCATCCACCTATCCCAGAGGGAGAGGCAAGGCCCTAACGGTTACGTTCTTGGCTCTCCCTCTGGGAGAGCTGTCGAGCAGCGCGAGACTGTTCACCTTTTACAGCTGTGCCAGAATCGTCTGGCGCACGGCGTCGGGCAGCTGCTTCTGCTCGGCCTTGCTCATGCTGGCCGTCTGGATAGGCGGCAGCACCTTGATGTGCACGCTGCCCGGGTGACAGCGGTTGCCGCCCGCCTCAAACAGGGCCCGTGCGCCGGTGATGGCCACCGGTACCACCGGGGCACCGGTCTTCACGGCGATGCGGAAGGCACCGGCCTTGAACTCCCCGGCACCGCCTTCTTCGCCCTTGTAGCGGGTGCCCTCCGGGAAAATGATGAAGCTCTTGCCGCCCTCCACGATGGCGGTGGCGTCGTTCAGGGCGCGGACGGATGCCCGCAGGTCGTCGCGCTGCACGAACACGCAGCCCAGCAGCTTCATCCAGCGGTTCAAAAGCGGGATCTTTTCCAGTTCTTCCTTCGCCAGCACGCCGTGGGGCTTATCCAGGCTTGCCAGCAGCAGCGGGATGTCATAGTAGCTGCGGTGGTTGCCCACGAACACGCAGGCGGTGTCCTTTGGGATGTTCTCCAGCCCTTCCACCACCAGCGAGACGCCGGTCACCTTCAGGATACCCCGGCTCCAGCGGGGGATGTTCTTGTTCACAAGTTCTTCCACCAGCTGCGTATCGCCCGCAGCCAGGGCACGCTCGCCCCGGCGCAGCGCGCCGTAGTGAACGATCATGTAGCCAAACAAATAAATAAACAGCGCAATCGTGCGGAAAATGCTCATTGCGGTTTCCTCCCTCCGGCAAAATATGCCATTGTCATTGTATCACACTTTTTTGCAAATAGGTGAAAAATATAATTTTTTTACAATTGACTGTTCCCGTCCTCTTGCAAAATTGACAAAATGCAGGTATATTTATAGTTGTAAAGCCAGCACAATGGCACTTTCTGCATGAAACGCCGTCCGCGGGCTTCAAGGATCAAGAGAAAGGTACCGCATAAAATGGGTCTGTTTCCTTCCGCAAATGACTTCAAAGAGGGCAAGGGCGTCGAGAAGGACGCCCCCCGCAAGACCGGCGTAGGCCGCTTTTTTGAGCTGGTCGGCCGCGATATGAACAGCATGTTCCTGGCGAACCTGCTCACCTGCCTGGGCTTTGCCCCGGTGATCTGCCTGGTGTACATCGGCTTTCTGGCAAACAGCCTGCCGGTCATGCTCATCAGCGCGGTGGCGGGCGGCATCCTGGCCGGGCCTGCCCTTGCCGGCATGTACGACACCGTGCTGCGCGCCCTGCGCGACGAAGCCGGCTACTGGTGGGTGACCTACCGCAAGGCCTTCAAGCGCAACTTCAAGGCCAGCATCGCGCCGGGCATCTTCTACTGCGTGGTGGTCACGCTGCAGATTTTTCTTGTGTATTTCTGCTTCAACATGCTGAGCCAGGGCGTCAACGTGGGCGTGCCGCTGTGGGTGGCCACGGTGCTGAACCTGGTCATCTTCCAGATGCTGTTCGCCTACATGTGGCCGCAGATCGTGCTGCTGGACCAGCCGCTGGGCCTGACGCTGAAAAACAGCATCAACTGCATGATCGCCTTCCTGCCCCACGCGCTGGCGGCTGCCATCGTGCAGGTGCTGTTCTGGGGCGTGGTGATCCTGTGCATGCCGCTGGGCCTGCTGCTCATGCTGGTGTTCGGCTTCTGGTTCGTCACCGAGGTGTCCTGCCAGATCGTCTACGGCGACATCGACCGCGTGTTCCACATTGAGGAGAACATCCGCAAAATGCGGGACGCCGAACTGGAAGAAGCCCTGAAAGAGGACTACGCGCCCGACGAGGACGACACCGAAGAATAAACCCCACCGCTTTCACGAAGGGAGATGTGCCCCATGGAACAACGGAATAATCTGGTTTTGCAGGGCACCGAGACCTTCTCCCGCGGGCAGCTGGACAACCTGGCGCTGGAAAACGGTGCCCTGGTGCTGGACAGCGTGGCCGGGCGCAGCCTGCAGTATGGCAGCTACACCACCCCGGAATTTGCCATGCCCGCCTTCTGCAACCTGAACGTCAGCTGGAACGCCTTTGCGCCCCACAACACCATGGTGGAAGTGCGCTGCCGGGTGTACGCCGGAGGAAACTGGACCGGCTGGATGAGCTTTGGCAAGTGGGCACCGGGCTACCCCCGGTGCAGCACCAGCTCCCAGAGCGACGACGGCATGATCTTCCTCATGGGCGACACGGTCACGGTGGCCACGCCCGGCGGCGGCACCGGCGTGCAGCTGCAGGTGAACCTTTCCACCAACGACGACAAAGTCTCGCCTGCCGTGCGGCTGCTGGCCGCGGCGGTGCGGCCCCTTGCGTGGGAAAAGCGCAACGGCCACCCGATCAACCGGCGGCTCTATCTGCCGGAATACTGCCTTTCCGCCCACGACCCCAGCTTTGGCCGCAGCATGGACCTGCCGCTGGTGATGGCGGCCCTGATGAACTGCTGGGGCGAGGACATCCTGCCCGAGGAAGTGGCCTACGTCATGGAGGACATGGCCCACAGCACCACCGCCAACGCGGCCTTTGCGGCGGCAGCGGCGGGCTGCTGCGGCTACCCCTGCTGGCAGGCCTGGATGGACCTTGCCGACCTGCGGGCGCAGATCCACGATGACTGCTGTGTGGCAGTGCAGGTGGAGCGGCGTGTCCGCGGCCAGCGGGACCCGGTGCGGGTCTGGATGGGCCTGCGGGGTTTCGGCCACGACGACGCCGTGATGGCAGACTATGTGCTGCTGAACGACCCCACCGCCGACTCCAACGGTGCAGTGAACTGCACCATGGCGCTGGTGGATTTCATGCGTTACTTCACCGGCCGCGCCATCGCCCTGCGGGCAAAGCCCCGGGACATCGAGGCCAACCGCCCGCGGCGGCTGCGCTGCGAGCTGGTGCTTGGCGGCGAAGACGGTGTTTACTTCTTTGAACAGCACGGCACCCGCGACCCGCTGCCGGAAAGCTTTTCCGGCTGGATCGCCTGCGCCCCCCACGACGGGGTGGCCCACGCCACCACGGCCCACCGCACCTTCTGCCGGATGGAGCGCACGCCGGAGGGCGGCATCCGCTTCCCGGAAAAGATCATGGCCGCAGGCTGCCGCTGCAGCGTGTATGCAGTGGACCAGACCGGTGCCATGCGCGTGGCGGAGGTGCGGCTGCCAAAGCCGCGCCTCACGCCGGAGCAACCTGTTTCCCAGGCACAGGAAAAGCCGGCGGAATGACCGGCCCGACCCAAAGCCTTTGGGCTATAGATCAAGACATAGGAGGAACACATTATGGCAAAGACGATCATCACTTTGGGACGTGAATACTGCACGGGCGGCCGCTACATCGCTGAAGATGTGGCAAATGCGCTGGGCATCAAGCTTTACGACAAAGAGCTGATAACCATGGCAGCAAAGCACTCCGGTCTTTCGGAAGAAGCTGTTGCCGCCAGTGAAAAACGGCATACTCACAGCCTGCTGTACAGTCTGTACACCATGGGCAATGAGCTGCCGCTGGGCGATCAGGTGTTCATTCTTCAGAGCCGCATCATCAAGCAGCTGGCCGAGGAAGGCCCCTGCGTGATCCTGGGCCGCTGCGGCGACTATGTGCTGCGTGAGCGCAAGGATGTGCTACGTGTGTTCGTGTACGCCCCCAAGGAGTGGCGGCTGGAATACGCAAAGATCAATCCTCTGGTCAAGGCCAAGGACGAAAAGGGCATCAAGGACGAGGTGGAAAAGACCGACCGCAACCGTGCGGCCTACTACAACTACTACACCCAGAACCGCTGGGGCGATGCCCACAACTACGATCTGGCCATCAACGCAGCCCTCGGCCGCGAGACCTGCGTGAAGATGATCCTGGACGCAGCCGCCGCCAAGGAGAAGACCCTGGGCTGATGCCCGGCGGCCCGTCAAAACGGGCACAATAAAACAACGCTGCAACGTGGGTAGGGTGCGCAAGCGCCCTGCCCACGTTTCGGGCAACGAGAAATGCTTACGCATTTCTCGTTGCAATAAAATTCCCTTGTAACCCCAAGTCAAAAGGAGCAATCGTGGAAACAAAGCAACCTCAAACCTCTCCCGCCGAAGCGCGGGAAAACATCATGGGCACCATGGAGATCAACCCCCTGCTGGTCAAGCTCAGCGTGCCCATGATGATCTCCATGCTGGTGCAGGCGCTGTACAACGTGGTGGACTCGGTGTTCGTGTCCCATGTCAGTGAGAGCGCCCTCACCGCCGTGTCCCTCGCCTTCTCGCTGCAGAACGTGATGATCGCCGTGGGCGTGGGCACCGGCGTGGGCGTGAACGCCATGCTCTCCAAGAGCCTGGGCGAAAAGAACCAGCGCCGGGCCAACGCCACGGCGGAAAACGGCATCTTCCTGTCGCTGTGCAGCTTCGTGGTGTTCCTCGTGGTGGGTCTGACCTGCATGAAGCCCTACTTTTATGCACAGACCAGTGATGCGGCCATTGCCCGGCAGGGCATCCAGTATCTTTCGGTCTGCTGCATCTTCAGCTTGGGCCTTTTCACCCAGACCATGGGCGAAAAGCTGCTGGCCGCCACCGGCCGCACCCATCTGAGCATGATCAGCCAGCTGGTGGGTGCCGTGGTCAACATTATTCTGGACCCCATCTTCATCTTCGGCTACTGCGGCGAGGCGCTGTCCGGCACCACCGGCGCGGCGGTGGCTACGGTCATCGGCCAGTTCTGCGGCGCAGGCATGACCCTGTACTTCAACACCCGCAAAAACCCGGATATCCAGATCAGCTTCAAGGGCTTCCGTCCCAGCGCCAAGGCCATCGGCCGCATCTACACGGTGGGTCTGCCCAGCATCGCCATGCAGTGCGTGGGCAGCCTGATGACTTTCGGCATGAACCTGATCCTGATGGCCTTCTCTGCCACGGCGGTGGCGGTGTTCGGCGTCTACTTCAAGCTGCAAAGCTTTGTGTTCATGCCTATTTTCGGCCTGAACAACGGCATGGTGCCCATCATCAGCTACAACTACGGTGCCCGCAGACCGGACCGCGTGAAAAAGACCATCAAGCTGGCGGTGTGCTACGCCGAGGGCATCATGCTGGCGGGCTTCTGCATCTTCCAGTTCGCACCCCGGCTGGTGCTGAGCATCTTTGCTGCCAGCGACGCCATGCTTGCCATCGGCATCCCGGCTATGCGCATCATCTGCCTGCATTTCCTGCTGGCGGGCGTCAGCATCGTGCTTAGCTCGGTGTTTCAGGCGCTGGGCAACGGCGTTTTCAGCCTCATCGTTTCGGTTTGCCGTCAGCTGTTCGTGCTGCTGCCGGCCGCGTGGCTGCTGGCACAGACCGGCAGTGTCAACAATGTCTGGTGGGCCTTCCTCATTGCGGAGATCGTCAGCATCCTGATGAGCTTGGCTTTCTATGCCCGTATCAACAAAACCACCATCGCGCCCATGTACGGCCCTGCCGAATGAGGGCGTGAGCAAAAAGCCGAAAGGAACGTGAACGCTATGGTAAAAAAGCTGAAGTGGAATCTCGTTATCATGAGCCTGCTGTACCTGGGGCTGGGCGTCTTTCTGGTCATGAAGCCCAGAACGGCGCTGAACATCGTCTGCTACGCGCTGGGCGGCGTGGTGCTGGCCTGCGCAGCCGTGCAGCTGATCCGCTACTTCGTGGTGGAGCGCGGCGTGTTCCAGAGCCAGCTCACCCTCATCTCCGGCATCGTGTGCCTTGCGCTGGGCGGCTTCCTCATCCTGCGCAGCGACATTGTGGTGAAAATTCTGCCCATCGTGTTCGGCCTGTTCGTCATCTTTGACGCCATCGGCCGGGTGCAGAACGCGCTGGACCTGCGCCGCTGCGGCTACGATAGCTGGAAGGGTTTTCTGGCCCTGCCGGTGCTCAGCGTGGTGCTGGGCGTGGTGCTCATTGCAAACCCCTTCAGCGCCATGGAAACGCTGGTGATGGCCATTGGCGTCATCCTCATCGTGGAGGGTGCCATCAACCTGCTCAGCGCCCTGTACACCGTGCTGGCGGTGCGCCGCTTTGCAAAGCTGCACCCGGAGACCCAGTCGGTGCTGGAGGCGATCACCGGCGAGGACCTGAACGGTGACGGTGTTATTGCGCCGGATGTGACCCACGCCGACGCCGAGGCCACCGCCGTGGAGCTGGACGAGGTGGACGAGAGCGCCACCGTGGAGCGGGAAGACGAGGAATAAACCCTCTCAGGCGCTTCGCGCCAGCTCTCCAGAAGGGAGAGCCGAATGCGCTGTTTTGATGATGTCTTCAACTCATACGGTGAAGAAGTATGTTCCCTCCAGGCAGGAGAAAGGCTCCCCCTTCGAGGAAAGACTTCCCCCGGTCGGGGGAAGATGTCGCGTAAGCGACAAAAAAGGGGAATCTGGCAACGCCGTCAGGCGTTGGCTGAGAGGGTTTTACACGAATTACAACAAAGGAAAAGAGAGCAATGGAAAAGTACGATCTGATCATCGTTGGCGCCGGCCCGGCCGGCATCTTTACCGCTGTGGAGCTGCTGCGCCACGGCAGCAAAAAGAAGGTCCTTCTGGTGGAAAAAGGCAAGCCGGTGGAAAAGCGCCACTGCCCCAAGGCCGAGGTGGGCCACTGCGTCAACTGCCGCCCCACCTGCGCCATCACTACCGGCTTCTCCGGTGCGGGCGCTTTCTCGGACGGCAAGTTGAGCCTGTCCCACGAGGTGGGCGGCGACCTGCCCACCCTCATCGGCGAGGAGTTTGCGCAGGAACTCATCGACTACACTGATAAAATTTATCTGGAGTTCGGCGCAGACCCCCATGTGGAGGGCATCTACACCGGCGAGGACATCAAGGAAATTCGCAAGAACGCCATCCATGCGGGCCTGAAGCTGGTGGACTGCCCCATCCGCCATCTGGGCACCGAGAAGGCCCAGGAGCTGTATCTGGCCATCCAGAACTATCTGGCCGACAACGGCGTGGAGATGCTGTTCAGCACCGAGTGCGAGAACATCATCCTCGAGAACGAGGAGTGCAAAGGCGTGCTGCTGAAGGACGGCGACAGCCTGCGCAGCGTCTATGCGGATGAAGTGGTCATCGGCACCGGCCGCCGCGGTGCGGACTGGCTGGAAAAAATTTGTGCGGAGCACCACATCGCCCATAAGCCCGGCACCGTGGACATCGGCGTGCGCGTGGAGTGCCGCAACGAGGTCATGGAAAAGGTGAACAAGGTGCTGTATGAGTCCAAGCTCATCGGCTACCCCAAGCCCTGGAAGAACAAGGTGCGCACCTTCTGCCAGAACCCCGGCGGCTTTGTGGCGCAGGAAAACTACGACAACGACCTTGCCGTGGTCAACGGCCACAGCTTCAAGGAGAAAAAGAGTGAGAACACGAACCTCGCCATCCTGGTCTCCCACAACTTCACCGAGCCCTTCAACCAGCCCATCGCCTACGCCCAGAAGGTGGGCGAGCTGACCAATATGCTGGGCGCAGGCCACATCATGGTGCAGCGCTACGGCGACATTCTGGACGGCAAGCGCACCTGGCAGAAGGAACTGGCACAGTCCAACGTCAAGCCCACCCTGAAGGATGCCGTGGCCGGTGATATCACCGCCGCCATGCCTTACCGCGCCATGACCAACATCATTGAGTTCATCAAGATGCTGGACATGGTGGTGCCCGGCTTTGCCGCCACCGAGACCCTGCTCTACAGCCCGGAACTCAAGTTCTACTCCAATAAGGTCAAGATGGACGAGAACCTCGACACCAACATCAAGGGCCTGCACTGCCTGGGCGACTCCTCCGGCTGGACCCGCGGCCTGATGATGGCTTCGGTCATGGGCGTGCTCATGGGCCGCAAGCTGGCCGAAAAGGAAGGCTGCTAAACATTCATAAAAGAAAAATCCCAGCACCGTAAGGTGCCGGGATTTTTTGTATCAAAGCTTAGCCTTCGATGATCTCCACGGTCTTCATCTTGACCGGGGTGGTGGGCTTGTCGTTCCAGTCGGTGCGGACGGCGGCGATCTTATCCACAACGTCCATGCCTGCAACCACCTTGCCGAAGGCGGCGTACTGGCCGTCCAGGTGGGGAGCGTCCTGATGCATGATGAAGAACTGGCTGCCTGCGCTGTTGGGGTTCATGGCGCGGGCCATGCTGATGACACCGCGGGTGTGCTTGATGGGGTTGTTCACGCCGTTAGCAGCAAACTCGCCCTTGATGTTCCAGCCCGGGCCGCCGGTGCCGGTGCCCAGCGGGCAGCCGCCCTGGATCATAAAGCCGGGGATCACGCGGTGGAAGGTCAGGCCGTTGTAAAAGCCTTCGCTGACCAGCTTTTTAAAATTCTCACAGGTGATGGGGGCAGCTTCTTCGTTCAGTTCAATGTCGATGACGCCGCCGTCTTCCATAGTAATGCGAACCATAACGCTACAATACTCCTTTTGTGTTGACCCCGCAGCGGGGGTGTTGGGGGCAGAAATGCCTGCCCGGATATCCCTTATAGTATACCATAGGTTTTGCCTGTTGCAACGATGCAGATGCAACGTTTTTGTGAATTATCTGCCCCAATAGGCTAAAAATACGCGCCGCAACCGGAGTTTACGCTCTGGTTGGTGGACGCAACCGGGCTTTTGTGCAAGAATCGTGCCACAAAAACCAATTACAACTCCCCCTGCATCTCCACCATATCCGCCCAGAAGCGCTTGGGGCAATGGGTCATGCGGCCTTTTTCGTTGTGGCGCGCCTGAATTTCCAGCGTTTTGTAGAACTGCGTCCACAGCGCCTGAAACTGCTGCTCCCGCTCGTCCGGCGGGGGCAGCTCCAGCGGGGCGGCCAGCTCCAGCAGTTGCGTCTTGTGGTCCTCGTGCAGCAGCACAGCCTGATGGACGGCATCGTAGATCATAAAGTCCTCCTCCGGGAAGCGTCCGCAGAAGTGCGGGCGCAGCAGGGGGAGGATATAATTTTTGGGGTGGATGACCGCGCCCAGCATCCCGTCGTGCTCCTCAAACCGTACAAAGCCCTGAAATTTGTCCACTTCCCAGTCAAGGCTTTTCTTCATCTCGTAGAGCGGGGCCACGTCCGGGTGGCCGGTGCGCTTTACCGTGCCGGGGCCCAGCGCAAAGGCCAGGTGCAGAAAGCGAATGAGCAGCAGCTCCTTGTCCTCCCGTCCGGAGAGAAAATCCCGGCTGACGAGGTACTCGGTCTCCGCACCCAGCTTGCTGCCGAAGCTGGCGAACACCCGCCGGGCCGTGGCGTGGTCGGTGGCAATGTCCTTGACGGGGTAGAGGGTGGACGTCTCCCGCTGGGGCGTCCACACGGCAAAGGGGATCTCGTGCTGGGCAAAGCTCTCGAACACGCAGCACAGAAAGCCCTCGAAGCTGCCGTCGTAGAGGTAGACCACATCGGCATCGTGGAGCCTGCGCCCGCTTTTCACAGTGCTTTCGCCAGACATTGCACTGCCTCCTCCTGCACCATGTGCATGGCGACCCGGGGTGCCACGCCCTGCGTGATGAGGTTATCCACCGCAGACGGCGTGAACAGGCTCAGCTGTTCGCAATTGCCGCCGAACACATTCGGGTCGATGAGGGCCCGGGTGATATGCTCCCGTCCGGCCGTGCCGCGGCCCGGGTGCGCGCCCGCGAACCCTTTGCAGGTGATGAAATACTGTGCCCGCTTGAGCACCACGCCCATGCGCTTGAGCTCATCCAGCCCGAGACTGGACAGCTTGCGGGCGTGCCAGATGCGCCGGGCGCTCTTGGGGCCGATGCCCGGCACCCGCAGCAGCATTTCAAAGGGTGCACGGTTCACATCCACCGGGAACAGCCCGTAGTGCTGCACGGCCCAGTTGCATTTTGGGTCCAGATACGGGTTGAAGCTCTGGTTTTCCTCGTCCAGAATTTCGTCTGCCTTGAACTGGTAGAACCGCAGCAGCCAGTCGGCCTGATACAGCCGGTGCTCCCGCAGCAGCGGCGGTTTGGTGTCCAGCGCAGGCAGGCGGGTGTCCTCGGTCACCGGGATGTAGGCGGAGTAGAACACCCGCTTCAGGCTGTACTTCTGGTACATGCCCTCGGTGAGCTTTAAGATGTGGTAGTCCGTCTCCGGCGAAGCGCCCACGATCATCTGGGTGCTCTGCCCGGCGGGCGCGAATTTGGGCGCGTGACGGTAGACGGTCAGCTCCTGTTTGCTCTGGGCACCGGACACGGCGATCTGCTTCATGGGCCGGAAGATGGAGTGCCGCCCCTTGTCCGGGGCCAGCAGGTTCAGGCTTTGCTCACTGGGCAGCTCTACATTCACGCTCAGGCGGTCGGCAAGATAGCCCAGCTGCTGCAGCAGCTCTGGGCTGGTACCGGGAATGGCCTTGGCGTGGATATAGCCGCCAAAGCGGTGCTCGCCCCGCAGCAGCCGCAGAGTGGCCAGCATCCGTTCGGTGGTGTAGTCCGGCGTGCCCAGCACTGCGCTGGAAAGAAAAAGTCCCTCGATGTAGTTGCGGCGGTAGAACTCTACGGTCAGCTCCGCCAGCTCCCGGGGCGCGAAGGTGGCCCGGGGGATGTCGTTGGATTTGCGGTTGACGCAGTAGCTGCAGTCGAAGGAGCAGCAATTGGTCATGAGCACCTTCAAAAGGCTGACGCACCGGCCGTCGGCGGTAAAGGCGTGGCAGCACCCCGGCGCATAGCAGCTGCCCAGGGTGCCCGCCCGGGCCGTGCGGGATGCGCCGCTGGAAGTGCAGGCTACATCGTATTTGGCGCTGTCGGCCAGAATGGTCAGCTTGTCCATGATAGACTGTTCCATAAAGTGCACCTCCCCAAAAGAGTATAAAAGAAAAAGCCATACGCAAAATTGCAGATGGCTTTTCACTTTCGTGGTCGGCGGTCTCGCCCTCTCAGTCTCACATTCGTTCGACAGATTCCCCTTTTTGTCGCTTGCGCGACATCTTCCCCAGCCGGAGGAAGTCTTTCCTCAAAGGGAGAGCCAAGGACATGACGGCAGCGCTTCTTGCCTCTCCCTTTGGGAGAGGTGGCACGGCGTGAGCCGTGACGGAGAGGGCAATCCCGCTTTCTTTATAAAATTACCACTTCGCCTTGGTCTCCACCACGCGCCCGGCGACGTGCAGGTGGTTCAGGTCTTCGCCCTTGATGACCAGCTCATTGTAGGCCGGGTTGAAGGGCTGCAGCACCACACAGTTGCCGCGCTGGATGTAACGCTTCAGGGTGCCTTCACCCTCGTCGCCGTAGATCAGCACGCCCAGGTCGCCGTTTTCCAGCGTATCCTGCTTGTGAACCAGCGCCAGGTCGCCGTCCTGGATGCGGGGCTCCATGCTGTCGCCGCGCACCACCAGATAGAAGTAGTTGGCCGGGTCCTTCACGCGGGCATACTCCTGGCCGTAGTCTTCCTCAAAGGCCAGCGCGCCGTAGCCCGCCTTCACCGTGCCGATGACCGGGATCAGGCTCTCAGAGTAGCTGCCGAAAAAGCGCTCCTCCGGGGCGGAAACGTTGCTCACCGGGCGGTACAGGCCCAGCAGATAGTCTGCCGTGGTGTTCAGCAGCTCTGCGATGCGGGCCACCGTGCCGGGGTCGGGAGAGGATTTGCCGCTTTCCCATTTGCCGACAGCCTGCTGGGTCACACCCAGTTTGGAAGCCAGCTCAGCCTGGCTGATGCCCTGCTTTTTGCGGCACTGCTTCAAAAGCTCTGAAAACGACATGGTAATTCTCCTTTTACACCTCTGGATGGGTTTTTGTTGTGTTTATTATACAACAAAAAGATGTTTCTGTAAAGGGCTTTTCCAAACTTTGACCCAGAAAGGTTGTGGCAAATTTGGGCATTTTCGGCTGGGGAGAAAAATTTGCGGCAAAGGCTTGACAGACGGGCACAAATCTGGTAAATTAAATAGGCATTCGACACGGCGTAAGGCGAGTGTCCACAAGGAGAGATGTCCGAGTGGTTTAAGGAAGCAGTCTTGAAAACTGCCGTGCGGCAACGCACCGTGGGTTCGAATCCCACTCTCTCCGCCATTTTTATTGAATAAGTGTATTGCACTTTGCTCTGGAGTAGTACTCAAGAGGTCGAAGAGGCGCCCCTGCTAAGGGCGTAGGTCGTCTAAACAACGGCGCGAGGGTTCAAATCCCTCCTACTCCGCCAAGAAAATCCCTCGTAGTTTCGTGAAAACTGCGGGGGATTTTCCTTTTGTGCAGAATGACCCCGTGCGAAAGAAAACGGATAAAATAGAAGAACTTCCAAACTACTACCATATTTTACTACCAAACCATTATAACTACCAATGCGGAAAAATGCAACACTTTCCGACACATGGCAGCACACGCAAACAAAACAGCCCCGAGGAACCATCAGGCTCACCGGGGCTGTTGCTATACTATGATTTTGTTGATGTTACAGAAACGTCACATATAGGTCTTCTGGCTGCGGACCTGCGCTTCGATCATCGGTTTCAGGTAGCTGTCGAGGTCGCCAAAGGTCTCCTTGATGAAGGTGATAGTCTCCTGCGTCAGAGCCTTCTTCGCTGCGGCCAGTGCGCGACTGTAGGCAATGCGCTGGGCATCCGCATCGAACTTGTCCTGTTCCTTCAGGGCATCAACGTAGGTCTGGTTGACGTACTGGACGGCGTTGAACACCGCATTGGCGGCATTCTGGAGACAGTTCTGTGCGAACTTGTTGTTGATGTAACCGTTGGCAATGCTGACACCCTTGTTCAGGCCCCAGCCGAAAATGACGGTCATTGCGGGGATGCAGGCAGTGAGTGCGACTTTCAGAAATTCGTTCATAAGAGCTTATCCTTTCTGCTCGCTTTCCGAGCGCTGCTTTAAAATGTCCACGGCCTTGGTGATCACTGCTGGAATGGGCAGCCCCATCAAGCCCGCGTTTTCGATGATGGAAATGGTCTCATTGCAGATAAAGCCGATCACAACGGCATCCCGCACAAAGGTGGAACCCATCACGGCATCCAGCCTGCAGGCCACCAGCACGATCAGCAGCGTTTCGCCCTTGCGGCACAGGCCTTTCCAGCCCGCGCGGCTTTCCAGCGTGCCGCTTTTGGTCTTGGGGCTTGCATGGAACACTCCCGCCACGATCAGCCCGGTGATGTAGTCGATAGCCATAAAGATGATGAGCGTCTGCAGCGCTGCGTCCCATCCGCCAAACAGGCTGGCAAACGCAGCGCCCAACGCACCCACGGCCATGCAGAAATAATCTTTCAAAACGTCACCCCCTCTCAGCCGGTCCACCGGCTCTTATTGGCGCGGGTATCCACATGCACCCAGCCCTTGGCGCGGCCCGTCTTGACCGGGTAGCGGCCCACGCCGCCCCATGCAGGCATCAGGCTCTCAGCATAGGCGGCCACGTCCTCGACGCTGGTGTCGGCCACCTGGATGTCTGCCGCACGGCCCAGCAGGTGCTGGCTGGATTTTGCGCCGCCCACTTTGGCGTTGTGCTCTGCGGTGCGGTAGCCGCTGGTGATGGTCACCGGCTTGCCGAAGTGCTCACGGATGCACTGCAGCAGCACCACAAGGCCTTCGTCCACCAGCACCGTGTCACTGCCATCGCGGCACCGAAATTCCCGGACGCGGAAACCCGGTGCCAGCTGCCGGGCACCGTCCTTTGCAAGGGAATACTGTTTGATTGCCATATGTACGTCCTTTCTCGGGTTACTTTTCCAGCGCGGCCTTGATGGCTTCGAGGTCGTCCGTAGTCAGGGCCGGGTAGTCTGCGGCGATGTCCTCAAAGGCTTCACCAGCAGTCAGCCGGATGCGGAATGCACGCACCATAATGCGCAGTTTCAGGTTGTTCAGAGTTTTCATATTAGTTCCCTCCAATCAAATCAGCCATCATTAAGATGATATCGTTGTTCGCGGTCTCCAGCGCGGCCACGCGGTCCGGCAGCTGCGCCATCTGCTCGGCCTGCTTTTTGGCCTCCTCCTGCGCTGCGGCTGCTGCGGCCTCAGCCTGCGCCACAAGGTCCGGGCGCGGGGTGATGGCGGTCACGGTCGGCAGGCCGTCCCGCGCCTCAGTCGTGATGTCTGCGTAGGCGAGGACGCTCGGCAGGGCCATGCCCTCCGGGATGACGGCCCAGCCATCCGGGATAGGCGTGGTGCAGATGCCGTAGATCACCCGATGCTCGGGCTGTGTGGTGCAGTCAATAATGTTCATGTGTTACCTCCTATTACAGGTACTGGTAGCCGTACACGGTAAAGCGGTTTGCGCTGGAGCCGCCCGAGATGGACAGGGTGCCATCCGATGCAAAGGATACGGAGACCAGCGAGACATCGGCGCTTTCATTGTTAAAGTGAATGTAGTTGCTAATTGTCTCATAGCCTGAAGTTGCGAGGCCTGTAAGCGCCACAGCTGCGGAGCCCCCGCGTGCGACCTTTGCATGCCCGAAATCCGCAGACACTCCAAGAGTAGTCCCTACTGTAACCGTGTAATCAGAAGTATTCGTATACCCTCTACCATTCCGCCCCATCGCCGGAATCGCCGAAACAATTTCAACGTAATCCACCGTGCTAGGAATCGTCATCGTGGTGGTGCCGCCGGTGCAGACGCCTGCACCGCTAAAAACAAGTTTACCGTCCATACCAATAATCCTTTCTAAGCGTGTGATTTTCGCCGCAGGGTCATAGCCCAGAGCGGCGCTGATTTTGTCCGCGGTCAGTGCAAATTTGGCGTCGGCCTCGGTCTTGCTGTACGCGCTGCCGTCCTTGATCTCCTCGCGCAGCTGGTCCAGCAGTGCCTGACCGGCGGCCACCTGTGCCGCCTGCGCCGCCCGCCACTGGGCGATGAGCTGCGCTGTCGGGATGCCGGTCACGCCGTCCCGCATGACGCCGCAGACGTCTTCGTCCGCGCGGGTGTCGGTGACGTCGGCGGCCGAGATGGCGGCACTGCCTGCGGGCACAGAGATCGTGCACAGGCCCAGCTCATACTGGTTGTGGTTCTGCAGGATGTCGGGCGGCTGGGCGGCCACGGCAGGCGTGCCTGTCTTGAGCCGGATGGCGGTGAGGTTGGATGCCGTGTCGAACTGCAGCACTACCCGGTCCACCCGGTTGAGGGTGTTGTCAGCATCGGGCACGGTCAGTACCGTGTCTTCCCGGCTACAGACGGACACGCCCTTGAAGTCGTCGTAGTTCATCCAGGCAAGGCCCGGCGCAATGGTGACCTGCCGGGTTCCGGTGATGCTGGCAGCGAAATTTCTGTTCTTCGCGTAGACACCGGATGTGCGGGTGCACAGGTGGGTGGCCACATCTTCGGCGCTGTAGGTCACGCCGTCCAGCGGATAGGTAATGATGCTCATGTGTTTTTCCTCCTGAGGATGGGCGTGCCGATCTCGGTGGTAACCGAGTTCTCGCCTTTCTGAGATTGCAGGGTGACTGCCGTGATGCGGGCCGCCGCCTGGATATCCGTGCCGGGCAGGCTGGCCGCCACCACTTTGCCCACGGTAACGGGGCCGGTGGGGGTAAAGCGGAAGTTTTCCAGCCGCTGGTGTTTTGCCAGCTCCTGCTCGCCCAGCGTGCGCAGGGCTGCCAGGTAATCCGCCTGGGACTGGCTGTCCTCTTTTTTCTTGCTGGAGGCGTCCAGCAGCATCTCCCGCCGGGCCGCGCCGGTGTTGCCGGTAGCCCCGACGGTCACTGTTCCGTCTGCGCCCACGACCGTACAGATGTTTTTGTAGTCCGTGATGCTCTCGGTGTAGGTCAGGTCGGTCAGGTTGCCGTACTGCGGCGCATACCGGGCGTTGGGGTCCAGTTTGGGCCGGTACAGCTCAAACAGCAGCTTTTTCTGCGGCTGGTCGAACCGCACCCGGAAGCCGATGTCCAGCTCCTGACACACCTGCTCGGCGATGGAGAGCAGGCTGCCGGGCTTGACTTCGCCGGTGTAGGTGTCGGTCAGGCCTGCAGCGTCGCCCAGTTCCAGACAGGGCCATGCGGTCCCGGACACCAGACCACGCAGCGTGTTCTCCACGGCAAAGCTGCTCAGCGTTCCCGTGCTGATCCGCTCGTCGAGGATGCAGGCGGCATCCTTTGTGGAGATGACCAGTTTGTGGTCGGCCTTCTGGGCAGATACGATGCGCATGAGCCGGTCACTGCCGATGAGCCAGAGATACCGGTCCGGGCGGCAAAGCGCCTGCAGGGCGGTGGTGTCGTGGAGCTCCAGCTGGGCCCCCTGCACATTGCTGTAGACGTTATAGCGCTCCGGCCACACCAGAGACACCCAGCTCTCGATGCGCCCCAGCGGCTGCAGCTGGGCATTGTAAACGCAGATGCTTTTGTGCCCGGATACTGTCAGGGCGGATGTAATATCAGCCATGGGTTTCCTCCGTGATGATCGTAGTGAATGCCGCGTGCATGGTCAGCGACAGAAACAGCCAGCTGTCACCGGAATCCGCCGTGCGCTGCCATGCTTGCGCCCCGTGATATACGGTCCAGAGGTCGCTGCTCTCGTCCAGCACGGCAAAGACGTCGTAGTTTTTGCCGTCGATGACCTGCTCCACCCGGAGCTGGCCGTTTTCCCGGTAGACCTGCAGCTCGTCGCCGTCCTGCAGGGTCGTGACGAAGCGCAGAGATTCGCCCGTTTCCGGGTTGATGACACCGGGGTTGACCACATCGCCGCGGGCGGTCAGCGAGAGCTTCCAGTTCTGGGTGTCCAGACCATCGTTGAGGATGCGGATGTAGCTGGCCTGCTCCCGGATGCCGTACTGGTGCGAGGTGTAGCACGCAGGCAGCCGGAACACGGGCGTCACCTTAATGGTCGCGGCCAGCGTTTCGGTTACACTGTGCCAGTAGGGGTTCGGGCAGTACAGCTGAAAACCGAACGTCGGCCAGCGCAGCGCAGCACTGATGGCCGGGCAGCGCTGCACCTCGGCGTCGCAGTAATACTTCCCGGCCACGGTGAGCCGCCCGGTGACGGATGGTGCAAAGATGTCCCGCAGCTGACGCTTGCAGTAATCGGCGTTGCGCAGGATGCGGCCGGTGATGGTGCGGGTGACGCCGGAAATGCTCCGGCTCTCCACTGTCGCGCCCACCTGCTGGTAGCCCTGGCTGGTCTCCAGATCCACGGGCAGGTCGCCCAGCGGGTCACAGCTCCAGAGCACACCGGCAGCATAGCCAAAGGCGAAGCTCTGGCCGTCACTGGTGGTAAAAACGGCATCAAACACCCTGCAGCACCGCCCTTTCCTGCTCATACTGCGCTTCACGCATCAGGTCGGCGGCCGTCTGCGCTTTGCTGTAGATATACTGGTTCACTTCGATGTTGGGCCGCTGGGTGCGCTGGGGCAGCGGCGCGGTCTTTTCGTAGTCCCACAGAGAGGAGGACGCGCCGGTGACGGTGCTGCCTGCGGTGCCGGACGAGCCGGTGCTGATGGCGCTCTTTTTAAAGGAGCCGCCGATACTGGCCACGATGGCCGCAATGGTGGCCGCCAGAGCCACACCGGCCGCGATCATCAAAATCGCCTGCGGGGCACCGAAGCCCGTCGGGAACAGTGCCGCACCGATGGCCTGCAGCATGCCAACAAAGGCAGAGCCGATGGAGCCGATCAGACTTCCCAGCGATGCAAGGATAGAAGGAAAGCTGGAGAGCAGCCCGCCCCGCAGGCCCTTGCTGATGGCCGTGGCTGCCGCGGTGAGCGGAGCCTTCAGGCCGGAGAAGATATCAGTCAAGGTGCCGCCCAGGCCGGAGAAGCGACTGATGACGTCACCGAGGCCGCTGGTCAGACCGTCGCAGATCTGGCCGCCCAGCTTCCAGGCACCGTTTGCCAGCTGGCTGACGCCCTGTTTCAGCACGCCGTTCACCTGCCGGATGAGGGCCTTGCCGGTGTCGTCGATGAGCTGCTTGGTCTCCGGTGCAAGGCCGTTGTACAGGGTGGACAGCACCCACTTGCCGACGGACTGCCAGTCCTGCTTCTTCACCGCTGTCACCAGCGTGTCGAAGGTGCCCAGCACACCCTTCTCGGCTTCTTCCTGCCAGCCCTTCGTCAGGCCGGAAAAGCTGTCAGCACTGGCCCGTTTGATGGTCTCAGCAACGGATTCGGTGCCGTCGGCGGCAATGGTCCTGGCGCGCTCCACCGTCACGAGCATCCCGTTCAGCACCTCGGTCTGCGTCTCGGTGATGACCTGCTTTTGCTGGGTCGTTCCGTCGGTGAGCGTCTCGGTGACAGTTTTGGTGTTGGTCTGGATGCCGTCCACCACAGCATCAAAGGTCGAAGTGACCGAGAGGGCCGTCTCGCGGACGGTCTCCATGGTCTGCTGGATGGTCTTCTTGCCGTCCGCGCCGATGGTCGTCACCGTCTTGATGTCCTTCAGGAGGCCATTCACCATCTGGCGGCTGGTCTCGGTGATGACTTTTTTCTGCTGACGCGTGCCGTCGGAGAGGAGTTCGTTCGTGGTCTGGGTGGTGCGGGTGACCTTGCCCAGCATTTCGGTCACGGTGTCAGAGTAGGACTCGACCGCCGACGCTGCCTTCTGCGCGGCTGTCTTGGTCTTCTTGCTGGATGCGGCCGCCGCGTCGCCGGATTTGGTGTAGGCCGGGATAGCGATATCCGCCATATCCTGGGCACTGTCGGCGAGGTCGGAGTTCGCGCCGATCCAGTCATTCAGGCCGGAATCATCGCCGCTGGCGGTCTCGGCCAGGTCGAGACCTGCCGTGACAGCAGTGGCCACCGACCCGGCACCGGTCAGACCGTTGATGAAGTTCTGGATCGCGGTTTTTGCCAGCTGGAACAACTTTCCGGGCAGCTCCCACAGCCACTTCAGGGCGCTGGAAAAGCCACCCTTGAAGGCCGCCAGCAGGCTGGAGCCCATGCTCTTGACACCACTTGCGATGTGGGTGAGCAGGCTCTTGCCGATGTTCAGCCAGTTGACGGCCGAAATGACCGAGAGCACCGCCTGTAAAATCTTCTTCCAGTTTGCCAGCAGGTCGGGCACCGCCTTGCCGATGCCAACCACCAGCTGCACGATGAGCGAGACGCCCTGCGCAAGGATCTTCGGCATGTTGTCGTTGATGATGCCGCAGATGTTGATGATGATATCGGGCACATAGGCGATCAGGTCCGGTAGGCCCGCGATCAGGCCGTTCACAAGCTGGGTGATCATGTTCAGGCCCGCATTCACGAATTCGCCCGCGTTGGCGCGCAGCTCCTCAGTGAAAGAGAGCAGTTGCGGCAGGGCATTGGACAGAAAATCCGGGATGCCCTGCGCAAAGCCCTCGGCCAGCGAGTTGAGCAGATCGGTGCCGGACTGCAAGATCGTCGGGACCAGCGTATACACCAGCTGCGGGATGCCCTGCAGCATATTGCCGATCATGGGCAGCAGGTTACCCTCCAGGAAGGTCTGCGCCGTGTCGGCCAGCGCCTGCAGCGGCTCTGTCAGGTCCGCACCGGTGGACCACGCTGCCAGCACGTTTTCAGCCGCGGCTTTCATGGAAGCAAAGCTGCCGGTCAGGGTGGTGGACGCCTCCTTGGCTGTGGTGCCGGTGATGTCCATCTCCTGTTGGATGACGTGGATGGCGCTGTACATGTCGGCCAGGTTGCCCAGGTCGTACTTGACGCCGGAGATCTTCTCTGCGTCCTTCAGCAGGCGCTGCATTTCAGCCTGCGTGCCGCCGTAGCCCAGCTTCAGGTTGTCCAGCATGGTATAGTTCTGCTTTGCAAAGCCCTGATAGGCGTTCTGGATATCCTGCATATCCGTGCCCATCTTATTGGCATTATCAGCCATGTCCACCATGGCCATGTTGGCCAGCTGGGCTGCAGCATTGGTGTCGTGGCTTACGCTGGACAGCAGGCTGGCTGCAAAGCTGGTGGTCTGCTCCATGTAATCGTTGGCGGACAGGCCCACAGTCTTATAGGCTTGGGCGGCATAGGACTTGACGGTGTCGGCGCTGTCTTTGAACAGCGTCTCCACGCCGCCCAGGCTCTGCTGCAGTGCACCGCCCAGGTTGAGGGATTCCGAGATGAGCTTGCCGATGCCTGCCGCAGCCACGACCTTTTTGATCGTGCCGACCAGCTGTGCACCGATGCTCTGGCCGGTCTTTTCGCCCAGGCCGTCGGTCTCCTCGCCGAAAATGTCGGTCAGCGCAGCACGGATGCCCTGCGCCGAGGGCACGATCTGCACATAGGCTTTCGCCATTTCAATGCCTTCCGACATTGTCAACCACCTCCTTTCAGGGCCGCAAGAGCGGCATCAAATGCTTCCGGGCTGTCGTAGCTCTGCACATTGCCGTCGTCTCCGGCGGAAATGCCCATCAGGTCGGCCACCACAGAGGGCGGCTTCGATGCATCGCTGTGCAGCCACCAGACCACCTGGGTCAGGCGGTCCGCAGCATAAGCCTGCAGCTCCGTGGAAAAGGGCACGGTCCGGCCATGCACCCGCATCAGGCTGCGGCTGTCCTCCGGCAGACCGGCGGCCAGGGTGGCCGCCAGACGCAGCGGCAGGCTGCGCCAGCTCAGCACATGGTAATACTGCGCAAAATCGCAGATGAGGGCATCCTCGTCCGACGCGATCAGTTCGGCGAGGATGCAGAGTTTTTTCCGGCCTTGAAGCTGGTGAGCAGCTCATTCAGCGCCTTGTCGAGGGCACTCATGGGGACAATGCCCTTCTCATTGCGCAGGTGGTCGTACAGGCGCGCCTTGTTCTCCGGCGTCAGCATCCGGTCGCGCAGGACAAAAAAGGCCGAGGGGTCCTTGCCCAGCCTGGTCATAGCTTCGATCATTTCCGCGTCGTCCAGGAAATTCTCGTCCAGCTCGATTTCAAAGCCATCGTTCGTTTTTGCAGTGATCATGCCTGTGCCTCCTTGTTACTTGCGGTGTTCTTGACGGACTGGGTCACGGCCTTGCTGCCGCTGGCAGACTGAGCTGCTTCTGCCGCGATGATGTACTCGTAGTGGGTGTTGCCCTTATCGTCCGGTACGGCGGTGATGGTGGTGTTGTAGCCCACCGCACCGTTGGAGTAGGTAATGTCGCCCACCGCGGTGACGGCGGCGTCCGGGATGACGATGCGCTTGAGCGCGCCGTTCTTCATGACCATCTCCACGACCCAGGAGCAGTCCTTCTGCTCGGAGGAGTTCGCTTTGACCGTGATGCCGGCCTCCAGTGTGCCGGTGACGTTGTCGTCGCCGTACACGGACTTCAGCACAGCCGTGCTCAACGCTTCCAGCAGGGTGTAAGCGAAGGTGTCAGGCTTTTCGGTCTGCTGGGTCAGCACGGTGTCACCGCCCCAGGCGGTGGTGTTCTCGCTGGAGGGCGAGTTCGAGTTGGTCAGGCCGTCGCTGGAAATGTAGCCCAGCGACTGGAAGGCTTTGTCCAGCTCAGACTTTGCGTCCGTGGGCAGCGGGGTGCCCAGCGGGGCACGCCAGACCGCGCCGCCGACCTTGGGCTTTGCAGCAGTTACGTTCTTTGCATCCATAGAAATGCTTCCTTTCGTCAGTAATGTGTAACAGAAAAAACGGCCTGATAGCGGGGCCGTTTGCGTGTGGCATCCGGGAAATTGTACTCAGTGACAAGGTTGCAGGAGACGACCTCGGGCAGCGTGTCGGCAGCCTGCATGGCCTGCACCACAAAATGGCTCAGCTGGGCGGCAGAAAAGTCGCTGCGGCCGTAGGACTGCACCGCCAGCGTGGCTGTGTAAACGCCTTCGTCGTGGCTGTCGCCGGTCTTTTCCAGGATACAAAAATTGCCGGAGGGGTTCTCCGGCATGGACATGTAACAGGGAAAAGCATTTTTCCGCAGGTAGTTCAGGATGATTTCTTCGATCATTTCTTTCGCTGGTAGCTCCTCACGGTGATCACTCTGCCGTCCTTCAGGTGGCGCTTGTGCTCATGCACCACCGCACCGGAACGGCTGGAAGAAACGGCTTTCAGCAGCGTGTTGTTGGCCGAGTTATCGGTGTAGGCAGCTGCAGAGGTGGTCTCCACCACGGCCACAGCGCGGGTCTGGGCTACATAGGCCTCATACCCGTCGCCGCAGCGGTCTTTCACGGTGTCGGCGCGGTCTTTGAGCACAGCCTGCATCTCCGGGGAGCGCAGCAGGGCGCGGACGCCGGGGCTGTTCAGCTCGATTTTGACCTTAGCCATAGCGCTCGACCTTCACTTTCTTGTTCCAGTCCAGCGGCACGAGTTCCTCAATGTACTGCTGTACACCGCCGTAGGTGCGCCATTTCTGGCCGAAAAATTCAACGGTAACATCATCCCAGTTATGGGCATCGCCTTTCGGGATGCACAGCTCATAGGCGAGATGATGGCCGTTCAGCTGCAGGTCGGTCGTCACAGCGGAAGCATCTGCCGGAGTGACCAGCACATTCTCCACCGTGACCGGCGTTTCTGCGTAGATGGGGTCATGGAAGCGGTCCTCACCGGTCTGGGTCTTCTCGTACAAGGTGACAGGAATGCCCTTAATCCACGGCATAAGGTTCGATCACTCCGATCCGCTGGCGGCGCAGGCCCAGCCGGGCCAGCTCCGATTTTTTGATGAACAGGCCGCCGCCGGGCACCAGAAAAGAGCCGGAAGCGGAATACCCGCCTGCCGACTGGGTGAACTGGGTCATAGGCTCCTGATTCGTGCTGGTCATGAGGGTGCGGGCCACCACATCCACCGTGACGCTCTTGGCTACAATGGCCAGCGACGGGTCAGCAGCCACAAGGGCAGACAGGTCTTTGCCAACCTTGCGGGCTTCCACATCCAGACTGGCCGAGACCACCTCCAACAAGGGAGAAGCCCGGGCCTGTTCGGCGGCGGTCATGGGACGCCACAACGCCGCCAGATCTTCCAGTGTCGCGTAGGTCATTCGGCGGCCTCCGCTTTCTCCTTATCGGTCTTGGTGGTTTTGGATGCCTTGACCGGCTCCCAGTCACCGCCGGAAATGCGGCAGGGCGTCTCGATCACCGCGCCGGTCTTTTTGTTGCGATACTGCATGATGACTCCTCCTTATGCACTGGCCTTGATGTGAGCGAACGCGGCGGCATCCAGGATGCCCCAGCCAATGTAGGCTTCGCCGCGCAGATACACCTGATTGTGGCCCTTCAGGTCGCCCAGCGTGGTATCGTTGTCAGGGTTGCCGTACTGGATGACCTCAATGGGGATCTCCTTGGCATAGCCCCACTTGAAGCAGTTGGTGAAATCGCCTACCAGCGCACGGTCCAGGCTGGAGCCGGAGGACAGGTTGGAGGTGGACTCGACGCGCAGGCCGTTCACCTCGCCGGGATTGGCACCCCAGGCCAGCTGCGGATACAGCTTTGCGCCGTCGGTGGTGGTCTGGGCGGCCAGTGCACTCTTGAAGCTGGGTGCCAGGATCATACCGGTCACGTCGCGCTCTGCGCCCTGTACCAGAGCAATGGCGGCTTCCACGTTGGTATCGGGCTTATCGCTGGCCGCAATGGTCACGGCCTGCGTGACCTTTTTGTCGAAATGATTGTCGCCGATGACAGAAGATGCCGTGCCGGTGCGCGGATTGACGCCGTGAAGGGCCATCAGATCCAGACCCTTTGCCACCTTCTTTGCGAAACCATCCGCGAAAGCTTCCAGAACGTTCATCTGGTACTCCTCGGAAGCGTACAGGAATTCATCCGACACGCGGGCACCGTACTCGACCTTCAGCGGCAGAATGGTGATGGAATCCACGGTCGCACCGCCCTTGGTCTTGGCACCGTTCTCAGCCACAATGTCCACTTCCTTGTCCAGCGTGAAGGTGAACTCCTTCATGCCATTGAACGGAATGGGCGTTGCGCCGCAGAGCTTCGCCAGCGCGGATGCGCCGGTGGTCTTCTGGATGAAGCCGGGCACCAGCTCGGCGGGAAACAGGGAACCTTTGCTCAGAATATCAGGCATTGTAAAATCTCCTTTAGTCGTTGTTCATCAGCTGGTTGGTGAAGGTGCGCAGGGCGTCGCGCGTGCTGCCGCCGCTGGGGTCCGGGTCGCCGCGCGACGGTGCACGCGGGTTCTTGGGCTTGAGCAGCTTCAGCAGGCTCTGGGCGTCCTTGCGGATATCAGCCTCGGTGGAGCCGTTCAGCCGCGAGGACATCTCGAACGGCAGACCGACCTCATGGGCGATGCGGGACTTGAGGGCGTCCGTCTCGTAGGTCTGGATACGGGCATTCAGATCTGCGTTCTGCGCCTTCAGGTCGTCGTAATCGGCATAGGGCGCGAGACGGTCTGCGACCGCTGCGTCGAATGCTTCCTGCGTGGTAATGGGTTCAAATGCTTCTGCCATAGAAAAACTCCTTTCGTTCTGGCAAACAAAAACAGGCCCGTGTGGCCTGTCAATAGCTGGTGCGCTGGCGGCGCTTCGCCTTGCCCTCGGCGCATTGCCAGTGGGCAAGGATGACGCTGTCCAGCAGTTCGATGTGGCCGCCCTCGGTCAGAGAGCGGTAGCCGAAGCCGCCGTTGGAGCCGATGGCCCGCTTTTCGCAGTTGGACGCAGCCTGCGCAAGGCCGGGCTGCCCGGCGTGGCACAGGGTCTTTGCGAAAAGGGCCTGTTCAAAGGCGGCGTTGGCTGTGATGACCTGCTTGACCGTCGGCAGGATGGGCGCTTTGAGGTGTGCGGCTTTTATGGCGTCGGCCAAAAGCTGCTGCCCGCTGGCACCGTCCACCGTCACGGCAGCGAGGTCGGCTTTTGATAAAAAATCGAGGAGCCACCCGCTGCCTGCCCGGGTGGGGCGGCAGTCGATGGCTTCCACGAAGATGGTGTTGTCTTTGGTGCGGCACGCGACGGCCAGCGCACAGCTGGTGCCGTCGGTGCTGAACTTGATGCCGGCATACAGCTTGCCGGTGAGCTTGGGCAGGACATCTGTTTTCAGTTCATCCCACTCGGCGCGGCTGATGGCCGATTTGAGATTGTAGCGCAGCCACAGGCCCAGACGCTGGATGTTGAAGTCGATGGGGTCATCGCCGATTTCATCTGCCACGCTGCGCTCGGTGAAGATGGTGCCGAGACTGGGGTTCGTGCGGTACCACGCTTCCACGTCGTGGGGGTCGGTCTGCTGCTCCACGCTCCATTCGGCCCAGCCGGTATTCTGGGTGTCGCCCCGCAGGGCAGCATTGCGCATTTTCAGGAACACCGTGCCGGAGGAGACCGGCGTGGGCGGGGTGCCGCAGAACAGGGTCTGCGGGTTCTCGCTGTCGGTGACCACATACTTCAGGGCGCTGGCCTGATCGTCGGTGTACTCCTGCGCTTCGTCCACCACCAGCAGATCAAAGCCCTCGCCCAGACCGCCCTTGGAAGAACGGGTGCGGAACTCAATGCGGCCTTCGCCATCTTCCAGCTGGATGTGCTCGCGGCCTACCGCCTGGATGGACTTGTACGGGATCTTCGCCTTGTCCAGCAGATGGCACAGACGCTCCCATGCCGCCCGGGAGGTTGTGGTGCGGTGGGCGGTGTGCAGGATGCTCTCGCCCTGCTGCAGGCCGTACAGCTCCCGGATGGCGGCGATCTCGTTTTTGCCGTTGCGGCGGGGCACGGCATAGCCAAACTTGGTATGCACCCACAGATCATCCTCGTTGCGGGCAAGGATGTCATACAGGAGCAGCTCCTGCCATTGCTGGGCGGTGCGGCCGGTGGTGTTGTACAGGTCGATAGCATCCTGCCCGAGGGTCTTTGTGTAGGGTAGCACCACAGCGGCGGTAGGCGTCTGACGGCCCAGCCGCACATCGGCTGCCTGTTTTCGCGTCCGCGGCATGGTGGGCTGGCTTCCTCCTTCTTAGATATTGACGGCAAATCGAAAATATGGTATATAATAAATAGAGGTGCGCCTCCGCTATATGGTGGGGGCTCGACACCTCTATTTTTTTGCAATAAAATGCTGAACGGTGAGCAATGTATCTTTGCATATAACAAGGATATCCACGTCTTGCGTTGCGCTGGCAGTCAGCCTTTTTCGAAGAACTTCTTTCAACAAATCAACAGAAATCGTGTTCTGCCCATAGTTCAAGATAATGCCACCAGGATTCTCTTGAATTTGTTTCAGCCCATGCCGGACAGCACTGTTTGCGGATTTTTCGGTGGACGCTGTTTTTAAATCCCAGAGCTTTCCGTTCCAGATATAGTCCGGTGTCATCGCCTTATAATTATTTGCCTCGTTCAACAGCACAATGTCGCCGCCCAGATGGTCGTGCAGCCATTGTGCTGTTTTTACTTCATCGGCATGGCGCACCATGTCATAGCCGGTGTCATATGTAATGGATCCAATGCCCGGCGTGGCTGCCCGCAGATATTCCGGCAGGACATTCTGCAGCGGATCTTCTTTGGGCAGGCGCACTTTATTCGGAAGCGGCGTTTCCGTGAACTCTCTGCGCGCCTGAAGAACTTCCGGCTCCTCTGTCCATGTTTTGTTCCACACGTTCTGCCGCCTGCCCTCGCCGGGGTCGTATTCTACCCGGCAGCGGCAGCGCTCGTGGCGGCGGTAAACATCCTTCGGCACATGCGGGTAATCGTAAGTCCCGGCCAGTGCGCTGCACCACTTGCAGCAGTGGCTTTCGGCGGTGCGGATGACCCGGGGCTGCAGCCCGGCCTTGCCCTGAAACGAAACGTTCTTTTCAAGGGTGTCGTCCACCACCATGCGGGAGAAGGTGCGCACCGGTTCATCCAGTACCCACGCCGCATCCTTGAAGCGTTCTGCTTCGGACAGCTTATTCAGCAGGCCATTCACAGCGTCGGTGTTGAGCGCGGCATGCTGCGGGGCGATGCCGATGCCCGCCTGCTGGTTCAAAGCCAGCTGCACGGCAGCGGAAGCGTCCGCGATCAGGGCGTGGTCTTCTTCCAGCAGCGGGCGCACGACCCGGTCAGCAATGTTCCAGTAGAGCTTTCCGTCCGGCAGAATGTCGGCGGTCAGATTGCGGCGGAAGGCTTCGGCCAGCGCCGCACCCACACGCTCGGCATAGTCAGCAGCGGCAGCATAGGTATCGGCAGCAGGCGCTTCGTCGCCCAGCAGGGAGAGAAAGTCAGCCCGGATACGTTCCAGCAGCGCCGGGGCGATGTCTTTTTCGTCCATAGGCACCTCAGTTCTCGGTGCGGATGCCGGTCAGGTCGCGCAGATTCTCCTTGCCGAAGTAGCCCGGGATGGCGGTGTTGATCTTGCCCACGGCGTCACCGATGCCGGACAGCGTGGCGGCGTCCGGCTCGAACACCGGTTCCCACACGGGGCGGGTCAGGTAAAGCTGCTGGCGCTGGTAGGCAAAATCATCCCGCACGCAGGCAGCAAGGTATCCGGCATTCAAAAAGCCGCTGCCGAAGGTGCGCTGCGCCTTGCGGGCGGCTAGGCGCAGGCTCTCGTGGCTGGATTTGATGGCTTCGGCGCTGCTTGGATTGTCGGTGACAAAACCCAGGTCATCCAGCGTCAGGCCGGTCTCACCTGCGAATAGTGCAGCAAAGGTGCGCAGCTGTTCGGTGTAAGGACTCATGCTCTGCTGGGTGAACTGGCCCACCACCGGGTGGTCGCCGTCTTCGTCCTTTGTGATCTCCAACAGGCTGGAAATGGTGGCTTTCCATTTGTCCAGCTGGTCGGCTTCGTTGGAGGTGCCCAGCACATATTTCTGCGGGAAGGAATAGAACTCGGCGCTGATCTCGCTGCGCTTGAGGGTGCGCAGGGCACCCTGCTGCAATCCCATGCAGGCGCGGGAAATGCGGCTGTGCCCGAAGGGACGTTTTGCGTCCGGGCGGTATACGATGGGCACCAGCAGCGGGGCCGGTGCAGGGTTCGTCACCTGATACGGTTTCTCGCCTTTGGGGTAGTACCATGTACTGCCCGCGGTGAAGTAGGCTTCCAGCGTGGGCGTGCCGGTGTCGGGAGCGCTTTCCAGCACGGCATAGCCTTCCTTCAGCAAGCCGGTCACATCGTCCATCACACCGGTGGCATTTGCGCCGTCGATGACCTGCATCTGCGGGAAACCGCTGTCCTCATCCTTGTGGATGTACACAAAGCAGCAGCTGGAAATGAGCGCGGACAGCACGGCACTGTCAAACAGCACATCCGCGTTGTTCATGCGATAGATGGTGTTCAGGTCGAAGTTATCCTCCCGGAATTCCCGCCAGACCAGACGGTCGGCCAGCGTGTCCACAGCCTTGCCGCACCAGCCCAGCACTTCCGTGAAGGAGCGGAACTCCGGCGGCGTGACCATACCGAAGTCTTTGACAGCGTTTTTCATCTCATAGTATTTGTAGCGGGTCTGCACCCGCACCCGCTTTTGCAGCAGGCGGCGGCGCAGGTACGCCATGCCTTTCAGATCGCTCATAGGGCGGTGCTTTCTCCTTTCGCGAGAAAATATTCACAGTACGGTACGGGAAGGTCAGAGGGCACCCGGGGAGGGGGGCATCCCCCCCTATCCATGGTTTGCGTGTCCGTGGTTCTGCAGGCTGTCTCAGCGGCTACGGTAAGCCGCCCAGTCAGTACTCAGCGGCAGGGTCAGGGCGGCGTCTGTGTCCGGCTCGGTCTGTTTTTCCACAGGTGTAAACAGCTTGTCGCTTTTCTGTCGGTTGCACCAGAAATGCGCCAGCTGCAGATTTGCAAGGTCGCTGGGGTGGCCGCCTTTGGCGACTGGGATGATGTGGTCGATGCACGGCGAAAGCGGATGCGGAAACTTATAACTGAAATCCACAGGCTTGCCGCAGATGCCGCACACGGTTTGTGTGGCATAAATTTTCTTTTTGTTGCGCTCAAAGGCCAGACGGTGTGTGCCGTCCCGGTCTGGGCGCGTAACAGTCTTTGGCATGTGCAGCTCCTTGTGGTCGGATGGCCTGCCGTCTCTCATGGGGAGAGGGACTTTTGCAGGTGGGGGTGTTTCAAAGGGAGAGGGATAAAACGCCCCCGAGGTGCTTTGCAGGCCCGGGGTATGAAAAAAGCCGCCCGGATGGACGGCTCGGAAATATCAAAGAAACCCGGCTGGTACATTCAGGCTGTTGGTCGGTAGGTGATCCTCTGTGTCAGCCGGGCAGCACAAAGCCCGCAGGATTGAAGGGAGTAAACCTTTCCTGCGGGCTCTTGCGATGATACTATTTTACCATGAAATCAGAGACATGTCACTGACGTCGTACTGACGTTTTACTGACATCTGTTACAGTTCCAGAGTGTCCACACCTTTGCGGTGGTGGCGGTAGACCTGCCGCACGCAGATGCTCATTTTCTGTGCAATCTGCTCCCAGTCTAGGAAACGGAGATACTTTAGCCGCAGCACCTCGTAATCCTTTGGGTCGTCTATATCTTCCAGCCGGGCCATAAGTTCGGCGTGGAGGTCATCACACAGCATGATCTGTGCATTCAAAGCCTTCTGAGCACGCTCAATACGTTCTACGGTTCGTGCCAGGCTTTGTCCATCGCTGTTACCGCCTGGCATTCCGGTTAACTGCTGCGTGGTACAGCCGGTATCATGTTCTGCTTCATCTAAATCATCTCGCAGGTGCTTGGCCTTTACCATAGCATCCCCGTACCGACTGAGCCAGCGTCTTTTTTCTTCGTAGGTCATTCCATCGCCTCCACCCGGACGAACACGCCGCAGGGGTCCGACCAGAATTTTTCTACGATCTCGCTGCACACCTGTGCATCGTCCGCCCAGAAGTGCAGGCGGGTCATCTCATCCTTGAGGGCTTTTTCCAGATTGTCAGTGTCCGGCTTGCTGGTGCGCCATGTGCCGTCCGGGTGCCGACCCTCGGTAGGGAAACACCACTTGACCAGCAGACGCACCGGCTGGCCTGCGGGGATAGGCTGCTGCGGTGCGTGGGGCGCAAGATAGGCGTGGAGCTTGGCACGGGCGGCTTTCAGTTCCGGGCTGTCGTGCAGCACCGCGTGCGGCTGCCCACCCTTCATGTAAGCGTGCAGCTGCTTTGCGTTGTGGGTGGTGGTGGGCGGCTGCATGGGGATAAAGAATTGCGTGTACATGGGGATCACCTCGTTCTTTCTTTTTCTGATGTGCGCCAACGTGATGGGGAGGGTCCCCGAATGGATGGGGGCTGTGTACGCCCCATCCTTCGGGATACCCCATCACACACGGACGGATTTTTGTATATTATATATAGGCTATTTTCCGTCCCGGATTCGGAAAAATAGCCGCTATTTTCCGAAATCCGTAAGCGGATGCGGATTTGTGATAGCCGCTATTTTACCGTTTTTGTACGTTGCGTAAAACGAAATATTGCAGGCTGTAATTTACCCTGCGCTGCCGGGTTCCTTGCGGCCGATGTCCGCGCCGTCGATCCAGAAACCACCGTCCGCTTTCAGACGGCGGCGCACGGTGTCCGGTTTCAGGCCCATATACTCCGCCATGGAGTAGACTGTCACCTTGCCGTCCATCATGCAGGCTTCAAAGGCGGTGTCCAGTTCGGCCTTTTTGTCCTTGGTCACCTTGCCTTTATCGCCCCAGCGCTTGGCGGCACCGCGGCTGCCCAGCGTCCTGAAATCGCTGTCCGGCTGCAGGTCCTCCAGCAGGCCGGTGTCCGGCTTGTGCACGGGGTAGTCGAACCAGAGATTCACCGGGTCAAAGCGGGCGAACTCGCGCAGGGTGCCCTCGATGCGCCATGCGGTCATGCTGTCGGCCTGCTTCTGGGCGGCGGCCACTTCGGCATCGATGGCCCGCAGGTCGGCCATGCCAAGATGTTCTTTGGCAATGGCCAGCATCCGGCTGCGGCTGAGGGCGTCGTCCGGGCCGTAGGCGTCCGCATGGCCGCGCTTGTCCAGCATGGCCTTGATGACCCGGCAGGCGGCCTTGTTGTGGAGCTGCTCCCGGATGGCGTCGGTGGGCACCAGCTCGGTCATGTCCAGCATGGCGTCCGGGTCGCGGGCGAACACGCCGGAGCCGCTGGCACGGTCCATGCTGCGCTTGCCGCCCTGTGCACCTTTGCTGTGGTGATGGCAGTAGATCACGGCGCAGTCCAGCGCGCGGCACACAAGGTCGAACTGGTTGCAGAACTTCGCCATCTGGTCGGCGCTGTTCTCATCGCCGGTGATGACCTTATAAATGGGGTCGAGGATGACGGCGGTGTAGCCTTTTTTCTGCGCCCGGCGGATGAGTTTTGGGGCCAGCTTGTCCATGGGGACAGATGCGCCGCGCAGATTCCAGATGTCGATGTTCTTCAGATTGTCCGGTGCAAGGCCGAGGGCAGTGTACACGTCCTTGAAGCGGTGCAGACAGGACGCCCGGTCCAGCTCCAGATTGATGTACAGCACCTTGCCCTGTGCGCAGGAGAACTGGCCCAGCCACGGCTTGCCCTCGGCAATGGCGATGCACAGCTCGATGAGGGCGAAGCTCTTGCCCGCTTTGCTGGGACCCGCCAGCAGCATCTTGTGGCCCTTGCGCAGCACCCCGAAGATGAGCGGGTCGGCCAGCGGCGGCAGGCTCTCCCAATCGGCGGCGAGGTTCTCGGTGTCCGGCAGTTCATCCGTCTCCGCTTCCAGCCAGTCCCGCCACTCATCCCAGCAGGATCTGCCGATGTTCGTTTCCAGCAGCACCTGCCGCTTGTCACCGCGCGGGATGCCGGGCATCCGGCTCAGGCGGGAAGGGTTGCGGTTCTGCTGGTCGATGGTCAGGCCGTTTTTCTGGCAGGCGGCGTAAAGGTAATCCACCCGTTTGCGGTACTCGGCATAGTCCGGGGCATCCACCTTGACGATGGCATGGACGCTTTTGCCGCCGGAGTACACCAGCGCCGCACAGGGCAGTTCCAGCTGCTTGATGATGGCCTGCTGCTTGCCCAGCTCCATGTTGTCGCACTCCACGAGGGCGTAGCGGTAGGCGGTGATGTTGGCATCCTTGCGGCCGGTGCCGTCTACGGGATTGAAGCAGATCCACGCGCCCACTTCGGGGTCCCAGTCGCCCAGCACCTTGCCGAGGTCGCCGCCGCAGGTGTCCAGCTCGGCGATGAGCTGCTTCGCGGTGCGGCTCCAGCTGCCGCGCGTCGGGCGGCGCTTGTCGTCGGTCATGAAGCTTTCGGTGACATAGGCCACATACTCATCTTCCTCGAACAGTGCCTGCAGATAGCGCTTGAGCTGGTCGGCAGGGTCCCACTGCTCGGGCAGGTTCAACTCGTGAGCTTCCACCCAGCGCGGGTCCACAAGACGGCCTTCCGGCTGGGCACCGGGCCCGGCCGAAATGTCGTCGGTCCAATCAAGTTCGTGGCCTGCGGGGCCGCTCCATCCGTGGGAATAAGCCAGCTGAAAGATGCTGCTGGCCGTGACGGGGCTTGCCCCGCCGCCGTGAAAGCTCTCCCATTTCTTAACGCACTCGCCCTTGTGATAGCGGCCTGCGTCGCGGGTGCTCCACTGCTCCCAGACAGTCACCGGCAGGCCGGAGTCTTTCAGCCCCATGCCCACCATGAGCCATTCATCATAGGTCAGGGCGGACGGGGAGATGAAGTCCAATGCTTCCTTGAGTTCATTTTCATGTTCCATTCGCGTTACCATCCAAAGTTAAAAGGACTGTCCGGTGCGGCGGGCGGTTCCGCAGGCGGGGTGTAGGTCTTGGGGTTCACGCCTTTGGGCACGCCGCGCCAGCCCTGCGCCGCAATGCGGTCGATCATGTGCTTGGCTGCGTCGAAGCTCCATGTGCCCACACTCTGGAAGCCGTAGCGTTCCAGCACGCGGATCTGTTTGGGCGTGGTCAGGCCCTCGGCGCGGCGTTTGTTCAGCCGGTCCAGCAGCAGAGATGCTTTGCCGGCCGATTCTACGGCGTCCGGCAGGATGCCCATCTTCTCGAGGGCGGCAGACTGCTCGGCGCTGGGCGGGCCCGCTTCCCAGCCAAAAGCCGGCACATACCCGGCAAGGTCCTCGGCCTGAATGCTCATCTCGTACTGCAGCGGGTCCACCAGCTTGGCCTTTTTGCGGCGCTGTTCTTCCAGCTGCTTGGCGAGGGCTTCCTCCCGCTGGGCCACTACGTCCTCGCTGGCCTGCACGGCGGCTTCCTCGATGTCCTCAGGGCAGCCGGTCTGGGCCAGATTTTCGGTCATCTGGCGGGCCACGGTGCGGTCCTCGCAGACAAGGTCTGCCGGGCGGCACAGCTCGTGCTTGTCGGTCATCCAGAGGAAATCCAGCAACAGCAGGTCGGTCTTGCCCGGAGAAAGCCGGGTGCCGCGCCCCACCATCTGGCTGTACAGGCTGCGCACCTTCGTGGGGCGCAGCACCACCACGCAGTCCACGGACGGGCAGTCCCAGCCCTCGGTGAGCAGCATGGAGTTGCAGAGCACATTGTACTTGTCGGCTTCGAAATCGGTCAGCACCTGCTTGCGGTCGTCGCTCTGGCCGTTGACCTCGGCGGCGCGGAAGCCGTGCGCGTTGAGCAGGTCGCGGAACTTCTGACTGGTCTTGATGAGGGGAAGGAACACCACCGTTTTGCGGTCACGGCAGCGCTGGGCCATTTCGGCAGCGATCTGTTCGAGGTACGGGTCCAGCGCGGTGCCCAGCTGGCCCAGCGAGTAATCGCCGCTGGTAAAACCAACGTCGGTGATATCCAGCTTCAGTGGGATGGTCTGGGCCATGATCTTGCACAGATAGCCCTCCTTGATGGCGTCGGTCAGCTTGTACTCGAAGGCCAGACTGTCGAACACCTCGCCCAGATTGCGCATGTCGCCGCGGTCGGGCGTGGCGGTGACGCCCAGCACCTTGGCTCTGTCAAAGTAGTCGAGGATACGGCGGTAGCCGTCGGTGATGGCGTGGTGGGCTTCGTCAATGATGATGGTGCCGAAATAATCCTGCGGGAAACGTTCCAGCCGGGCGGTGCGCTGCAGGGTCTGCACGCTGCCCACGACCACCCGGAACCAGCTGTCCAGACAGGTGGATTCGGCTTTTTCCACGGCGCTGACAAGGCCGGTGGAACGCTGCAGCTTGTCTGCTGCCTGCTCCAGCAGCTCGCCCCGATGGGCCAGAATGAGCACCCGGTCCCCGGCGCGTACCTGATCGGCGGCCACAGACGCAAACACGATGGTCTTGCCGGTGCCGGTGGGCAGCACCAGCAGGGTGCGGGTGCGCCCTGCTTCCCACTCGGCATGGATGCGGTCACGGGCCTGCTGCTGGTAAGGGCGCAGGGTTTGTGTCTCAGCCATTTAGAATGCCCCCTGCTTCCAGCCCTGGGTGGGTGCAGCCTTGGGCTCGGGCGGCGGCAGGAAGCGCTGAACCTCGTTGCTCTGGCCGGTCTCACCGGCGTGCGGGCCGCTCTGCTTGGTGTACTCGCGGACGCCCAGCTTGCAGATGCCCTTGGCACCTACCACGCTGCCCCAGCGGGGACGGAAGGTCTCACCGCGCTTGCACTGTCCGATGCTCTCAAAGAAAGCGCCCAGCAGACCCTGCGTCTTGGTGTGCAGATACAGGCGGTGGGTCACGGTGGTGTCGCCCTTGGCACCACCGTAAATGCGCAGGGTCAGTTTTGCCATCTTGCAGGGCGGCAGCTTGGCGCTGCCTTCGAAGTGGGCGCGTTCCATCTGCGTCACTTCAAAGGGGTACTCGCCCTCCGGCAGCAGTACGAATTCCTGCTGTTCGTTGGTAAGGTCGTCGTCCCAGTCCAGAGCAAAGCCTTCGTTGTTCATTTCGTTCATAAGTAAGTCCTCCTGTCAGTTTGTTAAAAAGGAATGTCACGGTTGTCGAGCACCATCTGGTACACCTGCGGCCATGCGCCGATCAGACAGCCCTCCACGAAATCGGCGGGATAGTCCTTGATGGGCATGTCTTCCGGGAAGTAGCCCCGCTTGCCCACAACGCCCTGCAGTTCTTCGCTGCTGACTTTGTTGGCGTTCATCAGTGCGGCCAGCTTTTCGGGCACGCCCAGGCTGAGCAGCACGCTCTTTTCGGAACTTTCCATCGGCGGCGTGGCCTGCGGCTGGGGATGAGAGACAGGCTTCGTTTCCGGCTGCGGGCTGGGCAGGATATCCGCTTCCGGCGCGGGAGCCGGAGCGTGCTGCACGGGCGTCTGCGTGGCTGTCAGTGCGCTGCTGCCGGGCAGGCAGTGGGAAATGGCGGCGTAATCGAAGGAAATCTCATCCGGCAGGTCAAAGCGGTTCTTGGCGTCCCAGCAGGCATGGTGGGTGGTGTACAGCACCCGCTTGCCGCCGCTGGCCTTGTTCTTGGCGTTGGGGCTGCTGCTCGCCTTTTCCACCACGGTCTTGTAGTTTGCGAACAGCAGCATGTCGCACCATTCCCGCAGCAGCGGGGCTACCTGCTTAGAGGTCTTCATGGTCCAGCGGTCGTAGTTGCCCACGGCGTCGGGCTGCTCAAACTTGGTGATGGCGGCATGAGCCAGCACCACCACGTTGTGCCCGGCATTCAGCACTTCTTCCAGCGCGTCCAGCAGCTTGCTGAATTCCTCCTTGACGTAGGTGTAACCCTTGCCGTAGCCAAAATCCTCAATGCCGTTGACTTTCGCTTTGGCGCACACGGCCTGAATGCACAGCCGTTCAGCCCAGTCGGCGGTGTCGATGACCAGCGTGCCGCAGGGGATATTTCCCTTGCGCACCTCGGCTACCTCGTCCAGCAGCATGGCCCAGCTGGTGGGCTGGGGCAGGCGCTTGACGTTCAGCCGCTTGGTGCCGCCCTCGGTGTCGATGAACACGGGGTCCGGGAAATGGGAGGCAAAGGTGCTCTTGCCGATGCCCTCCGGGCCGTACAGCACGGTCTTGACCGGGGCGGACTGCACACCGGCAGTAACTGCATACTTGCTCATTTAAAACGCTCCTTTCGTCCAGCTTTGGGGCTGGGGCTTTTCGGTGACGGGCGGCGGGGTGATGTCGGTATCCTTCACCATGCCGTCCTCGATGATGATCTGGCACTCGCTGCCGGTGGAAACACGGGTGGCAATGGCCTGCAGACCTTCGGCTTCCAGCCAGGCGGAGAACTCCTGCAGGGTGGTCATGTCCATCTGCTCGAGCTTGTCCAGCAGAACGAAGCCGCAGTCCGGGTTCAGGCGGCGCACAATGGCAGCGGCTACCCGCAGCTGGTCGCTGCCGGACATGTCCCGCCAGTGCTTTCCTTTATAAGTAAGGGCACCGTCCTCGACGCTCAGGCCCCGCAGCGGCAGGTCTGCGCCGTTCAGCAGGGCCATACGGTCAGCGCGCTTCTGGGCGATCTGCTCGGTCAGGCGCTTGTACTCGCTGTCATACTGAACAGCTTCGTCTTCAGCGCGGGATTTTTCAAGGTTGGCGCGGACTTTGCGGTTGGTCTCCTCAATGTCGCGGATGGAGGCTTCCAGCTCGGCGGTAGACTCGTCCTGCAGATCGGCGGCTGCGGTCTGGGCGATTTTTACATCGGCCTGCATCGTGTCAAGCCGCTGCCTTTCCGTACTCAGCTGAAATTCAAGGTCAGCAACAACTTTTTTCTGCCGCTCGAGCAAATCTGTGAGCTGAGCCAACTGACTGCGCTTGCGCTGGTTTTCTCCATTGTGAGCGAGAATATCCTGCTGCTGGCGGATGAGGTCGGACGCGCTCACCGGTTCATCCGGCGCTTCCGGGTAGGAAATGAGTTCCTCGGCAAAGTGCTTTTTCTGGGCAGCCAGCTGGCCGGTGAAGGTGCGCTTGTCGTACAGGGCCTTGATTTCCATATCCCGGGTGTGCAGCTCGGTGCCGATGCCGATGATCCGCAGCAGGATGTCGGCCTTTTCCTTGTCGCTGGCGTCCATGAAGCGGGGCAGGTCGAGGGCCAGAGGTTCCACAAAGGCGTTGAGCAGCTGCTGTCCGCTGCGGCGGCCCGTGGGGTCGGTAACGGTCAGGCTGGCATTTTTGCCCTTGCGCTCCACCACCACGCCGTTGGAAAGCTTGACCATCAGGTGGGCCGGGGCCAACGCGCCGTCCCGCTGGGCCGCGTCCGGGCGGAAACGGTCGCCGCCGAGAGCCCACGCCAGCGCGTCCAGAACGCTGGTCTTGCCCTGGTTGTTGTTGCCGCCCACGAGGGTGAGCCCGGTGGGGGCCGGCGTGAGCGCAACGGCCTTGATGCGCTTGACGTTTTCGGCTTCCAGAGCCGTGATCTTTACAGACATGCGGATACCTCCCCTTGAGCGGATGCGAGTGTGTGAACCAATTGGTTGATCGCGCTCTCCCGCTGATCGTCCGGCAGTTTGCGGAACTGCAGTTTTGTGGATTGAACGATGCTGGTGATGGAGCGCCCGGCCAGAATGATGCTGTCGTAAGCGTCGCGGGCGTCCTGCTCCTGCTGGGCCTTGTATTCGGCGGTCATGCCGGCCGCAATCTTGTAAGCCTTTTCGCCTGCCCGGCGGTCTACCTCGTCCTCATCCACCACGGCGGTGATGGGCTGTTTTTTCAGAGCATCGTTTTCGGCCTTGAGCTTGTCGGCCCGCAGCTTGGCCGCTTCGGCGACCTGCCGGGAACCCTCCAGCTGCTTCTCGGCCTCCTGCGCCCGGGTTTCGGCCTTGCTCTGCAGCTTCCAGGCTTCTTCCTCTCGGGCCTCGGCCTTGTCTGCACGGTCTTTTTCCTGTGAGACCTTCAGACCCAGCCGGTTGCAATCCTTGGCGGTGCTGATCTGGTCGGCCCGAGCCTTGTCCCGTTCGGCTTCTGCCTTTTCCGCACGGGCCTTCTCCCGCTCGGCCTGATTCATGGCATTCACCCGGTCGGTGCGCAGCTGCTGGTTCTCCTTGAGCAAGTCCTGATAGGCTTTATTGCTGGAGACCTCGCCGTTCTTGACCTTCTCCACCAGTTCCGGCGGGGCGCTGGGCTTTGCCACGGCATACAGCAGGGTCGGAGGCAGGGATTCCAGCACGGCCCGCTGCCGGGGGCTGCTGTCAGCCAGCAGAGCGGAGACCTGCAGCAGTCTGTAAGCGCTGTCTTTAGTAATGCCGATGTGCAGGCACCAGGCACGGAAAGTATCCTCTTTTTTGGCAAATCTACCGTTGTCGCATTGTGCGACAACGGTGCTGCACAGCTCATCGTGGGCCAGCGCAATGTTATCGCCCATGTAAACAAGGCCCTTTTCGGCCAATTTTTTGCCGTGAAGATACCCGCTTTCTGCAAGATGCAGGGTCGCCACGGTCTGCTCCGGCAGGTCGGAATAATCAAACTCCGGGCATTTGTCCTGCTGGATGAAGGTCAGGGGCTTGTCCTGCGGGGCTGTCGATAGCAGAGACGCAGAAGAAGCTTCCGCCGATGCGGCAGGGCCCGATTCGCAGCTCTGCGGAGACGCAGCGGGGACTGATTCGCTTGCATCCGCCGCGCTCTCCGAGGTGGTCTGCATTTCCGCCGTGGCATTCGGCACAGCACTCTCTGCCGTAGTCGCAGCAGCATCCGCATTCGGGACAGTCGCACATGTGGGGTCCTCCTTTGCTTTTTCAATGTCAGCCAGGATTTTTTCCATCTCCTGCTGTGGGGTTATGTCCTTGCGGCTGCCGTCCGGGTTAAAGAACCGGGCGAACAAAGCTGCCTTGGCAGCAATGCCCTTTTTGTTGGAAGCGCAGACGAATGTACAGCAGTAGCGGCCATTGTGGGAGTAATCAGTGGGGCGAATCTCGTCTCGAGAAAAGTTGCCGGTGATTTCGCCCAGAGGGAAAGTATCTTTGACCCATGCACTGATCTGTTCCAGAAAGTCGAAATCCAGGCTTACCACAGAGCAGGTGCATTTGTCTTTGGTCGAGCCGATAAAGTGGGAGTCATATGAGAGCGTTCTGCTCGTCCGACATTCGTACCCATTAATATCCTGCACGAAACGCTTGGCAGCCTCGTCCCACTTGTTGCCGCCCCACGGCATGGCGTAGGGACAGCCATAGCATTCATGTCCCGGGCCGTATCCTTCCAGACGATTGCCGGTGTTGTCGGCATTGCTGGATTTCTGCACCCGCTGCCCGCATTTGCAGATGTAGGTGGTCATACTCGCACCTCCGTGTCCTTCAGGCGGTCGAGCATCTCGGTGAGCAGAGCGCCGGACAGCGGTTTGATGTCACCGCCGCGCCAGCCGTAGCAGAAGATGGTGCCGCAAAGAGGCTGGCCGCGCACAACGCGGTTGACGGGCTGGCCTGCCGTGCGGAAGAACAGCACCGCCGGGGTGCGCGGGAAGATGTAGTGCTCCACCATGCCGCCCAGACGGGTCTCCATGGCAGAGAGGGTATCCGGCAGGTTTGCCGGTTCCGGGTCGCGGCCCGGTTCAATCAGAATGCCTTTCATTGTAAAATCCTTTCCGATGTGATATCATCAGGGTGATGGGGAGTAGAAAATCCATCACCCTTTGGGCTTGTCCGTGTTGGCGCACGGGCAGGCCTTTTTGTGTCTATGGGGTGCCGGTGGAATCAGACTGTCCACCTCGCTGCGGGGGATGTACTCCCGCTGGTAGATGTACTTGAGATGTTTCTTGCCATCCTTGAACCAGTGGCAGACGGCAGCTGAAAAGCTCACGGCGTTTTTATAGCCCAGCTTGGCGGCACACATGGCAGACGTTCCCGCCGCCACCAGCTCGCCTGTCTTAGCATCCCAAACGGTGTACCACATGACATGGTGATAATATTCACGCGCGCTCATGCTCCGCGCTCCTGGTCCTCCGGGTATTCCGGGTTGCGGGCGTGCCGGCGGTCGATTTTGCCGTAAGGACTCCGGCGCTCCTGGGCATCCTCAAGCGCGAAGCTCAGACGGCCCAGCGCAATGGCTGCCAGGATCAGCACCATCGCGGTGACGAACTCGCCGTCCGTGATGGGCTGGCCGATTTGTGCGCCGCCCTCGATGCCGAGAGCGTACAGCAGGCCGACCGCGCCGCAGGCGACGGCGGCCCATTGCAGGACTACAGGTTTAAGCTTCATGCTTCAATCTCCTCTCCCAGAAGGTCCTTGATCTCACAGGTCTCCCACGGCTCGCACCAATCAGAGGCAAATGCCTTGACCGGGTGCCACTCGCCATCTGCGAAAACCTGCAGGCCGGTGTGGTGCTCGTCCTGAGTGCGTCCGCCCAGCTGATAGCAGCCGGATGCCCGGCACCCATCCCAGCGGAACCATTTGTTCCAGAACAGCGGTGCAACATACGCGCACCCGATGGGGGCCTGCGCCCGTTCACGGGCGGGGATAATTGTGGTGGTCATAATGTCCTCCTTACTTGTAGCTGCGCTTCTGGACGCTGGTGCGGCCATAGCGCATGAAGTAGATAAAGCCCAGACGCGGGATGCGGATGGTACTGCCGTACAGGATCACCGGGAAGCCCAGGGCTCCGGCGTCGATCTGCGCCTGGCTGCGGATGGACTGCACGCTGCAGCCCAGGAACTGCGCCACCTGCTCGGCGGTCAGGGTCTGCTGGGGGTAGGTCTCCAGCTCATCCAGCGTGGTGGGGAACGGGGTCTTTTCCATAGTCAAGCTCCCTTCACGCCACGGGCCGCCCGGCCAGCTGCTGTTCCATCTGGTTGAAGGCTTCGATGTACTTCAGCTTCCACTGCACGGCTTCCTTGCCGGTAAAGCCCATGGCCAGCAGGTTGAAGCCGTCGCGGTTCATCAGGTACATGGGGTACTTCTGATGGTTCTGTGGGTGGGTGTACTCGGTTTTGTAGAACAGCGGGGTCTGCTCAATTTTGAGCACCCCCTCCGACATGAGATTTTCAATGTCACGCATGACATTGCGGTGCTCCTTGCCGAAGCGCTTGGCAACGTCCCGGCTGGATGCCACCGGTTCGCTGTTCTGGGTGGATAAGATGATGTCGTTCATGGTAAATATGTACCTCCTTGTGGGTGGCTCCCTTCTGCGGTATACTTAAGAGGAAGGGAGGCGTGTTGTATGGGGCTTTACGATAATCTTCACAGTGCCCGTCAGGTGAACGATGTCATGAGACAGTTTGCAGAACAACAAGAGCATGAAAATCGAATGATGCAAGCTTCGATTGCTCGTAAGGAAAAAATGATAGATGCTCAACTTGGTTCCGCGGAAGATATTCGCAAAATGTTAGAGATGATGGAAGCTGACCAAAAAGAGCAAGCCGAGGAAAACAAGAAGAATAGAGAGCTCGCTCTCAAAAGCTATAAGGTTTCCCTTGCGGCCGCGATTTTTGGCGGTGCGTCCTTTGTGGCTGCGCTCATAACGCTAATCTTACAATTGTTAGGATGAGTGCGGCAATTTGAAAAAACAGTGCGATGCACTGGAAGAAAAGCGCAAGTCTCATCAACTCTGCCGTTGTCCAGTTGGAAAGCCGTTCTCTCCAGCTGGGCTTTTTGTTGTTCTCCATGTGGTTCACCTCCTTGTGTGCACCTCGCTCCTGCGGTAAAATAAAGAAATCAGGAAGGAAGTGTAAAAATGGAAAATGTCGTAAAAGTTGTAAATGGAATCATAAACTGGCTGTGGAATCGTGAAAACGTTACACTTTTGATTGCAATTGCAGGTTTCGGAATGTCTCTGTACAACTTTTTTCGGGCGCTGTGGGATAAGCGATGCTCGTTCCGGGTTGACTATGTAAGCCATTACTGCTGCCTGTCCAAAAGCGGAAAATATGCGGAACCAATGTTTCGCTTCAACTTTGTGAATCTGTCTGCCGCTCCATTGACTGTTGTGCGGATGTTCTTGCTGGTTGATGGAGAAAAATATGAATTTCTCTTTCCAGAGCAGCAAGTCTATCAGATGACACGCCACCAAAATGGTGAAACTATCCCAATCAGAGAAGTCAAATCTCAAAAGCTTCCTTTTCGGATAGAAGGAAAAGGCGCTCTTGGCGGCTATTTTGCGGTATATCTTCCAATCGATATGGAAAAGACTTTTCAAACAGCTGGAAAATGGCAGCTTGTTGTTCAAACGCCGCAAAAGGAAAAAACATTCTCACTTATTGCGGATAAACCAGGCTATGATATTGAGCAGTATGGATACTAATGCAAGTATCAGTGAAAACCTTGACATTGAAAGTTCTCCTTTCAGCATTCTTCCGGCATTACTGTGGTGTTTCCGCCCCAGTCTGCTGTCTTGACAACAGTCTCGGCTTGCCGCTCTTGTACCGCTAATACAAGGGCGGCAATTTCTTTGGGTTCGCCAATGATTTCGATTTTCATCTTCTTCACCTCCTTTGGAATGAGCACAATATGTACTCACTCTGCGAAAAAAATTTCTTCGACACTCTGGCCGAAGTACTGGGCGATGCGCTTCTTGATCTGATCGCGGGGGATACGTTCGCCACGCTCGTACATAAAAAGCGCCGAAGTACTGATTCCAAGCGCATCAGCAACGGTTTTTGCGTCCATTTCACCACGCAGCGCACGCAGCTTATGGCCGATTGTCTTACTGTCCATCTGTGGTGGTCACCTCCTTTCTGTGCACTTATTGTACTCAAAATGGAGAAAGAAATCTATTCGCAGAGTACACAAAATGTGCATAAAATGATAGTGCACTTTTTGTGCTTGAATTTGTGCACGATATGTGCTATTATTTGATTGTAATAATATAGGGAGGTGGCCAAATGGCAACTTTTGCAGAGCGGCTGAAATCGCTGCGCCGTGAAAAAGGCTGGTCACAGCAGCGGCTTGCGGACGAGTTAGAGCTATCCAAGAGCAGTGTAAACATGTATGAGCGTGGGGAGCGAGAGCCGGGGTTTGAGACCATGGAGGCAATCGCTGACCTGTTTAATGTGGATATGAACTATCTGTATGGTCGCACGGATATTAAGATAGCTGACCCGATTGTGATTGACCAGCCTGCCCCTCGTCCCATCCCGCCGGGGTTTGTGGAGATGCCGGAGATGGTGCAGGTGCCCCTGATTGGAAGCATTGCGTGCGGTACGCCGATTACGGCAGAGCAGAACGTCAAGAGCTACATTGGCGTCCCGGCGGCGTGGCACGCAGACTTTGCACTGGAATGCCATGGAGACAGCATGGCACCCACCATCTGCGACGGTGACGTGGTGTGCATCCGCAGCCAGCCGGAAGTGGAGCAGGGCCAGATCGCCGCGGTGCGCATCGGCGAGGAGGCTACTCTCAAGCACTGCTACTACCAGAATGGCGTGGTGCAGCTGATCGCGGACAATCCGTCCGTCTGCCCGCCCTTGGTCTACACCGGCCCGGATCTGGAAGATATTGAAATCGAAGGACTGGCCGTTGGCTTTTGCCGCGGGCTGGTGTGAGATTCATTGATTTTTTTGTGGTGAATGCAACACTTATTTTGAAAAAACTTGACCTTCATTAACGGAAATGATATAAATCCGTTAATGAAACTATGATTTGACTGCTTTTTTATTGTTTTTTGGGTAAAAATGAATGTGAGGTGATAAAATGCAGTACGAGTCGCTCTATAAGCTCCGTTACAAAGCACCGCAGGATTATGAATCAATCTATCAGGAGCGCTTTTCGCAGCAGGACACCATTCATCTGGACTTCATGATCGGGGAGCATCCGGCCTTTATCTGCCAGAGCACGGAGATGCTGCACATGATCATCCGCATTCACAAGGCGGATAAAAACATTCGTGCACTGCGCGCAAAACTTCCGCCGGTGGCGATCGGGCAGTTTACAATGAAGTGCCTCATTGATGAAATTGTGCTCACCAATAAAATCGAAGGTGTCAACAGCACCCGGAAAGAAATCACAGAGGTTCTGGAAAAGCTGAGCGAGAAAAAATCGGATCGCCGGTTTCATGGGTTGGTCATGAAGTACTCAATGCTCATGGACTGCGCATCCCTCAAGCTGGATACCTGTCAGGATGTGCGTGACATCTACAATGACCTTGTGCTGCGGGAGGTCGTCGAGGAAAATCCGCATGATGCTCCGGACGGTGTGATTTTCCGGAAAGAGGCGGTTTCTGTGACCAATGCTGCGCAAAAAGAGATCCATCAGGGCATTGTTCCAGAGAGTGCAATCCAGTCCGCAGTGCAGACGGTGCTCGATTTCATCAAGGACGATTCCATTGATTTACTCATCCGGACCGGTGCAGCACATTATCTGTTTGGCTATATTCACCCGTTCTATAACGGAAATGGCCGGCTGTCACGGTTTATCAGCAGCTTTTTGCTGACGCAGGAACTTGACCCGCTCATTGCATACCGGCTTTCTTACACCGTAAAAGAAAACCTTACGCAGTATGATGATGCGTTTAAACTCTGCAATGATCCGCGCAATTACGGAGATATCACACCGTTTGTTCTTTGGTTCCTGGAAGTTGTGCAGGAAGCCATCGTGAAGTTGGATTCGGCATTGTCTGAGCGTGCACATGATCTTGAGCGTTATCGCAGCCTTTTGAAGCAGAGTGCGATTCTTAATACAAAAACGCTGTATGAGCTTTCGTATTATCTGATTCAGGCGAGTTTGTTCTCAGACGAAGGAACCTCAACCAGCACACTGATCGCCTGCACCGAGCTTTCTCGCACCACCTTGATGATCCGTCTGAAAGAGATCGAGCAGTATGGACTTCTCCTTGTCCAGCGGTCTGGCAAGGAAAAAGTCTACAAACTGAACCTCGCCAAGTTTGAACAACTTGCGAATGGCTAAAAAAACGCCCCCGGTGCTACCAACACCGAGAGCGTTTATAGAATGGCTTGCCCACAAGGGTACAAGACAACCTAACCAACTGTTATTGTACTCCAAAAGGGCAGGCTTGTCAAAGTGTACCCTTCTGGAGGTGAAAAGAATGTTTGGATGCCCGAAATGCCACAAGGAGCTGCCAGACGGTGCAGCATGGTGCTGTTGGTGCGGCGCAAAGCTGGTGGCCACACGGAAGCCCCGTGCCCGGTCGAACGGGGAGGGGAGTGTCTACCAGTACGGCAATGCCGGCAAGTGGCGTGCCGAGATCAACATCTATAAGGATGGCGTGCGTTACCACAAGATCCGCAGCGGCTTCAAAACCAAGCGGGATGCCGTGCAGGCCCTGCCGGAGATGCGGGAGCTGGTGCTGAACGGGCAGGAGTTTGCCCAGGACGCCACCCTGCAGGAGCTGTGGGAGATGATCTGTGCGCAGACCCTGCCCAAGCTGAGCAAGGACAAGGCCAGCCATTACCGCACAGCCTGGACGGCCCTGGAACCGCTGAAGAATGCCAAGATCCGGAACCTGCGCTATGCGCACCTGCAGCCGATCGTGGACGCCCGAGAGGGCGGGTACTACCCCAAGCGGGATATCAAGGCCCTGCTGGGCAAGATGTACACGTTGGCCCTCAAGTACGAGTATGCCGATAAGGATTACTCCAAACTGCTGGATCTTCCGCCGATCAGCGCCAGCACACGCACCGCCCTGACCGAGGACGAGGTGCAGCGGATCTGGCAGGACTACGATGCCGGTCACGAGTTCAGCCGGTACTGGCTCATCATGGCCTACACCGGAATGCGCACCGGTGAGATGCTGACCATCCTGAAGGCAAACACCCATCTGGCCGAGCAGTACTGCACCGGCGGCATCAAAACGGACGCCGGCAAGGCCCGGCAGATCATTTTCCCGGACAAGATCATGCCGCTTGTGCGGGAGGCCTACCGCAGCGGCACCAAGAGGCTGTGTGAAGTGGACGAGAAAACCTTCTATGCCGAGTGGCACGACATGGCCCAGCGTGTAGGCCTGCAGCCAGACATGACGCCATATTGCCTGCGCCATACCACGGCCACGCTGCTGGCTGTGGAGAAGGTCGCCCCGGCCATTATAAAGGAGGTGCTGGGCCACACGGACTATGCGGTCACGCTGGGCTACACCCACATCCCGCTGGAAGAAAAGCTGGACGCGATGAACAAGTTGAAGTGATCAGCCGCGTGCAAGATCGTTGTACAGCATTTCGAGGAACTGTACAGCACTGGGGCAGCCGTCCAACGGGTAGCCCGCCAGCTCCTGCACACGGGAAGGATTGGTGCTCCAGGCAGTCTGTGCAGCCCGGCGGATGGTGCTTTGAATGGCTGTCCAGTCATTGCAGTGCTTTTCGGCAACAGGTTCATAGATTTCTTTCTGGACGGCCTCCAGCCGGTCCTCTTGTTCCCAGATAAGCCGCAGGCAGTCGGCAATGATGGAGTAAGAACGCATACTGCGGATGATGCCCAGTGGCCGGAGCGTTTGAGCAACACGCAGCGAGAGCGTGGACGAATCAGTGATGGGCACTTTTAAACACATCCTTTCCGGTTTGTGGAATATCCAAGAAAGAGTGTAAACGAAAAGTGTCGAATTGTGCCAAAAACGCTGAAAAGCGTTGCAAAAGGTCGAGATTTGCCAAAATGCGACGGGGCATAAAATGAGGGATTTGCAATGGATGGCGAGAAAATGCACTTCCAAAACATTACATGAACACTCCTTTTTTGTTCGGCAGTTCGTTTGAAAGTGCTTGATTTTTCTCCCCTGCTAAGGGCGTAGGTCGTCTAAACAACGGCGCGAGGGTTCAAATCCCTCCTACTCCGCCAAGAAAAAGCTCGATGATTCATTGAAATCACCGGGCTTTTTCCATTTTTGCAGCTAAAATGGAGTGCGAGGGGCCCAAAAAGCCTGTAACGGCTGCGCCATCTTGCCGACCCATCTCGCGGCAATGCGAACTTGACTTTGCCCGGGTGTGTGATATTCTTGCCGTAGGAAGCTCGTAGAGCTGGACTGCAAGAGATGAAGCGCCGCGGCGAAAGGAGAGAAAATGAAAAATAACTTTCAGTTTTTGATATACCGCTCGGCAGAAGAAGATATTTCAGTGGATGCTTTTATTAAGGATGATACGATTTGGCTGACCCAAAAAGGCATGGCAAAGCTGTTTGACTGCACAACGGACAACATTTCGTTTCATTAAAAAAATATCTATGCAGAGGGAGAACTGGATGAAACGGCAACTGCCGAGGAATCCTCGGTAGTTCAAATGGAGGGCAGCCGCACGGATATCTTTGCGGAATGCAGTATCGACTATGACCGTGATTCGCCGCTGACCCATGATTTTTATGCCATGGTGCAGAATAAGTTCCATTATGCCATCACCGGGCAGACGGCGGCGGAGATCGTGTACACAAAAGCGGATCATACAAAAGACCACATGGGCCTGACAACATGGAAGAATGCCCCGGATGGGCGGGTGCTCAAGTCGGATGTGTCGGTAGCCAAGAATTACCTGTCGGAGAAGCAGATCCGGCAGCTGGAACGTGCGGTGTCTGGCTATTTTGACTATATTGAAGACCTGATCGAACGTGAGAATACGTTTACAATGGAACAATTCGCTTCCAGTATCAATGAGTTTTTATCCTTCCGGCGGTACGATGTTCTGCCGGATAAGGGAAAGGTCACGAACCGAAAAGCAAGGGAAAAGGCTGAGGCGGAATATGCAATGTTCAACCCGACACAGAAGATCGTGTCAGATTTTGACAAGGCCGTGAAAAAGCTGAAACCGGAATAAAATGCGGACAGTGCAAAAGGAGGAGACCCATGGCGTTTGGGGTGTTGATGGGGCAGATCGCGGTGATCTTTCTCGAGGTGATGCTGGGCTATGCGGGGGCGCGCTGCGGCGTCATCACCGACCGGGACAGCCGGTTTTTGTCGGATTTTATCATGAAGCTGCTGCTGCCCTGCACGATGCTGGCGGGTGCGGCCATTGACGACGAGCCGGAGATCGTGCTGCAGGCAGGCGTGCTGTTCGTGCTGCTGCTGGCGTTGTTCATCGCCACCACCGGCATCTGCCGCCTGGTCAGCCGGGTGCGGCGGGATACGCCCGGCGAGGCGGCGGTTCTGGTGGGCACGGCCGCCATGCCGAACTGCGGGTTCATCGGGCTGCCGCTGTGTGCCGCCCTGCTGGGCAGCGCCCGGGGAACCGTGTTCGCTACCGTAGCCATGGCTGCTTATAATGTATGGTTCTTCACCTACGTGGTCACCCTGTTCCGCCCGGGCGAAAAGCTGCACTGGAAGACCTTTGTCACTCCGGCCAACATCGCCACGGTGGCCATGCTGGTGCTGCTGGCCACCGGCTGGCGGCTGCCCGGGCCGGTGCAGACCTTCTGCAGCACGGTGGGCGGCTGCACCACCCCCATGGCGCTCATGATCGTGGGCGTCATGCTGGCGGGCAGCGACCTGCGCGCCCTGCTGCGCAAGGGCTTTCTGTACCGGGTCACGGTGCTGCGCGGGGTGGTGTTCCCGCTGCTGTTTTTGCTGGTGCTGCGGCTGCTGCCGCTGGACAACGTCCTGCGCACCGGGCTGATGGTCATTGCCAGCTGCCCGGCCGGCAGCCTGGCGGCGGTGGTGGCAAAGCAGTCCGGCACCGAGCCTGCCCTTGCCAGCCAGGCCGTGGCCCACTCCACCATCTGTATGCTGGTCACGGTGCCGGTCATGCTGCTGCTGACAGGGCAGTTGTTCCCGCTCTGACGCGATAAAAAACAAAGGGGCCTCCGCGCGTTTGCGGAGGCCCTTTTTCGGCCCTCTACCTTATAATAGAAAGTTTGTGACCCCGGCCAACAGCGCGATGTGCACCGGGTAGAACCAGTAGAACACCTTCTGCATCGCCCTGCTGCAATTGCCGCGCTGGCCGTTGTAGAACCAGAGGAGCACGAAGGCCAGCGCGGCGGTGTACTCATAGGCGAACAGCACCGCGCCCACGATGCACTGGCGCTTGCGGTCGGCGCGGGTCAGGTACAGTGCGCAGATGATGAGCACGCCGATGCCGTTGTAATCCGTGTTGGCCAGAAAGCCCAGCAGCACGCACCCGCCGGCACATAGCAGACCCTGCCAGCCGGTGGAGCCGTCCTCTTTTTCAAAGTGCGCGAGGCCCGCCATGGCCAGTACGCCCAGGGCCAGCGTCCAGTACACGTTCTGGTAGCCCGGCGCAAAGGGCGTGCGGAAAAACGCCAGGTCAAAGGGCACCTCGCTGACAAGGCCGAACAGCAAAAGCCGCCCGATGTATTTTTTCACGTCGTGGGTGTGGACGAAGCCTTCCACCAGCAGAAAGCAGAAAATGGGGAAGGCCAGCCGCCCGATGAGCCGCAGCACAAGGTCCAGCGCAGCCAGCCCGGCGGGCGCGGCAGGTGCGCTCAAAAAGCCGTTCTCGAGGCAGGAAGCGCCGATGTGGTCGATGAGCATAGTGACGCAGGCAATGCCCTTGAGGGCAGTGCCGCTGAGCCCGCGGCGGGTGGAGGGCGGAAGGGTCTCGGTCATGAGGATACCTCTTTTCAAAATATACGCGCGGCAGGCGACAAAATGAGCCCGGAATGCGCAGAAATCGGGCCAAAATGCTTGACAGGAATGGCTTTGGATAGTACAATCAAGAAGATAATTGAACTATCTCAAACCAAAGATGAAAAAGATTCACAAAGAATCCGAGCGTCTCCGAACCAGATCAGAAGGAAGGAGGCTTTGGGCATGACGCTATTTTCCTATGAGATCTTCGATGCAGTGGCGCGGCAGGGCAGCTTCAACAAAGCGGCACAGCAGCTGCATCTGACCCCCTCGGCCATCAGCCACGCCATCGCCGTCATGGAGGAGGAACTGGGCTTTGCCCTGTTCAACCGCGGCAAAAACGGCGTCTCCATGACCAGTTACGGTGCATCGCTGTATCCGTCCATCCGCGACGTGCTCAACAGCGACGAGGCCCTCAAGCAGAGCATCGCCCGCCTGAACGGCCTGGAAAAAGGCAAGGTGAAGCTGGGCGTGTTCAACTCGGTGTGCGCCTCGCTGCTGCCGGGCCTGCTCAAGAGCTTCATGGCCCACTATCCCCAGATCGAGATCGAGGTCTACCAGGGCACCTACGACGACGTGAAGGAATGGCTGCGCACCGGTCAGGTGGACATCGCGTTCCTTTCCTCCACCTGCCGCGAGGAGTTCAACCTCACCGAGCTGTTCCGCGAGCCGCTGCTGTGCATCGTGCCGCAGGACTGGCCGGAGCCGGAAAACGGCGTGATGACCCCGGCTTTGATGAACGGCCAGAGCTTTGTGGTGCAGTGCGACGCCACCGACGCCGAGATGCGCCAGTTTTTGAAAAAGTATAAGATCGGCACCGAGCGCCGCTGCCATGTCATCGACGACCAGTCCAACATCGCCATGGTGGAAGCGGGCCTCGGCATCTCCATCATGCCGCAGATGCTGCTGCGGGACTGCAAGGCAGCCGTGAAAATTTACCCCATCGAGCCGGAGGAATACCGCGTGGTGGGCCTGGCTGTGCAGCGCCCCGCCGCCATGGCCCCGGCCGTGGAGCAGATGTTCCACCACATCGTGGAATACTGCAAAGAGATCGAGATGCAGTGACGCGCTGAGAATACCATAACACAAAACGGTCGGCATGAAAAGTGTCGGCCGTTTTTCTGTGCGGAAAATCACGCATCCGGCACACGCCGGGGCAGAGCGAAAGGTCCGTCCGCTGCAAACAAAAACGCCTCAGGCCGTTTGGTCTGAGGCGTTTTGTGGTGGAGCATTGTCCACAGCACTCGAACCCAACACTTCCTCACGGGTGA
>ERZ652152.107-NODE-107-length-48338-cov-14.5425_pt1 | contig 48338 bp, 37 predicted proteins | sample MGYA00514757_ERZ652152 | MGnify/ENA metagenome assembly ERZ652152
AAAGAAAACCGCCAGCGCTTTTCTTCACGCTGACGGCTCTGGCGGAGATGGTGGGTTCTCCCGCGCCCTAAAAACAGCCCACCGGGCTGTTTTTGCCCGGCGGGACGCAAAGCGCCGGGCACGGGCTGTTCTCATCCCACCAGCAACTTCACTACACTGTGCAAAAAGAAAACCGCCAGCGCTTTTCTTCACGCTGACGGCTCTGGCGGAGATGGTGGGATTCGAACCCACGTGCCCGGTTAAGGACAAAACGATTTCGAGTCTTTGAAATTGTTGGATGAAGCTGGTTCCTCGCGGCTGTCATTGGCAGCTGAGGGCATTTTTGCAACCTCAAAAAAGGCACGTCACACCGCAATTTGCAGGCAAAAATCAGCCGCTTTTTGCGAAATGACGTTAGAAAAAGCCTTTTTCACACGGGGCGTCAACGGCTGCATTTCAGGTGTAGTTGTGTTAGATGTCCGTTAGAATTATGCAGTGCTGCCGTTGCTGTGCCAGCTCACAGCAGGCTTCCCTGTCTGAACGCAGCGTTTCCCGAAAGCCGGGAGATGCTGCGTTTTCTCTTGCCCGCATTGGGCTGAAAGGGAAGCCGCCATGTCAACATTCCGCGTCAATAAAAACGTCAACTACACCGTCATGAGCAACCACCACCTGCAGGATAAGAGGCTGTCCCTGAAGGCCAAGGGACTGCTGTCCTATATGCTCTCCCTGCCGGACGATTGGGATTACAGCCTGAAAGGGCTGACAACCGGGTGCAGGGATGGCATCGACAGTGTGAGAAGTGCGGTTCACGAACTGGAAGATGGCGGGTATCTGTGTCGGAGCAAAGTCCGTGATGCCCGTGGCCGCATTATTGACTACAACTATGAAGTCTTTGAACTGCCACAGAAAGAACGGATTGAAAAACGCCCTGCTCCAGTGCCAAATTCACCATCATCGGAAAATCCAATGTCGGGTTTTCCAACGTTGGAGAATCCAACACAACAAAATACTAATAAACAAAATACTAAAAGACAAAGTACTAATCTATCAGGGCAAACAGGCGAATCCGCAGATTTTGAGCAGATGGAAGCACAGGTACGGGAGGAGTTCCGGGAACGGCTGGAGATCGACACCCTTGCCCAGCGGTATGACCCCGACAAGCTGGAGGAGCTGCTGGACAACATTGTGGAGATGTACTGCTGTCCACGGCAGACCCAGTACATCGGCAAACAGCCGCAGACGACCAAGGCCATCCGGCTGCGGCTGGACAAGCTGACCAGTCAGCACATTGAGTACATCTTCGATGTGATGTCCAACACCACCCAGCCCATCAAGAACATCATGGCCTATCTGCGCACCACCATCCTGAACGCACCCACTACGATGGAGCACTACTATCAGGCGCAGGGCAACTGGCTGACCGCACAGAGCCGGAAGAAGTGAGCGTCGTTTTCCACAAAGGCCGCAAAACGCGTTGAAAATGCAAAGGAGAATTTCCATGAAGAACACGAACACTGTCCGCACCGAGATCCATTACGCACAGGTTGGGGAGTATCAGCTGCCCCTGCTCACCCTGTCGCAGACCGATGATTCCGAACCGCTGGGCAAATATGGCCGGATGCGGTTGGCCTATCTCAAAAATCAGCGCCCCGTGCTGTACAACCAGATGCTGCTGAACGGCACGCTCTGGCCGCATTTGCAGGATGTCCAGAAAACGGCCTGCAAGTGGCTGGAACGCACAATGACCACTCTGTTAGACAAGTACCCCGCGCCGGACAAAGAGCGCGCACAGCTTCTCTGGGTGGCGCACATGAATGGGCTGAAAGCGCAGGCGGAGGAGGTGGTGGTGAGGGAAATCGTGTATGCAGAGTGATTTCAACTGTTTTTCATGTTTCTGTTTCAGCATCAAAAACGCCTAGGCACGATTTTATGTCTTGATTTTGAATATTTTCCGCAAATATCAATATTAAAATTTGATTTTCTGCCAAGAATGGAGTATACTGAACCCAGAAAACACTTGGGAGGTTTTGCGATGCTGCTTCAATTTTCTGTCACGAACCACCGCTCCATCAAGGACACGGCTATTATCAGCTTGAAAGCATCTACGGATAAAAGTCTGCCTGATTGCCTGATTTCGCCGGACGAGAAGAAACAGCTTGTACCTGTGCTGGCACTGTACGGCGCAAATGCAGCCGGGAAGAACAATGTTCTCCATGCTCTCCTGCTCATGCGGGAAATGGTCTGTGGCCGATATGCCAAGCTGCTGAAGGGCGAGTCCCTTCCGCAGGAGCCGTTTGCTTTCACTGACCAGCCCACACAGCCGACCAGCTTTGAAGCCATCTATTTTTATGGCGGCATCAAGTATGCCTATGGGTTCTCGTTTGACAAGTCCAAAGTCCTGACCGAATATCTCTACCACTGGCCGAATGGCCGGGAAGCCTTGATTTTTTCAAGAGAAAACAATGGCTATCAGTTCCGCGAGAATATTCAAGAGCAGTTCACGCTTGCTGGACGAACTGCTGAAAACCGCCTTTATCTGTCCAGCTCGAACGAGTGGAACTGCCCCCAGACCGAAAAAGCGTATCTGTGGTTCTTTGAAAAGCTGACAGGCTTTATGGGAACCGAAATGCGGCTGGATGCCACCTTGTCTGCCATCCGGCAGGGCGGCTCTGAAAAGAAACGTATCCTGCATGAAATGCTGTATGCAGACCTCGGTATCAAGGACATCCGCATTACAGGCTCCAAGGAAGATCCTATCATTTCCGCACTGCACACCCTCGATGCCGAAGATGGCACTTCTAAGGGTTTCTGGCTCCCGTTGGGACAGGAATCCGTTGGGACACAGCGTTTCTTCTCTCGCATCGGTATGTGGCTTGCCGCTTTGGAATCCGGGTCTGTTTTGGTAGTAGACGAGATCGAATCCAGTATGCACCCGCTGCTGACAAGGCATCTGATCGAGATGGTGCAGGATGCCGCTATCAATACAAACCATGCACAACTCATCTTCACAACACACGATACCGGACTTCTCGACCTGACGTTGCTGCGGCGCGATCAGATTTGGTTTGCAGAGAAGAACGAAAAGACCATGCAGACCGATATTTACGCCCTGACCGAGTTTTCTCCCCGGAAAGGTGAGAACATCGCCAAGGGCTATCTGCAAGGACGATATGCAAAAAACAGTTCAAGTCGAATTTAGAATATTAAAATCTTTTTAACACTTTTTCAGTATTCAACCATCAAATTTCACTTTTGTGGTTTGGATTTCATTTTTTTGAGCGTTCATTTCACTTATTGAGCGAAAAATTTAATGTTTCTATCGAAATTTCATATTTGATTTGACTTTTCTACTTCAAATTTCAAAAAACAATTTGATGTTTTGATTTTTGCTATTGACCATAGTTTACCTTGTCTATCCATCCAAACATGGTATAATGGGGCAAAGGAGCGTGATACCATGAGCCCAATTGAAGTCCCTGCAAAAATCCAGTTGGTTGAAAAGCGTGAAACACGGACGAGCCGTGGAATGCTCTCAAAGGGCTGGTATCATGTAGATGATCAGCTTGTTATGGTCAAGGGCAACTCCATCACAGAGGCCGGAACCGCTGGGTATGAGCCGTATTCTGAGGTGATGGCATCGCTGATTGCACAGGTGCTGAATCTGCCCCATGTAGAATATACGTTGATGCCTGCCAAACTCTTTCCCGACATTCAAACCTATTCCTGCGATGTAGTCAGCGTCTGCCCCAAGTTCACAACGGACGATGAACAACTGTATCATTTTGCAGACTTGGCTGATGCCCATTTTCTTGCCGGCGGTCAGGCATCCTCACCGGAAGCATTGTTCCAGTATGCGATAGAACTATATGGTAAGAAGTGGCTTTATCAAATGCTGGAATTTGACGCCTTTATCGGCAACGAAGACCGCCACGAAAACAATTTTGATGTAATCGTCCGGGATGGAAAAAATTATGCTCCGCCTATTTACGACAATGGCGGTAGTCTGCTTGCGTGGGCAACGGATGAAGAATTGACTGACACGAAGCTCCGTTATCAGTTTGACAAAGCCAAACCGTTCCGCAGTCACCATGCCCAGCAAATCAAGATGATCGATGAGCCTGTGCTGCCAACGCGTGACTTGGACGAGTTGTATAGTGAAATCATTCAGTCCATCTCGCCTATTCTTGCATTGTTGAGCGAAAAAAGAGCATCTGCGATCCGTCAATACCTGAAATACCGTCTGCACTACCTGAAAGCCGCCATGGGGTGATAAAATGGCCTATCTGAAATTGATGATGGATGAAAAAGAAATTGCACACCTAAGCGAAGATGGGCAGTCTCTTTGCGCAAATGAGGACGTGCCGCAGTACAGCCTCCCACTGAACCTTTTCATCGGTGACAAACGTGAAGTTCCATTGGTTGATGTGGTGGTTTGGGCAAAGAAACGAATCTTTCCGAAAAATCGGATGGACTGCAAGGAAATTCTGAAAATGATGGGTCTGCCGAACTACAATGCATGGGAAATCGTCAAACGCACCAACGCCTGCCTGATGGAAGACCCCTATTGGCTACGATTCAGCGAGGATGAAACCTTTGAGGACACCACGCGCGGACGAGCCAGAAGAATCATGAACGAAAATCAGAAAAACAGCTGATAGTAATTGGTATCAGTTGACAAGTATAGCAAAACCCACAGGTTGGATATGAGTACCAGCCTGTGGGCTTATTATTGGGATTCAGTCTATAATATAAATTTCAATAAGGAATCATACATTGTTAAAAATCAATGTGTTTAGCAAACTATTGTATTCCTCACTGGAAAAGTCTGATCCAGAAAAGACTTTCAAACAAACAGGTTCTATACATTTAGATTCATCTAAATCTAACAGAGCCATTTTTTCGTTGATAGCCATTCGGTAGAAATCCAATTGCTCTATACCATAATCTGAATCTTCAGGACCGGCCAACAACTTTCGGCACATTGAGTAATCCCATAGATACTCGCCAATCTCGCTTATTATAGACTTTGCAAGATTATCTTCTGCTTTTTCAACTATATATTTTTGCGAAAAGCATCCTAACATTTGCGGTGTTACCTCTACAGGATATATAGATGTCCGATTTTCTTGTACTTCTGCCGATGGAGATTCCAAAGCATTTTTCACATAGGCAAAAAACTGTTTTGGAATGCGATAGGCAACATTTTCTATTTCTCCCTGATTTGTCTTAAAAAGCACCTCTAAATAATCAAATTTGGAATTCAAAATTTGCATTCCGCTAATCAGCAAAGCATTCCAAGCATCTTCGGAACTTTTATCAAATCCACCAATTATGATAGGATAGTAATTTAATATTCCGGCATAATAATTGTTCTCTGGAAAAATCACAGAATAAAATTCAGTCAAGGCAGAAAGCCCTTCTTGAATTTTTTGCCTTTCTTTAGTGCATCTTGCCTTATACCAACCATCTATTGTGTACTTGTTAAAACCTTTGTTCATCGGGTTGTCATAATAATAGTAACATCCCATCATAAGGCGGCTAACATTCACTTTTTCTAACTCACACAATTGTAAATGCTTCGTTTTTAACGGAGTGTCGAATACTATTTCATCAAAGAATTGCTGAACATCTGATAGCGCGCGCTGTGCAGCCAAAATATTAAACATTGCAAGCTTCGCATTTTTGGGGTCTCTTTTTAAGAGTCCGGGAAATTGTCCTGTGAAGTTTGTTATAGACCAAAAATATTTTCTTTTTATACCTTGAAATTTTCTTACACAGGGAACATCTTCTTCAAATGGATTTTCTTCTCCGGGATATTTTCTTTCATTATTTATGAGCTTCTGATATTCACTATAAATACAAATGCTCTTTCTGATTGCACTTTCTTTTAGTTTTGGACTTTCCGCTTTGGTTAAACACTCACAGCAATCGTTCGCCATTGTACAAATATGGCTTCTAAGATTAAACCAGTATTCTATCCAGTCTGTCACCATTTCAAATTCGTAATTGCTAAGAATTGTTTTATTCCATAAAGATGTTAAATGCTGATGGAACATTATCACTACGTTCTCAATTGGCATTTCTTTATGTGCATCATCCGGAACAAAATAATTTTTCAGCATCTCGATTTCTGGTTTTAATGCATCTGTACAATATTTTTTGAATATCGGGAGCATCCGACAAAGTTGCTTGATTCTTGAAACGCTTTCTTCATTCGCATTTCCAATTTCACTTAAAGAGAGTATATACTCAACATGGATAGCATCTGAAGTTTCATCAACGTAGACACTATGTGATTTCGTCATGCGCTTATAGTACGTCAAAATTTCATCCATATTTTGAGAAATATATGCTCTATATGCCGTTTGGTTGCTACAGAACGAGAGATACATGAGTCTCGCCATACATTCCAAAGACATCCTATCAGACTTTTTCCATACCTCATTTAGTGGTATTTCTGCCACCAAGCCAAGTTCAGAAGTTATGTCATAAATCCATTCTGCAATTTGGGAATAGGATTCAAGATCTGTAACTTGTTCAAAAGAAACAGTCTTGGCCCTTTGGTAAATCGTGCTGCAAAATCCAAAGATAAACATTTGCGGCAAATCACAGTCAGGTATTTTATCTCGAAGTCTTTGTAAATATTTTCCGTTGAGACTATCTGGATGTATTTTTTGCAGATTATCAAGCGTTTGCACTGAAACGCCAAATTTATCAAATGTCTTAAATGGACATTTTTCCATTGCGATAAGTTCTAGTCCAAAATGAGCATTTGCATCATCAAAAAAATCTTTGTTATCCCGATAATACTGTAAAACATCCCCCGAAAAAAGACCTTTTACTGCCCGAAGGCATCCGGACAGATCGTTTTCGTCCCACAAAAAATCTAGGACCTCTTTGAAAAAAGCACTCTTATTTAACGAAAATTCGGGAATATGAGAAAATAGTACTGCATAATCCTTCTTTTCGACCATTTTAATTACAGAAATTGCCGTGTTTTCGAGGGGAACAAATTCATGTAACTGATTTACAATATGCCACGAACGGATTGGATGCAGTCCTTCTACATAATTATCATCTGTGTTGAGATGAATTAAAAATTCCGACTCTAGATTTTTTAACAGTTCGCCAAAATCTGCTCCTGCATAATCTTTTTGACTGCAAAAGAGATTTCGGACAGTAAGCTTTACCCCACAAACATCAGCAAAGCATACTTTACGCAAAATGTCACATTTTAGCTGTCCAAATGAAGACTGCCCAAGTTCTTTCATCTGAGCTGTAATTCGTTCAGAAAGCATCTCACCATGAGTCAGCAAATAAACATACTCTATTAAAAGTTTCCGTTCGGCAATTCGATTCCACTCTCGTTTCCAATTTGTTATGCTGGGGTGCAGATTTCCTGTTTCTTTTAATTTTTGGAAAATATTTTTTGCTTCTTGTTCTTCTAATGTCGGGACTATAATATTTATTGAGCGGATATTGCTCAAATCACCACTATAATTGTACCAATCAATTTCCCTTGTCGTAAGAAGAACCTTATAATTAGTTGGTAATTCAGCTTGCAAAAGCTGCACAAGTCCATTCCACTTTTGTACTCTGCCATCCAAGTTGTCAATCAAAATCAGAAGCTTCTCTCCAAGACGTAACCGAGAGTTAAAATATTGAACGGTATTGCCTAGCTGTTCATTGTTATCGCATACAGTCACTTGATAGACAGTATATTCATTCTGAAGTAAATATGCCGATCTTAATGCGAGTGTTGTCTTTCCCTGCCCGCTGGAGGCTTTTATTACAGTCACTATATTTTCTTGTATAGACGTTATAATTTTCCCCTCTAGCATTGGACGTTCTACCGGAAGATTTTTTGCTATATCCGCAGGAGTTGCTTTTTTCCCTTCATAGAAATCATTCTCATGTTCTGCTGCATTTTTTGAAAAACTAAGTTTTCTAATCCAGCTATGCGCTGGATTTTGAGCCCCTTTGCTAATGTCCATCTTAACTGCTTCAACGCAAGAAACCAATTCTTTTCTTGTTATTAAATCGCGATTCTCCATTTTTTTAAGGCAAAGGATTTTTATGCTATTCACATATAATTTGAGATTATCTGTACTGATATCGTGGTATTGAATTAGTGCCTTTTCTATTTCATCTTCAAAAATTTCCTTTTTTAAGTTTTCAAACGACAGCCTAGACAAAAAATCTTCAAAATTATATTGGCTCCAATCCCATGATGTTTGGCTCTCTTTAATTTTTTCAATCACTTCTTTCCAATATTTAAGAGAAGCTTCATCTAATTTTCCCTCAAGAATTTTCTTCAAATTTCCATTTGCAACTGGGAAATCATAGACCATCTTAAAATATCTGTCTTTATCAAGAAGATATGCCTCAAGAAAATTTTGCAGAACATCAGCCAAAAAGCTTGCGTTTTGCCGATTGATGGAGTACTTGAGCTGAATATGTGTAATTTGGCCGCCGTCTTGTTTTTCAATTCGGTCAACATCTTCGATGCCTTCAAGTTGAAAGATTGTATTCTCATTCTGGTTCGTCAGCATCAAATAACAAGCATACAAAAACTGGTAGGTATATCCTCTAAGCGCAATTTGACCACCATCTCTTGATTCTTGAAGGCTCTGAATACTTTTCTTCGGAGAAATCGGCTTTTTCTTCTTACCTTTACCCATAATTTTACCTCTCAGCCACAGCCTCGGTTCTGTTTACAGTTCCCTCAGCAGCGTCAAAAACTCATCAAATCGGTACGCTCCCTCCATTTGCAAATCCTTATTCTGGAACACCATATAATAGCGGTATGCCTGCTTGCCAGCGGCATCCTGCCATGCACGACCCAGACGAATTTTTTCTCTGGACTCTGCATTTTCCAGCTGGTCGCCTTTGGTTTCAATCAGCAAAATCTTTCCGCTGGTCGTGCAGACGATAAAATCCGGGTAATGGTTGCGGAAGCCGTTCAAACAGAACGAGAACTTGTTACGCTCTGGGTTGCGATGCCACCAGCGGATATTGTCCATGTTGGTCATTGCCAGAGCCATTTTATATTCCAGACCATCCATCTTGCCCTCGGTCTGGTACAGGCTCTTGCTCATTGAAGAAGTGCTATCCGGGAGGGTGATATACTCCGTCAACTGAAAGCGGGGTTCACATACGATTTTCTCCGTTTCCAGCCACTTGTAGAAGTTTTCCCGTGCAGTTTCCTCTTGAAGCTGCATGACGTATGCACGAATTTTTGCTGCAAAGTTAACAGGCATCCGTTCCAGCGCGTCCAGCTCTTCGCGGTTCATATTATCCACGATACCATCGACATAACGCCGCAGTTCATTATCATCCACCGCGTTCATCTTGCAAAGGCTCTTGTGGATAATATCCTTGCAGATACGCAGTTTATCCTCGCCCGGAAGCAGTGGAAACTGCCTGTTCATGTACTGCTGATAATCATCTTTCAGCTTGGAGATACGCGGTGTCGTGGTATCGCGGTCTTCCAAATCGACCTGCGCCAAATCGTCGTCTAGATGGCCGAAGTCGATTGCGCTGGGTTTTCCTTTCAGAGAAAAATCCAAAAGCAGCTGGGCTTTATCCAGCTCCGTTTTCCCTTCCGGATCTAAAAGGCTTGGCAACGTTTTTAAGTAGAATTTCGGCAATTTAAGGGTGCGCACATCTTCCAGAAATTCTGGATTTACATGGGAAACATCCACTTTGTCCTGCACCTCCAGCGGCAAATCGCTCAATGGGTCATTCTGGTGCTGCTGCATAGCAACATCAAAATCGTTCTGTTCCTTTTCAGAGCGGTCAAAAATATCCTGCACCGAGGGAGAAACACTTGTCTTTGCCAATGTGTTTCCCAACAATGTCGGGTCGAAATCCAAAAACTCTTCCTCTTCCGCCGATGCCGCGGGCATTGCTTCGTTTGTCGGCTGTGCCAAGAAGATGGTCTGCTCCACTTTGGGCAGCGGCTCGACCGGGGCAGCTTCTTCCTGCACACGGTAATCGTGGTCCGTGAAGCCTGCGTTATTCAAGCCCTTGACGATGCCGTCCAGCGTACGCTTGAAGTCCGCAGACGAGGTCAGAACATACGAAGTATTCAGGATCGGAGAAGAATGTTTCCGGGTATAGGGCAGGCGCAGAATACGCCCCACGATTTGCTCCACATCCACCTGACTGGTGCGGTTCGCCAGCGAAGCAAGGATATACGCAAAGGGGCAGTCCCAACCCTCTTTCAAGGCATTGACTGTAATGATAAAGCGAATCGAACACTTTTCCGACAGCAAATCCACATTTTTCAACTCGTTGATCTCCGCCGTCTTGATGGCAATTTGCTCTGCTGGAATGTTGGCTGCAATCAGGCGTTGGCGCAGTTTTTCAAAAGTCGTTGCATTTTCTGTGCTCTTGGGTTGCGCCTGAAACAGCACGATGGGGCGAATGTAGCTGCCGCCCTTTTCGTAGGCATCTTTTGCGTGAATTTCCAGTGTCCGCTGCATCTCGATGGCATCATGCAGCACATCCTGCTGGCTGTTGCGATTCATCACGATGACAGGCAACTTGACCATGTTCTCGCGTTTCAAGTGAATCGCATCTACAATGGAGATGATGTTGCTTTCCTTAGTGGGCGTTGCCGTCAGATCCAGCACAAAGCAGGGATTGAAGTTTTGCAGCATCTGCTTGCTCGGGTTACTGCGCGCATGGTGGCTTTCGTCCACAATGACCAGCGGATGCAGCTGATTAATGACCTGCATCAAGGCGGTCGGGTCGGTATCTTCCAGCGGCATATCAGGTTCGCCCAGTGCATTTGCCAGCGCAACAAGGCTGCTGTTCTCCTGCTTGGCCTTGAGTCGTTCCTTCTTGCCACGGAACGAATCGTAAGACAGCACCATGATGGAAAGCTGCTCGTTGACCGCAGAGATATTGAAGTGCTGCCCCATCAAAAGCTGTTCTTTGGTATACACTTCTACACGGCTGCCAAAGGCAACATCAATTTTCTGGCGGTAAGGATGTGCAGGGTCACGCAATGCAGCCAAGGTTTGGGTCAGGATAGCATCTGACGGAACCAGCCAAACCACTGCACGGCGTTTTACCACACCCAGTGCGGAGAAAATCGGCTCGATGGCATTTGCAGCCAAAAATGTTTTGCCGCCGCCCGTAGGAACTTTCAGGCAGACATTCGGCACACCGGGCAGAAGATTCTGATACTTGGGCATTCCGCCAAATCCGACTTTTACATCTTTCTCCTGCCAGAGCCGAGTATAGGCCGTTTCGATGTTCTTTGTCTGCATCAGGATTTCCAGATAGCGTTCCAAATCCCGAATGACGGCTTTCTGATAATTTTTCAATTCCATAAGAGCCGTCCTCCTTACACCCGCGCAATGTCGCGCGGAATTTTCTTAAACGTGATACCAAACCGCAGCAGGTCACTCTCACTCAATGCACAGCGGTCAGCATAAATCAGATAGTTTTCCGCTTTTTCCGGGATGGTAGACAAAAAAGCATAGTCCAACACGCACATCTGGTCTGGCTCATAGTAGAAATAGTAAGCGGTGTGGTTGTTCTCGCCGAGGAAATACGGGTTTCCGTTCTGTTGATTCACCGCAGGTTTCTTCGTTTCCGTATACCAGATGTAGTCACGGATTTTGTCTGTGCCGATGCTTTCATTCAGGTTGCCATCCGGCAGAAGCAGCCGCTCGCCAAGTTCGTAGTAACTGAAATTGCCACCAGTGCCTTCTACGGCGTTCTTGTCTTTGCCATAGCCGTTGATCACACGCTTCACACGTTCGGCAGTGATGGTGTCTGCATAATCACCCAATTCTACTAAAATAAATTTGCGGTGACCTTTATCGACTTTATTTATATTTAATACAGCTTGTGCTGTAGTTCCAGAACCTGCAAAGGAATCAAGAATAATTGAGTCTTTGTCTGTTGCGATTTGAATTGCTCGTTGTATAGTTCCAACAGGCTTCGGGTTAGGGAAATCATCCTTTGAAAATCCAAGATATTTAATGAACATTTCGGTTCCACGTTCGCTGTTTACATCTTTGAAATTCCAATTTGTAGTCGGTTTTGCTGTTCCTCGTTCGTCAAGATATTCCCACTCGAACAAACTCCACTGTTGTTTATTGGGCATATAACGTGGGTGGATATAAAAACATTGCTCTAGTGCAGTTTCTCTTCCCCATCTCCAAGTGCCCTCAACGGTTTTGGATTTCATCGGAACTATTCGGATAAAGCCCTCTGGTGTTTCATCTTCATTATTTCCAATTCTTAATTCATGTGTTTGCTCATTGTAAAAAAAGGGGTAAAACAAATTCGGACGGTCTGTTCTTTCATCGTGCGATCCACGCTTGCGTAAATCTTCCTCACGATATAAGCGACCAGCCGCATCTGTTTTATTATAGCGTTTTGTAATCTTATCCTCTGGTTCAAACCCACCCAATCTTAATTTGTTGCTCTTTTTATATACAACTATGCTTTCATGCGCCGTTGCTATATATTTATCATCAGAACGTCCAGATGGCTTATTGATGCAAGCAATCTCCGAAACATAGTTCGTCGAGCCAAAAATCTCGTCTAACACTAGACGCAAATATGGCTGTTCATGAAAATCGATACTAATAAAAATCGCACCATCATCCGCCAACAACTTCTGCAGCAGCATCAGCCGAGGATACATCATGCAGAGCCACTTGTCATGGCGTGTCAAATCCTCGCCTTCCTTGCCGACTACTTCGCCCAGCCACTTTTGAATATGCGGATCATTGACATTATCGTTGTAGCACCACTTCTCATTGCCAGTGTTGTAAGGAGGATCGATGTAGATGCACTTCACCCGACCCTCATACTGCGGCAGCAGAGCTTTCAGGGCTTCTAGATTATCGCCGTGGATAATCATGTTATCACTGCCGTTGTCCTCGGTGTGCTTGCCCATTTCGTCAAAGCTATACTGACGCTCCAACACACGGAACGGCACTTCCTGATGATGATTGACAACTTTGCTTTTTCCGATCCATTCCAAAGTAGGCATGGTGTTTTCTCCGTTTCTCTGTGAAAGTTCTTTCACGTTTAATAATAACAAGTTGGGCGGCAAAGCGCAACGGTTCCGGCAAAGAAATACAAGTTTGATGAACAAAATTGCAAGTCGCAAAAGCGTTTTGCAAAAACGCGTAGCCTGCATCCGTCGGATGCAGTTCAAGGGTTTGGGATTTCCCAACAAGCATTTTGCAACGCAAAATGGTCTTTGTATATACGAAGACCCTGCTTGCCACGGCTATGAAAGCCTTTTGAATTGCAAAATGATTTTTCAGTTGCTATACTGGGCTTATCAAAATTTTTTCGGGAGGACGTCGCAGTGACTGCCCAGACAATACAAATCAGGAACCGACCTTGCCGCATTTACGGCGAAGCCCATGCAGAATACCTACTGCTCCAAATGACCGGCGAACACGAGCTGCAAAGCATGGAAAGCGAGGTTACCGCTATTGCACAGAGTGCGCACCACTTTTTGTTTGCGGCCATGCCCGTGGAAAGCTGGAACGATGCACTTTCTCCGTGGAAGTCGCCTGCCGTGTGGGGAACGCAAGGGTTTGGCGGCAAGGCTGGGGACACCCTGCACTTTCTGACAGAACAGGTCATCCCCACACTGAAGCAGCAGTTTGAACTCTCGGAAAACGTCAAAATTATTCTGGGCGGCTACTCGCTGGCGGGATTGTTTGCGCTGTGGGCATCCACCCAGACTGATTTGTTCTACGGTGTCGCCGCCGCCTCGCCCTCTGTATGGTTTCCGGGCTGGATGGAGTTTGAACAACAGCGCCCGATACAGACGCAGCACATTTATCTGAGCCTTGGCGACAAGGAAGAACACACGAAAAGCGCTGTCATGGCTGTGGTGGGGGATAATATCCGCACTCTGCACAGTCAGCTTATAGCGCGCGGTGCAGACTGCACCTTTGAATGGAACAGCGGCGGGCATTTCAAAGACGCCGATTTGCGTACCGCAAGAGCATTTCGGTGGGTGATGGAGGAAAGCCGATGAATATTTTGATCGATGCAGACGGCTGCCCGGTGGTGGACCTGACATTGCAGATTGCAAGACAGTTCGGTGTTCCGGTCATCATTCTGTGCGACACAGCTCACCAAATCGAGCGGGAAGGTGCGCAGACGCTCATATTCGATAAGGGTTCTGACAGCGTGGACTTTGCGCTGGTGAACCGGGTCAAACCGGGGGATGTGGTCGTAACACAGGACTACGGGCTGGCCAGTATGTGCCTTGCCCGGTGTGCCAGAGTGCTGAACCAGAACGGCTTGGAGTACACTGCTGACAACATGGATGCCCTCATGCTGCGGCGTTATGAAAACAAAAAACTCCTCCGTGCCGGAAAGCACCCCAAGGGGAGCCCAAAGCGGACGAAGGAGCAGGATGCCAAGTTTGCGGATACGCTTGAGAAGATTCTGAGCAAAAAATATTGATACATACTTTTTGAAGGCTGGAGAAATCCAGCCTTCTTTTTTGGCGAATATCGATTTGAATGATTACATCTTGGTTACAGGTTATAAGTTGTGGGTGCAGAATGGCCTTTCCCGTCGGCTACCTATTGAGGGCATCTTTTTTCAAGACCACTTTCAACTTCAGGCACCGCCATTGTTGCAAAGTTCCGCCCTCCATCGGTTGCCCCATGGACCGACGTTATTTTAACCAAGAAGCTACTTCGGCTATATTTTCCAAGAACTTTTTAACAAATTTCTTTTTCGGGTTACTTTTTGGCCTTTCTCGATGCCTACCAATTAGAGGGACAATTTTTCGGAAGCCTTAAATTTCGAAGATTTTCTATAAAACTCTGTTCTTTGAAAACAGAATAGTTCAATCGTCCGGTACTTCACAAAAGGTACTTCTGTAACTCGCAGCCCGGTCATAACGAAGACGGGGTGGCTGAAATGCCAATGGTGCGGTGCAAGCCCGCTACTGGACGATTCCCCACTCCTAGGGTGCCGAGGGCGAATATGGGAGACCTTAACATATTTTTCGGGAAGTCAGCATGTTAGCCGGCTTCTCTTACATATCGCTTTTATCCTCAAGCTTTACCTAAGCTTTTTCAAATTATCAGTTTTCACGGCATGATCATCTGCCATATCCAAGGAGGATCTATGAAGTTTAACAATGCCTATTCCCAGATGTTTCCCGGCTACCCCGATGCCGTCAGCCTTCAGCAGGCTGCGGAGATGCTTGGTCTGAACCGCCATACAGTTGGGGAACTGATCCGTTCCCGCCGCCTGTTTGCGCTTAAAATCGGCCGCACCTATCGTATCCCGAAGCTGAGTGTGATCGAGTTCCTGCTCACCGGACAGAGCACCTTCCCGGCTGGAAATCCGCCGCTGGATGTGGTATGCTGTGGGTGCAGCAACGGACAGCACGCCTGTTGACCCAAAGGAGGTTTATGATGAAAACTACAGGGTCTGTCCAAGAGAAAAATGGACGTTTCTATTTCGTGATCAATCTTTATGATGCCAACGGCAAGCGGAAGATCAAGTGGAGCTCCACAGGTCTGACCGTCCGGGGCAACAAGCGCAAGGCGGAATCCATGCTCCGGGAAGTATTGCTCCACTATGATGAGACCGGGGAGCTGCCCACAGGGCGGGGCGGAGCCTACGAAAAAGTAGATGCTAAAACCGCCAAGCCCCTGCCGCTGCCCCTCCAACCCGTCAACAAGTCGGAGATGCTGTTTCTGGACTATCTCAACGAGTGGGTGCAAGTCCATAAGGCATCCATTCAGCCTGCAACCTTTATCAGCTACAATCGGATGATCACCGGGCGCATCACGCAGTACTTCAGGCCGCCGGGCTTGAAGCTGTGCGAGGTCACACCGCAGGTGCTGGATGAGTTTCAGGAGAAGATCTTGCTGGAGGGCTACACCACCAACACGGTCATTCACTACCACGCCATCTTCGGTAAAGCGTTCAAGGATGCCGTCCGCAAGGACTATCTGGAAACCAACCCGATGCTGAAAGTTGACCGCCCGAAGAAGAACAGCTTCCGGCCCAACTTCTACTCCAAGGATGAAGTCCAGCAGCTGCTGGAAGTATCGCAGGATGACCCCCTGCACCTGTGCATCCTCATTACAGCCTACTATGGTCTGCGCCGCAGCGAGGTGCTTGGGCTGAAGTGGTCATCTATCGACTTTGAGCGCAAGTCCATCACCATCAATCACAAGTTGACGGAACAGTTGGTGAACGGCAAGTACGTTCCTGTGGTCAGCGATGTGATGAAGAACAAGACCAGCTGCCGTACTCTGCCGCTGATCCCGGCTGTGGAAGAAGAACTTCTGAAGCAGAAGGAAAAACAGCAGCTTTACCGTAAGCTGTTCAAGAAGATCTACAGCACTGAGTATCTGGATTTCGTCTGCACCGATCAGGAAGGCAAGCTGATCCGCCCGAACTTCGTGACGGAGCACTTTGATTGGCTGCTGACCAAGTACGGGCTGAAGCACATCCGTTTCCACGATCTGCGCCACAGCTGCGCCAGCCTGATGGTGATGAACGGCGTATCCATGAAGCAGGTTCAGGAGTGGCTGGGGCACAGCACCTTTTCTACCACCGCTGACATCTACACACATCTCGATTACAAAAGCAAACAGGGGTCTGCCGGGGTCATTGCGAACCTTTTGGGAGAATCCAAACTCCCCAAATAATTATGGATTTATCGTTCGTGTATAAAGCATACTGTGATGAGGCAAAAGCGGTCTTTCTCTGCTTGATGCAAAAGAAAAAGTCGCAGGTTCGTCTGAATCTGCGACTCCTGGCGGAGATGGTGGGTTCTCCCGCGTCCTAAAAACAGCCCACCGGGCTGTTTTTGCCCGGCGGGACGCAAAGCGCCGGGCACGGGCTGTTCTCATCCCACCAGCAACTTCACTACACCGTGCAAAAAGAAAACCGCCAGCGCTTTTCTTCACGCTGACGGCTCTGGCGGAGATGGTGGGATTCGAACCCACGTGCCCGGTTAAGGACAAAACGATTTCGAGTCGTTCTCGTTACGACCACTTCGATACATCTCCATATTGTAGCCTTTACAGTATAGCAAAAAAGGCTGGTCCCGTCAACCGTTTTTTGCTGCGCGCCGGGTGGGCCGGGGCGCAAAAATGCCGCTGCGGCGTGTGGGCTGCAGCGGCATTTCACTTTGCTTTTTTGTTCTCAGGTCTTCGCTCAGACAGCGCCGCCGGGACGGTAGGTGCTGTACTGCTGGGACTTCAGCCAGTGGTAGCACTGGGTCAGGGTCGCCTGATGATAGGGCATCACCCACAGGGTGCCGACGCCCAGGCACAGCGCGCCCACAAAGTACCAGCCGATGAAGCTCAGGTGCAGCACGAACAGATCGCCCTTGTGGCCGTTGGTCAGGGCAGTGCTGGCATCCAGGCACTGCTTCCAGGTGTACTCCGGGTGCTCGACCTTGATGTAGTAGGCCATGGACCAGCCCAGAGCCTTGATGATGCCGGGCACTACCAGCAGCAGAGACCACAGCGCGATGAAGATGGACATCAGCAGGTGCAGCAGGAAGTTGCCGCCGAAGTCATCCTTGAAGCCATCGAACATCTCCGCAACGTTCATGGCCTGGCCGTCCCGGCTCTGCTTGAGCAGCATCTTGGCGATGCCGTAGCTCAGCGGGCCGGTGAGCAGCAGGCCCACCACTCGGCCCAGCAGCGGGATCTGGCCGCCGACCAACTGGATCAGAGCATTGATGAAGAAGACCAGCACGGCATACAGCCACACCGACCCAAAAATACTTCCGCCCAGCTGTGCCTTTGCACGCTGTTTCAAATCCGCACGATTCATATGATTCGCCCTCCTTGGCTATTTTTCATGATTATACCATATTCTTCGGCCAGAGAACAGCTTTTTTGTGAAATTTTGTCCCCTGCGGGCAAAAAACCTTTTCCACTGCAATTTTGTGCTACCATTTTGCGCCGGGTCCGTTTATAATAAAGTGTATGGGCAAAACAGGGCAGATGCCCTTTCTTTTATTCTATGACGCAGAAGGAGACACATTCCATGGCACAGACAAAACAGGATATGGGCACCGGGAACGTGAAAAAGCTGATGCTGCAGCTGATGATCCCGGCCGTGGTGGCGCAGGTGGTGAACCTGCTGTACAACATCGTGGACCGCATTTACATCGGGCACATCGCGGGCATCGGCGCAGCGGCGCTGACCGGCGTGGGCCTGTTCACCCCCATTCTGATGCTGCTGAACGCCTTTGCCATGCTGGTGGGCGCGGGTGGCGCACCGCGCACCGCCATTGCGCTGGGGCAGGGCGAGAAAGAGCAGGCGGAGAAGATCATCTCGAACAGCTTCACCGTGCTGCTGTTCTTTGCGGTGGTGCTCACCATCGGCTTTTACACGGGTGCCCCGGCGCTGCTGCGGCTGTTCGGTGCCAGCGACGCCACCCTGCCTTATGCGCTTTCCTACAGCCGCATCTACATTCTGGGCTCGGTGTTCGTGCTGGTGGTGCTGGGCATGAACCCCTTCATCACGACCCAGGGCTTCGCCCGGACCAGCATGCTCACCACGGTCATTGGTGCGGTCATCAACATCATTCTGGACCCCATCCTGATCTTTGGGTTCGGGCTGGGCGTGCGGGGCGCGGCCATTGCCACGGTGCTCAGCCAGGCCGTGGGCGCGGTGTGGATCCTGAAATTCCTCACCGGCAAAAAGACCATCCTGCACCTGCGCAAGGACTTTCTCAAGCCGGAACGGCAGATCATCCTGCCGGTGATGGCGTTGGGCATCTCGTCCTTCGTGATGCTCTCCACCGAGAGCCTGCTTTCCATCAGCTTCAGCTCCAGTCTGGCCCGCTACGGCGGCGATGTGGCCGTGGGTGCCATGACGGTCATCACCAGCGCATCCCAGCTGTGCACCCTGCCCATTCAGGGCGTCTGCCAGGGCGGCCAGCCGGTGATGAGCTTCAACTTCGGCGCGGGCAAAAAGGAGCGCGTGAAAGAGGCCTTCCGCTTCCAGCTGACGTTGTGCGGGGCCTACACCTGCCTGTTCTGGCTGGCAATGATGCTGCTGCCGGGGGCCGTGGCAGGCATCTTCACCTCAGACGCCGCGCTCATCCGATACACCACCTGGGCCATGCGCATCTACATGGCGGGCATCTTTGCCATGGGCTTTCAGGTGGGCTGTCAGCAGAGCTTTATGGCGCTGGGGCAGGCAAAGGTCAGCCTGCTGCTGGCCTGTCTGCGCAAAATCATCCTGCTCATCCCGCTCATCTTCATTCTGCCGCACCTTCTGCCGGACGCGGTGTTCGGCGTGTTCCTGGCCGAGCCGGTCAGCGACATTCTGGCCGCGACCATCACCACCATCACCTTCTTTGCCCGGTTCGATAAGATTCTGGAAAAGGGTGCGGCGCGGGTGTGAACTTCTGCACAAAGAAAGGCGTCTGCCGGTTTTGTCCGGCAGACGCCTTTGTTGTTTGCTTTTATTTGTTTGCCAGCAGGATGGCCAGCACAGCCTTCTGCACATGCAGGCGGTTCTCGGCTTCGTCGAAGATCTCCGGCGCGTGCTGCTCAAACACGGCAGACGAAATTTCTTCGCCGCGGTGGGCGGGCAGGCAGTGCAGCACCAGCGCGTCGGGCTTGGCGCTTTCCAGCAGCTTGCCCGTGAGCTGGAAGCCCACAAAATCCCGCAGGCGCTGCTCGCTCTCGGCGGTGCCGGGCTTGGCGGTGTTCCAGACCGAAGTGGCCACCACGTCGGCATCTTTGATGCCCTCGGCGGGGTCACTGAGCAGGTGGAACGCGCTGCCGTACTTGTGGGCAAACATCAGCACGTCTGCCGCCGGACGGTAGCTCTCCGGGCAGACGCAGGTCACCTGCATCCCGGCAAGCAGGCCGCCCACGATCAGGCTGTTGGCCATGCTGCTGCCGTCGCCGATGAAGCAGAGCTTCCGGCCCGCAAGGGTGCCCCGGCGCTCGCGGATGGTCATCAGGTCGGCCAGCACCTGGCAGGGGTGGGCGTAGTCGGTGAGGCCGTTGATCACCGGCACACCGGCCAGCTCGGCAAACTCTTCCAGATCGCTCTGGCGGTAGGTGCGCCACACCACGCAGTCGTAATAGCGGCCCAGCACCCGGGCGGTGTCCTTGAGCGGCTCGCCGCGCCCGGCCTGCAGCTCGGCGGTGTTCATGTAGTTGCCCAGACCGCCCAGCTGGTACACACCCACCTCAAAGCTGGTGCGGGTGCGGGTGGACGCCTTGGAGAACATCAGAGCCACCGTTTTGCCCGCCAGCAGCGGGGCCGTGCCGCCCAGCTTCTGCTGTGCCTTGAGCTGATCGGCCACATCCAGAATGTGGGTCAGCTCGGCAGGGGAGAGGTCGCTCATTTTCAGCAGATTTTTCATGCCTGCTCCTTCGGAGCCGTCGGCTCCATCTTGGTCAGCACATCGCGCAGGATATCCAGCGCCATGTCCACATCGTGCTCGCTGAGGGTCAGCGGCGGCAGCAGGCGCAGGCGGGTCTTGGCCGTCAGCACCAGCAGGCCCGCTTCGCGGCAGGCAGCCAGCACGTCGGCGGCCTTGACATCGTAGAACTCGATGCCCACCATCAGGCCGATGCCGGAGATGCTCTTGACGTGGGGCAGCTTTGCAATGCCCGCACGCAGCTGCACGGCGCGCTCGTTGACGTTGGCGAGGAAGCTCTGGTCCATGCGGTCCACCACCACGTTGGCGCCGGCGCAGACCACCGGGTTGCCGCCGAAGGTGGAGCCGTGGGTGCCGGGGCCCATGCCCTCGGCCACCTTTTCGTTCATCAGCACGGCACCGATGGGCAGGCCGCCTCCCAGACCCTTGGCCAGAGTGACCACGTCGGGCTTGAGGTTATAGTGCTCGCAGCACAGGAAGGTGCCGGTGCGGCCCACGCCGGTCTGCACCTCGTCCACGATGAGCACAAGGTCCTTTTCGTCGCACAGGGCGCGCACAGCCTGCACGTAATCCGGGTCCAGCGCCATGACGCCGCCCTCGCCCTGAATGAGCTCCAGCATCACGGCGCAGGTGTGGCGGTCGATCAGGTCCTTCAGTGCTTCGATGTCGCCCGCGGGCGCATAGAGGAAGCCCTCGTTGAAGGGTCCGAAGTAGTTGTGGAATACCTCCTGACCGGTGGCGGTCAGGGTGGCGATGGTGCGGCCGTGGAAGCTGTTCACCAGCGTGATGACGGTGGTGCGGTCCTTGCCGTAGTGGTCCACGCTGTACTTGCGGGCCGCCTTGATGGCGCCCTCGTTGGCCTCGGCACCGGAGTTGCCGAAGAAGACCTTGCTCATGCCGGTGCGCTTGCACAGCTTTTTGGCCAGCTTGCCGCAGGGTGCAGTGTAGTAGAGGTTGGAGGTGTGCTGCAGCTTGTGGGCCTGCTGGGACACAGCCTCGGCCCAGTCCAGATCACAGTAGCCCAGACTGTTGACGCCGATGCCGCTGGTGAAGTCCAGATACTGCTGGCCCTCGGGGCCTTCAGCGTGGAGGCCGTGGCCCTTTTCCAGCACGATGGGGTTGCGGCCATAGGTATGCAGGACGTATTCGTTGTCCCGCTTGATGACTTTTTCAGAATCCATAGGTGGTACCTCCTATTGATGCTATTACAGGCAGTTGCTTGCATCACGGCAGCATCCTCGCCCTCTCAGCCGCCTGACGGCGGCAGCTCTCCCAGAGGGAGAGCCAAGGACGCATCCGAACCGCTCTTGCCTCACCCCTTGGGAGAGGTGGCACGGCGCAAGCCGTGACGGAGAGGGCGAGCCCGTCTGCCGTCTATTTCTTCTTATTATACCGTTCGGACGCCATTTCCGCAATGCTTATTCCCGGTGACTTCTACGGTAGAAGCGGGTGCCGGAGCCGCGATTGGAGAACAGCTCCAGCAGGATGGAGTGCGGCACACGGCCGTCGATGATGACGGCTTCGTGCACGCCCTGATAGATGGCATCGGCCATGCCGCCGATCTTCGGGATCATGCCGCCCGCGATGATACCGGCGGACTTGTAGCCCTCGATCTCGGAGACTTCCACCTCGGGGATGAGGGTGGTCTCGTCGTCCTTATCCCGCAGCAGGCCCGCGATATCGGTCATGGACACCAGCTTTTCGGCCTTGAGCGCAATGGCGATCTGGGCGGCGGCAGTGTCTGCATTGACGTTATAGGCCTGACCCAGGTCGTCCATGCCCACGGTGGCGATAACAGGGATGAAGCCGCCGTCCAGCAGGCTGGAGATCAGGGTGGCGTCCACGTGGACGATCTCGCCCACATGGCCCAGCTGGGGGTCCAGCTCGGTGCAGCGCAGCATCTGGCCGTCCATACCGCACAGGCCCACGCCGCGGCCGCGCAGCTTGGCCACGAGGTCTTTGTTCACCTTACCGGCCAGCACCTGCTGCACGATCTCCATGGTGGCGTCGTCCGTCACCCGCAGACCGTTGGCGAAATGGCTCTCCACGCCCACCTTCTTGAGCATCTCGTTGATGGCCGGGCCGCCGCCGTGCACCAGCACGACGCGCACACCCAGCAGCGTGAGGGTGACCAGATCGTTCATGACGGCATTTTTGAGTTCTTCGTTGATCATGGCGTTGCCGCCGTATTTCACGACCATGGTCTTTCCGTGATACTTCTGGATGTAGGGTGTCGCCTCAGAGAACAGGCGCGCCATTTCTTCGTTTTTCATATACGTCCCTCTTGCCATACCAAAATGATGTTTGCCGCTTCCCGGCAAATGATGCGCTTCGCAATGATGTTCCGGCTGCGCCGGAATGATGCACGCTGCGGCGCATATGGAGTTTCACCGTCAGCATTTCATCATTTGTGCGCAAAGCGCACATCATCATGTTCCGCTACTGCGGAATGCATCATGCCCGCAGGGCACATCATGTTCTATAATCGCCGTTGATCTTCACATAGTCGTAGGTCAGGTCGCAGCCCCATGCCTTGGCGCTTGCCTCGCCGGTGCCCATGTCCACCTTGACCAGCACATCGTGCTCAGCCAGCACCTTGGCGGCTTCGTCCTCGCTGTAAGGGTGGTAGGCGGCGTTTTCGCACACATACACCTCACCGGCCTTGCTGGAAAGCCACACGCAGACCTTATCAATGGAGAAATCGCCGGGGGTGTAGCCGATGGCGCACAGGATGCGGCCCCAGTTGGCATCGCGGCCAAAGACTGCGGCCTTGAACAGGTTGGAGCACACCACGCTGCGGCTGACGGCACGGGCGGTCTTCAGGTCGGGGGCGTGGGTCACTTCGCAGGTGATGAGGTGGGTGGCACCCTCGCCATCACCGGCGTGCTCGGCACACATGTGCTCTGCAATGGCGGTGAGCGCGGCAACAAAGGCTTCGTAGTCCGCGTTCTCCTCGCAGATCTCCGGGTTGCCTGCAAGGCCGGAAGCCATGATGATCAAGGTATCGTTGGTGGAAGTGTCCAGATCCACGCTCATCTGGTTGTAGGTGCCGGGCACCACGGTCTTGAGGGCCTTTTCCAGCAGGACGGGCGAGACGGCGGCGTCGGTGGTGTAGAAGGCCAGCATGGTGGCCATGTTGGGGGCGATCATGCCGCTGCCCTTGCCGATGGCACCCACAGTGCAGGTCTTGCCGCCCAGCTCGAACTGGATGGCGTATTCCTTTTTGTGGGTGTCGGTGGTCATAATGGCGGTGGCGGCATCGGTGCTGCCCTGCACGGTAGCGGCCAATTTGGCGGCGGCGGCCGGGATGCCACGGGCAAAGGGGTCAATGACCATGGGCTGGCCGATGACGCCGGTGGATGCGGGCAGAACGTCCTGCGGGTCGATGCCCAGCTCCTTGCCCACCAGTTCACAGCACTCCTCGGCCAGCGCCACGCCGTTGGCGGCGCAGGTGTTGGCGTTGCCGCTGTTCACGATGATAGCCTGTGCATAGCCGTCCTTCAGGTGGGCGCGGTCCACCTTGATGGGTGCGCCGCACACCTTGTTGGTGGTGTACACACCGGCGGCGGCACAGCGCACGTCCGCCTTGATGAGCGCCAGATCATATTTTTCGCTATGGTTTGCGCGGATGCCGCAGTGCACGCCAGCCGCCGCAAACCCCTTGGGCGCGCAGATGCCGCCCGCAACTTCTTTATACTGCATAAAGATTCTCCTTTCCCACAAAGAAACACTCCCTCAGTCACGGCATTCGCCGTGCCAGCTCCCTCATGGAGGGAGCCTTTGCGTAACCGTCAGCTGCAAAAGCCTCCCTCTTCGAGGGAGGTGGATGCGAACACCGTGAGCAGACGAAGGGAGTTTTTTATTCCAACCCTTCCGTTTCCGGCAGGCCCAGCATCAGGTTCATGCACTGGACGGCTGCGCCGGAGGAACCCTTGCCCAGATTATCGAACAGGGAGACCAGCATCATCTGGTCGCCTGCAGCGTTCACGGTCATGTACAGCTCCATGCGGTCGGTACCGGCCATGGCATTGGAGTACAGGCCGTTCTCCGGCAGGGCTTCGTTCAGAGCGTGCACCTTGACGGTGGCAGCGTCCTTGTAATAATCGGCAAAACCGGCGGCCACGGCCTCGGCGGTGGTGCCGGCCAGCGTCAGGTCCAGCGGCACCAGCACCTGCATCCCGCAGTAGTAATCACACACCACCGGCACGAACATGGGGGTATGGGCCAGACCGCTGATCTTCTGCATCTCCGGCAGATGCTTGTGAGCAAGGCCAAGGCCGTAGCTCTTGGGTGCATCCAGCTTGCTGTGCGCCGGGCGGTCAGTGCTTTCGTATTCAGCGATCATCTTTTTGCCGCCGCCGGAGTAGCCGGAAATGCCGGTGCAGCTGAAGGGATAACTTGCCGGGGCAAGGCCCAGCTCCACCAGCGGGCGGGCGATGCTGATAAAGCCGCTGGCATAGCAGCCGGGCACCGCCACACGGTAGGAGTTTTTGATTTTTTCCTTCTGGCCTGCGAGTTCCGGGAAGCCATAGTCCCACGCGGCGTCGGTGCGGAAGGCGGTGGAAGTGTCCAGCACCTTCACGTCCGGGCGCAGCAGGGGCATGACCTCTTTGGAAGCGGCATCCGGCAGGCAGAGGAAGGCAAGGTCGGCGGAGTTGATGACCTTCGCCCGCTCGTTCACATCCTTGCGGCCCTCGGCGGAGATGGACAGCAGTTCGATCTCCGGGCGCTGGGCCAGACGGTCGGCGATGCGCAGACCGGTGGTGCCGGAGGAACCATCAATAAAAACTTTCACGCTCATGCGTTGTTCGCCTCCCATGCGGCAAGCTGATTCATTGCCAGCTGGATCTGGTTCTTCACGCTGGCTTCGCTGGGGCCGCCGTAGCTGGTGCGGCCCTCGCAGCACTTGACCAGATCAATGGCTTCGTAAATGTCGTTTTCAAACAGAGCGCTGTAGCCCTTGAACTCGTCGAGGGTCAGTTCTTCGAGGGTCTTGTCCTTGGCAATGCAGTCCGACACCATGCAGCCGGTCAGCTTGTAGGCATCGCGGAAGGGCATCCCCTTCTTGGTCAGGTAGTCGGCGCAGTCGGTGGCGTTGATAAAGCCCTTGGCAGCGGCGCGGCGCATGTTGGCCGGGATGGTCTTCATGGTGTCCAGCATCGGGGTGACCGTCTTCAGGCACAGCTCCAGCGTATCCACGGCGTCGAAGATTGCTTCCTTATCCTCCTGCATGTCCTTGTTGTAGGCGAGGGGAATGCCCTTCATCATCACGAGCAGGGTGTTCAGGTCGCCGTAGACGCGGCCGGTCTTGCCGCGGATCAGCTCGGTGACATCGGGGTTCTTCTTCTGCGGCATGATGGACGAGCCGGTGGTGAAGGCGTCGTCCAGCTCAATGAACTTGAACTCCCAGCTGCACCAGAGGATGATCTCCTCGGAGAGACGGGACAGGTGCATCATGCAGATGGAGATGGCATTGGCCAGCTCGATGCAGAAATCGCGGTCGGACACGCCGTCCAGACTGTTGGCGCAGGGTGCGGCAAAGCCCAGCTTTTCGGCGGTGAACTGGCGGTCCAGCGGGTAGGTGGTACCGGCCAGAGCGCCAGAACCCAGCGGGCACTGGGCGTCCATGCGGGCGGTGGCATCCTCAAAGCGGGCAAGATCGCGCAGCAGCATGGAGGCGTAGGCCATCAGCGCATGGCCGAAGGTGATGGGCTGGGCGCGCTGCAGGTGGGTGTAGCCGGGCATGACGGCAGTGGTGTTCTCGCTGGCCTTTTTGCAGATCACCTTGATGAGCTCCACGATGTAGCCCTGCAGCATGTGGCTGTAGTCCCGCAAAGTCAGGCGGATGTCCAGTGCCACCTGATCGTTGCGGCTACGGCCGGTGTGCAGGCGCTTGCCCGCGTCGCCGATGCGGGCGGTGAGGGTCTGCTCCACAAAGGTGTGCACGTCCTCGGCGGCGGGGTCGATGGTCAGCGCACCGCTGGACAGGTCGTCCGCGATGGAAGCCAGACCACTGAGGATGTCCGCACAGTCCTGCTCCGAGATGATGCCCTGCCGTGCCAGCATGGCGGCGTGGACGCCGCTGCCGCGCATATCCTGCGCGATCATCCGCTGGTCGAAGCGGATGGAGGAGTTGAAGTCGTTGACGCGGCTGTCCACTGCCTTGGAAAACCGACCCTTCCAGAGTTGTTCTGCCATAATATAAACTCCTTATAAAAACGGCAAAGCCGCCGCAGGGGAAAACGCTCCTGCGGCGGTGCCGCCGGCAACGATGCCGGTGTGAGAACCCGCGTGTGAAAGTGTGAAAACACACGCAGTCGAAAATGTTGCGATTACTTGACCTCCGGCCAGTTCTTGGACAGCTTTGCGCGCTCCTTGATGGACAGGCCGAACAGGTTGATGAAGCCGGTGGCATCGGACTGGTCGTAATCCTTATCGACGCCGAAGGAAGCGGTCTGCTCATCGTACAGGGTGAACGGAGAGGTCACACCGGCGTTGATCATGTTGCCCTTGTAGAGCTTCAGCTTCACATCGCCGGTAACGGTCTTTTCCAGACTGTTGGCAAAGGCATCCAGTGCCTCGCGCAGCGGGGTGAACCACTGGCCGTTGTACACGATATCGGCGTACTTCTGTGCCAGCTGTGCCTTGAAGTGAGAGCTCTCCTTATCCAGCGTGATGGTCTCCAGCACGTCGATGGCCTTGTACAGGATGGCGCCGCCGGGGGTCTCGTACACGCCGCGGCTCTTCATGCCCACCAGACGGTTCTCCACGATATCCAGCAGACCAATGCCGTTTGCGCCGCCCAGCTGGTTCAGGTACTCCACCAGCTCCACAGCGTCCATCTCCTTGCCGTCCACGGCAGTGGGGATGCCCTTTTCAAAGTGGATGGTCACATAGGTGGGAACATCGGGTGCCTGCTCGGGGCTGACACCCAGCTCCAGAAAGCCGGGCTTATTGTACTGGGGCTCGTTGGCGGGGTTCTCCAGATCCAGACCCTCGTGGCTCAGATGCCACAGGTTCTTGTCCTTGGAGTAGTTGGTCTCACGGTTGATCTTCAGGGGGATGTTGTGCGCCTCGGCGTAGTCGATCTCCTCGTCACGGCTCTCGATGTCCCACTCACGCCACGGAGCGATGATGGCCATATCCGGGCACAGTGCCTTGAGGGTCAGCTCAAAACGCACCTGATCGTTGCCCTTGCCGGTGCAACCGTGGCAGATGGCATCTGCACCTTCCTTGATGGCGATATCCGCCAGAGCCTTTGCGATGCACGGACGTGCAAAGCTGGTGCCCAGCAGGTAATCCTCGTACTTAGCGCCGAACTTCAGGGTGGGGAAGATGTAGTTCTCGACGAAGTCCTTCTTCAGGTCCAGCACGTACAGCTTGGATGCGCCGGTAGCCTTGGCCTTTTCTTCCAGACCGTCCAACTCGGTGCCCTGACCCACGTCACCGGAAACAGCGATGACCTCGCAGTTGTTGTAGTTTTCCTTCAGCCAGGGAATGATGATGGAGGTATCCAGACCGCCGGAGTAAGCCAGCACAACTTTTTTGATGTTTTCCTTTTTCATGATAAACGCGCTCCTTTAATAAAAATACACTTTTGTTCTCTGATGCGCATTTCCCTTCGCATCCTCTGTCTTTCGTTTGCGGTTGATGCTTTTATTATACGCCGTGCGGCTTTTGCGTCAATGCTGAAAACCGACAAACCTTACAGGGATTTGACCGTTCTTTTGGTTCAATTTGCATCTTTATGCAGTTTATTTTAAATATATTCAGTTTTTATGCAATTAGAATGTATTTTTGCAGCGGTCTCTCACGCTCTTTTTTGCTGCAAAATGCCGCCCGGTCTGTCTGCACAGGCCGGGCGGCGTTTCGTTTTGCTTTATTGTTTATCCCCGCCATCGGCGCGGGGCTGGCGGCCCTGTTCCGGCACGGCGCGCTGCTGGTTGTAGCGGATGAGCTGGGCGGCGGCGGTGCTGGCCGCAAGACCCGGCCGGGTGACCATGTAGACATAGCGGCGGTAGCGGTCCTGTCGCAGGGGCACCAGCACCGTGTCCGGGCTGTACATCTGGGGGTGGTCGGTGCTGATGAACACTCCCAGCCCCGCCTGCACCATGCTCAGCAGCACCGAGTCCTCGTTGGAGTAGCCGCGGATCTCGGGCCGGATGCCGTATTCCCCCAGCATCCGGCGCAGAAGGTCGGAGTAGGCGGGCGAATCCGTGAAGACCATGGGCCGCCCGGCCAGCTGGTCCGGCGTGATGCTCGGGCACTTTGCCAGCGGGTCGTCTTTGAGCATGGCCACCACGAAGGGCAGCTCCACCACCGGGGTGAACCGCAGGCCGTTCTCGCCGGGCTGGTAGCTGCAGAACACCATATCATAGAGCCCGGCTTTCAATCCGGCCAGCAGCCGTTCGGTCTGGTCTACCCGGATGTCAAAGCAGGCGTTGCCGTTTGCGGGGGATTCGCCCTCTCAGTCACCTGCGGTGACAGCTTGTCCCCTTTTTGTCACCTTCGGTGACATTTCTCCCCGGCACGGGGAGAATCTTTCAAAGGGAGAGCCAAGAGGGGGTGTGCGGCGGCGCAAAGCGGGAAGCCAAGAAGCGGGCGGCAGATGGCATGGCGTGAAGCCGCGCACACGCAAAAAAGAGCGGCCCCCGGACGGGAGCCGCTCCTTTTGCGGTTTGAAGTTACTCGTTCACTTTCCAGGCGATCGCCACCACTGCTTCGGTGCAGAGGGTCAGGCTGATGCCTTCCTTCGTGACGGTGAGCGGGGTGACCACCACATCACCGGCGTTGTGACCGTGGGAATCCGCCGTCAGCACCTGCACCGCATAGAAGGTGCAGTTCTTGTTGCGGGTGGCTTCCGGCTGCTTCACCATACCGGCCACACCCTCCTCGGGGTAGCGGTCGTTGGGCAGGATGCCGATGGTGCTGTTCACCTGTGCGAAGAAGCGGGTGCTGCTGGCCGCATCGAAGCCCGCCTTGGTCAGGACTGCGTTGATGGCCGCATCCAGCTTCTGCTGGTTCTCATAGCCTGCCGCACGGATGTTCTCCGTCGTGACAGCGCTGGTGACCAGCCACTTGTCGGTGCGGGGCTGCAGGGCCGGGACGACCTGCTGGGGCTCCAGCACCGCGCCGCAGCGGCTGCAGTGGCTGCCTGCCGTCAGGCCTTCTTCCGTTTCGGTGGGGTCCACAGCGGGGTCTTCCACCACCACATGGCCCAGCTTTTCGTGGACGATCTTGTTATCGTCATCGGTCAGCTGCCAGTCACAGTTCTTGCACTGCTTCACTTCCACGCCGTCCTGGGTGCAGGTGGCTTCACGGATGGTCACATATTCGTACTCATGGCCGGGGCAGGTGAGGTACTTGACGTACTTCTCAATGATCGCGCCGACTTTCTCATCGTATTCGCCCAGCTTTTCGTTCACAAGGTCTTCGGTGGCTTTGCCCACAAGGGTACCGATGAACTCCGGGATCACCACGCCGGGCAGGGCCTTCGAAATGCGGTCCTTCATCTCGCGGTTGAGCATCTCACCGGCTTTGGTGCCGATGCGCTTCATCTCTGCCGAGACCACCGGCTTGAGCCCCATCAGGTCTTCGCGGGCCTTTGCCAGCAGCTGGCGGTTATCCTGGCCTGCGTCAATGCCCTCAATGGCGTTGTCGATGGTGGTGAAGAACACTTCCCGCACCTTGTCGATGGTCTCCTGGCCCACCTCGCGGTGCACCAGCTCACTCAGCGAAGGCTTGAGCTCGTTCAGCAGCTGGCTGACGAAGGGGTACTTGCCGTACTTCTTGTCCAGCTTTTTGACCACAAGGTCCACCACATCGTCCAGCAGACTGGGGGTCAGTTGGGTCCAGTCTGCCGTTTTCAGAATGTCGCGCGCCACCACAAGGATGACCTTTTTCACCGCCGGGTCCATATCGTCGCCGTCCAGCAGCGTGCGCACCAGCTTGTAAAGGCCGTCCTCAATGCTGTCACTGGCCACTGCTGCGTCCACGATGACGTCCACAGCCGCCTTGATGGTGTCCATGGAGACGAAGGAATCCTCCAGCACCTTTTTCAGGCTGTCGAGAGCCGAGCGCACCGGCGCAAGCTTTGCGGTAGCGTCCTCGTCCGACATACCGGCGCGGGTCAGCAGATCATGCGCCTGCGAGTAGATGGCTTCCATCTTGTTGATGGCGTCTTCCTTGCTCTCGGCGCTGTCCACAGCCGCTTTGACCGCCTTCAGTGCTTCCTTGATGAGGGTATCCGCCGCCGCTGCGGCCGCCTTGGCCACATCGTTCTTGGCCTGCTCGATCAGCTTATCGAACGGCTCAAGCATCTCAGCCGCCTTATCCGGGCCCACGATCTCGGCCAGCTTGGTGTGCAGGTCATCGTAGAGCTCGTCCAGCGCGGCGATCTTTTCCAGCGCAGACAGGCTGTCATCGTTGACGATGCGGTTGATCTCGTTGACCGCATCCGCCACAAGCTTCGTCAGCTGTTCGTTCTTGATGGTCTCCCACAGGTCTTTCAGCGCACCGGAAGCGTCGATGTCCTTGATAAGGTCTTCGTACTTCTTGATGACATCCTTCAGCTTCTCCAGCTTTTCCTGATAGGTACCGTCTTCCAGCGCCTTTTCCAGCGCGTCGCGCAGGCCGTTGACATAGGTCTTCTTGATCTCCTCCAGCGCGTCGCGCAGCTTTTTCGCCACATCCGGGGCATAGGGCTCCAGCTGGTCGATGGCTTCCTGTGCTTTCTCGAACGCTTCCTCGATCTTGCTCAGGTCGCCGCTTTCAATGGCCTTCTTCAGCGCTTCCAGTGCCTTGGTGGCGGCGGCTTCCTTGATGGCTTCCTCTGCGTTCTTGATAATGGTATCCACCGCATTCTTCAGGATGGGGTTTTCCTTGATCTTATCCACCAGCTTACCGGCTCGGTCGATCACATCCTGCACTTTCTTGAGGGTGTCCTCGCTGACATTGCCGTTCTTGATTTCCTCCTGCAGCTGCTTGATCAGGGCGCTGGCTTCATTCACAAGGTCAATGGCATCAATGGCGGCCTGCACGGCATCCACGACCTGATCGTAGCTTTCTTTCAGGCTGTCGGGAATATAATCCTTCAGGTCGTCCAGCGTCTTTTTCAGCGCTTCCAGCTTGGTCTTATCCAGTGTGCCGTTCTTCAGATCGTCCCAAATGCTTTCAATGACCTTCTGGGCATACTTGGATTCGATCTCCTCAACGGTCTTTTTCAGCTCTGCAAGTTTTGCCTGCAGCTCTGTTTTCTTTGCGCGGCCGTCGTCCAGCTTGCCCACCGCCGTATCCGCAGCCACATAAGCACCGATGACCTTTTTCATTTCGTCATCGGTCATCTCGGACGGGCTTTTGTTGTCAATGGTCTCGTGAGCGGTCTTGATCGCTTCACTGGCCGCAGCCTCATAACCGCGCTGAAGCAGTTCATGCTCAAACTTATTGTACCGATCGGTCATGCCGTTCAGGCGTTCGGTGTACTTTTCGGTATCAAAGCTGGTGCCCAAATATTTGTTGGCATACCCCAGCACCTCAATTGCCGCTTTTGCGCCGTTATAAAGAATCTCTATATTTTCCAGCTCTTTATCCGTGGCCGTCAGCGGGTCTCCGTTCAGGGCTTCGTCCAGTTCATCCAGCTTCTTATCCGCAATATTGATCTCCTTTTCCGCTGTATGGCAGGTATCGCAGGTAGACTTGTAATACAGATACTGGCCGCTGACCGATATGCCGGTGCCCGTCCACGTTGTAAACTTGTGGGGGCTCAGCGGGCCGCTGATGGTTCTTGTATCCGTTTTTCCACAGCCGATACGGGTACAGGTGCCGGTCTCGGTCTGATCCTGGCAGGCGGGGTTGTCGTCTTTCACATAGTTCTCGAACACATGGTCAAGCTTCGGAATCGTGCTTTCTTCCACTTCTGCACCGCAAACACTGCAAACGCGATATGTTCTACCTGTTTTTTCACAGGTCGGTTCTTCAGTAATCAAATCGCCCAGTGTGTGCGGAACATTTGCACTCAGGATTGCACGGGTCTTAGTGCCGCCTTCTTCTGTACCATGGCAGCGAATACAGTAGAGCGTCTCTACGCCGTCCTTATCACAGGTAGCCGGGTCTGTTTCAATCCACTTAGCACCTTCGAAGTCGTGACCCAGTGCATCGTCAGTCTTTACAACGATGGGGTCATTCTCGTCATGCTGGCACTTCAGATCAATTGTACCCGAAAGCGTAAACTGGTCTTTGCCCAGCTGATCCGCTATCGAGCTAAGTCCTATTGCTTTCAATCCCGACTTTATTGCAAACTGTACTCCCCTGTTAAGTTTTTTATATTCGCTTGCAATCGGGTTTTTCACAGTTGCCTTTACAGGATAACCTTTCCATACTCGGGTACACTTGTATTTAGCATTCCCGTCCTCCATACAGGTTGCATCATGCTTTTCGAGTTCCTGCAAAACAGTCGATTTTTTCGGATCGTGATCATCTTTAAAATCCTTATTATTGTCAATGGCATTTTGTGCATCCTGTTTTGCTTTCGTAACAGCTGCATCATACTCTTTTTTCAGTTCATTATATGCATTTTTGAGCTTGTCTATATAATCCTGTGTGCCTTTTCTTGCTGCCAGCGTTGCAATGTCACCATCCGAATCGAATTCTGCGTCACTCAGGTCAATGGTATCCCCCTCGTCCTGGAAATCTTCCGCCGTATCGTCGTCCCACTCCGGGTACACCAGCGTGCCGTCTTCGTCCGCGACATCCACATTGCCCAGTTCATCCACGCTGTTTTCCGCATTCAACGGCTGTGCCGCGAATACGGTAGGGAGCACCGCCGACGACATCATGCTTGCCGCCAGCACAAAGGCCGTTGCGCGCTGTGCCGCCGCTTTGAAACGCTTCATAGTCCTTTCTCCTTTTTCCTCGCTGTATCACATCTGCCCGCGTCTTTCGGGGCAGGGATAATCTACCATTCTATAAGTATCATATTCCGTGTCAAAAATCAATTGTTTTGCACACGAAAACCTCATTTTCCCTCATTTTCGGACAAGCGTCGGTCTGCTGTCGTCCACTCTGTGCAGCAAAAGCGCCTGCCTGCAGGCAGACGCTTTCCGGTGTTCTTATTCCGTTTCTCCGGCAAAGGGTCTCCCCGCTGCCGCCCACGCCGCGCAAAGGCGTTCCTTCTGGGCCTTGGGCAGCTTTTTCAGGGCTGCTTCCCGGCGCAGGGCGGCGGGCTTGTCGGCGCAGCGCTCCACATAGGCAAGGGCCGCCGCGCCCTTTGCCCGGGTGTAGCGGGCGCCTTTGCCGCTCTGGTGGGCCCGCAGGCGGGCGGCGGGGTCGGTGGACCAGCCGGTGTAGAGGGTGCCGTCGGTGCAGCGCACCATATACACGAAGGCCGCCTTCGGCCGTGCGGCATCAGATGCGGCCATTGTTCTTCAGCACCTGACGGCAGGCGGCAAGGGCCGTCTCCTTGTCCTTGGCCGTGATGAGGAAGCGGCTGGCGTGGCAGAAGCTGATGCCCGGGATGCCGCTTTTCTGCTCGATGACCTCCTGCGGCTGGCCTGCCCAGCTCTGGGGGAAGGGCAGCTTCGGGCGCTTGGTCTTGTGGTCGGTGACGCACTGGGCACTCCAGCCGCCGCGCTGGCTGGGGTAGACCACGAACAGCGCGTCCGTCTTGTACAGGCCATTTTTCCACGGCAGGTAGCAGGGCAGCACCACGATGCCGTCCCGGGAGTTCTTATAGGCCTGCTGCACCTTCTCGTCGGCGCGGTTCACGGCGTTGGCGCTGGCGATCTGGTTTTCCAGGATCTGCTTTGCCACGGCCACCGCCTTGAAGAAGCAGGCGTCCTGATCTTCCTTCGAGTCCCACACGGGGTTGAAGAAGCCGATGGCGTCACACAGGCTGTTCTGCTCACCGGTGTTGTCGTTCAAATCCAGTGGCTGGATGAAGTTTTCGTCGATGAGCCGGGCCTGCCGCTCGCCCACAAGGCCCGGCCCCAGCACCCGCCACAGCAGGCCGAAGGCCGCGTAGGGCACGCCGTTGGGGCGGGTCTCGCGGGGCTCCTGATGGTGGTCGAACATGCCGAAGCCCACGTCATACACGATGCCGTCAAAGTCGTCCGGCACGGTGAAGCCGCGGGTGATTTCGATATCCGGGCGCAAGATCTGCAGCAGCGCCGTGGCAAACACATCGTCGGCGTGGAACTTGCCGGCGTGGGTGAAGCCGTTTGCGGGAATTTTCATGGATGATACCTCGTTCTCAATAGATTCTCTGGCCCCAGTATACCACATTTTGAAGAAGGGGACAACGAAAAGGGGCCGCCATATGGCAGCCCCCGCCCTCTCAGTCCCCCAGAGGGAGCGCCAAGGGCCTGACCGCCGCTGTTGCACAACGGTCCTTATCTTCTGTTTTTCAGTCCACGGCCTTGCCGGAAGCGTCGTAGAGTTTGCCGTCGGTGCCCTTGGTGCAGACGGTGTAGCCCTCCGGCAGCTTCAGCAGGCTTTCGTCCACCTTATCCGACACCGAGAGGTATTCCAGCGAGGCCTGCTTGCCGCCCACCCGGGTGATGAGGTAGCGCAGCGCGCCGCCGTCGTAGCAGTAGGTCATCTCCACGGGCTTGCCGTCCAGCGTCATGTCAAACACTTCCGCGTCGTAGGTCTTGCCGTGGACGGTCTTCTTCGCCTCGGCAAAGCCGGTGGCGCTGCCGGCGGAAAGAGACTTTGCCACCACCGTCTCGCTCAGGCCCATGGCCTTGTAGGCGGCGGCTTCATCCCCCAGGCAGATGGCCAGTTTGCGGGCGGAGTCCAGCTGATACGCCTTGCCGTCCAGCACCAGCAGGGTGAGCTTCTCGGTGCCGTCCTGCTCCTCGGCCTTCAGGTACATGTTCCCGCTGCTGCGCACCATGTCCAGAATGCCTTCCACGCCGTCCACCTTGATCTTTGCGGTGAACTGGTCCTTTTCCAGCTGCGCGATGACACCGGCCGTGCGGGTGTTGGCCCACGCCTGCATCCAGGCCGGGGTCTGCAGCGCAGCCGACGCCGGGACACTGCAGGGCAGCAGCAGGCACAGCGTCAGCCCTGCCGTCACGATGCGTTTTGCAGCCTGTTTCAGACATTTCATGGTTCGTTCCTCCGTTTTCGAGGTTTTTACTTTTTCTTTGCGGTGCGGGTGGTCTTGCGGGGCTTCGGCTGGGCCGCAGGCTTTGCCGCCGGGGCGGCGGTTTTTTCCACCGGAGCCGGGGCGGTCTCCGGCTCACCCAGAGCCAGAATGCTGCTCAGCTCCTTCTGCACAGCGGCGTTGTTGTCGTCGGTGACGGCCAGCACATCGGAATAGAACTGCTCCATCTCCGCGCGGGTGGAGAAGGTGGCAACGTACATCTGGTTGCCCATAGCACCGCTCAGGGCGTCCGGGATGCGGTCCACCATGCGCATGTTCTGCTGATACTTCTGCATGATCTGCTCGTGGCTGTAGACAAAGTGCTTGCCGTCGCGGCGGCCTGCGAACGGGCAGTAGAAGTGCTCGCCCACCGGCATGTCGGTGCCGCCGAAGGCGATCATGTCGGCCCAGATTTTATACACGTTGGTGGAGCGGGCAAAGTTGATCATATCCGGGGTGAAGCCGCCGCAGGGGCGCATGTTGACTTCCAGCGCCACGATCTGGCCCTTCTTGCCCATGCTGGCCTGATCTTCGGTCATGCGGAAGAACTCGAAGTGGATGAAGCGGCTCTTGACGCCAAAGCTCTTGACGGCGGCACGGCCTGCGGCGCGGGTATCCTCGGGCAGGTCCTTGATGATGTAGTAGATGGAGTTGTCGTTGTCGTTGACGATATCCATGATGGACATGGGGCTGACGTTGCCTGCCTCAAAAATGGGGTTGCCGTTGGCGTCGATGATGGCGTCGTAGCTGTTCACCTCGGCGCGGACGAACTCCTCCATGATGTACTCCACATCCGGGTGATGGGCGGTCTTGTAGACCAGAAACTCCTTCAGCTGGGCATCGCTGGAAAGGCGATGGGTGTCCGAGGCTCCCACGCCGTTGTCGGGCTTGACCACCACCGGGTAGCCCACCTCGTCCACAAAGGCCTTGCAGCCCGCGTAGTCGTCCACCATGTGGTAGCGGGCGGTGGCGATGCCGGCCTTCTTGTAATACTCCTTCATCTTGCTCTTGTACTTGATGCGGGGCATATCCGAGGTCTGGAAGCCGCTGGTGATGTGGAAATCGGTGCGCAGGGCGGCGTCGCGTTCCAGCCAGTACTCGTTGTTGGACTCCAGCCAGTCGATGCGGCCATACTTGAAGGCAAAGAAGGCCACGGCGCGGTAGACTTCGTCATAGTTTTCCAGACTGCCCACCTTGTAGTACTCGTTCAGGCTGTCCTTCAGCTCCGGCTTCAGCTCGTCGTAGGGCTGGTCGCCGATGCCCAGCACGTTCATGCCGTTGTTCTTCAGCTCACGGCAGAACTGCCAGTAGTTGGTGGGGAAGTTGGGCGAAATGAAAATGAAATTCTGCATGGTTTTATGATTCCTCTTTCCTCTATAGCGTCCTCGCCCTCTCCGTCAAGCCGCTCCGCGTCTTGCCACCTCTCCCAAAGGGAGAGGCCTTGGCAGTCCCCGCAAAGTTCACGGTTTTGCCAAAGGCTCCCCCTTTGGGGGAGCTGACGCCGAAGGCGGCTGAGAGGGCGAGCCTGTTCACCCCAGAATATACGGCATGTAATATGCAGTCTGCTTATACCACCAGTTCCAGTCGTGGTTCACGTCGTGGCCCCACAAGTCCACCCAGACAGGGATGTTCTTGGCCTCGAAGATGCGCTTCAAGAACCAGGTGGTGTCCGGCTGTTCCCAGTCGCCCTGACCGCAGCAGATGACCGCTTTCTGGCTGCGGAACAGCTGCATGTAGGGGTGATCTTCCGGGAAGTTCTTCATGTAGTCCACCGGGGAGTTCATGTACACCAGCTCGTCCATGTAATCGCCGAAACCGTAGTGGGCGGTATAAATGCCGCTGAGGGCCAGACAGCCGCAGAACACGTCCGGGCGGCGCAGATACAGGTTGACGGCGTGGGTGGCACCCAGACTGCAGCCGAAGGCGATGACGCCGGGCAGGCCGTCCCAGCCGTTGCGCTCTTTGGCCATATACTGAATTTTGGGCACAGCCTCGTCCACGATGTAGCGCAGCCACTGCTCATAGCGGCGGATGCGCCAGTAGGGGTCGCCCTGGGTATCCGACCAAGTCTCCTTGTCCATGGTGTCGATGGAGATCACCATGATCTTGCCCGCGTCGATCCACGGGGCGAGGGTGTCGGCCATATGGAAGTCCTCAAAATCGAAGAAGCGACCGTCCTGACAGGGGATATAGAGCATCGGGCGGCCTGCGTGGCCGTAAATTTTGCACTCCATGTCGCGGCCCAGCGCCGGGCTGTAATCCTTGAAATACTGCATTTCCATGGTGATTCCTCCTTTTAGGGTTTACTCATCAAGCTCATACATCAGCGTATGGAACACGAAGGGCAGCTGCTTTTCCCAGCTGGCTTCGCTGTGGGTGCCGCCGGGCACAAGGCGGGCGGTCAGGTGGATGCCCCGGACCATGAGCTTTTCGGTCAGCTGCGCAAAGTCCTTGCGGATGCCCTCGTGGTTGCCCATCTCGCGGGAGCCGTAGTCCATGTAGAGCACGGTGCCGGGCTCCAGTTTGGCGCGGCCCACAAGGCCGGAGAGCTTTTCCGGCGACACCCAGATGGACGGCGACAGGGCCGCTGCACGGCTGAAGGTGTCGTTGTACTGCAGCAGGGCATACAGACTCATCAGGCCGCCCATGCTGCTGCCGCCGATGAAGGTGTGCTCCCGGTCCGGCAGGGTGCGGAAGTTGCGGTCGATGAAGGGCTTGAAGCGGTGGATATACCAGCTCATGGTGGCCTGCCCCTTGCCGTCAAAGTGGCCGAACTGCGGGTCATCGAACCGGTAGGGCGAATACTCCACCAGCCGCTCATTGTTGGCTCCGGCGTTGCATTCCACCGCCGCCACGATCAGCGGGGTGTCGGTGTAGTCCAGATAATCCGCCACGCCCCAGCTCTTGCCGTAAGTAGCGTCCTCATCAAAAAAGACGTTCTGGCCGTCGAACATGTACAGCACCGGATACCGGCGGTCCGGCTCCGATTCATACATGGTGGGCAGATAAACATACACTCTGCGCTGCTCGGTGCCATTGACGGCAGGGTAGCTCACGCTCCATTTTTTGACCATGGGTTCATCCCTCTCAATCTTTCCTGCTCAGGGCCTGCCGCAATGCAGGCCGCTGGTTCTGGTTTCAGTTTAGCACTGCAGGAGAAAGAAAGCAATGTTTTATAGGCTTCCCCCCTCGGGGGAATGCTTTTCCCAGATACGGCAAACGCCGCCGAGCGGTCAGGCTCCGGCGGCGTTTATCCTAATTCTGAATAAAAAGGTTCTCTCCGGAGAATCTTGAGTTAGTTCTTCTTCTCCACCGGGACGATCCAACCCTTGGTATCGGGGATCTTGCCCCACTGCATGCCGGTCATGGTATCGTACAGCTTCTGGGTGACAGGGCCGATCTTGCCGTCGCCGATGTAAGCGTGCTCGCCCTTCCAGACCAGCTCCTTGACGGGGGAGACGACAGCGGCGGTACCGGTGCCGAAGACTTCCTCCAGCTTGCCTTCGCGGGCAGCGGCCATGATATCGGCGATGGCCAGCTTGCCTTCGACGACCTCATAGCCCCAGTCCTTCAGCAGCTCGATGCAGCTGCGGCGGGTGACGCCGGGCAGAACGGTGCCGACGGTGGCGGCGGTGTAGACCTTGCCGTCGATCTTGAACATGATGTTCATGCTGCCGACTTCCTCGACGTACTTCTTCTCAACGCCGTCCAGCCACAGCACCTGTGCGTAGCCCTGTTCCTCGGCCAGCTCACCGGCCTTGATGGAAGCAGCGTAGTTGCCGCCGCACTTGGTGAAGCCGGTCAGGCCGGGAGCGGCACGGATGTACTCGTCCTCAACATAAATACGGACGGGGTTGATGCCCTCGGCATAGTAAGCACCCGAGGGAGCGCAGATGATGCAGAAGATGTAGTGCTTGGAAGCGTGGACACCCAGGCCCACGTCGTTTGCAAACACGAAGGGACGGATGTACAGGGAAGCGCCGTCGGTGTGGGGCACCCAGTCACGGTCCACGTCCACCAGAGTTTCAACAGCCTGGATGTAGTCCTCCACGGGGATCTTGGGGATGCACAGACGGTCGGCAGAATCCTGGAAGCGCTTTGCGTTGCAGTCCGGGCGGAACAGCTGCACGGTGTCGTCAGCAGTGCGGTAAGCCTTCATGCCCTCAAAGATCTCCTGAGCGTAGTGGAACACGACGGTAGCCGGGTCCAGCTCAAAGGGGCCGTAGGGGACGATGCGGGCGTCGTGCCAGCCTTCGCCCTCGGTGTAGTCCATGACGAACATATGGTCGGTGAACTTCTTGCCGAAGCCCAGATTGTTCTCGTCCGGCTTCTGCTTGGGAGCAGTGGTACGGGTGATCTTGATATCCAACATAGTGAGTTTCCCTCTTTCCTTTTATGCGCGTGCGCACGATTTCCGGCGCTTTATGACACAAATGTTGGTTTCTATTATAATATTCCGGAGCGGTTTTGCAAGGAATCGCAAAATGTTTCATCTTTCTACCGGTAAAGTTGCACCAGATTGTGAGCACAATGGTGTGCAAACTGCCAAATCTATGGTACAATAGGGGGCACAGAGCACTTTTGCGGGGCACCGCCCCGCTTTTCTATGGAAGGAGATACTGCCATGATCGACGGCGTTATTTTTGATATGGACGGCCTGATGTTCGACACCGAGCGGGTGTGGGCTACCCTGTGGGAGCCTGCGCTGGCTACCCTCGGGCTTTCTTATAAGGAAGGGCTGGATGTTGCCGCCCGCGGCACGGCGGGGGACTCCATGCGGGCGGTGCTGCGCCGCTTTTACGGGCCGGACTGCGACACGGACGCCATCATCGAGGCGCTGCACGCACAGGCGGAAAAGGCGTTTCAGGCACCGCCGCCCAAAAAGCCCGGGCTGGACGAAATTCTGACATGGCTGGACGCGCAGCACATCCCCATGGCAGTGGCATCCTCCAGCCGGATGGCGTCTATCCGGCACCATTTGGACGGCTGGGGCTTGACCCACTATTTTAAGGTGATCGTCTCCGGCGAGCAGTTTTCATCCTCCAAGCCCGACCCGGAGATCTTCCTCACGGCGGCAAAAGCGCTGGGCACTGCCCCGTCCGAAACGCTGGTGCTGGAGGACAGCTACAACGGCGTGCGGGCCGGGGCCCGGGGCGGTTTTGTCACCGTGATGGTGCCGGACCTTTCGCCCGCCGACGACGAGATGCGCCGCCTGTACACCGCCGAGTGCAAAGACCTGCACGAAGTGAAGCAGATGCTGGAAACCGGCAGACTTTAAAGAAAGAGGAAATGCAGCAGGGCCGCACCGGAAGGGTGCGGCCCTGCTGCGCTTGCGGAATAGGACAAAAAGAAGAAGGAGGTTTGTGCAAATTTTATCTGCAAGCTTATTGTCGCACATTTTGCCGCAAATGGGAAGCGACCCGGCTCGAACGACCCCGAAACCGGCGTGAATCGCGCTGTGCACAAAAAGTTCACATTTCCTCTTGACAAGCAAAGGACGGATTTTTATAATAGCACTGTCGGTTAGTTCGTACTAATACAACCGATTTTCTTTTGCACCGGAAGTTAGTATATGCTAACAAGCTGTTTTTGCAAAGGGACGGTTGAAATTTGAAAGGAGTGTCTTTTCCGATGAGACTGAAAAAGATCGCCGCTCTGGCGCTTTCCGCAGCCATGGCTCTGAGCGTCATGGCCCCCGCTGCACTGGCAGCTGCCCCCGATGATTCCGAGAACTGCATTGCTGCAGTGCAGGAGTTCTTCGACAAGATGACCAGCTCCAACTACACCTATCTGTACGCCGCTCTGGACTGGAACGAGTACTGGGCAAACGAGAACGTATATGCCGCTGGCAGCACTGCTTCTTCCGCACAGGAGGACAGCCACGGCGAGCACGATCTGGGCGCTTTTGATGCTGTGTCCCGTGCTACCGCTAACCACGGCCTGCACCGCGGCAGCTTCCAGCAGGTAGCTACCATCTATGCACAGGACGGCAGCACCTACACCGTGTCTCACTGGTCCGATGACGGCAAGACCTTCTACACCCCGGACGGTACCGCCTACGGCTGGAACCGCGGCACCGTCACCAAGCCCGATGGCTCCACCGTCAAGATGGACCACTATGAAGTCTCCGGCGTCAAGTATGTGCCTGTCCGCGTGGCAAACGCTGACCTCGCCGACTTCTGCTCCAAGTACGCTACCGTACGCAACGGCGGCCAGCTGGTGGGCGGCTATGCTGAGAACAAGCTGCCTACCTACGCTCTGACCGCTGCTGTGGATTACAAGACCAACGGCCTGAAGTACGCCACCAAGTCCGGCGACGGCTACACCTTCTCCGCTGCCCACAAGGGCACCGGTTCCGGCGTAGCTGAAGAAGGTCAGAAGACCGCTGACGGTCTGATCGTCACCGTCAAGAGCGGCGACGATGTGGGCAGCTACGGCGAGTTCATTCGTGTGGACCTGACCGGCAACTACGGCGAGCTGGGCTCCCGTCTGCAGTCCGTCACCTGGACCTACTACGGCAATGACAGCACCTACACCAAAGCCAAGGCTACTTACGGCACCAAGTTCGCAGCCGACAACTGGATGCACAAGGTCATGGGTATCCAGCTGGGCCTGACCCAGTCTGCACGCTTCCAGCTGCCCGAAGGCACCGACGGCACCGGTTACTGGACCCTCACTCTCCATGCTCTGGGCTATGCTGACACCGTCATCAAGATCCAGACCACTGCTGACAACCTGGCAAAGCACGAGCTGGCTGACGACGCTGACCGCGCCGCGCTGCAGGCTGTGGTGGACCAGGCCAAGGCTTTGAACAAGGCCAACTACGCCGCCGCAAGCTGGGCAAACCTCGAGACCGAGCTGGACGAGAGCGTTGAGCTGCTGGCAAAGAGCACCCTGTACAAGGCAGATGCGCAGGAGCAGGTCCCGCACCTGACGCAGGCTATTCAGGGCCTGCAGGCAAAGTGAGCCTAAAATGGGCCTTTTGAACTGAATCGCAAATGATCGAAACAAGGTCGCTCCCGGAAACGGGAGGGGCCTTGTTTCCGTGTCTGAGAGGGGTATTTCATGAGGGAAACGAAATCCGGGAAACGGCTGCTGCCGCTGGTGCAGCTGCTCCCCGCCGTGGCCGTGGCAGGCCTTGTGCTGGTCACTGTGCTGCGCACCGCGCCGGTGCTGGCCGCCGTGCCGGAACGTCTGGCCGAAGCCGCGTCCGCGCCTGCCGCAGAGCCCGCCGCATCCTCGGAAGAAGAAGCCGAGGGCCTGACCGCCGTGCTGCCCTATGCCGACGGCGTCTACACCGGCTCCTCCCGGGGCTTCGGCGGCACCGTGCAGGTGCAGGTGACCATGGAGGGCGGGCACATCACCGATGTGCAGGTGCTGAGCGCCGCCCACGAGACCAGCGCCTTCCTGCGCCGAGCAAAGCGGCTGCTGAACACCGTGCTGGACGCCCAGACCTGGGAGGTGGACGCGGTGTCGGAAGCCACTTATACTTCCCGGGGCATTCTGGGTGCCATCAAAAACGCGCTGACCGGCGAGGTGGTCAATAACCCGCTGCCGCCGCAGACGACGCCCGCCGCACCGCCGGTGGAAGAAGAATTCACCACGCCTTCCGCCTACCGCGACGGCGTGTACACCGCCTCGGCCGAGGGCTTTGGCGGCCCCATCACCCTGCAGGTGACCATTGCCGACGGTGTCCTTGCCGACATCACGGTGGTGAGCCATGACGGCGAGACGACCTCTTACTTCTACAAGGGTCGTCAGGTCATCGCCACCATTCTGGAGACCGGCACACCCGAGGGCGTGGACGCCGTTTCCGGCGCGACCTATTCCTCCACCGGCATCCTGAACGCCGTGAAGCAGGCACTGGCCAAGGCCGCCAACGACGCGGTTCCCGCCGAGACGCCGGACACCGCTCCGGCTGACGAAACGCCTGCCGAGCCCGCCGCACCGCAGTACGCCGACGGCACCTACTCCGGCACCGGTTCCACCGCCGACGGCCCGGTGAACGTGGTCATTACCGTGAAGGACGGCAGCGTCACCGATGTGCAGGTGCTGCCCACCGAGACCGAAGAACCCACCTTTACCGAGAAGGTGCGTGCTGCGCTGGAAGCCTTCTTCTCCGGCAAAGAGCAGAGCGCTTCCTCCGGCCGGGTGTACACCGCCGATGAGCTGGATGCCGCCGTGCAGGATGCCCTGCAGAAGGCGCTGACCACGCCCGAGACGCCTGCGGCTCCGGAACCGGAAGCACCGGCTGAAAGCGAACCGGCTGCTGAGCCCGCTGCAGAAAGCAGCCCGGCAGCAGAGCCGCCGGAACAGGACCAGCCGACAGGGGAGGAGAACGCATGAAAAAGCATTGGAACTTTATCGTCCGGGCGGTGGACCTGCTGCTGATCCTGGCCGTGCTGTGGCAATACCAGCAGGTGGCACTGGTGCGGGCCGACGCCGTCACCGCGCGGCAGAAGGAGATCGACGAGGTGAACGCATGGAACACCTCGGTGCTGCAGACCCAGCAGGCGGCCGAGGAAGGCGAAGCCGAGTCTGGTCTGAAGGACGGCACCTATGAGGGCACCGGCCTCGGCTTCGGCGACGACATCACGGTGCAGATCACCATCTCCGGCGGGCAGATGACCGACATCACGGTGCTGAAGCACGACGGCGAAGACAAGCCCTATTACACGCAGGCGCTGACCATGCTGGACAAGATGCTCACCGCCCAGACCGGCGATGTGGACATCGTTTCGGGCGCGACCCTCACCTGTGAGGGCCTGCGGGATGCAGTGCAGGACGCACTGGGAAAGGCGGCGGCATGATGCAGACGACAGAAAAAAAGCCGCTGACTGCGGCCCAGAAAAAACAGCGCACCCTGAAGCACCGGGCCTGGCTGCGGGCTGCGGTGCAGCTGATGTTCTTTATCGCGATGCCCGGTGCCTTTGTGGCGGGCTTTAACGGGGTGAAGCAGCTGTTTCTGCGCATCGGCCATGGCGAGGTGCTGCAGCTGGACAGCTTCACCCTCTCGCTTCTCGGCCTGTGCGGGTTCACCATCCTGTTCGGCCGCTTCTTCTGCGGCCATGTGTGCGCCTTCGGCAGCCTGGGCGACGGTGTGTGGTGGCTCTCGGGCCTTGTGCAGAAGAAGCTGCTCCACCGCAAAAAGCAGTTCCAGCTGCCGGAAAAGGCCGTGCGCCGGGGCCAGAAGGTCAAGTTCGTGGTGCTGGCCGTCATCGTGGGCCTGTGCACTGCCGGGGTGTACAGCCGGCTCACCGGCTGGAGCCCGTGGGAAGTGTTCTCCCGTCTGACCGCCCTGCGCACCCCTCCGGCCGGTTTTGGCCTTGGCATCGCGCTGTTCGTGCTCATTTTGATCGGCATGGCGGTGCAGCCCCGCTTCTTCTGCCAGTTTTTGTGCCCGATGGGTGCGGTGTTCGCCCTGCTGCCGGTGCTGCCCTTTGCACAGCTGCACCGGGACGGCGAGAACTGCATCCCGGGCTGTTCGGCCTGCGCCCACCGCTGCCCGGTGGACCTGAAGCTGGACGAGCAGAGCCTGCGCAGCGGCGAGTGCATCGCCTGCGAAGCCTGTGTGGGCACCTGCCCCAAGGGCAACATCAGCCGCTGGGACCTTGCCCTTGGCAAGAACTTCTGGCTGCCCATGCTGGCAAAGGCCGTGCTGTTCTTCATTATGGGCGTGTGCCTTGGCTTCTGCCGCTTCTTCTGAGAGATTCCTTATTCTAAAAGCACAAGCAGCCGCTTCCTCGCAAAAAGGGGAAGCGGCTGCTTTCGTTTTATCTTTTTCTTATTCTTATTTTTCTGGGTGCAGCGGCAGCCACACCGTGGTCTTGGCCCCGTGGGGCACGGCCTGCCCAAACACCGCCTGCCCACCGTGGGCGGCGGCGATCTGCTCCACCACATGCAGGCCCAAAATGTGCGGGGCATTCTCGCCGGGTTCCGGCTCGTGCAGGGCCGCCAACACCTGCGACGGGTAACCCGTGCCGTCGTCGGCCACGGTCAGGCAGAACCGCCCGCTCACCACCTCGGTGCAAAGGCTCACTTTCACCGGCCCGGCGTTGTGCCGCACCGAATTGTTCAGCAGGTTTTCCAACAAACGGCCCAGCAGCGCCGGGTCGGCGTCCAGCAGGGCGCGCTCGGCGGCTTCGGTCTGGGTGAGGGAAAGCTCACACCGGTCAGCCAGCGGGCTCTCGCAGAACTGCGCCGCCAGCTGCCGCACCAGCGGCCCGGCGGCAAGAGTCTGCCGCCGCAAGGGCTGTGCGCCGTACTGCAGCTTGCTGGTGAGGTTCAGGTCATCAATGAGCGACCGCAGCTTTTCGCTCTGAGTGCGGATGCCGCCTGCCTTCTGCCGGGCCGCACCGGGCAGGGAAGGGTCCCGTTCCAGCTGTTCGGCCCAGCCCAGAATAAGGGCCAGCGGGGTGCGCACATCGTGGCTGACCCCCGCGATCCACTGGGTGCGGGCGGTGTCCCGCCGGGCGAGCATCTCGCCCTGCTTTTGCAGGTGGGCGCTGGTCTGGTTGAGCTTTTCGGCCACCTCCCCGGCAAAGCCGTCGGTGGGCAGCTGCACGGGCTGGCCCTCGGCCAGCGCATCCAGCCCGGCGGCCACCGTCCGCAGCTGCTTTGCGCCGCGCCCGCTCACCAGCAGACAGACCGCCAGCCCCAGCGCCAGCAGGCACAGCGCCGCCGGCAGGATGCTGTTCACCACGTCGGTGAGCAGCTGGGGCGAATTGTAGAGGTTATACTTCCAGATGCTGCCCTGCGGCATTGCGATGACGAACAGGCCGTAGTCCTCGGTCCAGCAGAACACCGGGTAGTCATCGAGGTACCACCGGGCAAAGCGGGCCACGTCGGCGGGGGTGTAGCGGCGGGCGAGATGCTCCGGCAGGGCATAGCTCCACACCACATCGCCGTCATCGTCCAGCACCATGGCCCAGGCGTAGCCGTCCATCCATTCTTCCGGGGTGTGCTCCGGCCCGAAGGCAAGGCCCTGCGCCGTCTGCACCATGGCGTCCGCGATGACGCCGGAGGAATATTCTGCTTGCGGAGTGTGGGTGCTCTCCCGCCAGCCCAGCCAGACGATGAACCCGACACACAGCACCGCCAGCACCAACACCATGCCCACTGCTGCCAGCACATACCGCCGGATGAGCCGCCCGAAGGTCTTCATGCCGTTTCCTCCTTTGCCAGCTTGTAGCCGATGCTACGCACCGTGAGCAGGTGCTGCGGGCGGCTGGGCTGTTCTTCCAGCTTTTCCCGCAGGTGGCGGATGTGGACGTTCAGGCTGTTTTCGTAACCGTAGTAATCCGCGCCCCACACGGCGGTGCACAGCGCGTCGTAGGTGACGATGTGGCCCCGGTTCTCGGCCAGCTTGCGCAGCAAAGCCAGCTCGGTGGCCGTGAGGGCAAGGGTGCTGCCGTCCGGCAGGGTGACGAGGGCGTCGTTCAGATCGACGCTGCGCCCGCCCAGCCGCAAAGCATCGCGCTTTGTGCGGGACAGCTCGGCCCGGTAGGCCCGCTGCAAAATGTGCTGCACCCGCAGCAAAAGCTCCTGCATCAGGAAGGGCTTTGTCAGGTAGTCGTCCGCGCCAAGGCCCAGCCCGAACAGCCGGTCTGCGTCGGCGTCCCGGGCCGAGAGGAACAGCGCGGGCACATCCGCTTTGGCCCGCAGGGCCCGGAACAGCGAAAAGCCGTCCCCGTCCGGCAGGTTGATGTCCAAAATCATCAGCTCCGGCTGCTCGGCGGCAAAGCAGGCTCTTGCCGCCGAGCAGCTTTGCGCCGTGCGGATATGGCGGTACCCGGCATCCTGCAATTGCTCGCACAGCAGCCGCAAAAGGTCGGCGTTGTCGTCCACGAGGAGAAGTCTGGCGTCATAGATGGTGGTCATAGTGTAAACCCTCTCAGGCGCTTCGCGCCAGCTCTACCGAGGGGAGAGCCTTTGGCAGGCATCCTGCCGGGCCGCGCCCTTTCTTTCGCTCTTACTATAACACACTTTGTCCCCCGCAAGGGCGAATGCCCGCAAATTTAAGCGCAGATTAAGCTGGGCTTCCGGTGGGATTAAGGCGGCAGGTGTAAGATGACAGCGTAGACCACAAACGAAAAGGAGCGAACTGCTATGAAACCTGTCATCGAGACCCATGGCCTGTGCAAGAGCTACGGCGGGCGCACCGTCGTGGACCATCTGGACCTGACCGTGCCGCAGGGCTGCGTCTACGGCTTTCTCGGCCCCAACGGCGCAGGCAAATCCACCACCATGAAGATGCTGCTGGGCCTTGTGCACCCCACCGGCGGCAGCGTGGAGCTGCTGGGCCACACCCTGAACGAAGAAAACCGCATCGGCCTGCTGCGGCAGACCGGCAGCCTGATCGAGTCGCCCTCGGGCTACCTGCACCTGACCGCCCGGGAGAATCTTGCCATTGCCGCCGACCTGAAAGGCGTGGAGCGCAGGGACATCGACCGGGTGCTGGACGTGGTGCACCTGACCAGCGCCGCGAACCGGAAAGTGGGGCAGTACTCCCTCGGCATGAAGCAGCGGCTGGGCATCGCCACGGCATTGCTGGGCAGCCCGAAGCTGCTCATTCTGGACGAGCCCACCAACGGGCTGGACCCGGCGGGCATTCAAGAGATGCGCAGTCTCATCGCCGCCATGCCGGAGAGCACCGGTGCCACCGTGCTCATCTCCAGCCACCTGCTGGGCGAGATGGAGCAGATGGTGTCGCAGGTGGGCATCCTGAACCACGGCAAATTGCTGTTCGAGGGCCCGCTTGCCGCGCTGCAGCGCCACGCCCGGGGCGGCGTGCTGCTGCGGGTGCTGGACGCACAGCGGGCC